>Ga0325400_1000444_pt1 | contig 30353 bp, 38 predicted proteins | sample PopdelMetagenome_2_FD_205662 | JGI IMG/M metagenome (GOLD analysis project Ga0325400, IMG submission 205662) | Populus deltoides microbial communities from Bellville, Georgia, United States - Xylem-PdKOR-R1 | ecosystem: Host-associated > Plants > Phyllosphere > Stem > Wood/Secondary xylem...
CCCAAGTCGACGCTCTCGGCCAGCTCCAGCTCAATCACCTTGCCGACGCGGACGTCGGCCACACCCTCGAAGCCGAGCGCACCGAGCGCGTGGCCGATGGCGCGGCCCTGAGGATCGAGCACGCCGGCCTTCAGCGTCACGTGAACCTTTACCAGCATGTCACTTGCCCCGGCGCTTGCGGTGGCTGTCCAGGTCGAGAACGGCGTTGTCCGCGCCCTCGGGCAACAGACCCAGCCGCCGCGCGACCTCCTGATACGCTTCCACCTCGCCGCCCAGGTCGCGGCGGAAACGATCCTTATCCAGCTTCTCGTTGGTGGTCATGTCCCACAGGCGGCAGCAGTCCGGGCTGATCTCGTCGGCCAGGATGATACGGCTGTAATCATTGTCCCAGATGCGGCCGAACTCCAGCTTGAAGTCGACCAGCCGGATCTGCGCGCCCGCAAAAAGCCCGGTCAGGAAGTCGTTCACGCGGATCGCCAGATCGGCAATGTCGTGCATCTCGTCCTGAGACGCCCAGCCGAACGCGGCGATATGCTCGTCCGAGATCATCGGGTCGCCTAGTTCGTCGGACTTGTAGGCGTACTCGATGATCGTGCGGGGCAGCTTGGTCCCCTCCTCGATCCCCAGTCGCTTGGACAGCGAGCCGGCGGCGACGTTGCGGACCATCACCTCGATCGGGACGATCTCCACCTGGCGGACCAGCTGTTCGCGCATGTTCAGCCGGCGGATGAAATGGGTGGGCACGCCGATCGCGTCGAGCAACGTGAACACGTGCTCGGAGATGCGGTTGTTGAGGACGCCCTTGCCGTTGATCGTGCCCTTCTTCTGGGCGTTGAACGCGGTGGCGTCGTCCTTGAAATACTGGATCAGCGTGCCGGGTTCAGGCCCCTCGTAGAGGATCTTGGCCTTGCCCTCGTAGATTTGCCGGCGGCGAGCCATGCTGTCCCCTGTCGGTCGTGAGGCGCGGCCTATAGGGGAGGGTGGGGGTACGTGCAATCAGGCGGGGGTGGCGTCCGGGCGGGAGGCGAACCACCGTCGCCACGCAGGCCTCAGGCGGCGCCACAGCAGCGGCAACGGCAGCAGCAGCAGCAGCAGCATCGGCGGCACGAGGATCGCCGCCGCCCCGAGCCCGATCGCCAGCGTGGCGCGGGCGGACGCCAGCCCGGCCGCCGCCGCGCTGCGCAATGGAGAATCGGTGTCGAACAGCGGCAGGCCGGGGCCGGACGCATATTCGAAAGTGACGGGGGTGGTGGCCAGCGCACGGCGCTGCTCCGCCACGGCGGCCCCGGCCGTCGCCTGGCGGGCGCGGGCCTCGTCGCGCTGGGTCAGACGATCGTCGCGCCTATACCCCTCCCGCAGGGAAGCCGCACGTATATCGGCGGTGCGGGCGTCCGTCGCAGCGGTGGATCCTTCGGCGGCGAGGCGCTCGATCTCGGCGCCCGCGTCCGTGCCGGTGGCTTGCGCGTCGATCAGGCGACCGTCGGCGGCCTGGACCGCCTCCACCCCTTGCCGGCCGAACCGGCGCGCTATCGCGGGCGCGAGGCGCATCGCCAACTGGCCGGAGGCGCTGTCTGCACCATCTACCCGGTAGCGGAAGCCGGTGACGCGGCACCGAGCTACCCCCAGGGCCTCGCACGCGCGGGCGTGTGCCTCCTGCACGACTGACAGCCGGTCGGTGGGAAGCGCGAAGGCGTAGCGGTAGGCGAAGGCGACGCCGGGAGCGGCGGTGACGGGGACATCGGGCGCGGAAGGCTGGTCCTCGTCCCGGGGTCTGGAGCAGCCGGCCAGAGCCAGGGCGATCAGGCCGATGTTGACGAAGGTGACGCGCATCGTGCCTCTCCTATATTATTTGCCTCATTCTTGCCGCAATTATGGCAAAGTCAAGGCAGACGGAGAGGCCGCGTAATTGACGTGAAAAGGGGCGGCCTCCGGATGGAGACCGCCCCTTTTCTGGCTGCATCGGTCACGGGCGAAGCCCGCGACTAGTAGGACGCGGCCTTGGCCGCGCCGGCCGATCTGGCCGGGGTGCGCGCCAGCTTTCGCTAGCGCGTCTCCCCGGCTGCGATCACTTGACCTCGACGGTCGCGCCGGCGGCTTCGAGCTGCGCCTTGATCTTGGCGGCCTCGTCCTTGGACACGCCTTCCTTGACGGCCTTGGGCGCGCCCTCGACCAGGGCCTTGGCTTCGGTCAGGCCGAGCGAGGTGATCGCGCGGACTTCCTTGATGACGTTGATCTTCTTGCCGCCGTCGCCGGTCAGGATCACGTCGAACTCGGTCTGCTCCTCGGCGGCCGGCGCAGCGGCGCCACCGCCGCCGGCGGCGGGAGCGGCTGCCACGGCAGCAGCGGCGCTCACGCCCCACTTCTCTTCGAGCAGCTTGGAAAGCTCGGCCGCCTCGATCACGGTGAGCTGCGACAGCTGGTCAACCAGCGCGTTCAGGTCTGCCATTTTTCAACTTCCTTCTAGAGCTAGATTACGTGCGCGCGGCGCCCCTCAGGCGTCGGCGCCTTCCTTCTCGGCATAGGCCGACAGCACGCGCGCGAGCTGGGCGGCCGGGGCCTGAGCGATCGTGACCAGCTTGGTCGCGGGCGCGTTGACGAGGCCGATGATCTTGGCGCGCAGCTCGTCCAGCGACGGAAGCGTCGCCAGCGCCTGGACGCCGGCCACGTCGAGGGGCGTGGAGCCCATCGCGCCGCCGACGATCTCGAACTTGTCGTTGGTCTTGGCGAAATCCACCGCCACCTTGGCGGCCGCCACGGGGTCGGTTGACGTCGCCAGCGCCACCGGCCCGGTCAGCATGTCGCCGATCGAGAGGTAGTCGGTACCGTCCAGCGCGATGCGCGCCAGCTTGTTCTTGGAGACCTTGTAGGTCGCCCCGGCCTCCCGCATCCGGTTGCGCAGCGAAGTCGACTGCGCCACCGTCATTCCGTTGTTGCGGGTGACGACCACCACGCCCACCTCGGAAAAGGTGCGATTGAGCTCGGCGACGGCCGCGGCCTTTTGAGCACGGTCCATGCCATTCTCCACTCATGGGCGGGAATGCGAACACCACCGCCCGGTTGCGTCGGCCGAACCGCTGCGTGCGGGTCGGCCAGTCCAGCGATGGGGGCATGGGGGCGGCGCCCATGAGGGGCACGCGCCGGGGCGGGGCGAGCCCGCCGGTTCCTTCTGTCCCCGTCTCGGCGGGGGATTAAGCGGCCCCGAAGGCCCGCACCCGCTGTCTCGGACGGAGCCCGCGTCGACCCAGGGGACGTGCGGACTTCGGGCGGGCGTTTAGCAGGGATGACGTAGGAATCAACTCAATAGTGAGGCGGCGTGACGGCGGCGGTGATATTGAAAGACGCGACATCCGGCCGATCACCCCTGACGTCGCATGAAGTCGGCGAACAACGGCACGCTGAAGTCGAGATATCCGTGATTGGTGCCGTAGATCATGCCTTTCGCGATGATGCTGGCCCGCGCCGGCCCCAGGAATTTCGGCGTCCGCTGCATCGCCTGGGCAATGTCGGCCATGGCATAGGGGCCGCTGCCCAACCCCGCCATCGCTCTGACGAACTGTATCTCGGCCCTGGTCAGGCGATCGATCCGTACCTTAAAGAAGCCGCCGTCCAACAAGGCGATCGTCTCCGCGTAGGAGCTTTCCACATCGTGGCGGGTGATCTCGGGCCCTTGGGCGTTGTTCCAAAGCACGAAGCCCCATTCCTGGAGAAAGAACGGATAACCGGCCGTACGGTCGACGATGGTCCGTAACGCGTCCGGCGCGATCGAGGCGTCCTCCTCTATAATCGGCTTCCTGATGGCCTGCGCGGCGGAGGCGGGGTCGAGCGCTCCCACCACGGGGTACTGAAACAGGCGTTCCGCATAGGGTTTTGCCTCACCGGCGAGGCGCGCGATCTGGGGCAAGCCTGCGCCGACGAGCAGGATTGGCAAACCCTCCTGCGCGACGCGGTGCAACGCGACGATCAACGCGGATAGGTCCATTTCCGAAAGATATTGCACCTCGTCGATCAGTAATACCCAGCCGCGCCCCGCCGCCTGCGCGGTCTTTCCAATCAGCACGAAAAGATCAGGCAGGTCGTACTGCATGTCTTCCGTGTCGGCGAGACCGGGTTCGGGCTCGACACTCAGGTCGACACCGGCGACCTCGATGCGAAAGATCGACGCGAAGTTCCGCAGATCCCGAAGCCCGCGCAGGGCCAGATGCCTCGCCGCCTCCACCCCCGACAGCGATCGCATCGCCTTTCGCATCTCGGGGTATAGCAGGCGCGCCAGGCTTTCGCCCTCGGGAGCCTCCACGCGCGACACCAGCAGATCGTCCCGCTCGGCATCGCGACCGATCTCGTTCGGCGGCACGGTCTTTCTCGTGCCATGCAGGCCAAGCAGCATAAGCGAACGGGCGGCCCGTCCTTTCAGGGTGCGCCCGCCCGATATCCTGGCCAATTCAAATATCACGTCCCGACCGGCTAGTTCCGGCGGACGGCTGCCTGCGCCGGGGGCGAACGGGTTGCGATATGGGTCCGCCCTCTGTGTCTATCGAAAAGACCTAATGAAACTAGCGATATCTACCGATTTTCACTAGTAATATCTAGTTTTCGCTAGTGGCCCCTTTCCTATGCGTCGATACTGGTGCCCAGCGAGGCGTTGACCAGCCCGCCGTCGACGGTGATCGTGTCGCCGACCACGTAGTCGCCCGCGCGGGATGCGAGAAAGATCGCCGCGCCCGCCATGTCCTCCGCCACGCCGATCCGGCGCGACGGGATCGCGCGCGCCACCTGGTCGCCGTGGTCGCGGGCGGCCTTGTTCATCTCCGACGCGAAGGCGCCGGGCGCGATCGAGGTGACGTTGATGCGGTCTTGGACCAGGCGGGCGGCCATGCGCTTGGTGAGGTAGATCAGCGCCGATTTCGACGCGTGATAGCTGTACGTGTCCCAGCCGTTCAGCCGCTGGCCGTCGATGGAGGTGATGTTGATGACCTTGGCCGGGCGGTCGGCGGTGGCCGCGGCCTTTAGCGCGGGGTGCAGCGCTTGCGTCAGGAAGAAGGGCGACTTGACGTTCAGGTCCATGACCTTGTCCCAGCCCTTTTCGGGGAAAACCTCGAACGGCTCGCCCCAGGCGGCACCGGCGTTGTTGACCAGTATGTCGAGCCGATCGCTCTCGCCCGCCAGCTGTTCGGCCAGCGCGCGGCAGCCGGCGACGGTGGACACGTCCTGCGGCAGGGCGGTGCAGTTCGGCCCCAGTTCTTCCGCCGCCGCGAAGCAGGCGTCCGCCTTTCGGCTGGATATGAACACGCGCGCGCCCTGGGCGACGAAGCCGGCGGCGATCATGCGGCCGATGCCGCGGCTGCCGCCCGTCACCAGCGCGGTGCGGCCGTCCAGGCGGAACAGGTTGGTGGTGTCCATATCGTCCTCTCCGGGTTTACGCCGGCTTCACGGTGCCGGGCGCATGGTTTCAGGCGTGGATTACGCGCTGGCCCTCACGTTCGACCGGCTGTTCGCGTCGCGCGAGGAGCGGCGGCGCGCCGTCGACCGGGCGGACGCGCTGTGCCGCCGGCACGGGGCGGGCGGGGCGGCGCAGGTGCTGCGCGACAAGCTGCGCCATCCGGCCCGGCGGCGCAGCCGGCGCGAGCTGCGGCTGGCGTTGCTGGCGGTGCGGCGGGGATAAGGTTCACCCGCCGCGCTTCAGCGTCTCGCGCGCGATGATGACCTGTTGGATCTGGCTGGTGCCCTCGTAGATGCGGAACAGGCGCACGTCGCGGTACAGCCGTTCGATGCCGTAGTCGGCGATGTAGCCCGCGCCGCCGAAGATCTGCACCGCGCGGTCGGCGACGCGGCCGACCATCTCCGACGCGTAATATTTGGCGGCCGCGCTTTCGAGCACCACGTCCTGGCCCTCGTCTTTCCGCCGCGCCGTTTCCAGCGTCAGCGCGCGGGCGGCCAGCGCCTCGGTCTTGCTGTCGGCGATCATGCCCTGGATCAGCTGGTGGCCGGCGATGGGCTGACCGAACTGGCGTCGGTCGGATGCGTAGGCGACGCAGTCGGCGATCAGCCGTTCGGCCACGCCCACGCACACCGCCGATATGTGCAGCCGCCCGCGGTCGAGCACGCGCATGGCGATCTTGAAGCCCTCGCCCTCCGCGCCCAATCGGTTGGCGGCGGGCACGACCACGTCGTCGAAATGCACGTCGGACACCTTGGCCCCGCGCTGGCCCATCTTCTTCTCGGGCTCGCCCAGCGTCACGCCGGGCAGGTCGCGCGGTACCAGGAACGCGGACACGCCGCGCGCGCCCGTTTCCTCGCCGGTGCGGGCCATGACGGTGAAGAGCTGCGCCTTGTCGGCGTTGGTGATGTATCGCTTGGTGCCGGACAGGCGGTAATCGTCGCCGTCCCGCACGGCGCGCGTCTTCACCGAGCCGGAGTCCGAGCCGACATCGGGTTCGGTCAGCGCGAAGGAGGTGACGACCTCTCCGCTGGCGATGCGGGGCAGCCAGTGCGCCTTTTGTTCGGGCGTGCCGGCCATCACCAGCCCCTGGCTGCCGATGCCGACGTTGGTGCCGAAGGTGGAGCGGAAGGCGGGGGTGGTGCGGCCCATCTCTATGGCGACGCGCGCCTCTTCCTCCATCGTCAGGCCCAGGCCGCCATAGTCCTCGGCGATGGACAGGCCGAACAGACCCATGTCGCGCATCTCGGCCACGACCGCGTCGGGGACGGCATCGGCGGCCTCGACGTCGGCCTCCAGCGGGCGCAGGCGTTCGGCGACGAAGCGGCGCACGCCGTTCAGCAGCGCGTCGAAGGTTTCCGGGTCCAGGGCCATGCGCGTCGTCCTCGATCTTCGAGGACGGCGGGTAAAGCGGTGCGGGCCAGCGGGCAAGCGGCGAACCGGATATTCGAAACAGGGGTGGGCGGCTTTGATCCCTTCGTGGTCCCCATGGGTCGAAGCGGGTTTACCGCCGCGCGCGCGTGCCCGCCGCGATTCACGACCCGCGGCGGACCCCGAAATATGTCCGAGGCGACGTTGGACGATGGGGCAATCGCCGCCGGTCGATGAAAGGCGTCGGTGAGACGAGGCAGTATGGCGGCGAAATACTCGGCCAAATCAAGTCGTCGGCGCCGCAACACGTTTCGACCCGAAGAGTTCCCAGGCGTATTTTCTCGTTAACCTCAATTGCGTAGCGGCATCCCCACGACACGGATCAAGTTTCCAGAGGTCAGCATGCAGTTCGGTTTCTCGACGGCGCGTCTCGCGCTGACGGCTTTGTGCGCGCTCGGCGCAAGCGCTCCTGCCGCGGCGCAGTTCTGGCAGTGCGCGCCTTACGCCCGCGAGGTGTCGGGCATCCAGATCCGCGGCAACGCCGACACCTGGTGGGGCCAGGCGGCGGGTCGGTACGAGCGGGGGCAGCGACCGCGCGAGGGCGCGGTGCTGGCGTTCCGGGCGACGGGACGGATGCGGGTGGGCCACGTGGCGATGGTGAGCCGGGTGGTGAGCGACCGCGAGGTGCTGCTGACCCACGCCAACTGGTCCAGGCGCGGCGGCGTAGAGCGCGACGTGCGCGCGGTGGACGTGTCGGAAGCGGGCGACTGGAGCCTGGTGCGCGTGTGGTACGGGCCGCAGCACGACCTGGGCACGAGCAGCTATCCGACGAACGGATTTATCTACGCCGACGGCGGGGCGGAGGAGGCACCGGTGGTGCCGCTGCCGCCGGTGACGATCGCGGTGACCGTGGGGGGCGGGGAGACGGTGCTGGGGTGAGGGGGTGTTTCGTCAACCTACCGGGACGCGATGAAGCGGACCATCAGAGCGAGGACATTCGTTGAAGCGACCAAGCCGAGATAAGCCATGACGAACATGCCGGCAGGACCGGGATCATTCACCTCGAAATCACTTTCAGCGTATCGCAGGAGGGCGAACGATCCAAGGACGCCGACCAATACCGCCAATTTGAGCCAGCGCCCACTGCCTATCAGGATAAGCAGGGGCGAAACGAACAGAAGAACCAAGCTGACAAACAGAAATATGCCGTCCGTCATAATCCGCCCCGCCTTGCGACATGAGTCCGTTCTTGATCGGGCCGTAGCGATCTGAGGTTAAGAATAAGGCGTATGGATCCAGCAGCAGGCGCTGAGGGAGGACTACGCCGCCCGCCCCGCCCTGAACGTCATCGCCGCGCCGTTCATGCAGTAACGCTTGCCCGTCGGCCTTGGGCCGTCGTCGAAGACGTGGCCCAGGTGGCCGCCGCAGCGGTCGCAATGGACTTCGGTGCGGGCCATCAGCATCGAGCGGTCGGTCCTGGTGGCGACGGCGTTCGGCAAGGGTGCCCAGAAGCTGGGCCAGCCGGTGCCGCTGTCGAACTTGGTGCGGCTGGCGAACAGCCCTTGCGCGCAGCAGGCGCAGGTGAAAATGCCGGCGCGGTGTTCGGCGTTGAGCGGGCTGGAGTAAGGGCGCTCGGTATTCTCGTGGCGCAGCACGCCGTAGGCGGCGGGGGAGAGCAGGCGGCGCCATTCGGCGTCGGTGTGGCGGACGGGAAAGGTTTCCGCCGCTCGCGCCTGCGATCCGCGATAGCCGAACAACAGCGCCGCGATGCCGGCGGCGGCGGTGGCGAGGATGCCGCGACGGTGGGGGGGCGTCTCCATGACGGAGATATGGGGGCGCGGGGCGGGGCGGTTAAGTCCCCGCCGCCGCCTTGGTACGCCACCGGAACCAGCGCCCGCCGGGACTGCCCGATTGCAGCACACCGCGCCGGAACAGCCGCGCGCCGACACCGATGAACAGCGCCACCCAGCCCAGCTGCCACGCCAGCGCCGCCAGGTGCGGCCATATCTCCGGGCGGTTGGCGGCGCGACCTGCCATCGCGAAGGGGGAGCTGAGCGGAAACAGCTCGGCGAAGCGGGCGAGCGGGCTGCCCGGCGCGCGGGCGGCGGCGGTGGAGAGCGCGAACATGCCGACCTGGATCACCGTGATCGGCAGCGACAGCATCTGGATCTCGCGCATCGTCGACGCCTGCGCGCCTACCCCCAGGAACACGGAGCCGAGCAGCAGATAGGCGGTGGTGAAATAGGCGAAGAACAGGATCGCGAAGGCGTCGCCCCCGACCGCCGGCGTCAGCGACGCCAGCCCCGCCGACACGGACGGGGGCACCAGTTGCGACAGCTGTGCCAGGACGGTGCCCCAGAAGGCGACGAACATCACCGCGACGCCGAACAGGCCCAGCAGCTTGCCCAGGAACACCGCCTCCAGCGGGACGGCGGCGGCCAGCACCTCGACCACCTTGTTGTTGCGTTCCTCCGCCATGGTGCCGACCACTTGGCCAGCCAGGAACAGCGTCAGGAAGAACACGCCGAACACCGCGAAGAAGGCGGACTGGTCGCGGTCGCCCGCCGTGTTGCCGGCCCGTACGAAGTCGACCTCGCGCGCGGTAACGCGGGGAGCCTGCGCGCCCAGCCGCCGGTCGGCCAGCGCCTCGCGCGAGAGCAGGGCTAGGTAGCGGGCGCTGGGCGCGTCCTGGGGGGCGCGCAGGATCACGGGCGCCTCGGCCGGCCCGTAGAGGACGGCGGCGGCGTCGTAGTCGCGGGCGGAAAAGGCGGCGCGCGCCTGGGCGGCGGGGTCCGCGGTCGGGTGCAGCGTCGTGAGCGCGGGCCGCGCGGCGTCGTCGCGGAACACGGCGCGCAGGCGGGCGTCGGCCTCCGCGTAGGATCGCGCGAGCGCGTCGGGGACGATCGCCACCACGCGCGCGCGGTCGCGCCCGCTGCCCGCCACGCTGCTGGCGCCGGCCCCCCCGATCGCGCCGAAGCCGCCCATGATGACGGGGGCGAACAGGAACAACAGGAACACTGGCGTGAACACGGTGGCGGTGAAATCGCGGCGCGCGATCGTCAGCACCTGGCGCAGGGTGCGGGACAGGCGGGCGCTCACGCGGCCGGCGCCCCTGCGGCCGGCGCGCGAGCGACCGACGATGCGGCGTCCGACGGCATCGATCCCGCGTCGTCGGTCGCCGACGGGCCGGGCGGGGGCGGCCCATCAGCGCCCGCCGTTTCGGCGTCTCCGACGATCCGCACGAATGCCTCGTGCAGGCCGGGCCGCTCGATCGACAGGCCGGCGATGCCTGCCCCCGCGGCCATGACGCGCGCCAGCACCGGCTCCACGCCGTCCGCGGGCAGCGCGAAGCGCCACGCGTCCCCGTCTTCCTGCCCGTCGCGCACCGCGTCGGGGGGCAGGAGCGGCGCCACGTCGCCGCCGCCGCGGGGCACGTAGCGGACGCGGGCGGGCAGCGTGCCGCGCGCGTCGTCCACCGTCCCCTCGAACCGCCGCCGCCCGCCCGCGATGATCGCCAGCCGGTCGCACAGACGCTCGGCATGGGCCATGACGTGGGTCGAGAACAGGATCGTCGCCCCCCGGTCGCGCTCGGCGACGATCAGCGCTTCCAGCTTTTCCTGGTTGACGGGGTCCAGGCCCGAGAACGGCTCGTCCAGCACCAGCAGGTCGGGGCGGTGGACCACCGATCCCAGCAGCTGCACCAGCTGGGCCATGCCCTTGGACAGCTTGCGGATCTTGGTGTCGGCAGCGTGGCCCAGGCCCGCCCCCTCCAGCATGGCGACGGCGCGCGCGCGCCCTTCGCGCCAAGGCAGGCCCCGAAGCGCGCCCATGAAGGCGATCGCCTCGCGCGCCTTCATCGCGGGGTAGAGGCCGCGTTCCTCGGGCAGATAGCCCACGCGGTCGCTGGCGTCGGAGGGATGGGCGGCGTCGAACAGGCGGCGCGCGCCGCCGTCCGGCTCTATGATGCCCAACAACATCCGGAGCGTGGTGGTCTTGCCGGCGCCGTTGGGGCCGAGCACGCCGTAGATCGCGCCGCGCGGCACGGCCAGGTCCACCCCGTCCACCACCCGGCGGTCGCCGAACCGCTTTACCAACCCTCGCGCTTCGACCGCCAATCCGTTCACGTCGTTCCCCTATCGGCGGCGATCGTGCTAGCGGTGGGCGGTGCCGGTGCACAAGCTGGAAGAACGACTGGCGGCCGAGGCGACGGCCCTGGGCTTCGCCGCCTGCGGAGTGGCGCGCGCGGACGCGGCGCCGCGTACCGCCGAACGCTTACGCGCTTGGCTGGCGGACGGGTGCCACGGCGGCATGATCTGGATGGAAGCGCGCGAGGACCAACGCGCGACGCCCGCCGGCCTTTGGCCGGACGTGCGGTCGGTGGTGGCGCTGGGAATGAGCTACGCGCCCGGCCACGATCCGCTGGCGCTTGCGGACGTGGCCGACCGGGGGCGGGTGTCCGTCTACGCGCAAGGGGCCGACTACCACGACGTGGTCAAGCGGCGGCTGAAGGCGCTGGCGCGCTGGCTGGTAGCCGCCGCGCCGGGCGCGGACGTGAAGGTGTTCGTGGACACCGCGCCGGTGATGGAGAAACCGCTGGCGCAAGCCGCGGGGCTGGGCTGGCAGGGCAAGCACACCAACCTGTTGAGCCGGGACCACGGCAGCTGGCTGTTCCTGGGGGCGATCTACACGACGCTGGACCTGGAACCGACGCCGCCCGCGCGGGGCGGGTGCGGCAGTTGCGACGCGTGCCAGCGCGCGTGCCCGACCGACGCGTTTCCGGCACCTTATCGGCTCGATGCGCGGCGCTGCGTGTCGTACCTGACGATCGAGCATGACGGGCCGATCCCGCTCGATCTCCGGGCGGGGATCGGCAACCGCGTCTATGGCTGCGACGATTGCCTGGCGGTTTGCCCGTGGAACAAGTTCGCCGTCGCCGCGGCCGCCGACCGGGCGTTCCTGCCGCGCGCGGAGCTGGTCGCGCCGCGGCTGGGCGACCTGCTCGACCTGGACGATGCCGGGTTCCGGCAGGTGTTCTCCGGGTCGCCGATCAAGCGGGCGGGGCGAAACCGGATGGTGCGCAACGCGCTGGTGGCGGCGGGCAATTCGCGCGACGCCGCGCTAGCCCCGCGCGTGGCGGCGCTGCTGGACGATCCGGCCCCCGCGGTGCGCGGGGCGGCGGTCTGGGCCCTGGCGCGGGTCGATCCGGCGCGCTTCGCCGCCGAGCGGCAACGGCGCGAGGACGCGGAGGCGGACGCGCAGGTGCGGGACGAGTGGCGGTACGCGGGGCCTGTTCCCGGTCCGCCGGGCGGGGCATTGGGGGCGGCATGACGAATATCACCACCGGCGTCGCGATCGGCATCTTCGGCGCGCGGGGCCGCATGGGCCGCGCGGTGGCGCTGGCGGCGGAAGCGGCGGGCGCGCGCGTAGCGGGCGGCACCGACGCTGGCGGCGATCCCGGGCCGCTGGCGAGGATGTCGGACGTGCTGGTCGATTTCTCCGCCCCGTCGGCGCTCGACGCGCACCTGGACGCCGCGCGGGCGGCGGGCACGCCCATCCTGATCGGCACCACCGGGCTGTCGCCCGCGCACCACGCCGCCGTCGACGCGGCCGCTGCGGACATTGCGGTGCTGCAGACGGGGAACACCTCGCTCGGCGTCACGTTGCTGGGATTGCTGGTCCGCGAGGCCGCGGCCCGGCTGGGCCCCGAATGGGACATAGAGATCGTGGAGATGCACCACCGCCACAAGAAGGACGCGCCGTCGGGCACCGCCGCGCTGCTGGGCGAGGCGGCGGCGGCCGGGCGCGGTGCGACGCTGGCCGAGGTGCGGGTCGACGGGCGCGCGGGGCTGGTGGGTGAACGGGCGGAGGGTACGATCGGCTTCGCCTCGTTGCGCGGCGGATCGGTGATCGGCGACCACAGCGTGGTGTTCGCGGCCGACGGCGAGCGGATCGAGCTGAACCACCGCGCCGACGACCGGGTGGTGTTCGCCAACGGCGCGGTGCGCGCGGCGCAGTGGCTGGCGGGCCGCGCGCCCGGTCGCTACCGCATGGGCGACGTGCTGGGGTTGTGAAACGGCCGGGCCGTCAGGTGCCGATGGCGGGGGGCGGAGACACCGTCCGGGCGGGGCGCGGGCCTTCGACGTCGAAGCTCGCCGCCCCTGCCAGACCCAAGGCGACGTCGAAGGCTCGCGCCCCGGCCGGCGTCTCCGGGCCCGGCGGTCCGGACACGCCCGAGCGCGTGTTCGACTTCTATCGTCGCCTGGCCGACAATGATCCGGAGCCGGAGACGGAACTCGACTGGGGCACGCCCTACACGTTGCTGGTGGCGGTGACGCTGTCGGCGCAGGCGACGGACGTCAGCGTCAACAAGGCGACCGGCCCACTGTTCCAGGTCGCGAACACGCCGGGCGCGATGGTGGAGCTGGGCGAAGAGCGGCTGCGCGGATACATCAAGACGATCGGCCTCTACAACGCCAAGGCCAAGAACGTGATCGCGCTGTCGCGGCGTTTGATCGACGAATATGGCGGTGAGGTGCCGGCCGACCGCGACGCGCTGGAAACGCTGCCGGGGGTGGGGCGAAAGACCGCCAACGTGGTGATGAACGTCGCGTTCGGCCACGGCACCATCGCCGTCGACACCCACGTGTTCCGCGTCGGCAACCGTACCGGCCTGGCGCCGGGCAGCACGCCGGCCAAGGTCGAGGAAGGGCTGGACCGCGTCACGCCCGATCTTTTTCGCGCCCACGCGCACCATTGGCTGATCCTGCACGGCCGCTACGTGTGCAAGGCCCGGCGGCCCGAATGCTGGCGCTGCTGCGTCGCCGACCTGTGCGCGTTTCAGCCCAAGACCCCGGCGCCGGCCGCCGCTTAAAACCGGCTAGCCTAGTTCCCGCACCGCTGCTAGGCAGACCTACAGGCACCCGTAGCTCAGCTGGATAGAGCGCTGCCCTCCGAAGGCAGAGGTCACAGGTTCGAATCCTGTCGGGTGCGCCACCTTGACCATCTAAGCCTCCTTTTTCAGGGCATTGGCGTTGGGCGTGGCTACCCGTGCGCGAAGGTTAGCCATCAGCTTGTCGGCTGCGGCGTCGGAAAGAAGCTGCTGCGAGGCCGCCGCAGTGTAGCGGGCCACCTCGCTATCGGTGGTGTGGCCGGTCCACGCCTTGATCTCCTGATTGGAGCATCCGGCCTCGGCGAAACGCCGCGCTGCGGACTTGCGCAGCCCGTGCGCCGAACAGGCAGCCAGCCCGGCCTCGTCGCACCACTGGCGCACCTTGTTGCCGAACCCCTTGCGGGTGAACGGCCGGCCGCGCTCGCTTAGCAGGAACACCAGCCCGCCGGATGGTGCGGCCAGGATGGATTCCGCCAGCGGCGCCAGGATCGGCACGGAGACGGTCACGCCCGTTTTCTCCTGCGTCACCACCAGCCGCTTCGCCTTCACGTGGGGCGGACCCATCAGGCGCGCGTCGCCGCCGCGCTGGCCGGTCCAGAGCATCAGGTCGAGCGCCAGACGCGCCTTGCTGCCGACGGGGTGGCGCGCCTCGTAGGCAGCGATCTCTTCCTCAGTCCAGGTGTGGAAGCCGCCGCCCTCGACCTTGAACGCTCGAGTGGCCGCCACCGGATTGGTCGTCGCCATGCCGATCCGCACCGCAAACTTCATCACGGCCGCCAGCCGCTTGCGGAGCATGTTAGCCGCGGTCCGGTGCGGCAGCAGCTCGGCCAACATCGCCTCCACGTGCCGGGCCTGGAGGTCGCGCACGGGCACCTCGCCGTACCGCCGGCCCTTGCGCTCGCGAGCGCGCCACCGCTCCAGCACGCCGCGGTACACCACGCGGGTGCGCTCGCCGGGGTCCAGGAAGTCGGGAGAACGATAGTAGCGGCTCAGCAGGTCATCGAAGGTGCCTGACTTCACGCGATCGGCGCCGGCCTCGATGGCGGGAGCGGCCAGGCCGTCCTCACACGCGCGCAGCTCCTGCCGGAACCCCTCAGTCCCCGGCTGCGCCTTGAAGTAATAAGTGGCGTGCCCCTTCCGCCGGTAGCGATAGCGCGGCTTGCCGTGCCGATCGTTGAACGTCGTCACGTAGGGGGGCAGCCACCGCTTCACGCGCCGAACATCTCGTCTAGGCTGTTCGTCGCCGGCATCGCCGCCGCCTTGCCGGTCGTGACGATTACGCGACCGGCTTCCATCTCCACCCGCACGTCCACGCCCACCTTCTTCGCCACGCGCAGCACGCGGGCGAGGTCGGCTTCGCGGATGAGGGCGGGCTTGGACATCAGGCGCCCACCGTCTCGCTGGCGTTGGCGCGCGCGTGCAGCCGCTTAATCGTTCTGATGACGTTCACCGAATTGCGGGAGCGGTATGCACCCTCCGCCTCCATTTGGAGCGTCTTGGCCGTAGGGTCACCGAAGGCGAACCCCCAGTTGTCATCCCCGAAATCCACGATGTGGATCATCGACCATCCCGGCGATTGGCCCTTTGCGATCAGCTCAACGGTTCGCGTGATCTGGTGAAACACGCTGTCGATCGCCGAAGCTGCCCGGCCCGCCGGAACGCCGGCTTCTTGGAGGTCGATCATGCACCCCAGCGCCACAGCATGGGCGACGAAATACTTGTCGCGCCCGCGAGCGGGATCGACGTCGCGCTTCATGAAGGCCAGACCGGTGCGCCGCTCCAGCGTATTGTAGCTGTTCCGGTTCATGTCGTTGGCGTCGAGCACTTCCTGGAGGTTCATATCGCTAATCCCGTGTTCACCGCGAACATACCAATCGCGCGACGCCGCGCAAGCAGAATATGTTCGCGATGAACAAGGGTGTCAGCATCAGGCGTGCCGCCATCCACCGGTTGGGCTGCGAACAAGCCCCATTTCCGCCGCTTGGTGCGCGCGTGACGCCTCCCGGTAGTTGGTCGGCCCCGCTTCCTGATCGACGGCCCAGAGTGGCCGCTCGGGAAGCAACGGCCTGCCGTCATCGCTCGGCATCTCGCCCAACAGGTCAAGCGGATCCCCGGAAGGGTCATCCTCCTCCGCGTCCGGGTCGCCGTCTATGGCGTCGAGGCACGCTAGCAGCCGCTCCACGCGCGCCAGCAGCACCTCAACTTCATCCTCCATGCGCTGGCGCCGGAACGGCAGGGTGATGGGGGTATAGGCGCCCATGTCAGGCGTCCCCCAATAGGCGGCGCGCATCCGCCATCCAGGCGTCGGTCCAGTCCTTCCGATAGGCTGCCCCGTCACCATCAGAGCCTCGCTGATCCTCGCCGAACAGCCGCTCCAGCTTCCACATCAATGCGGTTCGATCAGGTGCAGGCATCAGCATCAGGGCGCACTCGAGGCGGGCGGTCACATCCGCCAAGCGATCAGACTCCGCAGAGATGGCCTTGATGCCGGAGCGATCCACCGCCTTGATGCGCTGTTGATATGCTCCAAGGGTCGCGCGGGCCGCCCCCGCGAACTCTGAGCCCTCCCAGAAGTCCGGTTCGTCCGGCTTTGCCAGTAGCTGCACGACCTTCCCGCCGTCCAGGCGATGCTCGAAGTAGAGCGACGTCATCGGCGCTACCTGATCGAGAGCATCGTGCGCAGGGTCGTGCACGTCGCGGTCATAGGTGTCACTGGCGACCGTTGCCGCTCGCCACGCGGCCAGCGCCCGATCCCAGGCGGCACTATCACCTCCGACGATGGGGAGGGCTCGTGCTGCCGCCGGCAGGGCCATAACGGGGGCGGCGGCCATTGCGGACAGGATGCCGCGGCGGTTCATGGCGGCGCCCATCAGCCGCGCTCCGCCAAGCTGATTTCCAAATGGCGCCGGGCGAAGCGGCGCGTCAGGTCGGCGCGATCCTCGCGGGTCAGACCGCGAGCACGGTTCACGTCGCCGCTCCAGCGCATCAGCATCAGGTGCGTGCGGCAGTCGCGCAGCTGTCGGCGCAGGCGCACCATCGCCGTATCAGGAAAGGGCAGGATGATAGCGGGTGCGCGCGTCGGCGCGCCCGTGATAGGGGCACGTGTAGCCATGGGGATGCCTCCAGCATCGTTCGTGGTCAGAGCCGGCGCGAGGAATAGGCCCCTTGCGTCGGCTCGCCTTTTATGGTTGCTTAAATCCGTGAGCGCAACAGAAAAAATGCATCCACAAAAGCGGGGACGCCCGGCCACGGGGGCGGGTACGCCTATCCAAGTGCGCCTCCAGCCCGACCAACTCGCGGCCCTAGACCGCTGGATCGACCGCCAAGCGCCGCCGCCGTCCCGGCCCGAAGCGATCCGCCAGCTGCTTTCGTCGTCCCTGAGTTAGTAACTTGCTACCGTCGCGCATATCCTGCCCTAGTCCGCAAGGAGGTAAGCTTGCCTAGAGCGTACATCATCCAGCTATGAGTGAGGATGAGGCGGTCGCTCAGCCAAGCATGTTGGAGAGCCTAAGACCGACCATTCAGAAGGCGATCCCCTACCTTCCCAAAGAGGTGAGGTTCAGGGCTGAGAACGCGTACGAGGGCTTCCGGCGAGCCAAACTCCTACTGCCGGTCGATCGCGAGATAGCATCCTTCCGGGCGATAACAGCTGAAGAAGAAGCCGCTGCAACTTTGTTCCGGAGTTTGCAACTGCGCAAGTATCCAGGCTCCGAATACCTAAGCGTACGTCAGCATCAGCATAAAGCCGCAGCAGGCTTTTTCCTCAACGCCGTGACCTACGCGCTTGTCGGTAGAGGTTCCATTGATCTTAGACTAACTCTTACCATCGACCCGCCAGCAGTTCAGATCGCTTTACCCCTAAATCAGTTTACTAGTCTCAAGGATGCGCCTGAGCGTTTTCATGTTGTCTTAGCGGAACCGCTAGGAATTTTCAGCCAAAAGGAAGGCGTGGCTGCGAACGAACATTTCGATGAAGCCGTCGCGAAAGTTGCCGGTGACAGAAATGTCAACAAGCTTATCGATGGCGCCGCGAACTCCCGCAATAAGATTTTGTACGCACATGACAGCGGCGTACCGGCCAGCAAAGTTACTATGGAAAGTATCAAAGCTCGCGAGCAGCTCGCTGACTTATTTATTCTGCTCGCGATCGCAGTGCTGCAAGTCGAAACTCACCAAGCCATGGCGCTTCAGTGTCTCAGCGGCTTTCTCAAGGTGCTTGGTCGGCCCCAACCAGAGGTTTTCACCTAGGCACTGCTGCCGCCGTTCCGATAACCTCGACCTGTTCCAGGCGCTCAGATGTCACCCCCAGGGGGAGGGCAGCGTCTACGCACCTGCGCCAAGTAGTTAGGTGGAGTCTAGGACCCATCCCCAACGCAACTGACTGAGCGTTACCGCCGACCTAACGTTTCATCCCAGAGGGTCGAGATACCTGGCGCGGGAGGGTCGCTTCCCGGTGGCGCGAGCTGGGCGCGCAACTCGCTCGGCTTGCCCCTGAGCAGCGGCTCGACGGCTCGCCTAAAATCGGGCTCGTTCAACAACTGCCTTCGGCCCACCTCCAAGGGTAGAGCGCCGATCGCCATATGAAGCAGCGCTATTAGAAACGACGCTTGACTTGCATCCATTTGCGCTTTCGCAAAGTCCGGCGCCCGCCAGACCTGCACCTTCTCCTTGTCTATGTCGGCTGGAGCTATAACGCCCCGGCCGTCTGGCAGCTCTTCTACTCGCTGTCGAAGAGATATGTTTCGGTCTACAACAACACTTGTCGGCATTAACAGTAATGCGTCTGGCAGTTCCTCGCAGTATCCCCAAGCGTGATGTGCGAACTTGTGTCGTATTTCGCGTGAGTGCTTAGTAGCATTCCAGGTCGCCTGGAGCGCAATTACTTGCCACTCCGGTAGTGCCTTCTGCGCAGCAGCAAAGAGGGCAACCCGGCGAGCTTCAGTTCCGTGAAACGCCTGATAGACGGCAGCCCCGACAGCAATGTCGACCTTCAACATGTGCGAGAAGATCGTTGCCAGATCACCATCAATGTGAGCCCATCGTGCGACTACGTGCATGATGGGCAACGCAAACTGAGGCGCGCGGTCTAGTGCCGAAGGCGTAACGTTCACCGTAGCGTTCGCTCTAACCTTGGAAAGTGGATGCGGCATCGAAATTTCGCCTGTCTCGGCCATGCCGCCAGAGTATGATGGCCCAACCGTGTTGGCTACAGCTTCCGCTATGCCCGCCGACCGGCGCAGCGGCCGGTAGGTTTCATCCGTCGGCGCCTCTGCACAGTAGCGCCAGCGCCAACCCGGCCACTCCTACCACCGACGCCGCGGAGCGAAGCGCCGTTCCCATCCCAATCTCCTATGCTCAATCAGGCCGCCAGCGGGGCGCCCGTAACGCACCCGCCAGCTATCGGCCGCCGTGGCCGCCGCGCCAAGATGAAGGAGGGCGCGATGGGCGCCCAGCGCGGTCCTGGTGGTCGCGGGTATCCGCGCTTCGCTTCTCGGGATCAGGCCGCGCCGGGGTTCTTCCAGGCGAACCGGTAGTCGAGCCAGCCGGCGCCGAAGTCGTGGCGGACCTTGTATTCCACGCCGTCCACCCGCCAGCCGTCCTCGGTGAACGTCTCCGGCGCGTCGTGGCCGTCGAGGTAGCTGTATTGCAGGGCGGGCGAGAACTCCGGATCCGCGAACAGGAACCACGCCGTCGGGTTGGTGATCCGCGGATCGGACAGGGGCTCCAGCTTGCCCGCGAACGGGTTCACGTCGTCCGTCTTGCCCGGCGCGATGGTGGAGGCCACCAGCGTCTCGGCCGCGGTCTGAAGGGACACGGGCACCAGCAGGAACTTGGGGTTGGCGTCGATCAGCCCCACCCCGTCGAGATCCTTCTGCGATCGCATCGCCAGCCGCCCCTCGTCCAGCGACGCAATGTTCGGCTTGGCAGCCAAAGGCGAAAGATTGCGCCGATCGGCGTGGAACACGTCCTTGCCGTCGCCCATCTTGTACCCGGCATTGATGGCGGCCGCGAGCAGCACCGCCTCGGTATCCACCGCCGCCTGCGCCATCGTCTGAAGCACGTCCGCCAGCGCGCCGAGCTGGTCGTTGATGAGCATCTGACGCGAGACGTTGAACGTGTTGCCGTAGGTGCGGAGGGGGTAGCCCTCCTTGCTCGTCTCGAACGTCTTGCTGCGGTACTCGCCGCCCTCGCGCACCTCGTCCAGGTAGCCGAAGCCGCCGCGCTGCACCGCGAACTGGTGCAGGAAGTTGGACCGGTTGCGCTTGCGCGCCAGGCGCTTCAGCTGCGACTCCTGCCGCTTGTAGCGCTCGATCAGGTATTGGTGCGCGGCGCTGCCTACGAGGTCGGGGAAGTCGCTGGTGGTCTGAGTGATGACGGCGGCGGCAGAGCGCCAGCCCACCCCCCGGCCGCCGCCGCCCATCGCCATCGTGGAAACGCGATCGGGGCTGAGGCGGTACGCGTCGCGCGCGCCGCCGCGCGTCAGATAGTCCCGCTGCATGTCGACGACGGACATGCCCTGGAACTCGGACGCCGGGCCTTCCGCCGCCTTGCCGCTGATCTTGGCGAGCAAGGCTCCCTGGATCGCCGCGCCGTAGGTGGCGGGGTTGTCCAGCGTGATGTGCCCACCGCCGGTCGGGAACTGGTGGCCGATGTTCATGGCATCGTCGCGCGCGGCCAGCCGGTCGAGGATCAGGGCACGGGCGTCGGCCAGCGGCTTGTCTCCGTCGATCAAGCCGCGGGCGAACTCACCTGGTAGGCGATGCTGGTCGCACAGCGCCATGATCGTACTGATACGCGTGCGCTCGGTCGCCACGGCGGTGGCGGTGTCGTTCTGATCGGCCAAGGGGGCCTCCTGCTGCTTGAGGGTGTCGGGGAGGTGGCGGAAGCCGTAGCCGGTCGCCTTCGCCATCGCGGCGATGCGGACCGGCTCGGAAATGCTGGTCACGAACCCGGCCGCCAATGCTTCCTCCGGGGTGAACCACGTCTCGGCCGCCAGCCATTCGGCTAGCTGGCCGCGAGGCTGCCCAGTCCGCTTCTCGTAGATTCCGAGCAACTGCGCCTCGATCCGGTCGAGCTTGGCCGCGTCGCGGCGCATGTCGTCGGCGTTGCCGATGGTGGAGTCCCACGGCTTGTGGATCATGAACAGCGCCGACGACGCCATGATGGTTTCGGCTCCGACCATCGCGATCGCCGACGCCATCGACGCGGCCAGCCCGTCGATATGGATCGTCACCTTGCCGGGGTAGGCGCGCAGCGCCTCGATGATCGCCAGCCCCTCCATGACGTAGCCGCCCGGGGAGTTGATGCGGACCGCCAGGGGGCCGGTGCTGGCGCGGATCGCCGTGGTGACGGTCGCGGCGTCGAGCTTGTCGTACTGGTCGCCGATGATCCCGTAGAGAAGCAGGTCAGCCATGCGGCGAACCTATCGGGCGGCCGCTCCGGGTTCGCCTGACATATGGGAGCATTCGGGAGCATTCGCCGCGACCCGGAGCGATACGCGGAACGCCACGACGTCCGACCACCGATAGCTGATCCGGCCGCCGGGCGATCGGTCGTGCGCGATCAGCCCGGCCTTGCGCCATCGCGCCAACGTCTTCGGGTGCGCGCGCAACGCCGCCGCCGCCTGCGGCTCGCTCAGGTGCTCAGGATCAGGCACGCTTCGCCAGCAGCGCCTTGCGAGCGGCGCGCTTCGCCTCCGGCTTATAGCGCGCCATCCGCCTGACCAGCACCGGCAGCGGTGCGCCTGCGGGGAACACGCCGCGCTTGTACAACTCCCCCACCCACCGACGGGAGATGCCGAACAGCCAGGCTATATCCTCGTGCGTCGGGGTGTGATCGGCCAATCGTGCCTCGGTTACTGCGCGCTTGCAGCAGCTATTCTGACGAATTTCAGCCATTTTTATGCCTCGCAATGCGAACAGGCGGCGGCACCACGGGCAATTTCCGTGGCTAGACGGTAGATGCGCCGATGCCCCCCGCATAGCTGGTGCGCCGGGAAGGACCCGTGACGGGGGTGGGGCCTAGTGGGCATGGGCGGCCCTCAGATCCGCGCCGGCCACGTCGAGCCCGTGATGCAGCATCTCGATTGCGCGTTCTTGGCCGAAGTGACGCTGCAGGATGGTGGCCGCCGCCGTCACCAGCAGCGAGGCCGCGCGCGACGGCTCGTCCGTCCCGTCGACAGCGCGTTGCAGTAGATCAGCAGCGAGCGCCTGATGCTCGTTGGTCATGGATGCTCCTTCGGATTGGAGAGGGCAGGGGCGCCGCGTCGACTGGACGCCCCAGCAGGCCGGGCGAGGATGGCCGCCACCAGCGAGCCGTTGGTGGCGGTCGGCGGGGCGGGCGCCGTCGGGTCCATCTCCAGGGCCTTCTGGAAGTTCTCCGGGCTTTTCAGCAGCCAGCCCAGGTTCGCCCGCCAGCTGCCGCCGTTGCCGCCGCAGTGCCAACCCGACCGGCCCAGCTTGGCGATGGCGTCGAACACGGCCGGCTCGCCATGCTCCCGGACCCTGGCCGCCAGCGCCGCCCGCCGCCCGTTGTCGAGTGGTCGCGCCGTCGCGGCCCCGGCCTTGCCCGGCCCTTCGTTCCAGGCCTCCACCACTCGCTGAGCCAAGGGGGGCGGAGAAGCTTCAGCTTCTCCAGGGGTTCGGGAGGGGGTTAGATATATATCATTGGGGGAGGGGTCACAGCCGTCACGCGGTGTCACAGTGGACAGCGCGTGACGCGGTGTGACGGTCGGCTTCCGGTGCCGCCGCACGGGGCTTGCGCCGGCCGATGCCCGTGCCGCGGTTCTCTCGCGATCGGCGCTGCCGGTCCCGGTCCGCCTCGCGTTTGGCCGCCGCGCGGGCCTCCTGTTCGTCACGCGCCGCCGCGTCGCGCGCCGACTGCTCCACCAGCCCGGCCTTCACCGCTGCCGCCAGCTGCTCCACGGTGACGCCGGACGCCACCAGCGCGTCGATGATGGCGGGCGACAGGCTCACCCGCGCACCGCCTGATAGGCACCGTGGAACTGGCCGATGCCGACGCCCTCGCAGCCGTTCCGCCGCTTGGCGCAGATGAACTCCACCCGGCCCTCCACCGCCGCCAGCGCCTGCTCCCAGGTGTATCGGTCGGGCCCGTCATGCGCGGGGGCGTCCTTGCGCAGGTAGTATTCCTGCCGGAGCAACAGCAGCACGACGTCGGCGTCCTGCTCGATCTGGCCGCTGTCCCGTAGGTCGCTCAGCTGGGGGCGCTTGTCCGGCCGCTTCTCCACCTCGCGGCTCAGCTGCGCCAGCGCCAGCACCGCCACGCCCGCGTCCTTCGCCAGCTGCTTCAGGCCCCGGCTCACCTCGCTCACCCGCTCGTAGGGCGAGGATGCCCGCCCGTCGGCGTTGAGCAGCTGGAGGTAGTCGATCACCACCAGGTCGAGCTTGTGCCCCCTGGCGGCCATCCGCCGGGCGTGGCGCCGCACGATCATGGCGAGCCGGCCCATCGTCAGGCTGCCCGTGTCCACCACCGCCAACGGCAGCGCGTCGAGCCGGGCCTGCGCTTCCGCCACGGCCCGCCGCGCGGCGTTGGTCGGATGCTCGCCGACGATCTCGGCGAACGGCACGCGGTCGCGCGTGTCGAACGCCAGGTCCGACGCCATGCGCGCGGCCAGCTGTTCAGCCCCCATCTCCAGGCTGACGAACAGCACGCCGTGACCCGCCTGCGCCGCGCCCAGCGCGTAGGACAGCGCCGTGGCCGTCTTGCCCATCCCCGGCCGTCCGGCCATCACGGCGAGGTCGGTGGGGCGCAGCGGACCCATCGTGCCGTCCAGCGACGGGATGACGCCGGACCGCACGCCGTGGCGCGGCAGGTCGAACGATCGCAGCAGCTGGCCCATGACGCCCGCCGCCGTCGTCTCGCCCGCCGTGCGCGCGTCGTGAACCGCCGCCACTGCGGCCTCGTCCGCGACGTCCGCAACCTTCGCCAGATCCGCGTCGGGCTTCTCTGCCATCGCCATCGCATCGCGCAGTCCGTCGACCAGCCGGCGCCGCTTGGCCTGCCGCGCGATCATACGTGCCGTCTCGGCCGGGGGCAGCGCCAGCGACGTCGCGGTCAACAACCCGGCCAGCCAGCTATCACCGCCAACCGCCCCATAGCTGGGGTGGTCGGCCAGCAGCGGGTGCAACGTCACCGGGTTGGCGGCGCGGCCCTGTCCATGCTCGCCCAGCATCAGGCCGTACACGTAGCCCAGGAACGGCTCGGCGAAGTCCTCCGGGCGAACGAGGTCCGCCGCCGTGTCGATGCGCCGGTTGTCGAAGGCAAGGCTGGCGATCAACACCAGCTCGGCGTCCACGAGGTTCATCAGCGCCCCTCCACCCGCCGGGCTTCCCGCGCGCGCGACGCCAGCCGGTCGAGCCAGTTACGCTGCGCGGGCGAGCACCGCCGGCCGCCGGTCATGTCGGTGAGGAAGGTGCGCTCGCGCCGCGTCCAGAAGTCCGACCACGGCACGGACAGGGCCTCGCGCGCCACCGCCTGGTGACTGGCCGCGCCGCTCATGCCGCCGCCCCGAAGCGCAGCGATAGCCGCCCCGCTATGCGCCGCCGGGCGCCGGTGCTATCGTGATCCAGCCCGCCCGCTCGGTAGGCATTGCACGCGCTCGATCCGGTGGCCGCCGGGTCGGGCGTTTCGCTTTTCAGGGGGGTAGAAGCCCCCTCGAAACGGTTAGCCATCGGCCGCAGGACGCCGCAGAAAACCGTGGCAAGGGCGAGCCGGGTTAGCCTCGCCTTGTCATTGAAATGCCCGGAAACTGGCACCCCTGTCGGGTGCGCCAAGCTTACGCTCATAAAATATTGTTTTAGCTGAATTTCTGGAAGTCGGCGTTCGCCGGGTTCCCACACTTGCGCCCTCGTTATATCGCGACTGGTGCCGGATTGAGGCGAACGACAGCGGCCGTAAGGACCTGCCCTTGCAGCTGTTGCACTACCATCCCCCATCGCTGGTCATGGCCTTTCAATAGCGCAGAAGATGCTGGCAAAGGGCCTCGCGTGTGCCTCGCGCCTGGCATCCTTAACCCGACGATGGAGAGATACGCTGACCGACGACGGTTATATGGAACTGGACGTGGCGGCGTTGCCACGTGAGCAGCAGTTCGCAGCCTGGGCGTCGGCCATGCCGGCCTATACGGTGACGACGGCGCGTCCCGAACGGGGCTTCGAGGCGAAAGTGCGGGTTTGGCTCGTACCGCCCGTGGCGATCACCGTGTCGCACATCGGTCCGGCGCGATGGCAGCGGACGGCCGAGGCGGCGATCCGGGATGGCTTGGACAGCCTCACCTTCCAGCTGGTGTTGAGCGGCCGGACGCGTGGCATGGCGGGGGGGACCCCCTTTCAAGCTGGTGGCGGCGACGTGACTGTGCAGGACGCGGCCCTCGCGATCGAGAGCGTCACGACGCGCATGAGCTGCGTTACCGTCACCATGCCGCGCGCGTTCCTGGACGAGGCTGCACCAGGTTTGGACGTGCATGGCGCGGTACTGCGCGGCGGCCTGGGGGCTCTGCTGGCGTCGTTCCTGCGCGCGCTGCCCGACGCGCTCGACGGGGCCGAGGCCGCGGACGCCGCCGCGATCCCGCGCCTGTTGCGCGAACTGTTGGTCGCCTCGCTCCCCGCACATCCGGGCGCGGTGCAGCAGGTGCGCCCCTTGCGCGACCGGGTACGCCGCTATGTGGCGGCGAACCTCCACCGGCCGCTGACTGTGGATGTGCTGCGCGACGCGGTCGGCGGTTCTCGCGCGGCCCTGTACCGTGCCTTTGAGGAAAGGGGCGGGGTGATGGCGTTCGTCTTGGAACAGCGGCTACTACGCGCACGCCGGTTGCTGGCCGACCCCGTGGCGCCGCGTTCGGTAGCGGAAACGGCCGCAGCTACGGGCTTTCGCGACTCATCCGAGTTGGGCCGTGCCTACCGCCGACGATTCGGGACCACGCCGGGAAGCGCACGCCGCGCCGACCCGACCAAGCCCGCCCCCGCTGGGCCCGTGCAGGAACGGTTCCGGACTTGGATCGAGGCGGGCGGCTGAGACGTGAGGCGCATGCCTTAGAGACGTCATGCGGATGGTTAAGGATAAACATCGCCGCTAGGTAGTCCGCGTTTCAACGGGGGTTTTCAACATCGTGGGCAACATTCTGCGCGTGAGGCGCCGCCGATGACGCTTGTCTGGACACAGGCTGCGCTCGCGCTGTTGGGCGCCGTGTACGCGGTGTCATTGCCGTTCAGCGGATGGTTGGTGTTGGAGGCTGCTCGCATCCGCAACGCCCCCCGCACCAGTTCGCTGGGCTGATTCATAACTCAAGGGGGAGGAAGAACATGAACTATGCCTACGCGACGGCAAGCGCCGTTGCCTTGAGCGTGATGGCCGTGCCAGCTCAGGCCGCGCTGGTGGTGAACGGGGATTTCCAGACAGGGAACTTCACCGGCTGGACAGTATCCAGCGACGAAGATTCCAATGCCTCGGTACAGATGCCTTTCGACGGAGAGGAAGGCGATTACCGGGCGGTATTTGTTGGCAGCGGTGTTTCTGATCTCGCACAGACGTTCGCAACCGTGGCGGGCTCGCAGTACCGTCTGACATTCGACGCATTGGTGGATTTCCCGTTCGCCCGCATGGCCGCCCCGCCCGCGCCGGGCGAGGTGCGCATGCTCGTGACGATCGACGGACAAGAAGTGGAAGTGCCCAGCGACACCGGCGGTGGCCTGACCAACTATGCGCTCGACTTCACCGGCAGTGGCGCGTCACGCCTGTTGTTTCAAATCGCAGCGGGCCCTGGCCGCTGGCAGCTCGACAACGTGATCGTCACCCCGACCGTTGCCGCAGTCCCGGAGCCTGCGACCTGGGCGATGATGCTGACGGGGTTTGGTATAGCGGGACTGAGCCTGCGCTCGCGCCGACGAGTGGCGACGGATGGGTATGCCGGCGCCCACCGGCAGGGCGCATGATCCCCGCAGATCAACACATTCCGAGGAGAATATGACGATGCGCATCTTCATGGCTGCCGCTGCCGCAACGATTTTGGCGACGTGTCCGGCTCAGGCCAACATCACGTTCAACCTGAGCAACGTGACATTCACCAGCACGGCCGGCGGATCGGACGTGGTCGGCACGCTGACGGGCAGCTTCACGACCAATGACGCACGCTCCGCGCTTATCGACTACAACCTGTCGTCGTCCGCTGGCGGCGGTCTGCCCGCGTTCGTCTACACGCCCACGACGGCCCCCGTCAGCACGCAGACGCTGCCCTCGCAGTTCTTCCAGTTGAATGGGGGCGGGACCGGCCTGCCCGAACTGCGCGTCTTCTTCGCGAGCGGCTTGACCGCGACGGGCGGTACCATCCTGTCCACCAACTCCTACGAGAGCCGGGGCCCGCTCGGCTTCCGCTATCTGAACGGTTCGGTGGTGGCCGCCAGCGTCGCGGCTGTTCCCGAACCTGCCACATGGGGCCTTATGATCTTGGGATTCGGCCTCGTAGGTACGGGTATGCGGGGACGTCGGCGCAGTGTTACGGCATCATACATCTAAGCTGCCGATGAAGGGTTGCGGGGGTGCCGTATCGGACGTGGCGGCGCCCGTCCTCACGGCGCCCGCAGACGCATCCAGGCGGTCGTGCCGGAGTATCGAACCGGCACCGCAATGATCTGTCTGTGCAAAAAAAGACAAGGGTCCGTTTCATAGGCTTCGTGGCGCGGTCGTGACTATCCACCGCCTTGATCCGGCTTTAGTAGCGTCATCGATGCCGTCAGGGGGCGGCTGGGGGAGAGATTACTATGAGGGCGATCACACGCGCCGCCTTGGCGCTGTGCCTGACGGCCGGGACGGCCACGGGCGCGCAGGCTGTCGAGTTCACCGGCGTCACCGGCTCGGCACAGTCGTTCAGCAATTACCAGGCGTCGCTGGTGATGGGCTCCTATGTACAGACCGAGGGCTATTTCCCGCAGCGCCCTGGCGACGGCGGCGACGCCCAAGTGGCGTATCTGGGCGCGGTGCGCACCTTCGCCTTCGGCGCCAATCGTCTGCAGGGCGCCGCGACCGGGCAGATTTACAACATCAACCAGAACCCGGCGTTGTACAGCCTGACGGGCGCGACCTACGGCGGCGACGGGCGCACCACCTTTGCGCTTCCCAACCTGGCGGGCGCAACCATAGTAGGTACCGGCACGGGCACATCCATCGGCCAGGCCAGCGGAACGGCTGTTACCACGCTCACCGGCGCGAACCTACCCGCGCACGACCACGACCTGGCGGACGGCCGGTCCACCAGCGTGGCCGGCGCCGCGTCACCCGCCGGCTTCAACAACCGTCAGCCCTCGCTTATGTTGAACTACGGCATCGCAGTAAACGGCCTGTTCGGCGGATCGCTCGACGTGGCTGCGATCGGCGAGGTGCGGGCGTTCGCAGGCGGCTTCGTGCCCGGCGGCTATATGGCCGCCGATGGCCGCGAGATGCGCATCGCGGAGTACACCGCCCTCTACTCCGTGCTGGGCACCACCTACGGCGGCGACGGTGTCACTACTTTCCGCCTGCCCGACTTGGCCGGGCGGGTCGTGGTGGGCGCAACCAACGGCGCGCCGGGGGCTGGCAGCAGCGTGACGAACATCGCGGTGGGCCAGAAGCTGGGCGCAGACACCATCGTGCTGACCGCCGCCAACCTGCCCGCGCACGCGCACACGCTGCCGGGCGGCGGCTTGACCGGTGGCGAGGGTCAGAGCCAGGCCATCGCGCAGGAGCAGGCTTCGCTCGGCTTGAATTACATGATCGCGCTGCAGGGCGTTTTCCCCTCTATCGAAAGCGTGCCGGCGGACTACGCGGTGCTGGGCGAGGTCTCGGCCTTCGCGGGCAGGGTTTCCGCCATGCCGCGCGGCTGGGCGCTGGCGGACGGCAGCCTGCTGTCGATCCGCCAGAACACGGCGCTGTTCTCGCTGATCGGCACCACCTACGGCGGCGACGGGGTCAACACCTTCGCACTGCCCGACCTGCGCGGCCGCGCCGTCGTAGGCGCCGGCAACGCCAACGGCACGAGCTACACCGTGGGCCAGCAGCTGGGCACCAGCCGGCTGTCGCTGACCGCCGCTAATATGCCGGCGCACAACCACGCGGTACCCGATCCGGTGGTGGCGCCCGTCCCTGAACCCGCCACGTGGGGCCTGATGCTGGTCGGCTTCGGCATCGTCGGCGTCGGCCTGCGTTCGCGTCGCCGCTCAGTCACCTTCTCGGCCGCCTGATCTTCCCTCTTCCGGGGACGTGCGGCCGACTGTTAATCCGCCTCACGCCCCCTTCCGCATCTCCTCAAAGAGCGTCCTACTGACCCGCATCATAGAGGGACGGGCAGCGCCGCTCGCCCGCTAGACTCTACTCCGCTGCCGTGGTTTGAGAACGGTTCGACGCCTGGGGGGCGCGTGGAGGGACACGATGAACAAGTTCGCACTCGTCGCAGCATCGGCGCTTGCCGTGGTTATCTCTGTGCCCGCGGACGCGGCCTACACCTTCACCTTCGCGCAGGTCGGTTCCGACGTGGTCGTGACAGGCACGGGCTCGTTCAAGACGGCAGGTTTTGGCGCGCTCATCGACCGTGAGGCTAGTGCTGCCTTTGTCGCGCCCGCCGGCAATACCGTTTTGCTCGGTGCGGGGCAGTCGTTCAACTACTACGCGGTCGCCTTTTCGGGTGTCGTGGGTAGCTGGGCGCAGACCGATTATGAGGTGATCGATGGCGTCGGAACCGGGGTGCCCGTATACCTTAATACCATCTCCCTGGTCACCGGCCAGCGCAACGATGGGGCGATCGGCGTCCCAGTCGGCTATGTCTCCGGTTCTACGCTGACCGCGAACGCTACGTTCGCCAACCGGACGCTCGCCGGCCTGGGTCTAAGGACGGGCACCTACTTCTATTCCTACGGTATGGGAGCGACGCTCGACACTGTGAATGTCGTGATCCCAACGGTTCCGGTCCCGCCCGTCAACGCCGCAGTGCCTGAGCCTGCCACATGGGCGATGATGCTGCTGGGCTTCGGCACGGTTGGCTATGGGATGCGCTCGCGTCGTCGTATTAGCGTCGCTTACGCCTGATCGTTTAGAATGTACTCGGGGGCAGTCGCTTCGAAAGGATCGGCGGCCCTTGGCGTATGTGGAAGCCTTTGCGGCATCATCGTCTGCTCGGATCGAGCGTCATGCGGTTGGCGCACCGAGACGTGCGCTGGTACCGGTTCATGCCGCGGCGACGGGGAACGCGAAGCAGCTGGGGCGGTCTTCGAAGCGCTGATCTGGAACGCGCGCCGTCGAAACCGGGTATCCGAATCACTGCGGTAAGCGTGTGGCGGGAGGCGGGGCTGATGGATTGAACCAACCATCGGCGAGGCTCGCTTCTTGCCCGTCAGGAGGAAGCGCAATAGCCTGACGTGATCACGGGAGGGCCAATGCGAGTCAGGCATCTGATCGCAGATCGGAAAATTCAGGGCGCCGATACAGGTTGGCGCACCGATGATATGCCGCCCCGGGCATGCCCGATCTATGCAAAGACCCGCCCAGTTCTGAGCAGCCCCCGTTGGGTGGTCCGGGTTGTTAGTTAGTGCATCGTCGTCTCCGCCGCCATTGCCGGGCGTAGGTGGAGCGAAGCGGAACCGGAGGCCGGCAATGGCGGTGTGGCCGCTTCCGGGG
>Ga0325400_1000448_pt1 | contig 30226 bp, 37 predicted proteins | sample PopdelMetagenome_2_FD_205662 | JGI IMG/M metagenome (GOLD analysis project Ga0325400, IMG submission 205662) | Populus deltoides microbial communities from Bellville, Georgia, United States - Xylem-PdKOR-R1 | ecosystem: Host-associated > Plants > Phyllosphere > Stem > Wood/Secondary xylem...
CGCGCCTGCGCCTGGAGGCTGGCCCCGGAGGGGGGCGAATCGGGGGCGAGGATCGCGTGGGGGATGCCGATCGCGCGACAATGCGCGGCGACCGCCTCGGCCTCCGCCGCCGCCTCAGGGCGCAGGCGGTGGTCCACCGTCGCCGCGGTCGCGGGCACCCCCGCCGCCGCGGCGAGGGTCAGCATCGCCATGCTGTCCGGCCCGCCGGATACCGCGAGCAGCACCGGGCGCGACGACGTCACCTGCCGGCGCAGCGTCTCCGCGAAGCGGGCGGCTTGTTCCTGCAACAGGGGCACTGCAAACTCCGTGGCCACCGGTCGGGGGGCATCATCCACCTGGCTCGTCACCCCCGCGCAGGCAGGGGTGACGGTCGCTATCGAAAGCCCGCTACTTGCAGCGCGCGGCGGTGCGGCTTTGAGCGAGTTGCGCCTGCATCGTGCCGGTCAGCTTCGCGCCGTACACGTCCGACAACTCACCATAGACCTTGCACGCGTCGGCGGGCTTGTTGAGCTTGACCAGCGCCTGCCCCAGGTAGAGCAGGCTGTCGGGCGCGCGCTCGCCGTCGGGCATCTTCTTGTAGTTGTCGTAGAACGCCATGGACGCGAGGCTGGGCTTGTTGTCGTCGAGATAGGCGCGGCCGAGCAGGTTCTGGGCATAGCTCGCACGGCGGCTCTTGGGATGGTCGGCGACCACCTTCTTCAACGCGGTCTGCGCCTCGGCATAGCGTTTGGCCTGCCACAGGCGATAGCCGTAGAGATAACCGTCCTCCGCCGGGTCGCCGGTGGAGGGTTTCGCGACCGCGGCCACCGGGGCGGGGCGGCCGACCGCCTCGTCGGTGTCGGGGCTGATCGGGATCTGCTGCTGCGGTCTGGCCGGGCCGGTGTTGCCGATCGCGGGCGGCGCGGGGCGGACGGGGGTGGTGCGGCGGGGGGGTGCCTGTTCCTCCAGCGGCGCGCTCTCGCCGGCGGGCGCGATCGGGGCGGGTGCGGCTTCGAGCGCCTTGAGCCGCCCGTCGACCGTGCGGCGATATGCGTCGAACTGGTCCTGCAACTGGCGGTTGCGATAGCCGGCCTGCTCGACCTGGCCGGTAAGCTGGGCGAGCTGGCTTTCGACCGCGGTCACCCGCGCCGACAGGTCGGCGACCGCGCTGCCCGCGGGGGAGCCGGGCAGCTCGGCGGGGGTCTGGGGCGCGGTGATCTCGGGTTGAAGATATTGTCCGCCATTGGGTCCGCCGCCGGGGAACACCTTGCGCTGCACCGCGCGCATCTCGGATTCGAGCTTGCCGACGCGGCCGTCGAGGTTGGATTGCGCTGCCGCCGGCGTGGCGGTGGCGACGGTGAGCAAGATCATCCACTTACGCATACGAACCCCATCCCCGGTGGTTGATGTGCGACGTGTAGCGCGAACGGGCGGCGTCGTGCCAGCGCCTCCGACACGGCCGATCCGGAAAGCCGCTCCGTTCGTGCTCAGCCTGTCGCACCGTTCTTTGCCGCGAAGCACAAGGACCGCCCCCATCGACCGCGTGCCGGCGGCCGTCGCTCCCGACAGGCTTCGCCAATCTCAGGGCGAACGGGAGAGATCAGTCCGCTGCCCTCGGCGGACTGGCCGCCGAATCGAGGTTGGCGCGCTGCGTCTCCGTCAGCACCCGGCGTGGACGCGGGCGGGAACGGGCGGTGCGGCTCGGTGCGGTTGCGACGGTCGACGTCGCCGACGGGGCCCCCTGCCCCCGCGCGATCAGCGAGGCGGCGTCGATGGGAACGTCCTTGATCGCCCGCCGGCCATCGCCCAGCGGCGGGATCGCCGATCCGTTGACGGTGATCGCGAGCTGGTCCGGGCGGCCGACGTTGATCTGCGGCCGGTCGGCCCCCGCCGGCACCTCGAACCGCGCGCCGGGGGCGAGCGTGCCGAGGTAGAGCGTCTTGTCGGCGGCATCATAGACCCGCATCCACACCTCGCCCTGGGCGGTCAGCACCACCTGGCCGCCGGCGGCGGGCGTCGGGCTGGACGCGGCGACCGGGGTGGCGGGGGGCACCGCCGCCACCGTGGTGCTCGCGCCCCCGTTTGCGCCCCCATTCGCACCGGAGTCGCCGCGGCGCAGCAGATCAGTCCCGAACCAGAGCCCGGCGAGCACCGCCACCGCGAGCGCCAGCCCCGCCGCCACCACCGCCAGCCCGCGCGAGGGGACGCGGGCGGGATCGGGCGCCTCATAGGGCTGGTATTCGGGCTGCCGCCGGCCGCCGCGGTCGACCTCGCGGCGCACCTGTGCGGCGATCGCGACCTCGTCCGCGCCGACCGCCCGGGCATAGGCGCGGGCGAAGCCGGTGGCATAGGTGTGCGAGGGCAGGCTCTGGTAATCGCCCGCCTCAATCGCCTCCAGGTGGCGCTGGGGCACGCGGGTCTGATCGGCGATCTGGGCGAGCGACAGGCCGCGAGCCTCCCGCGCGAGGCGCAGCACGTCACCCGCGGACTCGGGACCCGCACGCTCGGGTGCCGCTGCTGGCTGGGCAGCCTCGTCCATATCCCCCGTCTCCACAAGCGGCCGGCGGACCGCTTCACCTGCGTCAATCAGAGCCGGCACGGCGTGTCAACGCGGGCGGCGGCGACTCGCCGCGCCGCTACGGCAGTCAGCCGAGTTCGACCCCCTGTTCGCCGGCCCACGCCGCCAGCTGCCCGCGCAGGTCGCGCGGGGGGCTGGCGAGGAGTCGTGCGATCTCCGCCGCCGCCGCCGCACGGTCGAGCGATCGCACCATCGCCTTGATCGGCCCCACCGCGGCCGGGGTGATCGACAGCCGGTCAATGCCCAGCGCGATCAGCGCCATCGCCTCCAGCGGCCGCCCGCCCATCTCGCCGCATACCGCGACCGGCACGCCGGCTGCGCGCGCAGGCTCGACCACGCGGCTGAGGAAGCGGAGGATCGAGGGGCTGAGCCAGTCGTAGCGCTCGGCGAGCTTGGGATTGGCGCGATCGGCGGCGAACAGGAACTGGGTCAGGTCGTTGGTGCCGATCGACAGGAAGTCGAGCCGCGGCAACAGCACGTCGAGCTGTTCGGCGAGCGCGGGTACCTCCAGCATCGCGCCGTAGCGGACCTCGGCGGGCAGCATCCGGCGGCGGCCCGCCAGCCACGCCCGCTGCGCCTCGAACAGGTCGCGCGCCTCGTCGAACTCCCACGGCTCGCTGACCATCGGGAACATGACGTTGAGCGTCCGCCCCGCCGCCGCCTCGAGCAAGGCCCGCGCCTGCGCCTTCATCAGCCCGTCGCGTTCGAGCGCGAGCCGGAGCGCGCGCCAGCCCATCGCGGGGTTCTCCTCGCCATCGGGCTCGTGGTTGAGGTAGGGGAGCGCCTTGTCGCCGCCGATGTCAACCGTGCGGAACACGACGGGGCGGTCGCCCGCCGCCTCCAGCACGTCGCGATACAGGCGCTGCTGGCGCTCGCGCTGGGGCAGCGTCGCGGAGACGAGGAACTGGAACTCGGTGCGGAACAGCCCGATGCCGTCCGCACCCGTGACGTCGAGCGCGCCGACATCGTCGCGCAAGCCCGCGTTGACCATCACCGTAACGCGATGCCCATCCTTTGTGCACGGCAGCGCGTCGCGGAGCGCGGCATAGGCGGCGCGGCGCTTCTGGCGCAGCTGCAACCGCGCCTCGAACGCTTCCTCCATCGCCGCCGAAGGACGCACGAAGACGCTTCCCTCGACCACGTCGAGCAGCAGCACGTCGCCGTCCGCGATCAGCCTTTTCACATCCCGAACCCGGCCCAGCACCGGCACCCCCATCGCGCGCGCGACGATGGTGACGTGCGCGGTCAGCGACCCCTCCTCGAGCACCACGCCCTTCAGCCGGCGGCGGTCATATTCGAGCAGCTCGGCGGGCCCCAGGTTGCGCGCGATCAGGATCGTGTCCTGCCTGAGGCCGAGCTGCGCGGCGGTGCCCATCTGGCCCGAGACGATGCGGAGCAGCCGGTTGGACAGGTCCTCGAGGTCGTGCATCCGGTCGGCGAGGAGCGGGTCGTCGATCTGGCGCATCCGCTGGCGGGTGCGCTGCTGCACCCGCTCGATCGCGGCCTCGGCGGTCAGCCCCGAATCGATCGCCTCGTTGATCCGTCGCGCCCAGCCCTCGTCGTACGCGAACATCTTGTAGGTGGCGATCACCTCCTCGTGCTCGCCGCCGACCCCGAACTCCGCCTCGCGCGCGATGCGGTCGATCTGTTGGCGCATCTTGTCGAATGCGGCATAGACGCGGTGGCGCTCGGCCTCCGTGTCCTCGGCGACGGTGTGCTCGACGACGATGCGCGGCTGGTGGAACACCGCCTGGCCGACCGCCATGCCCTCGACGAGTTTCTGGCCGGGGAGGCGCGCGGAGGCGGTCGGCTGGACCTTGTCGGCACCGGGCGCGGCCGAATCGATCAGCCCGGCATTGGCGATCAGCTCCGACAGCACCATCGCGACGGTCTGCAGCGCCTCGATCTCGACATCGGCATAGCGGCGCGGGTCCATGTGCTGGACCGCGAGCACGCCCACCGCGCGCTCGCGCCGGATGATCGGCACCCCGGCGAAGCTGTGGAAGCGCTCTTCCCCCGTTTCGGGCTTGTAGGCGAAATCGGGGTGCGACGCCGCCTCGTCGAGGTTGAGCACCTCCACCCGGTCGGCGATGGTGCCGACCAGCCCCTCGCCCAGCGCCAGCTTGGTGACGTGCACCGCCTCCTGCGCCAGCCCGCGGGTGGCGAACAGCTCCAGGCACCCCTCGCGCAGCAGGTAGATCGAGCACACCTCGCTGCCAATCGCCTCGCCGATGATCTGGACGACCTGGTTGAGCTTGGCCTGCGCCGGGGTGCGCGCGGCCATCACGTCGTGGAGGCGGACCAGGATCTCGCGGGCGGAAGCGGCGGCCGTTGTGGGCATGGCCAGGACGAGTAGCAGGTCGGATGGGCGCGGGCCATGCCCTGCGCGCACCGCATCGCCATCGTCGCGGCACGGCAACCTAAGCTATTGCGGATCGTTCAGGCGGGGACAGGGAGGTCCGGCGATGGACGATGATCGCGCGCTCGCCGACATGGCGGATCGCTGGCTGCGGGTTCGTCGCTGCCGCGAGCGGTTCTTTCCGCACGAGATGTTCGACGAGTTCGCCTGGGACATGCTGATGGTCTTGTTCGTCGCGGATGCGAAAGGGCGGGCGATCGGGATCGACGATCTGATCGCGCAGACGACCGGCCGGACGCCATCGGGAATGCGCTGGATCGCGTACCTTGAACAGCAGGGCGAGATCGCCCGGACCGAGGTGCCGGACGGCACCACCGTGTCGCTGACGCCGGCCTCGCGCGAGCGGATGCGGGACTTCCTGCGGACGGCGATCGCGGACGTCGGGCCCGCCAATCTGGCCGGGTAGCCGCAACGGCTCTCAGGCGTCGAACAACCCGTCCTGCGACCCGGCGGGCGGGTTGAGCCCCAGGTGCTTCCAGCCGCCCGCGTTGAGCATCCGCCCGCGCGCGGTGCGGGCGACGAGGCCCAGCTGGATCAGGAACGGCTCGATCACCTCCTCGATCGTGTCGCGCGGTTCGGACAGGCCCGCCGCGAGCGTTTCCACCCCCACGGGCCCGCCGCGATACACATCGGCGATCATCGTCAGGTAGCGCCGGTCCATCGCGTCGAGCCCGAGCGCGTCGACCTCCAGCCGGTTGAGCGCACGGTCGGCGGCACGCGCGTCGACCACCTCCACCCCCGCGACATCGGCGAAGTCGCGCACCCGGCGCAGCAGCCGCCCTGCGATCCGGGGCGTGCCGCGCGACCGGCGCGCGACCTCGGTCGCGCCGTCGGGAGCGATCGCCAGCCCGAGCAGCCCGGCGGCACGGGTGACGACCCGGGTCAGCTCGTCGACGGTGTAGAATTGCAGCCGCACCGGGATGCCGAACCGATCGCGCAACGGGGTGGTCAGCAGGCCCTGGCGAGTAGTCGCGCCGACCAGGGTGAAGCGCGGCAGGTCGATCCGCACCGACCGCGCCGAGGGGCCCTCGCCGATCATCAGGTCGAGCGCGCGGTCCTCCATCGCGGGGTACAGCACCTCCTCGACCGCGGGCTGGAGCCGGTGGATCTCGTCGATGAACAGGACGTCGCCGTCCTCCAGGTTGGTGAGCAGCGCGGCAAGGTCGCCCGACTTGGCGATCACGGGGCCGGAGGTGGCGCGGAACCCCACTCCCATCTCGCGCGCGACAATCTGCGCCAGCGTCGTCTTGCCGAGCCCCGGCGGCCCGAAGAACAGCACGTGATCGAGCGCCTCGCCCCGCCCGCGCGCGGCCTGGACAAACACGCGCAAGTTCTCGCGCGCCGCCTGCTGCCCGACGAATTCGTCCAGGCTCTTGGGACGCAGCGCGGCATCGGCGTCCTCGGGCCGGCGCGATGCGGAGAGGAGGCGGTCGTCGGTCATCACAGCACCGCCAGGAGGTCGTCGACCGTGACTTCGGCCTGTTCGAGGATGCCCGACAGCGTACCGAGCTTCAGGTCGCGCCCCTGCGGAACGACGCAGGTCGCCGACCCGCGCTGAAGGACCACGTGGCTGCCGCGCTGCCTCACCTGGGCAAAGCCTAACCGTTCCAGCGCGCGGATCGCCTCGCGGCTGTTAAGCCGCGGCAGGCGTGGCATGATCGCGCACGGTTATGGTGCTGAGCAGCACGTTGCCGGTCACGCGCAGCGGCGCGACCTCCAGGTACAGCTCGACCGCCTCCTTGAGGTTGGCGAGCGCTTCCTCGATCGTGTCGCCTTCGGTGGTGGTCATCGTCTCGGGATTGCGGGCGATATAACCACCCTCTTCGGCGGGGGTCAGGATGGCGGACAGCTGCATGATCGGTTCCTCCCCGCCCCTCTACTTCGCCGCCTTGCGCAGCGCCAGCCGGACCAGCGCATCGAGGGTCCCGGCGGGGCCGAGATCGCCTTCCGCCGCCGCCACCGCCGCCGCCGCCTCGGGCGGGCGGAAGCCGAGGTTGAGCAGGGCGGAGACGGCGTCGGCGCTCGCGCCCGCGGGGACGACCTGCGCCGCGGCGGCGGGTCCGAGCGCGACCCCGCCGACCCGGTCCTTGAGCTCGATGACGATGCGCTGGGCGAGCTTGGGGCCGACCCCGTTGGCGCGCGCCACCGTTGCCTTGTCGCCGCTCATCACCGCGCGGCTGAGCTCCGCGGGCTCGAGCGCGGAGAGGATCTGCAACGCGACGCGCGCGCCCACGCCCTGCACCCCGGTCAGCAGCCTGAACCAGTCGCGCTCGGCCCGGTTCGCGAAGCCGACCAGGCGGATCGAGTCCTCGGACACCAGCATCTCGGTGTGAAGCGTCGCCGCCTCGCCCACCGGCCCCAGCGCCGCCAGCGTCCGCGCCGACGCCCCGACGAGGTAGCCGACCCCGCCGACGTCGATCACCGCATGGTCGACGCCGGTTTCATCGAGGCGGCCCTTGAGATGCGCGATCATGCTCTACGCCCCTGCCATGACGCGCGCCCGCCGCGCCATGCCTTCCGCGCTGGCCATATGATGCGCGTGGGTGATCGCCACCGCCAGCGCGTCGGCGGCGTCGGGCCCCGCGAGCTTCGCGCCGGGCAGCAGCACCGCCATCATCGCCTGGATCTGCCGCTTCTCCGCGCCGCCGGTGCCGACCACCGCCTTCTTGACCGTCGAGGGGTGATATTCCCCCACCACCAGTCCCGCGGTGGCCGCCGCGAGCAGCACCACCCCGCGCGCCTGCCCCAGCTTGAGGGTCGATTGCGCGTTGGTGTTGCCCAGCACCTCCTCCGCCGCGGCAGTGGCGGGGCGCTCGGTACGGATCACCTGCCCCAATGCCTCGTACAGGTTGGACAGGCGGCGGGGCAGCGGCATCGACGGGTCGGTCCGGATCTGGCCGTTGGCGAGGTGGCGAAGGCGGTTGCCGTCCGCAGCGATGACGCCCCAACCGGTGGTGCCGAGCCCGGGGTCGAGGCCCAGGATGATCACAGGCGCAGGCCATGGCGCGGCCCGATCACCACCATGCCGCCATAGAGCGCCACCGTCAGCACGCACCCCGCCAGCAGCGCCGCCCAGAAGTTCACGCCCGCCCGCAACAGCGCGGGCATCAGCAGGAACATCGGCAGGGACGGCAGGACATACCAGAAGGTTGCACCGGCATGTTGCGCCATGTTCTCGGCATCGGGTCGGTTGACCCACAGCAGGATCATGCCGAGCAGCGAAACCAGCGGCAACGAGGCGACGAGCGCCGCCAGCGCCGGCTGACGCTTGCCGAGTTCGGCGATCGTCACGATCAGCGACCCCGCCAGCAGCGCCTTGGCAACGAGGGCAAGCATCTCAGCCCAGCTTCTCCATAACCTCGTCCGACACCTCGTAATTGCCCCACACGGTCTGGACGTCGTCGTCGTCATCAAGCGTGTCGATCAGCTTGAACAGCGTCGCCGCCTCCCCCTCGTTGACCGCGACCATCGTCTGCGGCTTCCAGGCGAGCTTGGCACCCTCCGCCTCGCCCAGCACCGGCTCCAGCGCCTTGGCGACCTCGTGCAGCGCGCCCTGTTCGGTCCAGATCTCGTGGCCGTCGTCGGTCGAGGTCACGTCCTCCGCCCCCGCCTCCAGCGCCGCCTCGAACACCTTTTCCGCGTCGCCCGCGCCCGCCGGATAGGTGATGAGCCCGACCCGGTCGAACCCGTGGCTGACAGATCCGCTCGCGCCCAGGTTGCCGCCGTTCTTGCTCACCGCGGTACGCACGTTGGTGGCGGTGCGGTTGCGGTTATCGGTCAGCGCCTCGATGATGAGGCTCACTCCGCCCGGCCCGAACCCCTCGTAGCGGATTTCCTCGTAGTTCTCCGCGTCGCCCCGTGACGCCTTGTCGATCGACCGCTGGATGTTGTCCTTGGGCACCGACTGCGCCTTCGCGGCGGCAATCGCGGCGCGCAGGCGCGGGTTCATGTCGGGATCGGGCAGCCCCATCTTGGCCGCGACCGTGATCTCGCGGGACAGTTTGGAGAACATGGAGGAGCGCTTCTTGTCCTGCGCGCCCTTGCGATGCATGATGTTCTTGAACTTGGAATGACCTGCCACGGTGTCTGCCTGCGATTTGCTGTGATGCCGGGACGTGTAGTCCAGCGGACCCGCAAGGGGCAACCGGTGCGTCCCGGCATCCGGACGATCGCCACGGCGATGCTGCTGCCTGCGCTCGCCGCCGCGGTCGCCGCCGATCCGCTGTTCCCCACTTTCGATACCCGCACCGCCTCCGGCTTCGGCGATCCCGTGCCGGCCTTGCGCGAATACCTGTCCCGCGAGCCCTCACGGCCGCCAGGCGTGCAGCATATCTGCATCGTCGGCTACATCGGGGCAGACGGGGATCGCTCCGCACAGGTCCACTGGCGCGAGGGGCACCGGCTGATCCTGTGGGACGGATCGGATCCCGAGCATTCGGCCAGCGTGCTCGGCTGGGGCCGGCGCGATCTCGACCTGACCGCCGACGTGGTCGCGACCGATGCCGAACAGGGCAGCAGCACCTATCTGGTCACGCGGGCGTGGGTCGCGCGCGTGCTAGCCGACTGCGCCGCCCATGGCGTGCGCTATGCCGTGGCGATGGGCCCACGCAGGCCGCAGCACTGACTGCGCTTGCCCCGCGAGGCTTTGATCGGGCAAGGCGCACCCAACCATGACCGTACGCGTTGACCTCGGCACCGACGATCGGGGTGCCGCCATCTCCATGGACCTGGAGGAGCTGCTCGCCACCCGCCTGCTCGTCCAGGGCAATTCGGGATCGGGCAAGTCGCACCTGCTGCGCCGGCTGCTCGAACGCTCGGCGGGGCACGTCCAGCAGGTGGTGATCGATCCCGAGGGCGATTTCGTGACCCTCGCGGGCCCGTACGGCCATGTCGTGGTCGAGGCGGCGGACTATGCCGTCACGGAGATCGCCCGCATCGCCACGCGCCTGCGCGAACACCGCGCGTCGGTGGTGCTCAGCCTCGAAGGGCTGGAGGCGGAAGGGCAGATGCGCTGCGCCGCCGCGTTCCTGACCGCGATGTTCGATGCCCCGCGCGAACACTGGTACCCCGCGCTGGTCGTCGTCGACGAGGCGCAGCTGTTCGCGCCCACCACCGGCGGCGAGGTGGCGGAGGAGGTGCGGCGCGCGTCGCTGTCGGCGATGACCAACCTGATGTGCCGCGGCCGCAAGCGGGGCCTGGCCGGGGTGATCGCGACCCAGCGACTGGCGAAGCTCGCCAAGAACGTCGCCGCCGAAGCGTCCAACTTCCTGATGGGACGCACCTTTCTCGACATCGACATGGCGCGCGCCGCCGATCTGCTCGGCATGGAGCGGCGGCAGGCGGATTCGATCCGCGACCTGCCGCGGGGCCAGTTCCTGGCGCTGGGGCCGGCGGTGTCGCGGCGGCCGATCGGCGTCCGGATCGGCGCGGTCGAAACCTCGGCGCGATCGTCGAGCCCCAAGCTGACCCCGCTGCCCGAGGCCAGGCCTCTCGACCTCGCCGAGCTGCTCCACCAGCCGGTGGTCGAGATGCCCGAGCTGCCGATGGCGTTCGACCCCCGCCCCCGCCGCGTCCCCGCCGAAGAGATCATCGCGGAGGCCGCGCGCCCCGCCCCCGCCCTGCCCGACCTGCCGGAGAAGGACGAAGCCGAGGTCGAGGCGATCTATGCCGACGTGCTGCGCGCGATCGTCGAGGATGCCGAATCAACGTTTCGCCCAGCCGCGGTGCTGTTCCAGGACTTCCAGGTCCGCTGCCGGATGGCGGGCCTCGCGCGTCCGCCGCTCGACCTGCCCGGTTTCGCCCGCCGGCTGTCGTGCGCGCGCGCGGGGCTGTTCGATGCCACCGATCCCGACTGGCAGGAGGCGCTGGCGCTGGCCGGCACGCTGCCCGACGACATGCTGGGGGCGTTCCTGCTGGTCGCGCGCGCCGCGCGCGCGGGCGACCCCTGCCCGCCGGACGAGGCGATCGCGCGCACCTATGGCACCAGCTCGCTGGGGCGGGTACGGCGGCTGATCGGCTATATCGAGAGCCGCGACCTGATCGTGTGCCGCACCGACCTGTCGGGCCGCCGCTCGATCACCATCCCGCGACTGGGGTGGACGACGGCGCCGGCGGAGGCGGCATGATCCTGCCGGTCCGGCACGCCGCGTGAACGCCTGATTAGGCTTTGGACGCGTATCCCAGGGACCGAAAGGTCCCACTATGCCGCACGTGAAACTGGATGCCATCGACGCCGCGCTGACGAGCTTCGAAGCCGCGCTCACCCCCGACGCCCCGGCCGACATGGGGGGGTTCGTGCAGGGCCGGGTCAGGCTGGCCAAGGCGGTGAACCTGTTCCTGGCCGAGGAACGCGACCGGCTGAACGAGGTGGAGCGCCTGGGCTTCTCGGCCCCCGACCAGGCCACGCAGCAGCGCATCTACAAGACGCTGCTCGATCTCCGGATGCGGTATTCGGACCATATCGCGCGGTGGGACAACCGCACCATCGCGGCCGACTGGCATCGCTACCACGCCGACAGCGCCGATCTGGTCGCGGGGCTGCGCGCCATCCTGGCGGCGCGTCAGCCCGCGCGGCGGCTGGCCGCGGCGTGATCGCGGCCGGCCCCGCTCAGATCATCCCCAGCGCCTGGAGGTACACCTCGAGGATCGATTCCTCCTCCTGGTACTCTTCCTTCTTCTTCTTGCGGATCTGGAGGATGCGGCGGATCGCCTTGGGGTCGTAGCCGCGGCTCTTGGCTTCGGCCATCACGTCCTTGATGTCGTCGGAGATACCCTTCTTCTCCTCCTCGAGCCGCTCGGCGCGCTCGATCAGGAGCCGCAGCTCGTCCGCCGCGACGTGCCCGCCGCCCATGCCTTCGTTACGCTCTTCCGCCATACCCCGGCGCGCCCCCTGCTTTGGATGAATGAATCGCGCGAGACCTGCCCGCTGCGGGGTGCGGCCCTAATCGGTTAACGCGGGTTGCTCAACCCGGCCGCGACGGGCGCGTTCTTCGCCACGCTGTCCTTCATCCGCCGGAGCTGCTCGGGCGTCGCCTCGCCTTGGTGCGCGGCCTTCCAGCGGTCGTACGGCATCCCGTACACCGCCTCGCGCGCGGCGTCCCTGCCCAGCGCACCCGCCTCGCCCACCCAGTCGGACAGGCAGTTGCGACAGAACCCCGCCAGCCCCATCAGGTCGATGTTCTCCGCATCCGAACGGTGGCGCAGGTGGCGCACCAGCCGGCGGAACGCGGCGGCGGCGACGGCGTCGTCGAGGGTATCGAGAGGGTCCATGAAAGCGCTCCAACCTTGATCGGCCCGCGTTAACGGCTAAGGCGCAGGCGAGGCACCCCCCGACAAGAGTTTTCCCATGTCCAAGGCCACCAGCCCCCGATCGCGCAAGGTGCGCGTGCTCGCGACGCTCGGCCCCGCGTCGAACACCCCCGAGATGATCGCGACCCTGTTCCAGGCGGGCGCGGACGCATTCCGGGTCAACATGAGCCATGGCGACCAGCCATCCAAGGTCGCGGTGATCGAGGCGATCCGCGCGCTGGAGGCCCGCTTCAACCGCCCGACCACCATCCTCGCCGACCTTCAGGGGCCCAAGCTGCGCGTCGGGCGGTTCGAGGGCGGGCGGGTGGAGCTGGTCACCGGCTCGACCTTCACGCTCGACCGGTCGGCGGTGCCGGGCGATGCCTCCCGCGTCGAGCTGCCCCATCGCGAGATCTTCGAGGCGATCGAGCCGGGGGCGCGGCTGTTGCTCGACGACGGCAAGCTGGTGCTGCGCGTCGCGACCCACACCCCCGACACGATCACCACGGTCGTCGAGGTCGGCGGCGCGCTGTCGAACAACAAGGGGCTGAACGTCCCCGACGTGGTGCTGCCGATGGCGGCGCTGACCGACAAGGACCGCTCCGATCTCGCCTTCGCGGTCGAACAGGGGGTGGACTGGATCGCGCTGTCGTTCGTCCAACGGCCCGAGGACCTGATGGAAGCGCGCAAGCTGATCGGCGGGCGCGCCGCGCTGCTCGCCAAGATCGAGAAGCCCGCCGCGATCGACCGGCTGGAGGAGATCGTCGAATGCTGCGACGGCGTCATGGTCGCGCGCGGCGACCTGGGCGTCGAGCTGCCGCCGCAGACGGTGCCTCCGTTGCAGAAGCGGATCGTCGAGGTGTCGCGCCGGCTGGGCCGGCCGGTGGTGGTCGCGACCCAGATGCTCGAATCGATGATCCTCAGCCCCTCGCCCACCCGCGCTGAGGTGTCGGACGTCGCCACTGCGATCTATGACGGCGCGGACGCGATCATGCTGTCGGCGGAATCCGCGGCGGGCGCGTGGCCGGTCGAGTCGGTCAGCATGATGAACGCGATTGGCGTGTCGGTGGAGGGCGATCCCGGCCATGGCGACCGCATCCACTTCACCGTCACCAAGCCCGACCCGACCATCTCCGACGCGCTGTCGGAGGCGGCCAAGAACATCGCGCGCACCGTGTCGGCATCGGCGATCATCTGCTTTACCACCAGCGGCTCGACGGCTCGCCGGATCGCGCGCGAGCGGCCGTCGGTGCCGCTGCTCGTCCTGACCCCCCAGCTGGAGACCGCGCGGCGGCTGGGGCTGCTCTGGGGCACCCACGCGGTCCACACCCGCGACGTCGCCTCGTTCGAGGAGATGGTCGCCAAGGCCCGCCGCATGGCGCTGCGCCACGGCATGGCCAAGGCGGGGGACCGGGTGGTCGTGATGGCGGGCGTCCCGTTCAAGACGCCGGGATCGACCAACGTCCTCCACGTCGTGCGGATTACGGGGGACGAATTGAAGGATTACGGGCGGTAGGCGAGCGGGTGGTCGATCATGCGATCGTCGCGGGTCAGCAGCCTGGCCCCGAGCCGCTGGGCATGAGCTAGCAGCATTTCATCGAACGGGTCGCCATGCGGCGGCTCCACCTGAAGCGGGATCGTGGCATCCTCGATCGTGAACGGATTGATCGGGATGTCGGCTTCGGCGCAAAATCTGATCGCGCCCACCGGGTCGAGCATCAACTCCTGCCGGCCACGCCGCCGTTCCGCGCGCACCTTGGCGCGCAACTCCCAGATCGAGATCGCCGATGCGATCAGCGCGTGGTCCGGATCCCCGACTGCCTCGCGCTCCCAATACGCCAATCGAGCGCGATCGGTCGCCATCCAGACAAGAACGTGCGTGTCGAGCAGGATCCTCATCGGTATTCGGGACCGAACAGCTCTTCGGTCCACTCGGGACTGTTGAACTCCTTCAGCCACTCTTCACTGCTAAGCCCATGTGTCGGCGTAGGGATGCCGAGCCGCTCCTGGATACGATCCAGTTCATCCCAGTCGATCGGCTTGCGCTTGGATACGGCAGGCGGGCCGAGTTCGGCCACCGGCTTGCCGTTCTTGGTGATCGTCACCCGCTCGCCGCGCTCCGCCGCGGCCAGCGCGGTGGCGAACTGGGCCCGGGCTTCCCGAACGGACATTTCCATAGCGCATCTCCTGTGTACCCTCATGTACACGGCTAGCGTCAGTCCAGCAATCCCAGCCGCGCCAGTTCCGTGCGCACCCCTGCCTCGCCGGTGAAATGGATTGCGTGCATCCCTACCGCCCGCGCGCCCTCGACGTTGGCGAGGTTATCGTCGATGAACACCGTGTCGCCCGCCTCCAGCCCCCAGCGGGCGAGCGCGAGGCGGTAGATCGCGGCGTCCGGCTTCACCAGCTTCTCGTCGCCCGAGACCACCACGTCGCGGAACCGGTCGAACAGCGCCGCCTCCCGCGCACGGAACGGCGGCCAGAACTCGTGGGAGAAGTTGGTGATCGCGTAGAGCGGCACGCCCGCCGCATCGAGCTGCTCGACCAGCGCGTGCATGCCCGGCATCGGATCGCCGATCGATTCGAGGAAGCGCGGGCTCCACGCCCGGATCAGCGCCTCGTGCTGCGGGTGGCGCGCGATCAGCTCGGCGGAGGTGTCGGCGAAGTCGCGTCCGGCATCGTGCTGGAAATGCCAGTCATGCGTCAGCACGTCGCGCAGGAACGCGTCGAGCGCCTCACCCTCGGGAATGAGGCGCGCATACAGGAACCGTGGGTCCCAGTCGTACAGCACCCGCCCGACGTCGAAGACGACGGCGGTCGGCCGGGCGCTCACGCGGATGGATTAACCCTGGCGCGCCTTGAAGCGGCGGTTGGTCTTGTTGATGACATAGGTGCGGCCGCGACGGCGGATCACGCGGTTGTCGCGGTGGCGGTCCTTGAGCGACTTCAGCGAGTTGCGGATCTTCATGGTGGCTTCTTCAAACAGGAGGATCGGAAAAGACGCGCCGCCCTAGTGGCGGGCCTGTCCCAAGTCAAGGCGATCGCCGCCCTCGGGGACCCGGCCCGGGTTCCGTGCGTTTCCCATCCGCAACGACCAGGAATACCCCCATGACGTCCCGCCTGCCGCTCCTGCTTTCCCTCGCCGCCCTGCCGCTCGGCGCCTGCGCGACCAGCCTGTCGCTGCCCCCGACCGAGGCGGTGCGCTATCACCTGGGGGCGAACCAGATCCAGCGCGGAACGGTGGCGGTGGAGCCGCTCGCCGCCCCCGGCACCCCCACTTCCATCGAGTTCCGCACCTATGCCGCCGCGGTCGAGGCGCAGCTGCTCAGGAACGGCTACAGCCTCGCCGCGCCCGGCACCCAGCCGCAGCTGGTCGCCACCGTCGGCTTCACCCGCGCCGCCCAGGCGGGGCCGCCGCGCCAGTCGCCCTTCTCGATCGGGATCGGCGGGGGCGGCTTCTCCGGCGGGCGGCGCGGGGGTGGCGTGGGCCTGGGCGGCGGAGTCGGCTTCCCGATCGGGGGCAGCCGCTCGACCGAGGTGATCGTCAGCGAGCTGGCGGTGACGATCAAGCGTCGCGCCGACCAGTCGCCGGTCTGGGAAGGACGCGCGCACGCCTATGCCGATGGCTCCAAGCCCGACGCCGCGACGGGCGCGCAGGCCGACCGGCTCGCCAACGCGCTGTTCCTCAACTTCCCGGGCGAATCGGGGCGCACGGTCGAGGTGAAGTGACCCTGTCGATCAACGCCGCCTTTGACGGCGGCAACATCCGCGTGCGGGCGGTGGACGGCGACACGATCAACCTCGAGATCGTCGCCGACCTCCAGTCGGACTTCTTCCAGTGGTTCCACTTCCGCGTCGCCGGTGCGCGCGGGCGGACGCTGACCTTCCGCATCGTCAACGCGAGCGGTGCGGCGTACGCGTTCGGCTGGCCCGGCTATCGCGCCCGGATGAGCGAGGATCGCGAGGCATGGCGGCAGGTCGACACCAGCTATGCCGATGGCGTTTTGAGCTTCACCGCGACGATGACGGGCGACCTCGCCTGGTTCGCCTATTTCGCGCCCTACACGACCGAACGGCACAACGCGCTGGTCGCCCGGATCGCGCGCGAGCCCGCCGCGACCCATATCGAGCTAGGCCAAAGCCTCGACGGGCAGGCGATCGACGCCTTCCGCTTCGGCGAGGGCGCGAAGCAGGTGTGGCTCTACGCGCGCCAGCATCCCGGCGAATCGATGACCGAATGGTGGATGGAGGGTGCGCTCGAATGGCTGGCGAGCGACGCCACCGCGCCGCTGCTCGCCCACGCCACCGTCCATGTCGTGCCCAACATGAACCCGGACGGCACCCGCCGCGGCCACCTGCGAACCAACGCGGCCGGGGTGAACCTCAACCGCGAATGGCATGCGCCCTCCGCGGAGCGGAGCCCGGAGGTGCTGTGCGTCCGCGACGCAATGGACCGGACCGGGGTGGACGTCGCGATCGACGTTCATGGCGACGAGGCGATCCCGGCCAATTTCCTCGCCGGCTATGAAGGCATTCCGAGCTGGACCGAGGCGCATGGCGAGAAGTTCTACGCCTATGGCCGCGCGCTGGCGGCGCACACCCCCGATTTCCAGACCGAGCGCGGCTATCCCAGGGCGGCGGCGGGCAACGCCAACCTCGCCATGTCGACCAACCAGCTCGCCGAACGCTTCGGGGCGGTGGCGATGACGCTGGAGATGCCGTTCAAGGACCACGACCCCAACCCCGATCCCGAGTTCGGCTGGTCGCCCGACCGATCGAAGCGGCTGGCGGTCGCCATGCTGGAGGTGATGTCCGAACAGATCGGCGGCTGGTGATCGCGATCCGCCGCGACGACCCGCGTGTCGCCGGGGTGGTGCTTCGTCGACGGACCGGTGTTCGGCGGCTACCCACCCTCGCGCCAAACCGCTTCATGACGCTGGCGCTCGACAGCGAGCGCTGAGCGGTGCAGGCTGCGGCGCGAAGAGGACAGACGCATGGACAACAAGTTCATTCCGATCGGTATCGCGGTGGGGATCGCGATCGGCGTGGCGACGCACCAGCTGGCGCTGGGGGTCGCGCTCGGCGTCGCCTTTGGGCTGGTGATGGCGAAAGTCCGCGGCCGGCGGGCCTGATTGCCCCTCCCTCCCCTGCAAGGGGGAGGTGGCAGCGCAGCTGACCGAGGAATGTCACCGGCGGCGAACGCAGACCACCGCCGCCACCGGCGGTGCCCCTGCACCGCTGCGCGGTCCCGCTCCCTTGCGGGGAGGGGAACATCAGACGAAAAGCTCGGCCAGGAACCCCTGCATCGCCGCCCAGCTGCGCCGGTCGGCCGCCTCGTTGTAGGTCACCCCCGGCCGCGGCTCGCGCCCCTTCATCGCCACGTCGGTAAAGGCGTGGCCGGCGCCGCCATAGACATGGACCTGCCAGTCCGCGCCCGCCGCGGTCAGCTCCTGCCCCAACCCGACCAGCGCATCCGGCGGCGCGAGCGGATCGTCCCAGCCATGGCAGACCAGCAGCTTGGCCGCGATCGGGGCCACCGCCGTCCAGTCCGGCCGGTCGTACAGCCCGTGGAAGCTGACGACGCCCAGCACCTCCATCCCCGCGCGCGCCATGTCGATCGCCGCCTTGCCCCCGAAGCAGAAGCCGATCGCGGCGCACCGCCCCGCATCGACGGGGCCGAAATCCTGCAACACGCGCAGGCTCGCGGCCAGCCGGTCGCGCAGCAGGCCGCGGTCGGCGTTGAGCTCGTCCATGTACTCCGACTGCCGCTCCGATGTGCGGGTCTTGCGCCGCCCCTGCCCGAACAGGTCACACGCGAACCCGACATAGCCCAGCGCCGCCAGCGCCTCCGCCTTGGCGGTATCCGCCTCCTTCTGGCCCAGGATGTTGGGGATCACGAGCACCCCCGGCCGCGGCGTCTCGACCTCCTCGTCCCACGCGATCACGCCCTCGAACGGGCCGCCGGGGCCGTCATACACCATCGTTTGCCGCACGATCGCCATCATACCTCTCCCATCCGGCTTGCCTTGCCGTCGCGATCCCACGCGCTAGAGACGCGGGCGATCCCAGCCAAGGAGGTTCCATGCCCACCCTCGTCCTGATCCGCCATGGCCAGTCGGCATGGAACCTGGAAAACCGCTTCACCGGCTGGTGGGACGTCGACGTCACCGAACAGGGCGCGGCCGAAGCGCGCGCGGCGGGCGAGCTGATGGCGGCCAAGGGCCTCGACTTCGACCTGACCTTCACCTCGCTCCAGCTGCGCGCGATCAAGACGCTCAACCTCGCGCTCGAAGCGATGGGGCGGCTGTGGCTGCCGACCGAGAAGCACTGGCGCCTCAACGAGCGGCACTATGGCGGCCTCACCGGGCTGGACAAGGCGGAGACCGCGGCGAAGCACGGCGAGGATCAGGTCAAGATCTGGCGCCGCAGCTTCGACGTGCCGCCCCCCGCGGCCGAGCCGGGCGGCGACTTCGACCTCGCCAACGACCGCCGCTATGCTGGCATCGCGATCCCCGCGGCCGAGAGCCTCAAGGACACGATCGAGCGCGTGTTGCCCTATTGGAACGACCGGATCGCGCCGGCGCTGAGGGACGGGAACCGGGTGCTGATCTCCGCCCACGGCAACAGCTTGCGCGCGCTGGTCAAGCATCTGTCGGCCATCCCCGACGCGGAGATCACCGGGCTGGAGATCCCGACCGGCCAGCCGATCGTCTATGAGCTCGACGACCGGCTCGCCGCCACCGACCGCTATTACCTGAGCGAGCGGTGAGCGGAGTGGACACGTCGCCTCCCGTTCCCGAGCCCGTCGCCGATCCGGGCCCTGGACGCCGGCTGGTGGCGATCGGCTGGGCCGCGACGGCCATGTCGGTGGTCATGTACCTGTCCTACCTCGACCAGATCGCCAGGAACCTGCATGGGCAGAAGGGATCGTGGGTGCAGCCGCTGGCGGCGATGATCGCGTGCATCCTGTGGGGCTCGTACGGCCTGTTCCGCCGCCGGATCGACTGGCCGCTGGTCCTCGCCAACGCGCCCGGCATCGTGCTGGGCGGGCTGGCGGCGGCGACCGCGCTTCGCTAGGCAGCGCCTTTCCTTTGGCGTCGCGGGAACGGCGGATGGCACCTTTTGTCGGCATCATCATGGGATCGACTTCCGACTGGGAGACGATGCGCCATGCCGCCGCGACGCTCGACGCGCTGGCGGTGCCGCACGAGACCCGCGTGGTGTCCGCCCACCGCACGCCGCAGCGACTGTACGACTATGCCACCGGCGCGGCGGCGCGGGGCGTCAAGGTGATCGTCGCGGGCGCGGGCGGGGCGGCGCACCTGCCGGGCATGACGGCGGCGATGACCGAGCTGCCCGTGCTCGGCGTGCCGGTGGAAAGCCATGCGTTGAAGGGGATGGATAGCCTCCTCTCGATCGTCCAGATGCCCGGCGGGGTGCCGGTGGGGACGCTGGCGATCGGCCGCGCGGGGGCGATCAACGCGGGCCTCCTCGCCGCCGCGATCCTGGCACTGTCCGACGACGCGCTGGCCGCGCGGCTCCAGGCCTGGCGCGCCGCGCAGACCGAGGCGGTCGCGACCGATCCCGCGGCATGAGCGTACCCGCGGTGATCCCCCCCGGCTCGACGGTCGGCATCCTGGGCGGCGGCCAGTTGGGGCGGATGATCGCGATCGCCGCCGCGCAGCTCGGCTATCGCACCCATATCCTCGCGCCCGAGGCGACCGGGCCCGCGACCGAGGTCGCCGCCGAGTGGACGCAGGGGCGCTTCGACGATCCCGACGCGGTGCGCGCCTTTGCCGCGGCGGTCGATGTCGTCACCTACGAGTTCGAGAACGTCGATCCGCACGCGGTCGCGTACCTTGCCGGCCGGGTGCCGGTGCGCCCGTCGACGCTGTCGCTCGACATCTCGCGCTATCGCCCCAACGAGAAGACCTGGGTCGCCGAGCTGGGCGGGCGCACCGCCGACTGGCGGCCCGTCGACGGGCTTGCCGCACTGGAGGCGGCGCTGGCCGAGGTCGGCACGCCCGCGATCCTCAAGACCACCCTGTTCGGCTATGACGGCAAGGGGCAGGCGCGGATCGACACCCCCGCCGAAGCTGCGGGCGCATGGAGGTCGATCGGCGCGCCGAGCCCGATCGCGGCGGGAGTGCCCGCGATCGTCGAGGCGCGGGTGGACTTCCTCGCCGAGTTCTCGGTCGTCCTCGCGCGCGGGGCGGACGGCGCGGCGGCGGTGTGGGACGTCGCGGAAAACGTCCACCGCGACGGCATCCTCCACACCTCCACGGTCCCCGCCCGCGTGGAGATCCTGGCGCAGGCGGACGAGGCGGTGGCGCTCACCCTTGCGCTGGCGGAGCGGCTGGGCCACATCGGCGTGATGACCGCCGAGTTCTTCGCGACCGCCGACGGCCCGGTGTTCAACGAGATGGCCCCGCGCGTCCACAATTCGGGGCACTGGACGATCGAGGGCGCGGAGACCTCGCAGTTCGAGAACCACCTGCGCGCGATCTGCGGCCTGCCGCTCGGGCCCACCACCTGCACCGGCGCGGGCGTGACGATGGAGAACCTGGTCGGCGCGGAGGCGGACCGTTGGCCCGCGCTTGCCGCCGAAACCGGCGCGCATCTCCACCTTTACGGCAAGCGCGAAGGGCGGCCGGGTCGCAAAATGGGACACGTCACGCGCATCCGGCGCTGACCGGAGAACCTTTGCCGTTGCGGTAAGTTAAAGACCCGCGACCGGAGTGCCTCCAGAACTGCGCGCCAAGGCGGCGACAGGTCGCGATCGGAGAGGCAGTCATGGTCCCGCGCGGACAGCTCGCGTCACTGCTGGCGACCATCGATTCGGCCACGCCCGCCTTCACCCTGTTCGAGGTGGCGGCCGGCATCCGCCTGCTCGGGCCCCCGGTGGAGGGGGTGGCGGCGCTGCTGGTGCTGTCGGGCACGTTGCACCTTCAGGGCGACGACCTGGCCGAGCCGGTGGGCGCGGGGCGGCTGGTGCTGCTCCCCGCCGGGCGGCGCGCAGCGATCGACGCGGTGCCACGCCCGCCCGACATCACTGTCGACGGCAAGCGCAGCCTGGTCCACCGCAACGGCTGGCTGGTCGCGGACGCCACCCGCGGCCGCCCCGCGCAGCTGGTGATCGCCGCCGCGCGGATCGCGGGCAGCGGCGACGTGCTCGGCGCTCCGGTGGTGGCACCGGTCGGCGACACGCCCGCAGGCAGGCCCATCGTCGGGCTGATCCGCGCCGAATGCGCCTCGGGCGCGGCGGGGCACCCGGCGCTCGCCATGTCGCTGATGAGCGCCTGCGTCGTCCAGGGCCTGCGCCGGGCGATGGCCGCCGCGCCGGAGGGCGAGAGCGACGCGGAGGCCGCGACGCTGGGGCTGGTCGGCCGCGCGGTGGCGGCGGTCCGAGCCCAGCCCGGCGCGCCGCACACGGTGGACACGCTGGCCGACGCGGCGGGGATGAGCCGCTCCACCTTCCTGCGCCACTTCCGGCGGCTGATGCGGACCACCCCGATCGACTTCGTCCAGCGGGTGCGGCTGGAGGAAGCGCGCGCGATGCTGGGCGGCACCAGCCTGCCGGTGAAAGCGGTCGCCGCGCGGACGGGCTTCCAGAGCCGCAGCCACTTCTCGCGCCTGTTCCGCGCCGCGTTCGGCCGCGATCCGAGCAGCTTCCGGCAGCACTCCGAGGCGCAGGCGGATGCGGCCCGCGACTGAGACCCCGCCCGGCCGGTGCCCCGGCGGTTCAATGACGTGCTCCTGTCTGTCACCATCATCACCCTCGAACGGGGGTGGTCGATCGCCAGATCGGAGATGAAGCCAGCGTTTCCGCGGATCGTTGCGCATCCGTATCCTGCCGTGGCGACGTCCCTGACCGGGCCGGGGATGCGATCGCCAGGGGGAACGGAAACACCCCGACGCCGGTTCTTCCCTCACGATCCAGCCGGGTCGTCACATAACAACGACAATGACTTAGGAGGTTATCATGGCCGGTCTGACCAACATCTTCGGCGGCAACGACGACAGCTACGCCAGCAACTCCAGCGATCAGGACGCCTCGGGCTCGATCGTCGGCGACGCGACCAGCACGCTGGGCCTTGACGTCGACTCGTCGCAGTCGTCGTACAACCAGGACGAGGACGGCAACGTTTCCGAGAACAGCAACGACAACTCGATCGGCCTCGACACCTCGACCGACGGTCTGCTCGGTGCGGTGGGCGACACGTTCAACTCGTCGGACAGCGAGTCGTCGAACTCGTAATCCGGACCCGGTGAACACGAGGGGCGGGTGGTTCACGACCGCCCGCCCCTTGGCGTTCATGGCCGGTGCGTCCCGGAGGGAGTGTCATGGTCCACCCTGCGCTGATGAACCCGAACAACCGGCTGCTCGGCTGGTCCACCAACGACTTCAGCCTCTATGGCGGGTTGCCGGCGGTGACGATCGGGGTGCCGCAGGCAAGCCTGCCCGGCGGCAGCTTCGTGACGGTTCCGGACAGCGCCGCGCCCTCTCCCGTCCCGGTCGCCACACCCGGGTCCGTTGGGCCGGGTGCACCGGATAGTCAGCCTGTTTCACTCGATGGCGGCCTCGATGGCGGTCCCTTGCCGATTTCCCCGGCGACGGCAACGCCCGCCGCGCCTCCGATCACGACGCCTGCCCCGAGCACCCCGGACTTCGCACCGGCCGTTCCCGACCCGATCGGATCGGGATCGCTCGCGCCGTTTCAGCCCGCAACCCCACTGACCGGATCGGTGGCCGAACCCGCGGCCACGCCCACCGGCGGCCTGACGGGCGCGATCGGCGCGTCCAGCTTCGCCGCCCCGGTGATCGAGGCGCCCGCGGCGGCGCTCGCCCCGGTCGGAGCCACACTTGCCGGGCTGCTCGTCCCCGCGCTCGCGACGCCGGTGCTGGAGGGCGCGGCGGCGGACGTGACCGGCCTCGTCGCCGCCCCGCTCACGTCGCTCTCCGAAGCGCTTCCGGCCGCGACGCTGGTCGATGGCCTGGTCGGCGACACGCTGCCCGCTGCCACCACCGCCGTCGTCGGCGCCGTCGAAGGCACGGCGGCGCTCGCCGACGATGCGCTGCCTGCACTCGACGCCACGCTCGGCGAGGTTGGCACGACGGTGGAGGCCCTCGCCGACGCCGCGCCCACGCTGCCCGCGGCGGATACGGTTGCGCCGGTCACCGCAGCGGTCGCGAGTGTCGCCGACAACGCTCCGGCCACGCTCGACACCCTTGCCGCACCCGCCGCGCCCGTGGTCGATACTGCGACCGCACCTGCGACGGCGGCGCTCGACGACACGGCGGCGCGTGTGGCCGATACCACGAGCGCCACGCTCGATGCGCTCGCCGCACCCGCGACCGCAGCGGTCGACGACACGCCCGTCGCACCGGTGGTCGATGTTGCAGCCGGAGCCGCCGCCGCGCCTCTCACCGCCCCCGTGGACGAGGGGTTCGCGGGCGCCGATCCGGCCGGCGGCGTCACCACCTTGGTCGGGATGGTCGAAAGCGCCGACATTTTCGACCTCAGCCAGGCCGGCGCCACCCCCGATGCCGACACCGGCGGCGGATCGATCCTCGACAGCCTGGCGTTGGAGCCGGCGCTGCTCGGCGACGCGGCGGAGGACGCGCACGACACCACCCCCGTCGTGCACCATGACGATCACGGAGGACTGCTGGGCGGCCTATGACCGACACCCGATCCCCCCTCGCGGACGCCAGTCCTTCCGACATGCCCAGCCCCTCGGACATGCGGAGCGCGCAGGAGCGCGCGGACGAGGCGGTGGCGCAGGTCATCGCGCTCGACAGCGCCCAGCGCTCGGCCGAGCTCGCCAAGGGCGACGAGTTCGCCTCGGCGCTGCGCCAGTGCAAGCGGCTGATCTGGACCGCGGCGGCGTTCTCGGGCCTCGTCAACCTGCTGTTCCTCGCCTCGCCGATCTACCTGACGGAGGTGTACAACCGCGTCATCCCGTCGGGCAGCATCCCGACGCTCGTCTCGCTGTCGATCGGGCTCCTGATCGCGCTGATGACGATGGCGGTGTTCGATGCGGTGCGCGGGCGCATCCTGATCCGCGCCGCCGCCCGGCTCGACCGCATCCTCGCCCACCGCGTGTTCCAGGCGATCATCGAGATCGCGCCCCGCAGCGGTGCCGCCGCGCGCAACGCGAACATGCTGCGCGACCTCGACACCTTTCGCGGCGCGCTGGCGGGGCAGGGGGCGCAGTTCTTCTTCGACGTGCCGTGGATGCCGCTGTTCCTCGTCGTGCTGTTCCTCATCAACCCGGTCCTGGGGCTGGTCGCGCTGGCGGGGGCGGTGATCCTGCTGACGATGGCGGTGATGAACAACGCGATGACGCGTGAGAGCGCGGAGGTGGCGCAGGAGGCGGCGACCCGGTCGTACCGCTTCACCGACGCTGTGGCGCGCCACGCCGGCCCGGTGCGCGCGATGGGGATGGAGGATGCGCTCGCGGTCCACTGGCACATCGACCGCGAGACGATGATGCGCCGCCAGGCCGAGGGCTCGGATCGTGGCGCGTCGATGGCGTCGGGGATCAAGTTCCTGCGCCTGGTGCTGCAAAGCGCGATGATCGGGATCGGCGGCTACCTCGTGGTCGAGGGGTCGATGCTCCCCGCGTCGATCTTCGCCGCCAATGTGCTGCTCGGCCGCGCGCTCGCGCCGCTGGAACTCGCGGTCACCGGCTGGCGCGCGATCGGCGGCGCGGTGTCGGCGGGGCGGCGGGTGCAGAAGCAGCTCCACCTAGCACCCCCGCGCGACCTCAAGGTCGAATTGCCCCCGCACGATGTCGCGATCAGCGTGCAGAAGGCGAGCTTCACCCCGCCCGGCGCGCGCCAGCCGTCGCTCCGCTCGATCGACCTGGAAATCCGCGCGGGCGAGGTGATCGGCATCGTCGGGCCTTCCGGGGCGGGCAAGACCTGCCTCGCCAACCTGCTGGTCGCGGTGACCAATCCGACCCAGGGCCGCGTCACCATCGGCGGGGTGGAGGGGCGGCACTGGCTGCCCGAGAACCTGTCGCGGACGGTCGGCTACCTGCCGCAGACGGTGGGGCTGTTCCCCGGCACCATCCGCGACAACATCGCCCGTTTCATCAAGGCGTCGGACGAGGAGGTGGTCACCGCCGCCCGGCGCGCCAATGTCCACGACATGATCCTCGCGCTCCCCGACGGCTACGAGACGCGGGTCGACGAGGGCGGGTCGGGTCTGTCGGGCGGACAGCGCCAGCGGATCGGCCTCGCCCGCGCGATGTTCGGTAGCCCCCGCCTCCTGGTGCTGGACGAGCCCAACGCGCATCTCGACGCCGATGGCGAGGAGGCGCTCGCCACCGCGCTCGCGACGCTCAAGGCGGACGGGTCGACGATCGTGCTGATCGCGCACCGGCTCAACCCGATCGCGCATGTCGACCGGGTGATCGTCCTCAACAAGGGCGAGCTGCAGCTCGACGGCCCCCGCGCCAAGGTGTTCAGCAAGGTGCGGACCGAACTCGTCCGTTCGATCGCCCGCGATCCGATGGCCGCACCCGCCCAGCCGGCGAAGGAGCCCGTATGAAGCTCGACTTCCTCTCGCTCGGCGGCGGCGGCGGTCCCGCCACGTCGCATCCGCGCCGCTCGATCGAGCGGGCGATGCGGCGGCTCGACATCAAGCCGCTCGACGACGCCAGCCGGACGATCCGGATCGGACTGGTCGTGCTGGCGGCGTTCGCGGCGATCTTCGTCGCCTTCGCGACCCTCGCCCCCATCTCCGCCGCGGCGATTGCGCCGGCGGAGGTTTCGGTCAGCGGCGACAAGGTGGTGGTCCAGCCGGTGACCGGCGGCATCGTGACGCAGGTGATGGTGCGCGAGGGGCAACAGGTCCGCGCCGGCCAGCCGCTGGTGCGCCTCAACGGTATCCGCTCGGGCGCGCAGCTTGCCCAGGCGCAGGCGAGCCGCGACGCGTTGCGCGCGCGCGAGGCGCGGCTGCTCGCCGAACGCGACGGGCGCGAGGTGCTGACCTTCCCGCCCGACCTCGCCACCCGCGCGGGCGATCCGACCGTGGCGCAGGCGATGGCGGCCGAGCGGCAGGTGTTCGCCCAGCGCGGCGCGGTGCTGTCCGCCGATCGCGGCACCAGCGCCGAACAGCTCGCCGCTGCCCGCGCCCGCGCCGGCGCCACCCGCCAGCAGCTGGCGCTGATCTCCGACGAACTGGGGGACTACCAGTCGCTCTACCGCAAGGGGTTTGCGCGCAAGACCACGATCCGCTCGCTCCAGCGCACGCAGGCGCAGCTGCGCGCCGACCTTGCCGGCGCGGACGCGGCGGTGGCCCAGGGTGAACTCGGCCGCACCCGCTTCGACGACGCGCGCCGGCTCGACCTCGCCAGCCAGCTCGGGCAGGTCCAGCAGCAGCTGGCGCAGGTGACGCCCCAGCTCGACGTCACCCGCTACATGGCCGATCAGGACGTGATCCGCGCGCCCGCCGCGGGCCGCGTTTCGGGGGTGACCTCGATGGGGGCCGGCACCGTGATCGGCGGCGGCAAGACGCTGATGGAGATCGTCCCCACCGGCCGCGCGCTCATCATCGAGGCGCGGGTCAAGCCCGCCGACATCGACGACGTCCGCGTCGGCCAGCCCGCCACCGTGCGCTTCTCGACGGTCAACCCGCACGGCCGCACCACGTTCGACGGGCGGGTCGTGACGCTCAGTCCCGCGAGCATCCAGGCGGGCGGGCAGGCGTACTACAAGGCGCAGGTGGTACTGACCGACCCGAATGCGGTGCGCCGCGAGCAGCTGGCGCTCCAGCCCGGCATCCCCGCCTCCGTCACGATCAAGACCGAGAACCGCACCCTGTTCAACTACCTGTTCGCGCCGTTCACCGACGCGGTCAGCCGTTCCTTCCGAGAGGAGTGATCCGATGCCCGGTTACCTCAGCAATATGTTCGCCGACGATGCGGGCCAGTCCGGCCAGAGCTCGGACAGCCAGGCGCAGCTCGATTACGACACCGACCTCGCCTACGAGGCGAATGTGGGTACGGACATCGGCATGACGTATCAGGACGCCGATGGTGGCACCCACAGCTACTCCACGAGCAACGACGTGAAGCTCGACGTCGACGTGGATGCGACGGTGGGCGCGGTGGTGGGGTACGACCAGTCGTCGATGGATGCCGGCTGAACCACCCCGTCATCCCACTCACCCCGTCATCCCAGCAAAGGCTGGGATCGCGTCGAGAGGAAGCACCTCTGTTGCCCAGCGACCCCGGCCTTCGCTGGGGTGACGGTCAGGCAGATGATCCGACCACCACCTTCTCCCCCGCGATCACCCGCTCGTACAGCGCCAGATACGCGTCCGCCATCCGCTCGACGCTGAACCGCTCCGCCACCGCGCGGCGACAGGCGGCGCGGTCGATCTCCCCAACCCGCCCGATCGCGTCCACCGCCTCGTCCAGGGTGTCGACCAGGAAGCCCGTCACGCCGTGCTCGATCAGCTCGGGCATCGAGCCGCGGTTGTACGCGATCACCGGCGTCCCGCACGCCATCGCCTCGACCACCGACAGCCCGAACGGCTCGTCGAACCCGATCAGGTGGAGCAGCGCCCGCGCCTGTCCCAGCGTGGCGACCCGCCGCTCGCCACCGACCACGCCGAGTAGCTCCACGCGATCCCCGTCGACGAACGGCGCAACCTCGCGGTCGTGATAGCCCTGGTCCTGCACCAGTCCCGCCATCACCAGCCGCCGCCCGCTCGCCCGCGCCGCCCGGATCGCCTCCCCCGCCCCCTTGTCGGGGTGGAAGCGCCCGAAGAACAGCAGGTCCTCCGACCCGACCGCATCGAACGGGAAGTCTTCCAGCGGGATGCCGTGATGGATCGTCTCCGCATAGCCCAGCGCCGCTTGCCGGTCCGCGTCGGAGATCGCGACATAATGCACCCGGTCGTCATACGCCCGGTAGATCGGCAGGATTCGGTCCGAGCCGAAGCCGTGGATCGTGGTCACCACCGGCGTGTCGGTGAGGCGGCTGAACGCGAGCGGCACGAAGTCGGCCTGATTGTGGATCAGGTCGAACTCGCCCGCGCGCTCGAACGCATGCGCGACGTGCATCGCCTCCCACACCTTGGCGTCGATCGCGGGATCCTCCGAATACGCATGCGGCACCACCCCGGCAAGCGTCCCCGCGGTGCGCGAGTCCGCGGTCGCGAACAGCGTCACCTCCACGCCCCGCGCGACCAGCGCCTCGGTCAGCAGGCTGGTCACCAGCTCCCACGGGCCATAGCCGGCGGGCGGGGTGCGCCACGATATCGAGCTCAGCATCGCGATCTTCATTCGACGATCATCCCCTCGTCGCCACGCAGCATCCCCGGCTCGGGCTCGCCGGCCAGCGTCGACAGCAGCACCCGGCCCGCCCACGCCATCGCGACGCCTGCGCCGGTGAGGTTGAGCAGCACCCGCACCCGCTCCCCGCCCCAGCGCCGCTCATAGGCGAGCACGCCGCCCGGTGCCTCGACCGGGTGCCAGCTTCCTACCGACAGCACGTCGCGCGACCGCCGCAGCGCCAGCAGCGCGCGATACAGCGCCAGCATCGACCTCGGTTCCGCCTCCTGGCCTGCGACATTGCGGGTCGGCCAGTCGGGATGGAGCGGCAGCCACGGCTCGCCGCTCGAAAAGCCGCCATGCACCCCCGCGTCCCACGCCATCGGCGTGCGCGACGGGTCGCGGCCGATGTTCAGCTCGGGCTCGCGGACATGCTGGGGGTCGCGGATGCGGTCTTCCGGGATGTCGACCCGGCCGATCCCGATCTCGTCGCCCTGGTACAAGGTCGGGGTACCGCGCAGGGTCAGCACCAGCATCGCCGCGACCCGCGCCTGCGCCTCGCCGACCCGCGCGGCGATGCGGGGGGCGTCGTGGCTGCCGATCACCCAGTTGGGCCAGCCCCAGGCGGGCAGCGCGGCCTCGTACGCGGCGATCGTGCGCGCAAGCACGCCCGCGTCCCACTCGGCCTCGACCAGGTGGAAGTTGAACGGCAGGTGCACCTCGGGCGTCTCGGGCGTGCCGTACCAGCGGACCAGCCGCGCGTCGGGCAGGAAGATCTCGCCGATCAGCAAGCGGCCGTTGCCCTCGGCGCCATAGCTGTCCGCGAGCGTCCGCCACCCCGCTGCGATCGCGTGCGCCTCGGGCTGGTCGGTGGAGTGGCGCTGGATCAGCCGGTCGCGCTCGCGCATCGCGGGGGTCCAGTCGGGGTTGGGGGGATTGTCGGGCAGCCCCTCCGCCTTGACGATATGCCACAGCACGTCGATCCGGAACCCGTCGACCCCCCGATCGAGCCAGAAGCGCATCGACGCGGTCATGCCTGCGCGCAGCTCCGGGTTGCGCCAGTTGAGGTCGGGCTGCTCCTTGAGGAACGCGTGCAGGTAATACTGCCCGGTCGCGGCGTCCCACTCCCACGCGGAGCCGCCGAAATCGCTGATCCAGTTGTTGGGCGGGCCGCCACCGGGTGCGGGGTCACGCCAGATATACCAGTCGCGTTTCGGGTCGTCGCGCGACCGGCGGCTTTCCTGGAACCAGCGGTGCCGGTCGGACGAATGGTTGGGGACGAAGTCGAGCAGCAGCTTCAGCCCGCGGGCATGCGCCTCGGCCACCAGCCGGTCGAAATCGGCCAGCGTCCCGAACAGCGGGTCGATGTCGCAGTAATCGGCGACGTCATAGCCGAAGTCCGCCATCGGCGACGGGAACACCGGCGACAGCCAGATCGCGTCGACGCCGAGGCTCGCGACATGGTCCAGCCGCTCGATGATGCCGGCGATGTCGCCCACCCCGTTGCCGTCGGCGTCGCGGAACGAGCGCGGATAGATCTGGTACACCACGCCCCGCTCCCACCAGGGATGCGCGGCGGCAGGCTTGGCGGGGTCGGTCACGCGCATGCCTTGGGGCATGCGGCCTCGCCGATCAACCGATCACCCTCACCCTCCCGGCGCTCCGCGCCTCCC
>Ga0325400_1000451_pt1 | contig 30161 bp, 14 predicted proteins | sample PopdelMetagenome_2_FD_205662 | JGI IMG/M metagenome (GOLD analysis project Ga0325400, IMG submission 205662) | Populus deltoides microbial communities from Bellville, Georgia, United States - Xylem-PdKOR-R1 | ecosystem: Host-associated > Plants > Phyllosphere > Stem > Wood/Secondary xylem...
TTTTTTATTCAATAGATATTTCAAAATAAGATTTATTTATAATTTGAGTGGATATTTATGATATCTAATTACAATTTAAAATTGTTATTACAGACTTCTTCTCAACTTTCTGTTTTCAAATCATAAAATAAGCATTTCAGAGAATTTATTAATTTTTTTAAAATTATATTGGCTTGAGAAGTATGTTTTTAAAATCATTAAAGAATTAATAAGACATAAAAAAATAATTCAAGAATTAAATACCTTTGCTGTTTAATAAAAAGAAAATTACTAAATTGATCAACTTTTTATTAAAAACATGTTTGGTATTGCAGTATAAAGTGATAATTTTTCTAAAGGTTTTTAGTTTATAAATGTATTATAATAATTTTTTTATTTTTAACATTAGCACATCAAAATAATCTAAAAACACTAAAAAAAATTTAAAATAAAATAGTTTTTTTTTTAAAATAAAAATAATATTTTTATTGAAAAACAAACTAGGTGTAAGACATTAAAAAGCATTTTAATTAGTTTTATTTGGGGGAAAAACCACGAATTGTGGTGGGATACATTCAAGCAGGAGCATATTATCATGCACCTCCAATGTTCGTGATAGGTGGGAAAGTCCAAAATTGTGAATAATTTGTGTTAAAATATGAGAGCAATCTCATCAGTAAAAGTTTTAGTATATAACTAGTAAATGTAATCAAGTTAATCTTTAACACAAAATCAGAAAGAAAGACTCTAACATTATGGATATGTTTTTAGTAATTATAAAATTTGTTAATTGGAGAATAGAAAAATTATTTATGCATTTAATTAATATGATTAATTAAAAAGTATATTAACTTATAAATAAGAAAAATATGGATGTTAATTAACAATTAAAACAGGAAGTTGATCTCCCTACCAAAAAATAAAAGACAAAAATAAATGCATCGATTAATTTTTTATTTTTTTTTAATCTTGGAGACTCAACTATTACTAAATATACAAATAATTCCCATTCTTATAAATGCATTACGCAAATACAATTAGTCTATTTGAAATTTAATAAAAACGTTAACTAATTACTATGCGAATAATAGTTAAGTTAAATTATTTAAAAAATATGAAAATATATTAATTAAGAATTAAAAAAAATTAAAATTAAAAAAGTGAGGGAAATCCAAGCCCATACACTTGGTTTAAGAGAAAAAAAAGCTTAAGCTCGTGCATCTCATTTTCTTTTATTCTTCTTGTTTTTTTTTTTAAAAATAAACCGATAATTTTTTTTTTTAATAGAATGGACAACAAGTTGTTTGCTTGAACAAACAATATCTCATCCACTATTATAATTTCACTCATAGAAAAGGCAGGGTATGAATTTTAGACCTTAGGAACCTAATATTTTAATTTTTTTCACCTAAAAAAATTATTTAAACCTCAATAAACTCATTTTAAACCCCAAAACACCATTTTACCACTCTAAAAATACAAAAATCAAAACAAAAATTTTTTACGGGTGTTAATTACTTTTTCAATATGGTTAAATGACAACATCACTATTTTAAACTCCTCGCACAAACACGAACTTATCAAAATCAAAGCTTGTCTTTTTATGATTGGGATATTTCCGACCAAACTCCTTCTCTCTCATCCCCCTTTTACAATGATTTTTTTTTCTTTCAACATTCCGAGACTAAAATTAATAAAAAAATTTTGAGTCAAAATGTAAAAAACTTAAAAATCATACCAAATTTGTAAAATTAAAACTTGAAACTTGAGAGACTATAGTGAAGTTTTTGTAAAATTAAAACTTGAAACTTGAGAGATTATAGTGAAGTTTTCCATGCCATTCAACAAAAAATATGGGAAAATTCCTTTTTTGTGTGTTAATTTAAGTCATTGTTCTTTTAATTTGTTATTTTTACCATAACCCAAAATTTTATTTTATAACGATGGTATTTAATGTAATGCGAGAATAATATTTAGAACATCGTATATAGGAGAGCATGTGAATCTTAACAAATCCCAACATATATAATCATGTGAACAAAACTTGTAAGGATGATAAACAAAGAAATAAAGTTTAATGATCAAAGTGCAAACAATAAAAAATTGACTTTGAATAGTTGTATGAACAATCTAATATACCTTTATGACTAATAAACAATATTGTTTAAGAACCCATATTCTTTTAATTTATAGTGTTAATGTTAAAAAAGAAGGCTGCTTGTACTTTTGAGATTATTGATTAGAGATAATATTTTGAGGTTATTATAAAAAATAAATTAAAAGAGGCTCAGTTTTTTATTATGCATACACTCACATTTCATTTTGAATTCGCACAGTGAAAGAACTATTTTCCCTTCTAAAACAAAATCAAATAATTTTGTTTGAGAAATAATACGATCTTTTTTATAGGATCAATTTGCCATTGCCAAATTGACCGAGGCATCTCAGTTATCTCATATTTTCAATACATAGTTAAATTACTAAATAGCTCTTATAAACAAAATTCATTTAACTTACATTGGTTTTTTTAATCATTTTTTACACTATTTGTTTTTATTTCATCGTTCAACATTTAATTTATTAAAGATAAAACTTCTTTATTTTTTTATATTTTATTTCTATGAGAATAGCTTGGTCTCATGACCCGGGTCATTATAACTATACTAATGGTTTTTTTTATATGCTCATCACAATTTGTGTGAAGAAACTCCCTAATCATTATAACTAAAATAATCATTGTCTAAGATCTCACGTCAAAATTATTTTTTATTGGGTACGTAAATTTTTGTTTTATTCATGTATTTTTTTTTAATGAAAATATGTCTTTTTGAGAAATTTTTTTATTAAAAATTTATATAGTTTCTGTATGGAAAATAAAGAATGATTTATTTGAGAAAATTATATAAAAAATTAACAATAAAAAAACAGCAAAATAGATATTTTATTCTTAGTGAATATTCTTTAGCGGATTTTGAAGAAAATTCTGTATATTAGATTTGTAAATAATTATTCATATAATAATGGCTAATATTACCATAAAAGATATAATCTTATTTAAAAATTATAGCATAACCGGATAATTTGGAAAAAAATTAATTAAAAGAAAAAAAATAAAAGTAAAGGGTTGAAAAACCTTTTTCAAAAAACAGGCCAGACTCAAGTGCTTGACCTAAAACTAAAAGCTAAAAGCCTTGATGAATGAGTTTGGTTTCAAGGCCTGCTTGCCTGGCTTTGAGGCTTGCATGTCTAGCTATAAGGCTCGCATGCTTGGTTAAGTTTTTTGTTTTTTTATCTAAAAAATGGGTGGACAACACTTCGTTCACCAAATGTTTTTTTTTTTTTTCATTTTAACAGACAACACATCATTTGTCTAGACAAATAACATGTTGTTCATTGTTTTTTCTATCACATTAGGTGATCGAAAAGTTAAGATCCAAGTTTGAGTTAAAAAAAACCCTCAAAACATCATAAAAATCTTAATAAACCTATTTTTTACCCTAAAACTGTAACACGATAATTTTTAATGCATTTTCATCTATTTACCATAATCTTATATATGTAAAATAGAGTAATTTCTTATTCTAATTCTTTCTTATATAAAGTCACTCCCACTCACCACACATAATATAGAGTACATACCGCATAGATATTAAACACAAGAGAGATTTCTTCTTATTAAAGTGAAGAACTTATCCAATTTTAATAAAATTTTTGCAGAGTTTCCCTTGCACTGAGACTTTATCCAAAATTTTATCTCACTTTAAATACCTGCAAAAACCAACCATAACCCAAGTACAACAACTTATGTAATTCATTCTTACTAGCATCCTCAAGCATACCCCCAAAACCATAGTTATCAACTATTTTAATCCATATAGATGATATTGTTTTATAATATAAATACAATTACACACGCACATAATGAAAATTATAAATAATTAACAACACAACATTTAACTTGTTTACAATCCCAAAAATATTAAAAGTTGACATATACATTAGTTTAATTGCATATCATGAGATGAAGATTACAAAATTCTACCTAACACAAAACAATGAAGTTCAAACTACGATGTCAATACTATTGCGGTGGATAAAATGGACTTGAAATATATAATTGGGTAAATAGAAATTAAATACATGTAAGCACACTTTGCACTTCCGTACTATACTATTACTTTAAATGAACACACAATAGAATAGTTTGTTTTTCTTATTAGAACACCTTTTTTTCAACTACAAAATCCATCATTACAATTAATTAAATTCCTTACATAAATCCACCATTACGACCCGCTCACTGCCTAACAACTAGCTCCTGCCAAAATAGCCTACTAACTTTACACAACTAGTCTTTGCCAAAGCAACAAATTTTAATTGTTAAAAAAATCCCTCGCTCTTGCGACTGGCTTAACCTCTCTCATTATATCCTCCGCTCATGCGACCAACTTAACTTTCTAAAAAAAAAACACTCCATTCTTATGCGATTGATTTAATTTCTTTTTAATTCAATAGTTGTCGTTTATGTGGTCAACATCATTCCTTTTAAAGATCAATAGCCCTTACTTATACAACACATACCTACACTCCAATAGTATGTGCTCCCATAATCGTTGGTCCAACCTTAGAAGCCCAATTTTCAAGAGAACATTTCCAATTAGTATCCAATTCTCTTTAACCCATTTTTTTCATACTTATTCAACATATGATTATTCCTTTTATATTATTTAAACACATTATTTATTCTTTTCTTACCACTTGTTTGTATCTTAATTCAATCTCAGATTTTCCCACATTACCAACTTGTATTCACATGCTATTTCATACTTTTCTTATTATCATTTTTTGCACCTAACATATATTCCTTATTTTTCATATTACCAACCCACAACTCAACAATATAGATAACCATTTAATTACAACCTCACAATTAATTTCTAAGCATACATCATCATTAAAAACACTAACATTACACAATTTCTCTACTTTTCTTTATACATGTTACAAGCATAACCCAATATCTAAATATTTATTTCATATTAATCTCAATCATCCTTAAGGGAACTTTATATATTTTTTCTGGTATGTTTGTAGGGAAAAATCACCTATGTTTAACTCCCATCTCTATGACGAACCTAGCGATACTAAGATCGGTTTTTTTATGGCCGGAATATGGCTAGCCAAATCCTCTCTCCTCCTTATTTTTTAATAACTTTCTTTCTCTTGTCCAACATCCAAGAACTAAAACAAAAAACAAATGAAGTTGAGAACCAGAATTAAAATTATAAAATAATAAGTACCAAATATACAAAAATTAAAAATTTAGGGACCAAACTAGAGTTTTTCATGCCTTTTTTAACAATGAAAATGAAAAATGATTTTATTTATTTATTGTGGTCCTTGTTCTTTCAAATCTTTTTCAACTTTTCAACTATAAACTAAAATTCTATTTTATAAAATTGATATTTAATTTAAAACCAAAATATGCATAGACTTCATATGCTTGATAATATACAAAGAAAAGTAAATCTCAATGCATAAAACGATGTTAATATCAATTGCGGGAATGAAATTACAAAAAAAAAAGTTGGATAATAAAAACAATATATAATGAAGACACTATAAAGGGAACAATACCATGCATAACAATCTGTGAAGAAGAGAACATTGCATTTTACTAAAAACACGTTTTATTTTAATTATTAACTAGATGGCATGCCCGCACGCTGTCACGGGCTTATGAAGTAAATGTGCTTGAAGGTGTTATACTTACGAACCAGCACTATATAAGTAATAGAAACTGAAGATGTGATGAAGTCAATATTCCATAAGGGAAAAAAAATTGTGTTGGTGATAAAAAAAAACTTAGAAAATGAATAGAATGAGTTGTAGCAATCCATAGTTTTTTTTGTGAGAAAAGCTACAATACTTTCCCCACATGATTTAACTTTTTACAACATGATTTAGGTTTTTTGTTAATAAAAAGGAAAAAAATTACAAAGCTAAATTCTCAACCAGCTCAATATTAAAAAAAATAAAATCGACAAAGATAATTTTGGAAAAAAATCATTAAAAAAAACCAGGTGAGGAAACACGGTAGCAATCCACAGTGTTTTGTGAGGAAAGTTACAGTGTTTTCCCCACATGATTTAGCCTTACTTGTAATTGCAATATTAAAAAAAATTGACAAAGACAATTTTGGAAAAAATATATATAAAAAAATCACGTGGGGAAACACTGTAGCAATTCATATTGTTTTATGAGGAAAACTACAATGCTTTCTTCAATAAAATCGACAAAGATAATTTTAGAAAAAATCATAACACAAAAACAAAAAAAAACCCATGTGGGGAAACACTGTATCAATCCACAATGTTTTAAATAAAAAAATTTACAAAGCTAAATTCTTAGTTAGCTCAATATTAAAAAAATAAAATCGACAAAGATAATTTTGAAAAACATTATAACAAAAAAAAACAAAAAAAAACACTATAGTAATCGACGGTGTTTTTTTTTAAATTACAAAGTTAAATTCTTAATCAATTTAATATTAAAAAAATAAAATTGATAAATTAAAAAAATTATATGAGAAAACATTATAATATTTTATAAAAGAAGCTAAGTGATTTTTCGCATATAGTTTAGCTATATTGTAATTGAAGAAATAGGTGGTGAGAAGTGAGAATACATACTTTGGCGACTTTCTAATAGCAATAATTCAGGACATGGGCATCTTGTATGGGAAGTACAAGCGGATATGCAATAGCCAAAGCTCTGAGTTAATGTCTTGGATAGGACAGAAAAAGAAGGATCTCCCCTTGGTGTTGGTGGGGTCAGCATGTAGATTTTCCACGGAGAAAGTTTGCAAGCAATTCAGGCGTTTGTGTTCTTTTGTTAGGCAGGGTGACATCAGCTCCAGCTCCACTGCCTGAGGAGAGTATTGCATGCCCACTTGTATGATATATCAAATTTGTTCCTCCGTATGCATAGCTTTTTATGTTTTTTTTATTCTCATACCTTTTTCTTGTTTAATCCTTTCTTCTTGACCATAATTTTTCGGGGTAGTGAATAGTTTCCCCTAAAAAAATGAAGGTTTGTTTTTTCTTTTTCTTTTTTCCTTACAGATTTTTTATGAAAAAAAATCCAGTCAGTCTCCTCACTTTCCTAAAGCCTCTCTTCCTTGTCTCCTGTGACCCTCCATTTTCTTAGCCAAATCAGTCGAGGGGAGTGGCTCGTTACAAAATTTTGACTAAAAATACATCTTCTCTCTTAAATTTAAATAGCTTAATTTCCTATTAATTTTTATTTTATTTATTGTTAAATAAAAATAGATTTTAAAGATTGGTTTAAACTCGTTTGTTTTTCATTAACTTTTGTGTTTGCAGTGAAACAAATATAGTAAGGTGTTTGGTAACAAATCAAACTGTGTTTTATGCTACGGGGCCCACTAAAAAATTGAGTTTAAATGCAGTTTTTATTCAACTGTTTTTACATGTTTTTTTAACTGAATTTCGTAAAACCCTGTTTGTTTTTGTGTTTCAAAAGTGCTTTTAAAAAAATTTGAAATTTTTAAAATTTTTTCTTTACTTCAAATTAATATTTTTTTGATATTTTCAGATCATTTTAATACGCTGATATCTAAATTAATTCTTAAAAAATAAAAATAATATTATTTTAATGTATTTCAAAGTAAAAGACACTTTAAAAAACAACCGCAACCACACTTTTAAACACAACTGACCAAACATTTTATACATGTTTTTTGCTACATATAAACTTCAATCATAATTTTTACCAAATACGTATCTAAATTCAACTAACCATAACTAATCACACTTTTTTAAAACTTATTTTTTTTCAAATCACAACTACAAAAACTATTTAAAAAACAAATACACTCTTAGGCTTTAGCCCCTGTTTGAAACAGTGTTCCTACAACAATAATGTTTTTTTAAAATTATTTTTTTTTATAATTTTGGATTGTTTTGACGTGGAATTAATTTTTTAAAATAAAAAAATAATATTTTAATATATTTTTAAATAAAAAATATTTTAAAAATTAATTTGAAGCTTTGCCTATGTGGTGATTATTGCTTCGTCTTATTAAAATTAAACATTTATATCTGTCTTTCTTGAGGCCTTTTCCTTCGTGGCACTCAGACTTCTCTTTGTTTATCACAACCTGTTATTCACTTTTGTTAATATATCCCAACAGTCTTTTGATCTCACTTTTACCTGTCTGTCACTCTCAATCTGATCGTCTCTCTCTTTCTCGTCTCTCACCCCTACTCTGTCTTCTCTCGGGTTGCAGGAAGCTCGCCATCATTTTTATTTTTCACTCTTTTAGCTTCTTCCAACAAGCAGTTGCTTCCTCCTAAGCCAAGTGATTTCGTATTTTTGAACTAGACTTGTTCTTATAATTATTTACCACTTGAATCAGTTTAATTATCAATTTCACTCTAAAACATTTGGTGTAGTTTTCATAGTTTTGAACCAATATCTACTTCTCTTTTTCTTCTTCTCCGATCGAAACCCTAAGCTTCCTAAATCTTCTGGTTACTTACTTGCCTCCACCACCTCCTCCTCCTTTGCAATAAGAACATCTCCTTCGTTTGAATCCCTGATTCTTCAACTCCTCTTCAATTTAGTCCCGGAAGGTAATCCAACCAAACCCAACAAGAGGATAAGGGCCCAACCAAGGAGAAAAGATGAAAAAAATATAATAAAAAAGAGAAAATATGTTTTTTTTTTATTCCCATTCGTAAGGCTACTTACAATTACAAAATTTTAAATTTTAAATTAACAAAAATTATAATTTTATAAATTTTTTCAGACTCAAAACTCAAAAATTCCAAGACTAGACAGAAGCCAAAATAATATGATTATTTCTCAAAACTATCAAGCTATTTTGGCTAATATCCAACTACTTTTCTCAAATATCTAATTGTTTCACAAAACGACCTACTTATAAATATCTTTTATAAATACCTCAATTATAAAACACAACATTAAAAATAATATTATCTCAATTATAAAACACAACATTAAAAATAATTTTGCATTTTAAAACTGCAATAAAATTATAATGTCGCGGTTTACACACGATATTATTAAAATATCCTATTTCACATCTTGTGTTACTTCACCATTTATTTTGGTTTTTTTTGCTAATAACACAATTTATCCCAATCTTTTCCATCATCCTCAGCGAGGGCAATATTCACATTAATGCAATTTAAAAGGGAAAAACATCCTTAGGAAATCAATTACCCAGGATACCATTATTACTAAGCGCAATCAACAAATTGCGAACGAGTTACATCGAACAAAGTTTCCAACAATGCCAGCAAATACATTGTTGGCACATGGATAGAGGACAGATGCACACAATTTATAAAGTTTTACGTAATTCTGGCTCAAGATGAAGACCAACACATCAAGCATAGGACATCAGCGACCATCACACTAAACACGAGATATCATCATAATATAGTTCAGAATACACTAAAGGAAACCATGTCTATCTGGGTTTGAAATCTTCATTTCTTCCCACTTTTCTTCAGCCCAGAACCTCCAAAGCTCCCTTTCTGCTGTGCCTTGGCTCTGAGCTCCTTAAGTGCCTGCTCATCACAAGAACAATCAAATTATTCACCTTCCACTATTGCAAAAGGTAATAAACAAGATAAAACATCCAGTTTCTTTTCTTTTCCTTTTTCTTTAAAGTAATATCCATTGTCTCTTACCTTTTCTTCATCCTTTTTCTTTTGAATGTTGGCCAAATCAGTCTGCAAATCAGTGAAGTAAATTTAAGGACAATAGCAATGGGAATGGTAGGAAATCAGAGTTACGAACTGGATTGCATCATAGGATGGCCAGAGTAAAAAAAAAATTAACACTTTATACAAATAGAGTCCTCCATGTAGAGGTAATTTTTTCTCTAGAAAAAGCAAAATATGCATGGGATATTGCAACAACGCATGCTTAAAATCATAACCAGCCAGTTGTTTAGAGTTTATAAAAGCGAAGAGTTACAAGTAAATAGCAAGCACCATAGTTCCAAAACAAGTCATCTACTCATAAAAAGGAATCTCAATCCCATAGAAATAATCAATTCATACAAGCATAAAGATGCCAAATGAAAAGCAATATAGCAACATAGTATGGTCTATTAAAAGAAATTAGAATTTTGTACTAAATAAATTTTGAAATGGAGAAAATAAATTCAGAGCATCAAATCCAACTCTCTTATTTGAAGCTTAAGCAGCATAAAGGACTTCAATTTGGGATACTGTACCTATCCTCAATTAAACCAATAGCATATTAGCAAAACCCACCCAAGCTTCAACCACATATTGCCAATTAAGAGATATTTCAATTTCATCAGATGCCTAAAAGCTTAAAACATACGAACTTCAATTCCAATTTGGATTTTCCTTAAAACCCAGATAAATTTCCATATCATAAACCCATAAACTATAAGAATCAAAGTTAATCAAATAAAATCGAGCATACTTTCCAGTCAAGAACGTAAAGCTAAGTACCCAACTCAAAGATTTAATAAAAATCAATTTATTTAAGTTCCAATCTTTCAATTCTTTGCACAACAAAGAAAAAAAATTAAAAAAATGCACAGTTTCCAATCAAATTGATAAAGAAATTATTGAAAACAATACCTCGTCGTATTCCTTCTTCTCAGACTTTGGTGCCTTCAAAGGCTTAGCTTTTCCACCTGAAAACAAACAACCACATGATAATTTCAATTTTTCATTCGATCAAAATCCCAATCGAGCAAAGCATCCTCCCCGTGAGAAAACAAGGAAAAAAAAAACCAAAAGCTCTAATTATATGAGAAAAATACCTAGCTTGGAAGACATGATTGAAGCTTTGGGTTAGGGTTTGATTTTCTACGATTCGAAGGAGGAACGAAACTGGGAGAAACCTAACCCTAATTCAAAGCAATTATAAGGGGCTGCTTAGTGGGTTGGAGCCCTATATATCTATGTGGACTGAAAGGTCTGACGTGCGTAGCACGTGATTATCTGGTGGCCGTAATTTTATTAATGTTAAAGTACTCATTTTCGAGTTCTCAAAATGAAATATTTCATTGCTGATAGAGATTTATTTTTTAGTGGGTTGACTTCACTGTATCATATCTCGTGGGCTTCTAAATATCTGTTCTAAATACTGGAGTTTAGAAAAAAAAAAATTAACTTTTATTTAATATGAAAATCATTAAGATCAATACTCCCCCTCTATCACGCCATAACTAGTACCACATTCGTGGTAGTAGGAATAAACAAGAAATTATAATTTATTTTTAAGTGCTATAAAAATAATTTATGATTTAATTTTTAATTTAAATCTAGATTTCGAGATCTTTAGTCAAATATATATGGTTATTATTATTACACTCTTTCATCTTTAAAGACTTTAAATCTATCACCCTCGATGAACTATACATAAGCTCTCTCGATAAATTTATGGTTAGTAGATCTACAATATCTTTCTTTGACTTTATATAGTCAATGGAAATAATTCAATTTGAGAACAAGTATTTAATAATATTATACCTATCATGTATATGTCTAGACTTTCTATTATTTATACAACATTATGCCCTTCTAATTACATATTCTTCTAATTACAGATTGACTACTATAATGGATACAAATTTTGACATTGGTTTAGGCCAATATGAAATATCCTTTAAAAAATATCAAAGCCACTTGACTTCCTCTCCAATTTTATTAAGAGTAATAAAATTTAATTTTATTGTGAATTTTGTGATATATGTTTGCTTAGAGGATTTTCATAACACAACTGCTCCACCAAGTGTGAAGATATATCTACTAGTGGATTTTAAATACTTAGTATCGAATATCTAATTGACATCATTATACTCTTTTAATATCGTTAGGTAACTAGTACAATATTGCTCATAGTCCAAGGTATACTTTAAATGTTTAAGTACCCTTTTTTATTACTACCGAATGATCCATACTTAGATTATTAATAAATCTATTTATTTTGCTAACTGAGTAAGTAGTATCAGGCATTCTTCACTTCATAAAATTCATTATGCTTTTACTTATTTGATAATATTACAATTGGTTTATTCTCTTACATGTATTCTTGGATAGATATACACTTATGTCAATTAGTGTTTTGACAATACTATTGTCACCTTTAAATTTTTTTACCTAAAATCAATATAATGATATTGAAACAATATCAATTCATCAGTTGTCCTAGAAATTTTTATTCCTAGTATAACTAGAGTTTTTAAACCCGACCCGGTGGTCCAACCGACCCAAGGCTTGGGTCATTTGGGTCAATCCTAATTTTTTTTATAAATCAAAACGACATCATTTTAGTTAAAAAAAATAAATAGTCAATGGGTTGAACCGAGGTTTTGATCAGGTCTTGTTGGGTCATCCAGGTAATCGGGTCAACCTGCCTGATCAGCCAGGTCACTCGAGTTTTTGACTTCCCTTATTTTTTTAAACCCGGCCCAGTTCTAGTCTCGGGGTTGACCTGATGGGTTGAGCCAAGTTTTAAAACTATGAGTATAACATCTGCAACACCCAAGTTTTTTTGTCAAACTTGTTAGTTAATATTTTCTTAGTTTGATCATATGATCATTGTTTATTAGAATTAACATGTCATCAACATAGAAATATATAATTATATAACCTTTATTTATCTTTTTCATATAAACATATCTATCAACTTTGTTGATTTTAAACTTATTTGACAACATAACTTTTTCAAATTTTACATGTCATTGCTTAGGAGCTTCTTTCAAACCATATAAAGATTTTACTATTACAAAATTTATTTTCTTGTTCATTAATAACAAACCCCTCTAGTTGTTCTATATAGATATCTTTGTCTAGGTCACCTTTTAAGAAAGATATTCTTACATCTATTTGATGTATTTCAAGCTTGTTAATAACTGCAATAACCATAACTTTCACATATAAGCTATTTTTTTTATACAAGTGAATATGTATTAAAATAATTCACACTTTTTTATTGTCTAAATCATTTCAAAAACAAGTTTAGTTTATATTTGTCATTAGTACTATCAACTTTCATTTTCCTTTTGAAGATCCCTTTATGACCTAATGGTTTACTTCGAAGAGAAAGATCTATCAGTTCTCATGTATGATTATTCATAAAGGATTTTATTTCACTATTGACTGTCTCATTGTAATAAAAAGCTTCAGGACATGACATTGTCTCAGAATATATATGAGTTTCATCATCCAACAAGTAAGTTAGAAAATCAGAACCAAATATATTGATCATTTTTGTCATTTTACTCATTATAAGCTTAAATTTATTATCATTATATTTTGATTTATTATTATTATTATTATTATTATTTGAGATAGTCTCAACCATTATCTTAAGTATATGATTTTCTTATGATTTCTTAAATGAAAACACATCTTTAAATAATATGTCTTTAATTTTTGATTACCTGATTTATTTTTTTCAATGATCCATTCTTAGAATATTAGTAAATCTACTAAGCTTATGATATAGGTGGGTCTAAGGGATTTAATGATTTTGAAAAGTCAATTGTGAAGCTGTCATACTTGGATCATGTAGATAGCTAAATAACTCATTAATAAATCAATGGGATGAAACTAAGTTCAAAAAAAGGTCTCATTACGTTCAACAAGTAGTTAGATAAAAAAAAAAGCCTATAATGTTTTATCCGACTATTGGATCAAACTAAAAATCTATTATGAGATTTTACAAACCCAATTCTATAAGAAGTCAGTTAGTTGTAACCAAATAGGTCGATGAAACTTTCAAATTAGGCTTGAAAGATGTTGTTTGATCTAATATCGTTATATTTATTTATTTATTGTTGATTTTCCTATTTGATTTATGATTTTAATTTTTCCTGCCCAGTAAAGGTTGTTTATTGACATATTTAAGGAGTTATGAACTTCTTTAAGTGAAAAACTACATTAAAGAAAAATATTTAGTAATAAAAATATGAATCATTGCTCTAAATGTCGAGACCTATTTTTGGCAAAATTTTAACTTCCTTTGTACTTACTTTTTTCTTGTCAAGTTTGGCTGAGTTAGCTTACTAACCAAGTAAGCAATATCTAATCTAGTGTAGTTCATTTGTATATGAAGTTTCTAATTATTTAAGAACATTCTAATGGTTATATTTCATCACCTTTATTTTTGGATAGATGTACATTTATGTCTATTGGTGTTTTGACAATACTATTATTATTTTTTAAAAAAGTTTTTTAGAGTTTTCTTAATATAATAATATTAAGATAATATCAATCCGTTAAATATCTTGGAAATTCTTATTTATAGTATTTCATTTGTTACAATCATGTCTTTATGTCAAACTTATTAGTTAACATCTTCTTCGTAGACTTGATCATGTATTTATTACTGAATAACCTAGAAATTTTAATTTATAGTATGTCATTTGTTACACTTAAGTCTTTCATATCAAACTTATTAGTTAACATCTTCTTCATAAACTTGATCATATATTTATTGCTGTCTAAAATTAGCATGTCATCCATAGAAAGATATATAATGACATGACTTTTATTTATATTTCTCATATAAACACATTCATTAACTTTATTTACTTTAAAATCATTTGACAGCATAACTTGTCAAACCTTTCATGCCATTATTTAATTGCTTGTTTCAAATCGTATAATATCTTGATAAAATCTCAAACTTTATTTTCTCCTCTTTAACAATAAACCACTTGGGTTGCTCCATATAGACCTTTTTTTAAGGTCAACATTTAAGAAATTTATTTTTATATTTATTTGATGTATTTCAAGCATGTTAATTGTTGAAATAATTATTAACATTTATATAAAAGTTATTCTTAACACTAATGAGTGTGTCAAAATAGTTCACACGTTCTTGTTGCTTGAATCCTTTAATAACAAGTCTTACTTTATATTTATCAATAGTTCTATTAACTTTCATTTTCTTATTTAAGATTTATTTATGACCTAATGATTTACTTTTCAAGTGGAAGATCTAATATTTTCCATGTATGATTTTTTAAGTGTTCTTTTCTAATAGGAAGCTTTAAGACATGACATTTCCATTGAGGAGCTTCGAGGTTTATTTTTTAATAAGTTAGGAAATCACGAGAAAATAATTTTTGTTGTTTTTGCCCTCTTACTCCTTCTCGACTCAATTTTAGCATCTTCTATTTGATGATGATTAGTTAAAATTTATTTATTTATTTTTTTAAGAGAATGAATTTATTGTGTTTCCTTAAAAGAAAACACACTTCAAAAAATACAACATTTATTGATTTCATTATTGTATTAGGATGAATATCCTTAGTACTTAACTTGTGAATATGAAACCAATATGTATAATTCATAGTTTTAGGTCCTATTTTGGCTTTTTTAGGATAACGTGTTGTAACTTTCCTAAGACAACCCTATACTTTGAGATTTTTATAGAAAGGTCTTCAATCTTTTCATAACTCATATGATATTTTTTTAACTTCTCATGATGTACTTTATTAAGTATATATTTGATAGATAAAATTGTCACCCCTATAAATTTTGAGGTGCTATCTAACTTATCAAAATGATATTTATCATTTTTTTCAAAGTTTGGTTATTACATTTAACAATATTATTTTGTTAAGTTGAATAAATAGTAGTTTGATGGATAATAATATTTTGAGAACAAAATTCCTAAAAAAATACTTCGTATTCTCCACCTCCATGCTTCTTATTACCTTTATCTTTTTGTTAAATTAATTTTCAACTTCATTATTATAATGTTTAAATATTTCAAGAGCTTAATCTTTTCTTCTTAGCAAATAGGTATAACAATACATTATGCAATCATCTATAAAAATAATAAAATACTTTTTACCACATCTAATTTGCTTAAATTTTAAATCACCTACATGAGAGTAAATTAAATCTAAAAATTCATTTTTTATTTCAATTAATTGAAAAAAAGATTTTATAAATTTTGATTCTATACAAATTTTATACTTAATAATTTTTCTAAAAAAAATGTAGTTGGTAATAATTCAAGATTAATTGTATAAAAGAAACTTAAGTAAGAAGAAATGGGCTTATTATTGATTTCATTATTGGTTATAATAGTCTTTTCACTTATTTTGAAGATGCCATCATATAAATAATCTTTTCCTACAAGCATAGCACTTTTAGTGACTATAAAATTATCACTTTTAAAATCACTTTGAAACCATTTTTTGCTCAACAATAAGTCAAACATAATTTTTTTATAATGTCAACTACATGAAGCACATTATTGAGGGTAACAAGCTATTCAAAAGTCATCTTTAGAGTGACCTTTCCAATACCCATAACCTTAGAGGTTGACAAATTCCTTATGTACAGATGTTAAACATCTACTTTTTTGTAAGTGGAGGATATTTTTTTTTTAATTAGCATGAACATGTCTTATGATTGTTGATCAAGTTGACTTTTAAGACAACCACATATAAGCTCATTTTTCACGCTTCATTTAAGAGGTTATCAATCTTAATGACATTGGCTTTAGAAATCCTTTTTTTTCCCCTAAGGTTGCCTTGCTAAGACTTATTTAAGTAATATTTGGTTTGATGTCTAGTCTAGGTATATATAAAACATTTGCCATTGGAATTCTTAGCAATGTATTTTCCCTTCAGAATAAGTCTTTTCTTTTTTATTTTAAATATGGGACGTCACCATTTGTTCAACCATATATGCTTTAGGAGTCATTAAAGAATAGTTGACCTTAATCTTAAGAAATTTATTATACTCTTCTATCCTTAACCTTAGAATGAGGCTTTTAACTTCCATCTCCTTATACGTATGCTTAAGGTAGTTATTGGAGTGTTTTCCTAGATAACGATAATTTTTTAATAATATCAGTCATTTGAAAAGATTCACTTAGAACCATCATGTCATCATGAATATCATGTAAGATAAATTGAAACTCTTGAATTTGGATTATAATAGTCTTTTAATCGACCATCTTGAAATTAAAAAATCTTCCAGCTATAAATTTCTTCATATCGATATCTTTAACCTTATACCTACGATCCAAAACTTTTTATAATGCCTTGCACTTTTATAAAACTAAAAAAATATCAAATATATTGTCCAAACCATTCAGATTATAGTTCTTATACATCAAATTACTATGATTCTATGAGCCCACAACTATAAAAATAAAGGGATTAAATTCATCATCATCCATCTTAGGTGCATCTTAGGTGATCAGATAGAACAACATTTGTTTCATCACCTCTTAAAGTTATTAGACTTTTCAAGTTTTTCATCATACACCATAGAAGGTGATGTTGAAATCCTTTCTATTGAAGTAGTACTTGTAGCTGCAATAATTATAGGAGTAATAATCTATCGAGTAGAAGTCATAGTTATTTTTTCCTAAAAACTACGACAACATATATTTTGGTTAAATTTTGGCTTAAAAGGTGTACAAATTAAATATATTTGTAGGATAATAAAAACATTAACACAAATATTATATATAAGAATAAAGTACTTGTAAAATTGTAGAATTTCAAATCAAAACTAAGTCAAGAAAAAACGTTGTTGTCAAAGATCAAACCCTTTATCCTTAAGGTTAAATTGTCCATCAATAGGTGCAAATAATCATAGTGCATCTTATTTCCTATGATTTCAACAATAATACCTCAAAAGGATATACATCCAATCAAAGTCTATGAACTAGAAAAATCACTTGAACTTTCTCTCTACAATAAAATAACCTAAAGCTAAAAAAAAGGAGCACAAGAGCAAACAAGGTAGAGAGAGAGATCATGTGTTTTCTATTTATTTATTTTCTTATTTTTACTTCTTTCAACTTTTTTTTAAATGAAGTTCCTCCACCCCTATTTATACTTATTTATACTTGAGGTTAGGGTGCATAATTAATTAAAAAATAATTAGAATTAATTCTTGATAGTTCATTGAATTTACAAAATCAATGGATATGAGAAGACTTTTAAACATAATTAATTTCTAAAAATTCACTGAATTGCAAAAACAATGAATTTGAGAATATTCAATGGAACAAAACTAATTTAAGATTAATAAAAATTAATTTTTGATAATTTATTAAATTTATAGAAACATTAAATCTGACTCGATATAAAGATTAATCAATCAATTTCACATTCACCATAAATGAATTTATACAATTTATAAATATTATGCCCAGACCATTCTTTTCCAATAGAAATTTATTATTTATTATAAAAAGAGAAGATTTATTTTTAAAAAATAAATATTTTTTAAGACAATTTTGTGTCAGAGAATTATATAAATAATATCTTAAAACATTATCTAATAGCTCAAACTTTTGAGTTAAGATGATTATTTGATATAATATTAGAGTTATAATGACCAAACACTCACCAATTTCATTTCCCTTCTAAATAAATTAATAAATAGTATAAGTTACATGAATATTTGCAAATTTCAAGTTGAAAAACTTTTATCTTGTGATAGTTATTTTACTCTCTCATATTGGAAAAAAAAATAAATTTCATTGTAATATAAATTAGTTAACCAAGTTAAAAATGTCTTCAATTTCAACCAATAAACCCAAGAAAATATGATCTTTAAATTTATATTTGCTAAATAAATTAACTTAATTATGGATGTAATACTCTTTTAGATTTATGAATAGAAATTTCTTGGTGGACAAGCGTGCCTTTTTCTTCTTCTTGTGGTTCTACCCTACTCACCAACAAGTATTAGACTTCTTGCTAATTTGCACGTTTTTTTTTTTTTTTTTTGTGTATATATCGATTTAACAGCGGTACTTTTATTACGCCGTGAATCTCGTAAAGTGAATGCTTTTTCCCGTTCCTCTTGTTCACGGTGTTCTTACCACCCAAGGTTTTGAAGACTAAACTTCCGGAATTGCCTAGTAATAGCACACAGAAAAGGACACAGAGACCTTTGCCTCCGCCTCGTTATGTAAGTTACATCCTCTGACTGACATGTCTATTTTTGTCTGTTGCAATGGTGGGTTGCATGTGAGTCGATTGGCCCAATGTTCGGCGATTTTTAGCCCATTAAAAACTTGGGTTTCTCAGACAGTCGCTGTTTTCTGTCTTTCGTTTTACAGTTTGTGATTCTGTTGACCCCTCGGCCTTGAGAGAAGATTAGGTATGAACAACAGCTGAAGATTGGCAGCTAAGAAAGCAGCTACACACTTCATTCTACTACCCTATCAACCGATTCTCCCCTCTCTCTCACTGATTCACCTTCAGTTCTATCTCTAAAAAGATTTATCTTCATTCCAGCAAATGTCCTCTCTTTTAACTAACCAATATGGTATGTTCTCTCTCTTATGTTACTCCCTGTGTTGATTTTTTCTAAACTTTGATAGAAAATTCATAATATGATCGCTAATGTACTTCGAGGGTTCTTATGAATGATGTTACTATGCTGTCTTGCAGTCTCTTCTGCCGTTGATGTTTCGTTCACTAGTGAGGCTGATCAGTGCACTAATGTCTCAGCCAACTGCCTCAGTCACGACTTTATTGTATTACAGCAATCTTCTTCCTAGAAACTTGAATTTAGAGCGAATGGTTAGACGTGAATTGCTCGATGAAGAAAACCATTTGTTCCATTTTCTCATCAGTTTCTTAAGATGTTTATGGTAGTTAACATAGCACAAGTTTGACCCCATATTGATATTGTTATGCTGAAGTGAGCACCGATTAATTTTATTTTTCTTACTCCGATTCTGTTTCAGAGTGTGTGGATCGATCTTTTACTACAGTACCTTGCTGGGATTGGTGAGTTGGATTTTGTTATCGGAACACATGTCAGAAATCAGAAAAGCCTTAATACATGGGTAAAGATTTTGTACCTCTAGATGAATATCAGGGTAATTAAATCTTTTTTTTTTTTTTTATCTTCGTTAAGTAGTACTACTCTTGCTGTAAGAAATATGATTTTCCAGTTCATGTAACGTATTTGAGGCACTGCATGATGATTAGGGAGCAACCTTGTGATGCTGTGCATGTACTAGCTTTTTGGGGACTGAAATAACACATATGTACGTGCTTTAACCGTAGTCTCGGCTCTCCGATTGAAATAAGAAAGCTATTTGCTATTTTTGCATTAATTAATGTCTTCTCTGTTCTATTTCCCATAGCAGTAATTACTGTATCTGGCCTGGTGTCTAAGACAGAGAATCTAGCCTGTAATGCAATGTGGATCATGGACCTTCAATCTTGTGCCAGGCGCGCTGAGATTTCTCGGAATCTATGTTCGGAATCTATGTTATTTTTTTTTTGTCTACATAAATCTTTTGCTCTAATATGAATGACTTGTTTTTAACTATCCTTGAGAAAAATCTTCACATTGCACTTCACATGAACCGTGCACTTTTATTTTATTTTATTTTTAGTCATCAAACTCTTACTCCTTATAATTTATTCTTTTAAGTTAAGTTAGCATAGTTTTGTATGCTTGCATTTCTTTCTTTTAATTTGCATTGTCAATCATGTACCAAGCAAAGCCTAGAGATTATTTCAGGATGGATGAGAAATCGATTTTGTGAAATCAAACATTAATTGTTGTTAAGAATATCAATTAAAATAAGATCGATCAACTTGCAAAACAAACAACAAAACATATCTCATCAATATATTTTTGCAGAAAACTTCAATTTGATTCCTGAAATTTCAGTTTTTCTACTCATTTGATGGTCTCTTAAATTATGAGAGATGAGAGACAAAGTCATTAAAAATTATTGAGGACAAGGCAAGTGCTTGAATGACCACATTCTAACCACCACAAGGCCAATCTTTGTGTTAATTTGTTCATCTTCTCAAGAAACGTTCAATTAGGATGGTATTTTTCTATAACCATGCTGAAAATAGTAGATTAATGTTCATAATTTTTTTTATTCATTTAATTTCTTGTTTGTAAGAAAGATTAAATGACATTTAAGGGTTGAAAATAAATTTATTGAGGTCTCTGTGCCGTTTCTGAGTGAAAACAATTTGTGAAATAAGATTTTGGAGTCCAAAAACGTGAATGGTAATTTTTCAATCACTAGTTGTAATTGGAATATTTCCAACATACAACTAGTTATCTATTTGAAAAAGAAAAAAGAATTGGACTACATCAATTTTTTAAAAAAGTACTTTCTAAGCACGCGGACCTGAGCTTTTTGATGAATTGGCCAAGTGTATGGGCTTAGCTTATCAGTCTCATCAGCGTTTGGTTTCTTTTTTTTTCTCATCTTTTTTTCATTAATTTTTTCTATTTAAACTTTGATTAATACTATCTCTTTTTTTTTTAAAAAAAAATTCTTAGTATAACTTTTTTTAAATGGAAATTGTTTTTTTTTTAATTTCATAATGCTTCAAAGAGATTATTATGATTTGTCTAAATCTTTTTCTCTTACATTTTTTTATCTATAAGTTGTATTTGCAATGGTGTATTTATATATAAAAAAAATCATTTGTTATTAGTAACGATAATTAACTTCTAAGATAAAATAAATGAAAATGTATAAAATAAAATGGATAATCATTGTGAAATATTTGCATTTGCATTTATTTTTGTTTTAACTATGAAGATTAACTTTTCACTTTAGTATTTATTTAGCATTAACAATTATTTTTGACTTATCAGCTAATATTTTTTTTATTAAGTATAAATATATTTTTAATTTTATTAAAAAAATTATGATACCCAAAAACATATTCATAACACAATCACTTTCTTTTTTTGTGTTAGAAATTAATTTGAAATTCTACCCTTTATGTAAAGTGGATAAAAGTTAGTATATTTCATTTGTCATGGTTCTCGCTATCAAACCGGTCAAAATCAATAAATAATTCATAAAAAGATTTTAATTTACAAATCTAAATATATATAGATATTTTTTTTTACTGACTAGTTTTAGAGAGAAAATTTTTATTTTTTATTATTGGATTGACTATGAGATTTCATGAAGATTATTACAAAAACTCTAAAAGGTATAGCACAGTGAAATTATTTTTTATATCCTTAAAAAACAAGATCCCTTGAATTTAGGGGTAATTTAGTATTTTTTCATGGTTCATTGCTACTGTATGCATGTCAAACTCCTATCATCTCCTCAGCCCAAATTTCAACGGGGTTATGCTATGATGACAGTGAGGATAGGTAGGGATGGTGGCACAGTGGAGGGAGCACTAATGGTGGCGGTGCCTGAGGAGAAGTGAGTGTTAGCTCCTGGGAAACAAGACCCGGAGTTAGGGCAACTAGGAAGTGGGGAATTTTGACCTCCCCACCTGGGGAATGTGGTCACTTTTGGGTGTGAAATCAAATTCACGGTGTCCTAGCTTGTTTTGCATTAAATATTTTTGATGAATATAAAATATTCTATATTTAAAATATTTTAATATAAATCTCTTATAACATTTCATAAATAATGACTTGAAAAATATAATCATGATGGAATAAGAGAAAATTACTCCAAGTATACTATTTTTTGGTCTTTTTCCAATTTACATTAAGTTTTTAAATATTACATTTTACAAAAATCTAAAATTTAAAGAAGAACAACACTTTAAATGATGCTTGAAAAAAATTAATAAAAAATTTGTATTTATTTATAAGACTATCATTATATTAAATTAATAATTAAAAAGCCTCTTAACCTAAAATATAACAAAAATACCACTAAAAAACCTTTCTTTCCCAACCTTTTTCTCACCGTGAACCACCATTTCTACCACATCTCTCTCCTTTTTTTTTTTTTCTTCTGCACAATAATCTCTTCCCTTCATCATTGCAAAAACGATGTTGTCACCTTCATCCTCTAATATCCAGCCACCAAAAACACATAGCTTAATCTCCTTACAAAATCGAAGCCACCCAACAACTAAATTATATGGTTTTTGAACATTTCAACTAGAGTTATTTAGGCGACAATATATATTTAGACCATATGAAAACATGGGGAATATTGCATTAATTCTGTCATTAAGATGGAGTGAATGAATTGTTGATTGGGGAATAAAGACAAGATAGCCATGGTAGTCAAAATGAACACTTTTTCATTATTGTGAAGAATTGGCTGAACAATATGGTATGATACGACATCGATGAACAATCTATACCTTTGATTTAATTGCATAATTCCACCTATTTCTCAGTGTTTTGTGAGTAGTCTTGAAATCCAAGAATTGTCGTTAAAGGAAGGAACTGTTGAGAACTTGGAATCAAATTATGCTATTTCCATGGGTTGGGCACCAACGAACCAACCCTAGCTGCATTTGGACTCCTTCCTTGCAAATCTTAATAGGATTTGCTTGTATCTTCTTGCCTAGATTCCTTTTTTCCCCCCTTTCTTCAGTTTTCTTGATTAGAAAAATCAACTTACATATTTGCATCATAGATAGCCTCATATCTCCGCCAAGACCTTTGTTCTTTACGGGCAATTTAACCTTGACTCGAACAAATAACCATTCCTTTTCTAACCCAAAACCCAGACAATTTCACAGCCTTGACATGCCTTAGTTTAAACCCAGAATCCAGTTGGTTTGGACCATAATCATACCCGAAAACACAACCAAAACCTTGTTTGATTTTCTCTTCAATCATGGATTTATATTTGGTTTTTTCTTCTAGATTTGTGTTTAATAGAGAATACATCAGAGAGGAGAGAGGATTAGAGTGAAGAAAGAAAATAAGTTAGGTGGTAATGGTTATCTCATGCTTTAATATATATTGGAGTATTATTATCATTTTGTAGATTTTTAAAATTTATTTTGATCTAGGGTGCAAAGTATAATATTTAAAAAATATAGGTTGTAAAGTGAAAAAAAAACCAAATTATAGGATGCTTAAAATATTTTTTCCATAGAATAATTGTGATAATAGTAATGGTAGTGGTGATTATAGGGTAATTGTTATGATATAAATGAAGAATTGGTGGTGGGGTGGTGGTTGTAGATTGATGGTGATTGTGAAAGCGGAAATGGTTGTGATGATAGTGGTAGTAATAGTCATATAATTTTAGTGGTAGTTGAAATAATTGAAAAATATTATGAGTGAATTAATATTTTAGAAAATAATTTATCAAGTTTTATGAGATGAAAGTATTTTTTTAACAAATAAAATAAATTTAAAAGTTGACTATAAAATATTTTATATTAACTAATTTTTTTTATAAAATAGTTTAGGATATATTACAATAATCATCTTGAGGAATTATAAAATTACAGTAATCATCCAAAATTTTGTGAATTTGATTAAAAAACTCTCACTTTTTAAGAAATCATTATAAAAACCTCATTTTATACCAAGAATTCCCTTAATTACTATTAAAAAAATTATTTAAATTAAAAACTTAAAAAATAGGGGAAGGATATAAAAAATTGGACAATATGATTATTTCTTAGAACATTAACAATATTAATTTCACTATTTAATTCCAGCCATTTTGGTTTAAGTTTCTTTCTTAATACTCTCTTTAATTTTTTTAAAAAATTAATTCAATTTTTTTTTCAAAATAGTAAATAAAAACACTTTGGGTATTATAAGATATTTCTATATAATTTTAAACTCTTAGGAGATTTATGTAATTTCATGACACTTTTGGAGGATATTTTAAATATTTATCTGATATTTTACAAGAAATAAATAAAAGAAGATCAAGAAAACATTTTCCTATCAAATATTTTACACAAAACCAACTCTTTGTTAATTTATGCACTACTGTGAAACATAATTATGTTTTTATTTCATGTTTTATCTCATATATTTTATAGAAAGAATTATCCTGACTCTCCCAACATTAAATATGATAATGAGTCTATTTAAAAAAATACATTTTATATCCTAATGTTTAGATAGTTAATAGCACTTTACATACCAAATCAGGAACACATGAACTCACTCAACAAAGAAGTTGTAAAATATTATAGGTTTTATATTATTATTTATTTAATTTCCAAAGTAGCTACTACAATTTTTCAACTTGTCTTTAAGGCCTTTTATCAAACTTTGCAAATGCAAGGATGTATTAATAAATCAAATGATATTCTTTTATATATTGTTGATCTTCTTCTCAAACATACCCGTAGCAAACAAAAAACAAAAATATTATTCACTGGCTATATATATATATATATATATAACAAACATATATTTTTTAAATTAATTTTGTTTCAAATGATGCTTCAAAATTAATGTCCATTTATAAATAAGAAAGTTACTCCCTTCCAAAGAGGAGACAACCACGTATAGACAACCTAGTAAAATTCTCAAGCTCAAATAATTATATTTGTGTATAGGATTGTGAAGACAAAAATACCTATTTTTATGTAATAAGGATTGTCTACAAGAAGTACAGAATTGACTTAGAAGTGCATAAGTATGTTGTTTTAGTATATATTTCTTTAATTAGCAAAAGCAATTTGAAGAAAAATAAACCCACTCCATAAATAATAATAATAATAATAGAAAACAACATTAAGTTAAAGAAACATGTTTAAATTTACAATGTAAATTTAATGAAAGTCATCCTTTTTTATGATGTAAATTTATGAATAATCGGTTAATCAATTGGTTATAACAACCTCATCTATTCTCCCAAGCCAAAGTGGTTGGTAACTTATATTTAGTGCTTGGTAGGCCAATGTAGCTTATGATTAGTATCTGCAAAAGGTTTTTTTTTTTTTGTTGGAGGTAGAAACTCTCAAATGTTTAAATAAGTATTTTTTAGAGAGAGAAAATACAATAATATTTTAGAGAGAGATGTTCTGAAAATATATATGCAGTAGATAATGAAGATCATGAACCTTTATTCTGAAGGTCTCATGATGTATTTATAGCCCACGAATTTTGTTATTTTATGAAAAGAAAGTACTGAAGTGTAATTTCACTTTTGTGATGTTTTGAGTTGTATTATGAGTTGTATTCCACTCATTTTATCCAGCAAAAAAATAGAGACCAGGTAGGCCATGTAAGACTTTAATACACTTAATGGTGTTGGTGGAGTGTAGACTTGTTTAATTAAGCCTATTCATTGATAAATAAATCCTCTAAGATTTTATATAAAAATCAATAGAATTGATGGTATTAGATTTATGTATTATGCTTGAATCCGTTGGTGTAGCAAACTCGGCCATACCCAGTGACAAAAATTCTCAGGCACAACACTTTTAGGAAATATGCATCAGGCCCACCCTGTTGACATGGCAGCGCACCAAGCCAAGCTATTGGTCTTGGCAACAACTGCCAGACCTAGGTTATGCCTCGGCTTGGCGTACTGACAAGCCCAAGTGCTAGGTCTAGCACTATTTGTTAGACTCACACACTAGGTCTGATAGTGCAGTCCCTAAAATAGAACTGGAAATGCCAATCCTTAACATTGGACTGGCTAACGCTAGTCCCTAACATGGGTCTAGCATCGCCAAACCCAACAAAAATTAAGTCTGGGGTTGGTCAAATATAAAAGGCTTCAAACTTATATTACATATAGGTTTAGCGATGTCAGACCCAAAAACAATTGGGTCTGACCAACATTAAACCTAGTAATATTTGGGTTTAACCAATGCCAAACCCAAGGTTTAGTGTTGGCCAGACCCAAGCACTAATATATAGGTTTAACGTTGGTGAGACCCAAATGTACTTGGGTCTAGTTAGTGCTAGACCTAGCAACCGTGGCTGGGTCTGACAGTGGCCAAACACAGCGCGCTCAGGGCTTAGCACACTGCTAAGCCCAACAATGACTGGGTTTGGCTAGCGCTGGACCTAGCATGCCCGACGCTTGACACATTGCCAAGTCTAACCATGTTAGGTTTGGCTGGCTCTGAACCTAGTGCATTCAGGGCTTGGCACACTACCAAGCCCAACTATGGCTGGGTTTAGCTAGCATTGGACCCAATTCGCCTTTACTAGGGTGTGTTTGTGTTTGGAAAAATTATACCAGTATGTTTTCTTAATCCGATATTTTTTAGTAAAGACATATAAAGATATAGTGATAAAATCTTGGTTGATGAGACCTAGATCTAACTTAATTGTACAACAATTAGGATTCATGGAGTGATGCCCACTTTCTCTTTCTTTTTCTTTTAAAACCTCATTTCTTCCTAGAATTCCATTTTCTTTTCAAGTTTGGATGTTAAAAATATCATAGGTCTATAAGATGAAAGAATAAAGGAAGGAGAATAAAAGGAAAATAAAGAAAAAGAAAAAACATTAGTTAGGATTTTCTAGGCTTTTATCAAAATTTAAATATGGTTTTCACCTAATATATAAAAAGTGTAATTTTTTAAAGTTTGCACAGTACATGTAGTGCCTATTATAATTGCCCGAAGTTCTAACAAAAGAAACCCATCATGGTAGCTTATTTATTGCTATGTTTTAGCCTATGGACAACTTTTTTCATTTTTTCTACATGCCATGTTCTTTTACATAGGCGGTGAATGCCAAATGATAGATAGTGTAAGGACGATCAAGGCATGACAATTGAATTTAATTGATATTACTATAGAATTTGAACCCCCTCCCGTATCACAACACCTTTCAAATTCAAGTTAATAATAGCAAAATGAAAGTTTCAAAAAACCCTTTTCCTAACCTGATAATTGTCTGGGATAAATGAGAAATTTAATTTAAAATAGAGTTACATTTTTATTATATTCAGAACAAATTTTTGTTTTTCAAAACTCTTTTTTATTTTTCTTTAGTCAAATAATTTTGATACTTTATACGTATGTTCTTGAGAGCATTACGTTTATAAATTTGGTTTACTATTTATTCTTATTTGTGCTATTGATAGTAAGATATGGAGTATAATTGAAAAACAATATTGCAATATTCAAACTAGAAGCAATATATGGAAGAGAATAACTATTTTAATGACAAATGATTGATAATTTCTTCAATCTATATCTTGAAATTCATATTTTATCAATAAATAATTTAAGTTGAATTCTTTTAAATATTGATTTGTATATGTTTTATAAATATACAAAAACTTATTATTAGGTTAACTTTAATACTTCTTCAATGAAAAACTTTTTAAAGTTCAAGGTAGTCGGATAATATCTTTTGTTTTTACCTCTTAAAGTCAAATATATTAAAATCTTACAAGAAAAGATGGTGGAATCTTCAATATTAAAGTAGTACTTACTAAAACAAAACATCTTGTTATATTAGACCATGCATGGTAAAATGTGATGGTGAAAAGTTTACTATTAAAGTAGTACTTGCCGAAGCAACACTAGTTAAGATAAACAATTATTGAGTTAAAGTCATAATAAAACCTATATAAAAAACAACTAAATATATTTATAAATAAATATTTTGGCTTTCCAACAAGAAAGTAAAATAAGTAATGTAATAAAGTAAACTTGTAAAAAAAATAACTTAATAAACAAAAGTATTGAATTTATATAAGACAAATTAATCATTTTTGTTTGTTTTAGTACAATAAAATATCCTTATTAACATGCATCATATCATATTTTTTTAAATAATTAAATAAAAAGCATGAACATACGATACAAGATAGCAAATATCATGTATAAACTAAACAAAAACCATTTATTTGTAAGTTTAGTTTATAAAGTTATATGACATGCATTAATTCCTTCAGAGTGATTCAAATGAAAAATAACAAACCTAATAAAAGAAAAACTATAACATGATAATTAAAATTTCTAGCAACATTATAAAAGACTTAAAATATGACATATAAACTAAACAAAGACCGGTCAAGAATAAAGTTTTTAAGATTGTTGTCTAAAATTGCTACTAGTGAGCATGCAATGTTTAGTTTAGGATAACAAGTTTAGTATATAAGCATTCAATTTTATATATTGTAAAAAACTTGCAAACAACACATAATATCATATAAAAATTCTAGCATTCATACTTATCATAAAAAATTGAAATAGAATCCTAGCATCTAACACTTAAAAAAATGATCAGGCTTTGTTTATGTTAAGGATTAGTCATTTGTTCTAAGATTTTATTGTTTTTACTTGGTGTAAAATGATGTTGCAATAAATCCTCAAGATTCCAACACCACCATCTTGTTTAGATACACTTCTAAACAAGGTCAATAAATAAATAAAAAAAAATATAACTCAAGTGTTTCTCTACAATGATTGAACTGAGCTCTAGATTGGAAGGATAACAAAGATGAAACTTAACTTAAAAGAAAATGGTAGATTGAAAATAGAGGTAAGGAAGAGTGTTAAATCTGGAAAAAAAAACAATGCAAAAAAATCTTTCTTCACCCCATTTTTATAATGGATTTTGGAACAAAAAATTATAAAGAATTAATTATGATAATTATTAGAATTAATTCTCATAATTATCATATTTTTTATTACCCTCCATAAAAAAAAATTAAACTTGAAGGATTTGGCTTTAAATCTAATGTTCTTGAGCTGAAAAACCAGTTTAGGTTTAAATAAATTATTATAGCTAAATTAGACAAAACAATGGGTTAACAAAACATAATTCCTTATGGATCAAATGATTATTAAGATAGCACTAAACTTGATTAGAGTTTAACTATGGACTCCTTTGCAAGTCATTGTGGACTTACATAGTGAATTGACAAATTTATCTTTCTTAAGCAAAACCAAATAACATGGTTTGGGGGGGTAAATATGGTATTTTTTATTAGATACATTTATCATTATAAGATTTAATAAGTACAAATCAATATTTTTACTTTTCTTTTGCACAATGTAATAACTCAGATATACTCAAAAGCAAGATTTAATTAACTTTTGTTTTGGGAAATTTTTGAATTTTCAATTTCAAAAGCATAATAAAATATCTAAAATATCCTTCAAGGTAAAAAAAAAAAACCTATAGTTGTTGTCTAAGGGCTTTTTTATCCTTTTCTATTGGGTTTTTTTTGGTATTGTCAAGTTGGATAAGGGTTAGTTTGGTCTTTTAATAAATGCAAAAAAAGTGAAAAGTTTTTGACACTTCCTAGTGAGTGAGAGGAGCCCATGCTTATTTGGTCGTGCGTGTGGGCTCCTCTGGCGGCTAAACACACACTTTTACAATGACATTAGAAGTGGCTCTTTAAGGTATTTCTAATGGACAAACATACGGCGGCACAAGATTGCCAGTATCGCTCTGATGAGCTTTTTGTTTTCTCCTCCCTCTTTT
>Ga0325400_1000452_pt1 | contig 30147 bp, 23 predicted proteins | sample PopdelMetagenome_2_FD_205662 | JGI IMG/M metagenome (GOLD analysis project Ga0325400, IMG submission 205662) | Populus deltoides microbial communities from Bellville, Georgia, United States - Xylem-PdKOR-R1 | ecosystem: Host-associated > Plants > Phyllosphere > Stem > Wood/Secondary xylem...
GCTTAGCCAGCCTGGCTTAATGCCGAGATCGCTTGTTTGTCAGTCTGAACAAACGGCAGAAGTTGGGAGCGGACGGAGCCTGCGCAGACGTCGGACTCTGAGTCGTAGCGGCCAATGTTGTTCAAGCCGCTCTTGGCTGTCGTATCGGGCCATGACCCATGAATTTTGTCATCGCTCGCTGACGCTCAGCTCGAACGTCTTAATCGCGCGTCGTTCAGGTCCAACTCACGCCCATCTGCTCGGCCAAGATCAATCCAATCTCGCGTTGCTCCGCTAACTTGAACACTGCCCGCCGCTCAGCTCGAACTGCTGCGAGGCGGAATTCACGCTCGATCTGTCTATCGCGATCGGCCTCGATCCGGCGCTCGAAGTAGCGCGAGCATGTTGGTTGGTTTCAGGTCGATTTGAGGTGCCTCCGTCCAGCCATCATGAGGCGATCCGATATGTCAGCCACACCGTTCTTAGGGAACGCCTGAGTCGATCCGTTGCGGCAGGAGGTGGCCGAGACTTGATGGAACGGCGCTACGCGCATCCCGTTGGCTACCGTGACCTCGGGGGTCGATACCCTCATCCGGCTGCTGCTCGATGAGCAACGCTGTCGCTCTGGTTGGAAATGAAGTCGAATAGATCAGTCGAATCGAACTGCGCGCCCTTGCAACTGTTCGACTGTTTAGGTGCTGACTGACTCCCAGAAGGTCCGATCGCCACTGGCGATCTGACAAAGGCGCGTTTTGATCGGAGACACTGTCGACGGCAGACAGATCAGGTCCTTCGTTCCAAGCTGGATAAGCAACCGTGCCACGTGGATCAACGCCTCGCGCCGCGGTCCGCCCTAGTTGGATCGGATCAAGACCGCACCCGCGGAAAGGGAAGGCGGCGCAGCAGGGAGGGGTGGATGAGGAAGGCGAGGCAAGGCGCGTGCAGCGAGGCGATGCGCGCATCGGTGCTGGCAGCAGTCGTGGCCGCGTGCACCCCGCTCGCAGCCCAACCCGTGCAGCCGCAGGCGCCGGTGGAAACGCCTGGGCCGAAGACGGCACAGCCCGCCAACCAAGCCGATCGCACCGAGGATGCCGGCAACACGCCCGCCGCAGGCGAGATTGTGGTAACCGCGCAGTTCCGCCAGCAGCGGCTGCAGGACACGCCCATCGCCATCACCGCGATCAATGGCGCGCTGCTGGAGGCGCGCAACCAGACGCGGCTCGTCGACGTGACGCAGCAGGCGCCGTCCGTGCAGCTGCAGCCGACCATCGCGGGTGCCGGCAAGGGCATGACCGCGTTCATCCGCGGCCTCGGCCAGGCGGACATCAGCCCGTCGGTCGAGCCCGGCGTCGGCATCTACGTCGACGACGTCTATTTCGCGACGCTGACCGCCTCCATCTTCGACCTCGTCGACCTCGATCGGATCGAGATCCTCCGCGGGCCGCAGGGCACGCTTGCCGGCATGAACAGCGAGGGCGGCGCCATCAAGCTCTATTCGCGCAAGCCCACGGGCCAGGGCGGCTATGTGGAGGCGGCGCTGGGCAACTATGCCCGGCGCGATTTCCGCGCGAGCGCCGACTTCACGCTGGTGCCGGGCACCTTGTTCGCGCGGCTGTCGGGCATCTATCGCAGCCGCGACGGGTACGTGAAGCAGCTCGACTATGCGTGCAGCCATCCGAACGATCCCGACGTCGCGGCGGGTCGGCTGCGGCCGCTCAATCCGGGGCCCAGCTGCAAGGTCGGCACGCTCGGCGACCAGGACGTGAAGGCGATCCGCGGGTCGCTGCGCTGGGCGCCGGGCGACCGGCTGGAGGTGAACCTGATCGGCGACTATACCAAGGACACGTCGCGCACGCAGGCGTCCACCCTGCTGCGCGCGGCCAACAATCCGGCCTCCACCATCCCCTACCAGGGTGTCGCCTATGACAACCGCTTCGTGCCGTCGGGCCCGTTCCGCGGCGACACGGTGAACAACAGCCCGTACATCACCTACGCCAACTTCTTCGATCCGGGCACGACCTTCTCCGCCAATCCCAACGGCACGCCCAACCGGCCCAACGGCCCATTCATCGTCGATCCGCGCGCGGGCGTGGACGGCTGGGGCGTGTCGGGCACGATCGACTGGAAGGTGACCGACGCGATCACGCTGAAGTCGATCACCGGTTATCGCGAATATGACAGCCTGGCGGGCGACGACAATGACGGGTCACCCATCAACTATATCCTGGAGCAGCAGCTGTTCCAGCACCGGCAGGTGAGCGAGGAGCTGCGGCTGAGCGGCAAGTTCGCGGACGGACGCGTGCTGGTGACGATCGGCGGCATCTATTTCGACCAGCGCACGCGCTACTACAACAAGAACGATTCGCCCTTCGTCGGCTTCGGCACGCCCGCCCAGCCGACCTTCGCCTTCATCCAGGACGACTATGTCGACATGACGCAGAAGGCGGTGTTCGGCAACGCATCGTGGACGCCGACCGACCGGCTGACGTTCGAAGGCGGCATCCGCGCCACGCGGCAGACCAAGGACTACCGCTATGGCCGCTTTGCGTTCGACGGCAGCGGCCAGCCCTTCTTCCCGCTGAGCGACCCCGCCAATCCGTTGAACGGGCGCGTCGGGCGGTTCGCGGGCACCAACGTCGACTATCGCGCGGTCGCCTCGTACAAGGTCACGCCCGCGACGCTGGCCTATGCGCAGTTCGCCACCGGCTTCAAGGGCGGCGGCGTGGCGGCGCGGCCCTACTTCCCCGAACAGGTGCTGGGCTTCGGGCCGGAGAAGGTGCGCTCCTACGAGCTCGGCCTCAAGACCGACCTGTTCGACCGGCGGCTGCGGGTGAACGGCGACGTCTACTACATGGATTTCGTCGGCTATCAGGGCACGCCCAACGTGTGCGTCGATGCCAGCGGCAACCCGCTGCCCGGCCTGCCCGGCACGCCCGGCCTGTGCGGGCAGACTGCCAACCTGGGCGACGCCAAGCTCAAGGGGTTCGAGGTCGAGGTGACGGCGCGCCCGTTCGGCGGCCTGGTGCTGGAAGCCAACGCCTCGCTCAACGATTTCGAGTTCAAGACGCCGCGCATCAACACCACCGATTTCCGCAAGGGCGACAGCCGGCCGGGCATTGGTCGCTTCAAGTACAGCTTCGCCGCGCAGTACGACGTGGACCTGGGCGACGCCGGATCGCTCAGCCCGCGCGTCGACTTCGTGCACACGCCCGGCTTCTGCGGCAGCCTCGCGCAGTTGTGCGTCACCGACCCGATCCGCTACGTGTCGAGCTACAATTTGGTCAACGCGCGGCTGACCTACCGCACCGCGGACCGCAATTGGAGCGTGGCGGTGGAAGCGACCAACCTGTTCGACAAGCTGTTCTATCACAATAAGATCGTCACCTTCTACGCCGGCGCGCAGCCGGGGCCGCCGCGCCAGTTCGCGGTCACCCTGCGGCGGAACTTCTGATGCGCGCGTGGCTCCTGGCGCTGGCGCTGGCGGCGCCCGCCGCCGCGCAGGCGCCGGGGCAGCCGAGCGCGGTCGTGGACCGGAGTTGCGACCGCGCCTGCCTGATCGGCCATCTGCGCGGCTACCTCCAGGCGCTGGGGCGGCGCGATCCCAAGGCGCTGCCCGTGGCGGCGGACTTCATGTTCACGGAGAACGACGTGGCGATGCCGCTCGGCCGCGGGCTGTGGAGCAGCGTGTCGGCGATCGCGCCCACGGGCATGGAGGCGGCCGATCCCGTCACGGGCCAAGCGGCGTGGTTCGGGGTGGTGCGCGAAAACGCGGTGCCCGCCTATCTCGGCCTGCGCATCCACGTCGCCGGCGGTAGGTTGGACGAGGTGGAGACGGTGGTGGTGCGGCGCGAGGGCCTGCCGCTGCCCTTCGGCGACGTCGACAAGGTGGAGCACGACCCCGCGTTCGAGGAGATCTTGCCGCCCGAGCGTCGCCGCCCGCGCGAGCGGCTGATGGCGGTGGCCGACAGCTATTTCAGCACGGTGGAGCTGAACGACGGCCAGGTCTTCGCTCCCTTCGCCGACGATTGCGCGCGGCTGGAGAACGGCATCAGCACTACCGCCGCGACACCGGGTGCGGGCGGCAGCGGCAACGCCGCGGCGATCGCCGGCGGGTGCGAGGCGCAGTTCAAGCTCGGCATCTACCGCATCAACAAGCGCGTGCGCGAGCGGCGCTTCCCCTTGATCGACGAGGAGCGCGGCATCGTGGTGGCGACGGGCTTCTTCGACCATGCCAACGGCTTCGACCGCTATAAGCTGACGGACGGGCGCGAGATGAAGACCGCGCTCAAATGGCCCAATTCAATCTCGCTGCTGGAGGCGTTCCGCATTCGCGACGGCAAGATCCACCGCATCGAGGCGCTGTTCACCTACGTGCCCTATTTCATGCACAATCCGTGGGCGGGGCGGCGGTGAGGCGCCTCCTGCCGCTTGCGCTGCTGCTGGTCGGCGCGGCGCCCGCGCCACGGTGCGATGATGGCTGCCTGCACGGCCTTGCGGACCGCTTCGTGGCGGCGCTGGCGCAGCGCGGCGCGTCCGCCCGCCTGCCGTGGGCGCAGCCCGTGCGCTATGCGGAGAACGGCGTGTCGATGATGGTGGACGACGGCATCTGGGCTACTGTCACTGCCCCGGGCGCGCGCCCGCTGGTGTTGGCCGATGCGGCCGCGGGCGAGGTCGTCTGGATGGGGGCCATCGAGGAGCATGGCCAACCTTCGTTCCTGGCGCTGCGGCTCAAGGCGGCGGGGAACCGCATCGCGGAGGGAGAGGCGGTGATCCGCCGCAAGGAGGGCCGCCCGCCCTTCGCCGACCCCAAGGCGATCGACTTCACGGACGGACTGGCGGCGGGGCAGCGCACCCCCCGCGCGCGGCTGGAGGCGGCGGCGCGCGGCTGGTTCGCCGGGCAGGCCCGCACCGCGCCCGACTGCCGGCGAACGGAGAACGGCGTGGCCGGCGGCTGCACCGCGCCCGCGACGGAGGCGGTGCGCGGCCTGTCCTTTCCCGTGACGGACGAGGCGCGGGGCCTGGTGGTGGCGGTCGCCACGCGCGACCATCCCGGCCGGGCCGGCGGCGACACGCCCTTTCCGCACAGCTACGCGACGGTGACGGTCTTCCAGATGGGGCAAGGCGGGATCGCGCGCGTCATGGAGGTGTCGAGCAGCGTGCCCTACCTGATGCCCACATGGGGTGCGCGGCGGTGAAGCGGCTGCTGCCGCTGCTGCTGCTGGCCGCGGCGCCGGCCGAGGTGCGCATCGCCGGGCGCGACGTCTATCCCGAGAGCCTGGACGGCGACCGCGCGGGCCGGCTCTACATCGGCAGCATCGGGGGGATCGTCTTCCGCACCGCGCCGAACCGCGACGTGGCGGAGCCCTGGATCAGGCCCACGGCCGAGAACGGACTGCTGTCCATCCTGGGCGTGGTGGTGGACAAGCGGACTTTGTGGGTCTGTTCGTCGCCCATGCCGCTGCGGGTGCCGCCGTCGGTCGGGCCGTCGGCGCTGGTGGCGTTCGACCTCGCGAGCGGCCGGTTCAGGGCGCGCCATCCGCTGCCCGGGCCCAAGGCGGCGTGCAACGACATCGCCGTGGCGAAGGACGGCACGCTCTACGTCACGGACACGCAGCAGGCGCGCATCCTGACGCTCGCCCCCGGCGCGCGCGACCTCGCCGTGTGGGCGGAGGGGCCCGAGCTGCGCGGGGCCGACGGGATCGCGTTCGCCGGGGACGGCACGCTCTACGTCAACAGCGTGACAGCCAACACGCTGCTGCGGGTGGAGCGCAAGGGCGACGGCAGCTACGCCGGCACGACCGCGCTCGCCTTGTCCCAGCCGATCGCCGGGCCGGACGGGCTGCGGCCGATCGGCGGCAACCGCTTCCTGCAGGCGGAGGGGACGAGCGGCAAGATCACGCTGGTGACGGTCGCGGGCGACCGGGCGGAGGTGCGCGACCTCGTCACCGGCCTCCGCTCCTCGCCCGGCGTGGCGCCCGCGCGCGGCCGTGCCTATGCGGTGGAAGGCAAGATCACCTACCTGTTCGACCCCAAGCTGAAGGGGCAGGACCCCGGTCCGTTCACCGCGCGCCCCCTTGACGTGCCCACGGATGTTCCCTAGATGTTCTTAATGCGCCGCCTGTTCGCCCTGCTGGCCCTCATCGGCCTGCTGCTCGCTCCATCGGCGGCGGTGACCGGCGCGGCGCGGATGGCGGCGGCAGTCGACGGCGCGCGGATGCGGGCGCCCGGCGACGGCGACTGGATGAGCTACGGCCGCACCTGGGACGAGCAGCGCTACAGCCGGCTCGACCAGATCAACGACGGCAACGTCGCGAAGCTGGGGCTGGCTTGGTATGCCGACCTCGACACGTATCGCGGGATCGAGAGCACGCCGCTGGTGGTGGACGGCGTGCTGTACAACGTGTCGATCTTCAACGTCGTCACCGCGTACGACGCGCGCAACGGGCACGTGCTGTGGACCTACGATCCCAAGGTCGAGCGGCAATGGGCGCGCCTCGCCTGCTGCGGCCCGAGCGCGCGGGGCATCGCCGCGTGGAAGGGACGCATCTACATCGGCGCGCTCGACGGGCGGCTGATCGCGGTGGACGCGCGCACCGGCCGGGAGGTGTGGAGCCGCCAGACGTTCGACAAGAACTGGGCCTATTCGATCACCGGCGCGCCGCGCGTGTTCGACGGCAAGGTGGTGATCGGCAATGGCGGCGCCGATTATGGCGTGCGCGGCTTCGTGGTCGCCTATAACGCCGAGACGGGCAACCGATTGTGGAAGTTCTACACCGTGCCCGGCGATCCGGCCAAGGGGCCGGACGGCGAAGCCTCGGACAACGCGATGAAGGTCGCCGCGAAGACCTGGAGCGGAGACTATTGGACGCATGGCGGGGGCGGCACCGCCTGGGACTCGATCGTCTACGACCCCAAGCTCAACCTGGTCTACATCGGCACGGGCAACGGGGGGCCGCACGTCCAGCACTTCCGCAGTCCCAAGGGCGGCGACAACCTGTTCCTGTGCTCCATCGTCGCGGTGGACGCGACCACGGGCAAATATCGCTGGCACTATCAGATGGTGCCGGAGGAGGAGTGGGACTATACCTGCACGCAGCCGATGATGCTGGCCGACCTGAAGATTGCGGGCCGGACGCGCCAGGTGATCATGCAGGCGCCCAAGAACGGCTTCTTCTACGTGCTGGACCGCGCGACGGGCAAGGTGATCTCGGGCAAGTCCTACGTGCCCAACACCTGGGCGAGCGGGCTCGACCCCAAGACGGGGCGCCCGATCGTCTACCCGGACGCGCACATCACGGAGACGCCGCACCTGATGACGCCGGGCGCGTTCGCGGCGCACAGCTGGTATCCGATGGCGTTCAGCCCCAAGACGGGCCTCGTCTACTTCTCGGCGCAGGTGCAGGCGGACGTGTTCGCGCGGCTGCCCGACGACAAGTTCAAGTGGGTGGCGTTCCGCTCCAATTCGGGCCGCGACTTCGGCAACCAGCCCGAACTGCGCAAGAAATTGCAGGCGCAGGCGGACGCGATGGAAAAGGCGTTCCTGCTCGCCTGGGACCCGGTCAACCAGCGCGAGGCGTTCCGCGTGCCCTATCCCTTCCCGGGCTCCGGCGGCGTGCTGGCGACGGCGGGCAACCTCCTGTTCGAGGGGACGACGGGCAAGACCTTCGCCGCCTATCGCGCGGACAACGGCAAGTTGCTGTGGCAGATGCCGGTGGACAACATCCCCGTGGCGGGACCGATCACCTACACGGTCGACGGCGAGCAATATGTCGCGGTCAACGCCGGGTGGCACGGCGCGCCCTCCTATGGCGTCAGCGTCGTACCCGGCGGGCTGCGCACCGCGCAATCGCGGCTCCTGGTGTTCAAGCTGGGCGGCACGGCCAAGCTGCCGCCGATGCCGCCGCCATCCGCGCTGCCGCGCCCGCCCTTCCTGCGCGCGGGCGAGGCGGAGGTAAAGGAAGGCCAGGCGCTCTACGCGCAGACCTGCCGCACCTGCCATGGCGACGATGCGCGCGGCGGGGTGAAGGACCTGCGCTGGATGACCGCGGAGACGCATGGCCAGTTCGACGACATCCTGCTGCGCGGCACGCGGGCGAGCAAGGGCATGGCGAGCTTCAAGGACCTGCTCAGCCCGAGCCAAGTGAACGCGATCCATTCCTACCTGATCGCGCGGGCCAACGAGGACTGGCAGGACGCGGGGTTGCAGAAGTAGGCGCCGCGCGCCGTAGCTGAAGGCCGGCAGGTCGGGCAGGGCAGCCGGGCGGGCGAGCGGGCCCGGTGCGCCGGAGCCAGCCAGGTCGGCCGAAGCACGTCCGACCCGGCGCTCCCCCGGCGCCCCCGCGAGGGCGGCAGCCCGGCGGGGATGCCCCCTTGCGCGAGCCCCCCTCATGATGATCGCCCTGGCCTGGATGCCAGCCTCCAAGCTCGTCCGGCGGGCAGCCGACCGCTGGCGGGCGGGCGTTCGCGATCGGGAAAGCGGGCGGTTCTTCCTCATGAAACCGCGGCGTCCGACACCCTGCTATCGCGATCGGCGACATGTGCGCGGCGGCAGACCGCGCGGGGTCGGACAGGGGGGCTTGCGATGCGGGGCGGGAATATCGGCGCGGTCGGGCGCGCGGAACGGCTGGGGCATATGCGGTGGGCGTCGTCGCTGGCGGCGGTGGCATGGCTCGGCCTGATCGGGACGGCCGAAGCACAGACCATTCCGGAAGGTGATCCGCAGATGGAGGCGACCGCCAAGCCGGAGGAGCGGTCGGACGACATCGTGGTGACCGGATCGCGCATCCAGCGGCGCGACTATTCGTCCAGCACGCCGGTGGTGACGGTCGGCCAGGACCTGCTGAAGCAGACCGCCGACTTCGCGATCGAGACCAAGCTGCAGCAACTGCCGCAGTTCGCGGCATCGACCACCAGCCAGTTCAACGCGCTGTTCACCGGCACCGGCGCGTCGACGCTGAACCTGCGCAACCTGGGCGACAACCGCAACCTGATCCTGCTCGACGGGCGGCGGCTGCAACCGTCCACGTCCAACTTCGCGATCGACGTCAACACGATCCCGTCGAGCCTGATCGAGAATGTGGAGGTGATCACCGGCGGCGCGTCGGCGGTGTACGGATCGGACGCGATCTCCGGCGTGATCAACTTCCGGCTGAAGCGCAACTTCCGCGGGCTGCAGCTGGACGCGCAGTCGGGCATCAGCGCGCGCGGCGACGCGGACAACCAGAACATCACGCTGACGGTGGGCGACAATTTCGCCGACGACCGCGGCAATGCGGTGATCGCGTTCGACTATGCCAGCCGCGGCACGTTCCGCCAGATCGACCGCGCCTTCTACCGCCGCGCGTGGGAAGCGGGCATCTCGTCGGGCAGCTTCCTGGGCCAGGGGTCGTTCGCGGGCGGCGTGAACCTGCCGTCGCAGGCGGCGGTGAACGGCTATTTCGCGCAGTTCGGCGCCCCAGCGGGGGCGGTGCCCAATTCGTCGCAGATCGGCTTCAACGGCGGCAACAGCCTGTTCAACGTGACCGGGCGCGACGTCTACAACTGGAGCTCGCTGCTGCCGTTGCGCCAGGCCGTGTCGCAGACCACGCCCACGTCGCGCACCGCGGTGGAATATCCCTTCACCTACCAGATCCTGGCGGTGCCGCTGGAGCGCAAGTCGCTCTTCTCCAAGCTCAACTACGACGTGAATGACTACGTGACCGCCTACGTGCAGGGCTATTACACGCACTATAACAGCCGGTCGGAGGGCGGGCCGTCGCAGCTTTCCAATTTCTGGGCGATCCCGATCCCGCGCGACGCCGCGCACCCGGTGCCGGCCGCGTTCGGCGCGCTGCTCGACAGCCGGCCCAGTCCGGCGGCGCCCTGGACGCTGTCCAAGTCGACGCTCTACCTCGGCCAGCGCGTCAACCAGAACAAGACGGACATCTTCCAGGCGCTGATCGGCTTAACCGGCAAGATCCCCGGGCTGGGCGACTGGACCTACGACCTCAACGGATCACACGGCCGGTCGCAGCTGGTGCAGACGGGCACGTCGGGCTTCATCCGCCATTCGCGCTACATCACGCTGTTCCAGGCGCCCAATTACGGCCGCGGCTACAGCGATGCGAGCGGCAGCTGCACCAGCGGATTCAACCCGTTCGGGCTCGAACAGCCGTCGCAGGACTGCATCAACTACGTCACCGCGCGGCCGGTCTATCGCACGGAGCTGAAGCAGAGCACGGCCGAGCTCAACCTGCAGGGCAAGCTGTTCAGCCTGCCGGGCGGCGACGTGCGCGCGGCGGTGGGCGGCGGCTACCGGCGCAACACCTACCTGTACAAGCCCGACGACATCGCCACCATCGCGCGCAGCAGCAACCTGGACACCGACTTCAGCGGCAACTTCGTGCAGACGCCGCAGGGCGGCGCGATCTCGGTCAAGGAGGTCTATGCCGAACTGCTGGTGCCGCTGCTGCGCGACAAGCCGTTCTTCCGCTCGCTGGAGGCGTCGTTCGGCTACCGCTATTCGGACTATTCGGCGACGGGTGGCGTCAGCGCGTACAAGGCGGACCTGAACTGGCAGCCGTTCGAGGCGGTGCGCGTGCGCGGCGGATACCAGCGCGCGGTGCGCGCGCCCAACGTCACCGAACTGTTCCAACCGGCGAGTGCCGTGCTGGCGACGCCGCAGGACCCCTGCCGCTCGACCGTCACGCTGCCCTACGCCAACGTGCCCGGCAACCCGAACCGCACCCAGGTGCAGACGCTGTGCCGGGCGCTGATGGGGCCGGGCGCGCCGCCGATCACCGACGCGGTCAACGATCCGCGCGGGCTGAACAACTATAATGGCGGCGGCAACATCTCCGTGCCGTCGTTCGTCGCGGGCAACGCCGCGCTGCAGCCGGAGACGGCCGACACGATCACCGCGGGCGTGGTGCTGCAACCCAAGTGGCAATTGCCGATGGAGGCGCGCATCTCGGGCTCGATCGACTATTACAACATCCGGCTGAAGGACGCGATCTCGTTCGTGAGCGCGCAGGCGGCCTACGACTTCTGCTTCAACGCCAACGGCACGAGCAACCCGAGCTACGACCCCACCTACCTCTATTGCCGCGCGCTCGGCCGCGACCAGACGCCGGGGTCGGGCGGCATCACCACGCTCGTCAACGTGCAGTTCCAGAACCAGGGCGCGGTCAGGACGGACGGCATCGATTTCCAGCTGGACCTGTCGTTCCGGCTCGGGCCGGGGCGGTTCCGCATCAACTCGCTGACCAACAACATCCGCTCGTTCACCATCCAGATCGTGCCGGGCGCGCCCAAGCTGCAATATGCGGGCTTTTCCGGCGGCGGCTTCGGCCAGCAGGGCGCGTATTTCGACTGGAAGTTCTTCAACACCTTCACCTACGAGATCGGGCCCGCGACGTTCGGGCTGCGCTGGCAGCGGCTGAACGACGTGCGCAACGTGGCCAAGGTGACCGCCCCCACCTCCACGCTCCCCGACATCAAGCCGTACAACCTCGTCGACCTGTTCGGCAATGTGGCGGTCAAGAACAACCTGACGTTCCGCTGGGGCGTGACCAACCTGTTCGACCAGGAACAGCCGGTGACGGGCGCCACGCTCGGCACGACCGACCCCTACGACTACGACATCATCGGTCGCCGCTTCTTCGTGGGCGCGACGGTGAAGTTCTAAGGGGAACCCCCGCCGACCCGCGGATGCGGGCGGCGGAGGCTATTTGTCCGGCTGGTTCGTGCGCGCGGCGGCGGGCGGCGGGCGGCGGCGGCGGGTTCGGATCGTCGCCGTCGCGCCACGGGATCACGCCGTGGGTCACCCGCCGCCTGATCTTCCAGGCGCCGCCCTCGCGCACGAAGTCGTCGACGTAGCGCCCGGCGATGGCGGGCGCGGGCCGGCCTTCCGGCGTGGCGGTCACGAAAAGGTAGCGCGAGGTCGCGGTGGCGGTGTCGCCGGTGACGGTGACGATCGGGCCCGACATCAGGTGGTAGCTGGTCTTGTTGACGAAGCCGGGCGGCGCCTTGCCCAGCTGCTTTTCCAGCATCGCCTGGATCGCGGCGGGCCCGCGGAAGCGGCCGAAGCCGCCGACCCACTCGCCGTCGCGCGCGAACAGCCGGGAATAGCGGGCATAGTCGCGCCCATCCAGAAACAGGCCGTATTCGATCAGGATGCGCCCGATCTGCTGCTGGGCCTCCAGCGCCTGCACCCGCCGTTCGAGCGCGCCCGGCGGCGCCGCCGACGCCACCGCCGGCGCGGCCAGGACCATCGCCAGGGCGATCCGCGATGCGGTCATTCAAGCCTCCCAGTGCGCGTGCGCCAGCCGGTAGGCGCGGGGTGCGCAGCCGTAGCGGCTGCGGAAGCTGCGGCTGAAATGCGCGGCGTTGCTGAAGCCCCAGCCGAACGCGATCTCTGTGATAGAACGACCGGCGAGATCCGGCTGCGCGAGATCGGCACGGCAGCGTTCAAGCCGCTGTTCCCAGATGTACTGGCTGAGCGTCTGGCCGTCCTCGCTCCACACCTTGTGGAGGTAGCGCTTGGTGCATTTCATCCGCTCGGCGATCATGTCGATCGAGAGCCGGTGGTCGACGAGGTTGCGCTGCACCAGCGCCTCGATGCGCGTGCGCACCGTTTCGCGCATGGGCGTGGGGCGGCGTGCGCCGGCCGCATGGATCAGCGCGAGCCTGATCAGTTCCAGCAGCGTCTCGCCCAGCGCGGCGGCGACGACCCGGTCGAGGTGCGCGGCATGCGTCAGGCCCGAACGGGCGACGTCCAGCGCCATGCGCATCGCGCCGTCGAGCGGGTGCGCCGCGGGCGGGGCGGCGTGCAGCAGCCCCGTCAGCCGGGCGGACAGCGCGTCGCGCGGGAAGGCGATCAGGATCTGCTCGGCATCCTCCCCGCCCACGACCGACCAGGCCGCGGGATCGTGGACCTGCCACTGGCCCTCGCGCAGGGCGATGTGGCGGTCGCCGCGGCGGAGCGCGCCGTCGCCGGACGCCTGGATCAGCAGGCGGAGCGTGCCGCCGCGCTCGGCCGAAGCCTCCACGAGCGCACCCTCGCCCGCGCGATGCACGGTGACCGGGCCAAGCGCGAAGGCGGGAACCGCCGGCCGGGGTGGCGCGGCGGGACACGCCATGGCTCGACCGTCGATGATGCCATGGTACATGCCGGCCTCCCCCGTCCTGAGGCTGTCCCGACGATTGCCGTGGAGCTTGCCTCAACTGCCGAGCATGCGTGGCGCGGCGGGTGATCGGGTGCCGCCCGGGCCCGTCGAGCCGTCCGGTCGGACGGGCACCGTCTTTCCTCGCTCGGTAGCGGCGAATCTATGGGGGCGGGCGGCGAGGGTAAACAGGACCAGCCGGAAAATCACTTGACCGGACTGGCCGGGCCGCGTCCGCTCAGCGCGCGGGTGCGACGATGTCCGCCACCACTTCGCGGCGCGCGAAGCGCCAGCGGCCGTCCTCGCGGACGAGCCGGTCGTCGTAATGGCCGCCATACATCGGCTGGGGCCGGTCGCCCGCGGCGGGGCTGACGAACAGCCAGCGCGACCAGGCGGTGGCGCGGTCGCCCGCGACCTCGACGATCGGATCGGAGAAGATGTGATGGTCGGTGGTCCACTTGGCGCCCGAGCCGGGGCCGAAGGTGCGGGCCATGCGCGCGGCGATCGCGGCCGGGCCGGTCGCGGGCGCGCCTCCGCCGACCCACTGGCCGGCGCGCGCGAACAGCGCGCCGTAGGAAGGGTAGTCCTGCGCGTCCAGCGTGCGGCCATAATCGAGCAGGAGCTGCCGTATCTCCAGCTTGTCCTGCACCGTCCTGAGGCGGTCCGCCTCCGTGGCCGCGGCGGCGGGTGCTGCAAACGCCAACAGGGCGCCGGCAAGGCGGAAGGGGATCACGGGCGGCCTCCGGTGGGGTGAGGGCGCATCCTGCCCCGTTGCGCAGGCGTCCGCACCCGCCGTCCACCGCCGTTCGCCCGCGGGCAAGTCGCGGGTTCGCGGGCGGTCATCGCGCGCGTCCGGCCGCGTGGCCTACCAGCGGGGCTCATTGTGGACGGCGGCACATGACCGGCACGCTTCGTGGCATCCTGTTTGGCACTTCCATCGCGCTGGCCGGGTGGTCGGCCGCGCCCGCGGCGGGTGGGGCCGACACCCGCCGCATCCAGCGGCTGGAGGACGAGATAGCGATCCGCGAGCTGCTGCTGGACTATGGCCGCACGCTGGATACGCGCGACTATGCGGGCTACGCCGCCCTGTTCGCGCGCGACGGCGTGTGGATCGGCAGCTCGGGCCCGTGGAAGGGGCCGGCGGCGATCCGGGCGATGCTGGAACGATCGTTGAAGGTGGCGGCGGGCACCCCCAACACCAGCAACTTCCACCTGCTGACCAACGCGCAGGTCAAGGTGGACGGCGACCGCGCGACCGCGCTGTCCAAGCTGGTGTTCGTGACGCGCAGCGCGGAGAACCGGCCGGCCATGACGCTATCGGGGCATTATGTGGACACGCTGACGCGCGAGGACGGGCGGTGGAAGTTCCTGCGCCGCGAGGTGCATGGCGACATCCCGTTCATGGACCCGCTGGCGCCGAAGCCCGCGCCGAAGCAATAGGCTGCCTGAGCGGATCGCCTCTCCCCCCGTCCGGTTCGAGCCTGTCGAGAACCGGCCAAGAACGGGGCGCCCGTCGTAGTTCTCGACAGGCTCGAACCGAACGGGGTCGGGGAACGGTCAGCGCCGGGGGCGGCGGGCTTCCATCTGCTTGCGCCATTCGTCGGCGGTCGGCATCACCGGATAGTCGACGCGGCGAAGGATCTTCCACGCGCCGTCCTCACGCACGAACTCGTCCTCGTAGCGGCCGGCGAGCGCGGGCTGCGGCTCGCCGTTTGGGCCGCGCATGATCAGCAGGTGGCGCGAGCGCGCGGTTGCGCGGTCGCCGTCGATCGTCACCTCCGGGTTCGAGCTGATATGATAGCTGTCCATGTTGACGAAGCCCGCGGGCGGCGCGCCGTAGATGTCGACCAGCATCTTCCGGATGGCGTCGCGCCCCTTGCGCACCGTCTTGCCGTTGACCCACTCGCCGTCGCGCGCGAACAGGGCGGCATAGCCCGCATAGTCGCGCCGGTCCTGGCGCGCGGAATAGTCGACCAGTACCTGGCGGATGGCGAGTTCGTCCTCCACGCGCTGAAGCCGCTGCTCGATCGTGGCGGCGACCGCGGGAGCGGCGAGGAGGAACGCGGCGATCGCGCCCGACCAGATGGTGCGCATAGCTCTCTCCCGATCTAGTGCGGGCCCGCGCGGCCGCTGGCGTCGCCGCCCCCGCCCCAATCCTCGTTGGCGCGCGCGATCAGGTAGGCGTGGATGTCGTCGACCTGTGGCTGCTTGAGGAGATCGGCGAAGCTCGCCATGCCCTGTTCGGCGCGGATGCCGCGCAGCAGGATGTCGTTGAACTGCGCGTGCGTCGCCGCCGTCATGTGGCGCAGGTCCTTGACGCCGCCGACCGCGAGCTGGCCGTGGCAGCCCTGGCAGGTGTTGGCGAACAGGACGGCGCCGCGCTGCACCTGCGCTTCCGTCGCGCGCAGCGGCGGGGGCTGGGGGATCGCCTCGGCCGCGCGCAGCGGCGGCAGGGTGGCGGTGCCGCCGACCTTGAACACGAGCAGGCGCGCGGCAGCGCGCGGCATCTCGATATTGCCCAGCCGCTCCACCTGCGCGGCGCCACCGCCCCAGCCCGCGTTGACCGCGACATATTGCTCGCCATCGAGCATGTAGGTGATGGCGCCGCCCACGGGGGCGGACTGGACGGGCATCTCCCACAGGGTCTTGCCCGAGCGCGCGTCGAACGCGGCGAAGGTCTGCTTGGTGGTGCCCTCGAACACGAGGTCGCTCTCCGTGACCATTACCCCGCCATTGCCGTGGCGCGGCAGCGGCACCTTCCACGCGGCCTTCTGCGCGACGGGATCCCAGGCGGTGAGATAGGCGCGGTCCATCGCCGCCGCCTGCTTCATCAGCTCCGCCCGCTTCTTGGCCGCATCGCCCGTATAGCCGCCCCAGCCGCTGTTGGAGCGGAAGGGCTGCGCCTTCCAGTCGCGGTCGAGCGCGTACACCATCGCGCTTTCGTAGGTGGGCAGGTAGGCGAGCTTCGTCTGCGGCGAATAGCCCATCGGGAACCAGTTGTGCGCCCCGCCTGGCCCTGGCATCACCAGCACCGGGTCGGCGCCGAAATGCGCGCCCGCGGCGATCTGCGGCCGCCCGGTCTTCGGGTCGATGCGGTCGGCCCAATTGACCGGCGCCACCTTTTCCGCGGAGATGAACCGGCCCGTGCGCCGGTCGATGACGTAGAAGAAGCCGTTCTTGGGCGCCTGCATCAGCACCTGGCGCTGCTGCCCCTTGATCTGCAAGTCGGCGGTGACGATGGAGGAGGTGCAGGTATAGTCCCAATCCTCCTCCGGCACCATCTGGTAGTGCCACTTGTACTTGCCGGTATCGCTGTTGAGCGCGACGATGGAGCAGACGAACAGGTTGTCGCCCTTCGACTGGCTGCGGTGATACCAGGACAAGGGCGAGCCGTTCCCGGTGCCGATATAGACGGTCTTGAGCTTGGGATCGTAGGCGATGCTGTCCCACGCATTGGCGCCGCCGCCCAGCTTCCACCATTCGCCCGACCAGGTCTTGGCAGCCATCGCCATGACGCTGTCCGACGCCTCGCCGTCCGGGCCCTTGGCGGGGTCGCCCGGCGCCAGGAAGAACTTCCACAGCTTGGCGCCGGTGTCGGCGTCGTAGGCGGAGACGAAGCCGCGCACGCCCAGGTCGCCGCCCGAATTGCCGACCACCACCTTGCCGTCGAACACGCGGGGCGCGCCGGTGATCGAATAGGGCATGTCGGCGGGCGTGGTCTGCGTGGTCCACACCGGCTTGCCTGTCCGCGCGTCGAGCCCGACGAGCCGCCCGTCGAGGGTCGCGATGATGACCTTGCCGTTCCACATGGCGAGCCCGCGCGCCACCGGCTCGCAGCAGGCGTAGCGGCCATAGGCGCGCGGCACCTTGGGATCATAGGTCCACAGCCGTTTGCCCGTGCGCGCGTCGTAGGCGATCGTCACGTTCCACGGCAGGATGTCGTACAGCACGCCGTCGGCGTAGATCGGCGTCGCTTCCACGCCGCGATAGGTGTCGAGATCGTCGTACCAGGCGAGGCCGAGCCGGCCGACATTACCCGCGTTGATGCGCGTCAACGGGCTGAAGCGCTGCGCCGAATAGGTGCGGCCGTCCGCCAGCCACGCGTCGCCGGCCTTGTCCTGCGCGGCCATGCGCGCGCGGTCCACCGCCGCCGGCTGCGGCACCACCTGCGCCACGGCGAGCCCGCCCAGCGCAAGCGCGGCGAGAAGGGCGGCGAGCATCTTCGGGAACGTCATCGGATCATTTCCTGGGTGGCTCGGCGATCGGCTGGGTGCCGTCGGCGAGGCGGCCGGTGCGCGCCCACTCGGCTTGGAGCGCCGTGCCGGGCGGGGCGGCGTAGGCGCCGACCTCGCCCTTGTCGGCGGCGAACGGCCGGCCCGTCACCGGGTTGGGGTAGTGGAAGGGGATAATATAGTAGGCCGGATAGGTCAGGTACACCGTCGACGGCGGCAAATCGGGCGCGGGCTCGAACTTGTCGGGCCAGGTGTTGTTCATGGCGTAGTTCTGCCAGCCACCCCAGTTAGTGTACATGGTGAAGGGGCCGGTCAGGCGGCTGATCTTCCACACGCCGCCTTCCTTGCGGTAGCCGTTCTCGTACAGCGGCAGGCCCCAGCCGCCGTTGCTCATCACGAAGGCGCGCGAGCGGATCCAGCCCTCGCGGCCGTCCGGCGCCACGTCGGGGATCGACTGGAACTGCATGTGGTTGGCGAGCACGTTCTCCTTGGCGCCGTCGGGGCCGAAGGCGGTCTGCATATATTCCAGCACGCGCGCCTTGCCCAGGAACAGGCCCTTGCCGCCGATCTCCAGCGTGGCGTCGTCGGTGAAGAGGTCGGCCAGCTGCGTCCACTGGCCCTTGTCGACGAAATAGCCGTAGGTGCGCTGGACGCGCTCGATCGCGTTCAGGTCTTCGAGCCGCGTGATGCGCGCGTCGAGTGCTGCGAGCCGCTCCGCCGCCGTTTGGGCGGCGGCGGGCGTGGCAAGCAGCGCGGCGAGCAGCAGGCCCTTCATGGCCGGGGCGGCTCCGCGATGGGCTGCGTGCCGTCGGCCCAGCGGCCGAGCTTCAGCCCCTCCACCTGTTCGCGCGTGCCCGGCGGTGCGGCATAGGCGCCCACCTCGCCGCGATCGGGGCGGAAGGGCTTGCCCGTGACCGGGTTCGGGTAGTGGAAGGGGATGATGTAATAGGCCGGATAGGTCAGGTAGACGTTGGTCGGCGGCAGGTCCGGCGGGGGGCCGAACTTGTCGGGCCAGGTGTTGGGCGTCGCGTTCTTCCCCCACCCGCTCCAGTCGGCATACATGGTGAAGGGGCCGGTCAGGCGGCTGATCTTCCATACGCCGTCCACCTTGCGGTAGCCATTCTCGTACAAGGGCAGGCCCCAGCCGCCGTTGGCCATCACGAACGCGCGCGAGCGGATCCAGCCTTCCGTCCCGTCGGGCGACACGTCGGGCACGGTCTGGAACTGCATGTGGTTGATGAGCGAGCCTTCCTTGGCGCCATCGGGCCCGAAGGACAGCTGCATGTAGGCGAGCACGCGCGCCTTGCCGACGAACAGGCCCTTGCCGCCGATCTCCAGCGTGGCGTCGTCCGTGAACAGGTCGGCGAGCTGCGCCCACTGGCCCTTGTCGACGAAATAGCCGTAGCTGCGCTGCAACCGCTCGATCTGATTGAGATCCTCCAGCCGGGTGATGCGCCGGTCCAGCGCGGCGAGCCGGTCGGCGCCGCCCTGGGCTAGGGCAGGCGCGGCGAGCAGGGCGGCGGCGGCGAGCAGCGCCTTCACCGCTGCACCCCCGTCTGCGGCCGGGCGCGCTCAAACTGCGGATTGGCGGGTGGGGCCGCGGGCGGCGGCGTACCGGGCTGCTGCCCCAGCACTGAGTCCGGCGACTGCGGCAAGGGCTCGATCGGCTTGCCTGTGACCGGGTGGCGGTAGCCGAACGGAGGCACGAAGTTGCCCGGGAAGGCGCGGTAGACATAGGTCGGCGGGCGGTCGGGCGGGAACAGGGCGCTCGGCCCTTCCATGCGGTAGGCCGACTTGGCCGGGCCGAGGTCGTAATCGGTGAACATGGTGGGGTAGAAGTGCAGCTTGGCGATGCGCCAGGCCCGGCCCTCCTTGACGTATTCGTTCTCGTAGACGCCGACGCCCCAGATACCGTTGTCGCCCGCGCGGCCGAGCATCACCATGCCCTGCCAGCGGCCGGTGGCGGTGCGGCCGTCGGGCGCGACCACGATCACCGCCTGGAGCTGCATGTGGTTGTTGAGGTGGCCCGCGGCCGGCCCTTGCGGCCCGTACATCAGCATGGCGCGGCGCACCCGCTCCTGCCCGACATAGACGCCGCGCTGGCCGTATTCGAACGAGCCGCGCGCGCTGAACAGGGCGGCCGCCTGGTCCCACAGCCCCTTGTCGAAATAATAGCCGAAGCTGGCCTGGAGGTTCTCGATCGCGTCCTGGTCCTCCAGCAGCTGGACGCGGTGCGCGTAGCCGGCCAGCGTCGTGCGTAGGTCGGACTGGGCGGCGGCGGGTGCCGCGAGCAGCAGCGCGGCGAGGAGGAGGCGGCGGCTCATCGCGCGGCTCCTGCCACCGAACGGCCGGTGACCGGGTTGGGCGCGTGGAACGGCGGCAGCTGCGGCGCGGGGAAGCCCTGGTAGCTCGCGGTTGGCGGCCGGTCGGGCGGCATGGCCTTGGCGGCCGCACTCTGCACCAGTCCCTCGCCCGGCTTCAGCCGCGCCCAGCCCTTGTCGTAGGGGGCCACAAAATTGACGAACAGGTGCAGCGCCTTGATCTTCCACACGCCGCCTTCGCGCACGTAGCTATTCTCGTAGATGCCGTCGCGCCATTCGGCATGCTGCTTGTACTGGCCGAGCATGCCGAGGTCGCGCCAGCGTGCCTTGGCGCTCTGCCCGTCGGCGGCGACGTCCACCTCGGGCTGCAGCGTCACCCACTCGTTGAGCTGGCCGTACTTCAGGCCTTCCTGCCCGCCGTGCAGCGCTTTGAGGTAGTCGCGGATGCGGGCCTTGCCGGCATAGACGCCGTCCACCCCGATCTCGATCGTGCCGTCGTCGGCGAACAGGTCCGCGGCATCCCCCCACAGCCCGCGATCGACGTAGAAGCCGAAGGCGCGCTGCAGCTTCTTGACCGCACGCGCGCCCTCCAGCCGCTCCACCCGCGCGGTCAGCCGCGAAATCTCCGCGTCCAGCGATCCTTGCGCAAGCGCGGGCGTGGCGCAGGCGATGCCGATCGCAGCCAACCAGGCGTGCCGCTTCATGCCCATCCTCCCATGCCCGCGCCCGTTGCGGGCTGCGCGTGACCGCGGCTCCGTCCCGTCCGGCTTGCCACGCTACCGATCCTATTCCATGATGCCCGGAGACGCGTTGACCAAGGAAGAGCGCGCGCTTGATGGAGATGGAAGCCCCGCGGCCGCCCGACATGACCGCCCTGCTCGACCTGGAGCAGGTCGCCGCGGAACGACGTGCCGCGATCTGGTGCGGCACCGCCCCCAGCCTGTTCCCCGGCCTCTCCGTCGCGCGCTTCGCCGAAGCGCCGCAGGTCGGTAACATCCGGCGTATGGCGCTGGGCTCCGGCTCGCTATGGGCCATCACCAGCGCGCCCGCCGCGATCAAGTTCAAGCCGGCGCCCGCCGCCCAGGCGCGCGACCCGAGCTTCAGCACCATCCTGCAGCTCGCCGGGTCGCTGCGCGTGCGGCAGGAGGGCCATGTCTGCCGGACGGGCGCGGGCGACCTGTGCTTCGTGGACGAAAGCCTGCCGTTTGAACTGGAAAGCACGGAGCTGAGCGACTTCCTGGTGCTGCGGCTGTCGCGCTCCGCCGTGCTCGACCGCAACCCGCACCTGCGCGGGCTGTTCGCCTGCCGGGTGGACTGCCACCAGCCCGCCGCCGAGATCCTGGGCGACACGCTGCTGCAGGCGGTGCGCACGGCGCCGTTCCTGGACGGCTGGCAGCGCCAGCGCATCGCCGCCGCCATGACCCAGATGATCGGCATCGCCGGCCCCGGCCCGCAGGACGGGGTGCGCCACTGGCGGGTGGAGGCGGCGCTGGCGTGCATCGAACAGCATTCGCGCGACGGCGATCTGGATGCCGAGGGCGTGGCCCGCGCGCAGGGCATCAGCCGCCGCCGGCTGGACCAGCTGATGAAGGGCGCCACCGGCCGGCCGATCAGCGCGTATATTTGGGAGCGGCGGCTGGAACAGGCAGCCTTCGACCTGTCGGACCGCAACCATCATGGCCGCACGGTCGCGGCGATCGCCTATGCCAACGGCTTCACCGACGCCGCCCATTTCAGCCGCGCGTTCAAGACGCGCTTCGGCAAGTCGCCGCTGGCATGGCGCGAGGCGGCGGCGGAACGCGTCGCCTAGCGCGCGGTTCTGTTCCAAGATGTTCTGCGCGGTATCCGCTAGAACTCACAACATGTCAGCAGGCAGCCGCTGCACCACCTGTCGCGCATGATGTGGAACTGCGCGATTGACGGCATGACGACTCCAGGCGGATACGGACAAGCGAGCGCGAGCGGTAGATCATCACGAATGACGACGCGGAGAACCATACGGGCTGTCCCGAAGGAAATAGTCGCAGGTGGCATCCGACCCGCCTCCGCCAACGAGCCGGATCAGACATCACGGAGGATCTGAGGAGTGAATATGCGCGTCGCGACGTTTGTTCTCGTTCTCGCCCTGTGCAGCACGCGCGTCGTGGCGCAGCCAAAACTGCCGGACGCGCCCAACAACACGGGGCCGGCATCCACCCCGTTCAGCGCAAAGGCGGAGGCGCCCAAGCAGCCGCCCGCCTTTCAGGTGACGGAAGTGGCGAAGTTCGACAACCCCGCCTCGCTCGCCTTCCTGCCGGACGGGACCATGCTGGTGGGGGAGAAGGGCGGCACCGTCCGACGGGTGACGCCCGCGGGGCATGCGTCGGCGCTGCTCTCGGGCGTGCCGCGCGTCGCCAAGGTGCTGCAGGGTGGCCTGCTGGACATCAAGCTGGCACCCGACTTCGCGCGAAGCGGTCTCGTCTACCTCAGCTATTCCGAACCGGCCGACGACAATGCGGCCGAGAGCGGCCTGGCGCTCGCCCGCGGCAAGCTGGCGGGGGACGGCTTCACCGGCATGACGGTGCTGTGGCGGGAGGGGCCGAAGGGCAAAGGCGGGCAGTTCGGCGCGGAGATCGCCTTCGCGCCCGATGGGCGGAGCCTGTTCCTGAGTTCGGGCGACCGGATGCGCAAGACTCCGTCGCAGGACCCGGATTCGGCACTGGGCAAGATTTTGCACCTGACGCTCGACGGCAAGCCGTTCGCGAGCAATCCCATGGCGCGCGACGGCGGCGTGCGGGCGATCACCTGGGCGTCCGGCGTGCGCAATCCCTACGGCCTAGCGTTCGACCCGGGCGGGCGGCTGTGGCTGGCGGAGTTCGGGCCCTATGGCGGCGACGAGCTCGACCTCGTGGAGCCGGGCCGGAATTATGGCTGGCCGCTGGTTTCGAACGGCGACGACTACAATGCCGATCCCATCCCCGACCATCCGACCCAGCCCCGGTTCGAGCAGCCGCGGCTGTGGTGGAACCCATCGCTCGCACCATCCAGCCTGCTGTTCTACTCAGGCCGGCTGTTCCACGACTGGAAGGAGCAGGCGCTGGTCGGCGGGCTGTCCGGCCAGGCGATCTCGCGCATCGCGATCGACCGCGCGGGCCGCGCGCGCGAGGTGGCGCGCTATGACATGGGGCTGCGCGTGCGCGAGCTGGCGGAGGGGCCGGACGGCGCGATCTGGGCGCTGGAGGATGGCGGTGGAACCGGCGGCCGGCTGTTCAGGCTCACGCCGAAAGGCTGAGCCGCCGCGCGGTCAGCGTTTCGCCGGGGCCGGGATTAGGCTGGAGACGGTGCGTCGCCCGAACTTCCATGCCCCGCCCTCCCGCACGAGCTGGTCGTCATAGGCCGCCATCAGCGCGGGAGCGGGCCGGCTCGCCTCGTCCGGCACGACATAGAGCGACAGGCTGGTGGCATGGGCATGGTCTGCATCGTCCAGCGTCACCACCTCGTTGAAGAACAGGTGATGGCCCGGCCCGCGGAAGCCCAGCGCGTTGTCGGCGAACTCCCGGCGCATCATCGTGGCGATGGCGACGCCGCCTTTGGCCTCGCCGCCGCGACCGGCGCTGTAGACGCCGTCTCGGGCGAACAGCCGGCCGAAGCCGTCCAAGTCGCCGCGGTCTAGGGTTGCACCATAGTCGGTGAGCAGCTTGTGGATGGCCGCGCGATCGGCGCCCGGATCCGGCGCCGCCGCGACGAGCGCCAGCGCTGCGCCGATAAGCGGGAGCATCCTCACAGGAGTCAATCGGTCGCAGCGTATCGGCGGAGGCTTCGACTGCATCGAACAGCTACTCAACTCACGACGGGAAGGTCAACCATGATCGATCGCCGACGCAACAGCCAGCGGAAAACCCGATCTAGCAGCGACAAGGATGCTTCACCCATAACGCCAGTGAGCAACGAAGCTGCATGCTCTTCACCAGAGTGGGAGGTGGGCTTACCTAAAAGTCTCAAGAGACAATTGTCCTTTAGTCTCGACAGGCGTTCAAAGGCGGGAAGCAGCTCAAGCCATCCTAACATCGAGAATTGGGTTCGTATCGCCGGCTTCGCTTTCTGCGCTTGTCAGCGACGAAGGTTCTGGAGCGACTTTTCCGCCGTCGTTCGTTGGGCAGGTGAGGAGTCGCACATCCATGTCCCGTCGCGTCCTGATTACCGGCGCCAGCGTCGCCGGCAACACCGTAGCCTGGTGGCTGGGCTGCGCTGGCTTCGACGTCACAGTGGTCGAACGGGCGCCCGGCTTCCGCGACGGTGGTCAGAACATCGACGTGCGGGGGGTCGGCCGCGAGGTGCTGCGCCGCATGCGTCTGGAGCAGGCGGCGCTGGCGCAAGGCACCGGGGAGGAGGGGACCGCCTGGGTCAAGGAGGACGGCACGGTCGCGGCGCGGTTCCTCGCTGACGACACGGGCGCCGACGGCCCTACCGCCGAGATGGAGATCCTGCGCGGCGATCTGGCGCGACTGCTCTACGAGCAAGCGAAGGACCATGCGACTTATCGGTTCGGCGACAGTATCGCGGGTGTCGCGCAGGACGACGACGGCGCGACCGTCACCTTCGCCAGCGGCAGCACCGAGCGATATGACCTGGTCGTCGTCGCCGAGGGTGTCGGGTCACGCACGCGGGAGTTGGTCTTCCCAGGCGAGAACGCGCCTCGCTGGATGGACCTGACGATCGCCTACTTCACCATCCCTCGGCGGGCGGACGACGATCGCCTGTGGCGCTGGTACAACGCGCCCGGCGGTCGCAGCGTGTCGCTCCGCCCGGATCGACACGGCACCGCGCGCGCAATGCTGTCGGTGCAGCAGCCGCCCGGTGGCGAGCAGGACTGGGATGCCGATCGCCAGAAGGCGTGGCTGCGCGAGCGCTTTGCAGATGTGGGCTGGCAGAGCGAGCGCGTGCTGGCCGGCATGGAGACGACCGACGACTTCTACTTTGACGTCCTGCGCCAGGTGCGGATGCCGCGCTGGTCAAGGGGGCGTGTCGTCCTGACCGGCGACGCCGCCTGGTGCGCGACGCCGATCGCCGGCTACGGCACGACCCTGGCGGTGACCGGCGCTTATGTGCTGGCCCAGGAGCTGATCCGCTCGACCGGCATTCCGAAGGCGCTAGCCGCCTATGCGCAGGTCATGCGGCCGATGGTCGAGGACGCGCAGGATGTGCCCAAGATCGCGCCGCGGCTGGCGAATCCGCACAGCCGGACGGGCATCCAGCTGCTCCACGGCATGCTCAATGTCGCGAGCCGGCCCGCGGTGCGACGCGTAGCGGGCAAGCTGTTCGGCGGTCGTTCAAAGGACGTCGACCTGTCACGCTACGACGCCTCAATATCTGCAGCGCCGCCGATCGCCACGGACGGGGCCTCAAGGAGTGGCCTCTTGCCGCTGCTCGGACTCGTCGCCGGGCTAGGGATCGCGATCCTCCTCGCCGGGCGCAGCCGCCGCGATGGCCGGGCGGCGGGTCGATGAGCCGGGTTACGGTTTGGCACGACGGCGGCTGCCCACTCTGCCGGCGCGAAATCGCGCTGATGCGCCGGCTCGACACCCGCGGGGCCATCACGTTCGTCGACGCGGCCGGCCCGGCCACCTGTCCGCTCGACCGGGCCGAGATGCTGGCGCGCTTCCATGCGCGCGAGGCGGACGGGCCGCTCTTGTCGGGGGCGGCCGCGTTTGCCGCGATGTGGCGCGCCATTCCGGCGTTGCGCCCGCTTGGGCAGGTGGCGCGCAGCCGGCTTGTCCTGTCGATGCTGGAACGTCTCTACCTCGGCTTCCTCCATGTCCGGCCGCACCTGCAGAAATGGCTGGCTTGGCGGGAGGCACGCGCATGAGGCCGCGCCCGGATCCCGTCGCGCCCGGGCAGGAGAGCGTGTGGCGCTATCCCCGCCCCGCCATCGCCCAGCCCAGCGATCGGCTTGTTCGCATCGAGCATCGGGGCGTTCTCATCGCCAACACGCGCGCGGCCGTCCGCACGCTGGAGACCAGTCATCCACCGAGCTGGTACCTGCCGCCTGCCGACCTGACGTCCGGCCTGCTGCGCCGTTCGGCCCGACGCTCTCGGTGCGAATGGAAGGGTCAGGCGGTCTATTGGGACCTGGTGATCGGCGACGAGGTGCTGCGCGACGTAGGGTGGAGCTACCCGGAGCCGACGCCCGCATTTGCGGGCTTGCGCGACCACGTCGCCTTCTACGCCGGCCCGCTCGACAGTTGTATGGTAGACGGCGAGCAGGTCCGCCCCCAATCCGGCGGCTTCTACGGCGGGTGGATCACGTCCGACCTCGCCGGGCCCTTCAAGGGCGTACCGGACAGCATGGGATGGTGACGCCCACATTGCCGGCTGGCCTTGACGACTGGCGGGAGGCGCCGCGCGTGCGGGCGTCGAACGGTCGCGCGCCGAACGCGGACGGCCGGTACGTCCTGTGCTGGCTGCAGCAGGCACTGCGCGCCCGCGACAATCCGGCGATCGACGCGAGCGTCCGGCTCGGCAACGCGCTCGGGCTTCCCGTGCTGGTCTACCACGGCGTACGCGAGGACTATCCATATGCCTCCGACCGGCTGCACCGCTTCATCCTCGGCGCGAGCCGCGATCTCGGCGCCGGGTGTCGCGAGCGCGGCCTCGCCTGCGTCCAGCATGTCGATCGGGCCGGCCATCGGGAGAAAGGCCTTGTCCACCGGCTCGGCGCCGAGGCGGCGGCGATCGTGCTGGAGGATCAGCCGACGTTCGTCGCGCGTTGGCAGACTGAGCGGGTCGTCGCCCGAGCCGTCGTGCCCGTCTACGCCGTCGACGCCGCCTGCTTGGTGCCGCCGGCCGTGCTGGGCGACGGCATCCATGGCCGGGCAGCGTTCCTGCGCCGCCACGAGCCCGCGCGCGCCGACTGGATGGAGACGGAGGAGGTGGCGTCGCATCTGCCAGCCTACGCCGGACCGCTGCCCTTCGCGCCGGACGCGCTCGACATTTGCGACCTCGACGCGCTGGTCGCCGCGCTCGCAATTGATCACACGCTGCCGGTCAGCGCCATGCACCCCGCAGGCCGGAGCGCGGCGGAGGATCGGCTGCGACGGCTGACGACGCGGGTGCTGCCCGGCTATGCTTCGGCCCGCAACGACGCCACGCAGGCAGACGGCGCGAGCAGGCTCTCGCCCTATTTGCACATCGGCGTGCTGGGGCCACGAGAGGTCATGGCGGCCGTCGCCAGTGCGCCGGCCGGGGGCCAGCACAAGCGCAAGTTTGCCGACGAGCTGCTCGGCTGGCGCGAGTGGTTCCACTTCCAAGCGCGTGGGCTCACTGCACCGGAGCGCTACGACCGCATCGCCGGCTGGGCAGCGGAAACCCTCGCGACCCATGCCGGCGACGCCAGGCCCGAGCTCGAGACGCTAGCGGCGCTGCTTCACGGTGAGACGCGCGACGAGACCTGGAACGCCTGCCAGCGGCAGTTCCTCCTCGACGGCTGGATGCACAACAACCTGAGGATGTACTGGGCCAAGCGCCTCCTCGCGCTGACTCCCAGCCCCGAGACGGCCTGGGCGACCGCCTGCTATTTAAACGATCGGCTGAGCCTCGATGGGCGCGACCCGTCGACCTACGGGAACATCGCCGCCATGTTTAGCGGCTCTCCATCGGACCAGGAGCGGCCCATCTATGGTCGCGTCGCGACCCGTGGGGACGGCTCCACCCGCCACCGGAAAGGCGGCGACGAGTGGCTGACCGCCGCCTCGTCAAGGCCGGTGCCGCGGATCTCAAGCCCTAACGAGGTACCGGACAATCCGTACTTAACCAGCGAGCCGACCGTCTGAATTTACAAAGCATCCGGCGCCTAAGATCATCCATCCGACGGCTGAACGGATGTCTGCTTGTGGGAGCGCAATAAGCGTCGCTGAACGACGCTTTCTGGGTCTCAGCCGTATACCCCGGGAAATCCAAGGCCGTCCGCCAAGCGTTAGTTGGTGCGGGGTCACCGCCCGTGCAACGATTTTGTAACGTTATCGCCGCTCAGCTGTCAGAACGCTGCCCTACGCCTTCCTCAACGGCGAAAGCCGAGGGGGAGAATATCACGTGCAATGTCGTTCGCGCTTGCTTTGGGCGCCGCTTCCGCTCGCCATCCTTGGTCTTGCTCAACCTTTGCTAGCACAGACCGCACCTAGTGTTGCGCCAGATCGATCGGCCCAGGATGAAGGCGCCGGCCAGACGCCCGTACAGGATGGTGCGGCCGACATCGTCGTCACTGGCTCCTATGCCCGCAGCCTTGCCGCCGCGACCGAGACTAAACGCCGGGCGGCGTTCGGCGTCGACTCGATCAACTCGACCGATATCGGTAAATTTCCCACCCAAAACGTTGCGGAAGCACTGCAGCTCGTCACTGGCGTGGCGATCACCCGCCCGCGCGGCGAGGGCCTGTACGTCAGCGTCCGCGGCCTGGGCCCGCAGTTCCAGAGCACGCTGCTGAACGGCCGAACCATCGCGATCAACGACCTGATTGAGAATGGCGGTGCCAACGGTCGCCAGTTCCGCTTCGAGATGCTGCCGGCCGAATTTGTGTCGCAGATCGACGTCGTGAAGACCCCCACGCCCGACATGACGGAGGGCGCGCTGGGCGGCAACATCGACGTCCACACCTTCCGCCCGTTCGAGGTCGGCACCAAGACCACGCTGAACCTGCGCGGCACCTATACGACCATGACCGACAAGGTGGAGCCGAACGCCACGGCCATCACCAGCTGGCGGAGTGGCGACGACACCTTCGGCCTGCTGGCCGGTGCGCAATATTGGGGCAAGAAGGTCCGCAACGACCGATGGTACAATACAAGCTGGAACCTGGACAGGTTCACCTCCGCCGCGGCGGGCGGGCTGCCGCGAGGCCTCTACACGCCGACGCGTACGCGGCCGACGGTGGAGACGGAGGACCGCAAGCGCATCTCCGGCTTGGTGTCGGCGCAGTGGCAGCCCTCGCCCGAGCTGCTGACCACGCTGGATGTGCTCGCTACCCGGCTGGACGTCGCCTATGACGAGTTCGGTCTGGACGTTTACCCGGACGATCCGAACACCAGCATCGTTCCCGGGTCGGCCAGGATCGACGGCAACACGGTGGTAGGCGCGACAATCAACAACGTCCGCTTCATGGGCACGCGCGAGTACAGCCTCAACCGCCACGACCTAGTGACGGTCGGGCTGACGCAGAACTGGAACCCCGATGGCTGGACCGTCGCGGCCAACGCCAACTGGTCCTACGCGCACAGCTTCCATCCCAGCTACCGCAAGGGCACGGTGCGCAGCCGCATCCAGTTCAACGCGCCGCTCACCTACGACTCGTCGGGCGGCTACAAGGTGATCCCCACCTTCACCACCCCGGTCGACGTGCTCAATCCCGCCAACTACGTCCTGTACCCGTTCAACATCGCGCCCAAGAACAGCAAGGACACCGACTTCTACTCGCGGCTCGATGCCGGCCACAGCATGGACGGCCTGCTGAGTAAGATCGCCGCCGGTGGCGAGTATCACTGGCGCAAGCGCGACTATGCCCGCCGCGACTTCACCGTCGATCCGGGCAAGGTACCGCTCACCAGCTTCGCGCCGAACGGCTACGAGAAGATCCCGTTCGACGACATCCTCGACACCGTGTCCGGCAACGGCCCGCGCACCTGGATCGTGCCGATTACGGGCGTCTTCTACGACAAGCTGTTCACCGACGCGATCGCCAATGCCCCGCTCACCGCCGGCGACCTGCGTGCTTCCTATGTCGTGACGGAGAAGATCGCGAGCGCCTACGTTCGCGCCGACTATGCTATCGGCTCGGCGATCACCGGCAATATCGGCCTGCGCTATGTCCACACCGACCAGGTCGCCAGCGGAACGCTGACGCTCGGCACCGTGCCGACCGCGGCGCGCTTCCCCAAGACGTTCAACAACTGGCTGCCGAGCTTCAACCTGCGTGCCACGCTGACGCCCACCCTGATCGCGCGCCTGGCCGCCAGCCGCGTGCTCACGCGCCCGAACGTGACCCAGAGCTCGCCGCAGATCAGCGTGTCCACCGATGCGCCGACCGCGAGCGGCGGCAATCCCGATCTGGTGCCGTTCCTGGCCACGCAATTCGACGGCTCGCTGGAATGGTACTTCAACCGCCGGGGGGCGCTGACCGGTGCGGTGTTCTACAAGAAGTTGGACAATTATATCACTGCCCAGAACGTCAACATCGACATTCCCGGCCGCGGCACCGTGCTGCTGAGCACGCAGGTGAACGGCGGCTCGGCCAAGGTATACGGCGTGGAAGCCGCCTACAACCAGGTTTTCACCTTCCTGCCGAAGCCGCTGGACGGCCTGGGCATCCAGGCGTCCTACACCCACACGTCGGTGCAGTCGAACTACACGGCGGGCGCCCGGCCGATCAAGAACCAGCTGATCGGCCTATCCAAGAACAGCTTCAACCTGGTCGGCTTCTACGACTACGGCCCGGTGTCCGCGCGC
>Ga0325400_1000455_pt1 | contig 30141 bp, 28 predicted proteins | sample PopdelMetagenome_2_FD_205662 | JGI IMG/M metagenome (GOLD analysis project Ga0325400, IMG submission 205662) | Populus deltoides microbial communities from Bellville, Georgia, United States - Xylem-PdKOR-R1 | ecosystem: Host-associated > Plants > Phyllosphere > Stem > Wood/Secondary xylem...
CGGTCGACGTCGACCGGGCGCAGGTCCAGGGCCTCGGTCTGCTCCCGGGCCGCGCGCTTCTCCCCGGCCACGGAGAGGAAGCCGCCGCGGGCGAAGCGGGCCAGGCTGGAGAGGGTGATGTTGCGGTAGATCGGGTCGCCGAGGAGCAGCGCCTGGCTCTTGCGCTCCTCGGGGGCCAGCCCGACGCCGGCGCCCACCGCGGCGGCGACGTCGCCCGGGCGCAGCTTCTTGCCGCCCACCCGCACCTCGCCGCTGGTGGGCCGGCGGGCGCCGTAGACGGCCTCGAGCACCTCGGAGCGGCCGGAGCCGACCAGCCCGGCCAGGCCGAGGATCTCGCCCGGTGCGACGGTGAAGGAGACGTCCTCGACGTGGCCGGGGACGCTGACGTGCTCGACCTCCAGCAGCGGCGCGGCGGTGACCGCGGCCCGCTCGGTGCGCTGGGGGAAGACGTACTCGATGGTGCGGCCGGTCATCAGGGAGATGACCTCGCGGGTGGGGGTCTCCCGGGCGGGCAGGCCGGTGGCCACGGTGCGGCCGTCCTTGATCACGGTGATCCGGTCGCCGACCTGGCGGATCTCCTCGAGCCGGTGGGAGATGTAGACGACGGCCACGCCCTGGGCGGTGAGGTCCCGGACGACGCCGAAGAGGCTCTCGACCTCCTCGTTGTCCAGCACCGCGGAGGGCTCGTCCATGACGATGAGGCGGGCGTCCTGGGACAGGGCGCGGGCCATGCTGACCATCTGCTGGCTGGCCGCCGACAGGGCGCCGACCTCGGTGCCGGGGCGGATCTCGGGGTGGCCGAGCCGCTCCAGCAGTGCCGCGGTGGCCCGGTGCGCGGTGGCGGGGCGGGCCAGGCCGAAGCGGGAGCGCTCCCGGCCGAGGAAGACGTTGTCGGCCACGGAGAGCCCGGACACGAGGTCGAGCTCCTGGTAGATCGTGGCGATGCCCAGCCGCATGGCCGCCTGCGGGTCGGTCAGCCGCACGGGCTCGCCGTCCCAGCGGATCTCGCCCTCGTCGGGCTGGTGCGCCCCGGCCAGGACCTTGATGAGGGTGGACTTGCCGGCGCCGTTCTGGCCGAGCAGGCAGTGCACCTCGCCGGCCCGGACGTCGAGGTCGACGCCGCCGAGGGCGCGCACGCCGGGGAAGGTCTTGACGATCCCCTGCATCTGCAGGAGTGGTCCGTCGCCGCTGCTCACACCGCCGCCCTCCGTTGGGTGGTCCATTAGTTCAATGGGTGAACGAGTTCAGCCGCTGAACTATGACACGGATCACGTCGGCTGCACAGGTGCTGCTCAGACGTGATCGAACCGTGATCTGGTCGCGAGGCGCGCGGGCCGTGAACTCGACTTATGCGCAACGCTGAGCGTTAGTCCGCTCAGCAGGAACCTAGGAGACGCGCAGGCACGTGGTCAAGGTCTCCGCACACCGTTACCGGAACGAGACCGGTTGATCAGGCGTGCAGGGCCCCGCGGACGCCGTCCTCGTCCAGGCAGGCCTCGACGGCCATGAGCGCGGCGCCCACCCGGCCCGACAGCTCGGGCGCGGCACTGAGCTCGACGGCGAGGGTGCGGGCGGCCAGCGGCATCGCCCGGGCGTAGACCGACTCGCGGATCCCCGACAGCAGCGGCAGCCCGGCGTGGGCGACCCCGCCGGTGACGACGATGCGGTGCGGGTTGAAGAAGTTGACCAGCGCGGCCAGCACCGTGCCGATGGTGCGCCCGGCCTGGCGGACCAGCTCCAGCGCCGGCCCGTCGCCGCGGGCGGCGAGAGCGACGACGTCCCGGGTCGAGGTGACCGGCAGGCCCACGGCCAGCGCGTCGCGCAGCAGCGAGGCGCCGCTGGCCAGCGCCTCCAGGCAGTTGGTGTTGCCGCAGCGGCACAGCACGCTGCGGTCGTCGGCGGTGGCGACGTGGATGTGCCCGATGTCCCCGGCGCTGCCCTGGGCGCCGCGGTAGACCCGGCCCTCGACCACCACGCCGCAGCCCACACCGGTGCCGACCTTGACCACCAGGACGTCGAGGTCCGAGCCGGTCACGCCCATCTCGCCCAGCGCCATGACGTTGACGTCGTTGTCGACCACGACGGGGACCGGCCAGCGGGCGAACGCCTCGGGGATCGGGTGGTCGTGCCAGCCGGGCATGATCGGCGGGTGCGAGGGCCGCCCGGTGGAGAACTCCACCGGCCCCGGGACGCCCACCCCGACCGCGCGGACGTCGGCGTCGGACAGCCCCGCCGCGGCGAGCACCTCACCGCCCAGCCGGACCGCCTCGGCGAGCACCGCGTGCGGGCCCTCGGCGATGTCCATCGGGTGCCCGGCCGTGGCCAGCACCCGGGCCGACAGGTCGGTGACGGCGACGTCGACGCTGGTCACCCCCAGGTCGACGGCCAGCACGCACCCGGCGCGGCTGTTGAACTGCAGCAGCGTCGGCGGCCGGCCGCCGGTGCTGTCCCCGCGCCCGCCCTCGACCAGCAGGTCGGCGCCGATGAGCTGGTCCACCCGGCTGCTGATGGTGTTGCGCGAGGCCCCGGTCAGCGCGGCCAGCTCGGCCCGGCTGCTGGCCCGCCCGGCGCGCACGTGCTGCAGCAGCGCGGCCGGCGAGGCGGAGACCGACGGCTGGACCACGCGCGACATGGTGGCACGGCCCCGCAGCGGGCCCGTGGAGGTCAGCCCGCCTCGCCCAGCCGGCGAGGGACCGCACGGGGCACCCGGCGCCACAGCCCCTTGAGCACGAGCAGGGTGAGCACCGCGGCCAGCATGATGCCGACGACGTTGATGCCCAGCTGCAGCACCGACCGGGCGGCGTCGTTCCAGTCGCCGAAGGCGATGCCCAGGGCGAGGGCGGCGACCGCCGGCACGGTGGTGACCGAGATGAAGACACCGACCAGGCTTGCGGACTTGGAGCTGGTCAGCGCCAGCATCCCGGCCACCCCGGCGATGAAGGCCACCGGGAAGGACCAGCGGTCGGGCCGGGTGATGAACCCGGTGGCGGGCCGCTCGGCCAGCAGGTCGGACACGTCGGCCCAGCCCCACCAGCGCAGCAGCAGCGCGAAGCCGACGGTCAGCACCGTGGCGACGGCGAACCCGACGCCGAGGGAGGCCAGCGAGTGCCGGATGACCAGCTGGTCGCGGTGCACCAGCCCCAGCGCGATGCCGGCCAGCGGGCTGAACTCCGGGCCCATCACCATGCCGCCGATGAGCAGCACCGCCGAGTCGGTGATGATCGCCAGCGCGGCGAGCAGGCAGGCGATGGTCAGGAACGCGCAGAAGGTCCAGGTCAGCCGGGACTCCTCGTCGGCGGTGGCCACCACCTGGTCCCACACCACTGCGTCCGCGCCGTCCCCCGGGGCGTCCCGCTCGGCGCGCTCGGAGGCCGCCGACAGCGAGGTGTCCACCGACTCGATGGCGATGCCGCCGTCCTGGTCGACCCCGTGCCGCTGCAGCTCGTCGACCAGGTGGTCGACCGACTCCCGGGCGACGTCGCACATCACCAGGTCGCCGTCGGGCCGGCGGACCGCACCGGGCAGGTGGACCAGGTGGGTCACCCCGGGGTGGTCGTCGAGCAGGGTGTGGACCTCGTCGGCCCGGTCGACGGGCACGGTGATCCGCAGATGCAGCAGCACCAGATGTTTGTACAGTTCCGGCGGCTCTCGTCCCCCGTGCAGGGGCCCGTGGCGAGCGTGCGAGCTGCGGGGGGCAGGGGGGTCCTTCTGCTACCGGGTGCCGGACACCTGCAGGGTGGTGGTGGCGACCTGGCGGGTCGTGCCGTCGTCGGCGACGGCGAGGACGGCGACCTCGTGCGGGCCGTCGCCGGCGGGGGCCGCGATCGCCAGGCTCGGGGACAGGCACTGGGTGAGCTCCAGCGCCGGCCCGGCCGCGGTCTGGGTGTAGCTGACCGTGGACCCGGCGTTCCCGCGGACCGGCTCGCCGTCGACGGTGAGCACGTAGGGCACGTCGTCGGGCCCGGTCAGCCGCACGTACATGGTCTGCCCGGCGGTGACCTGGCTGGAGGACACCCCGATCGCCGGGGTGGTGCAGTCGGCGGCCAGCGGCACCTCGTCGGCCCCGCGGGAGGAGGTGAACCCCAGCACCGCGAGCACGACCACTGCCACGGCCAGCCACATCCAGTGGTTCCCGCGGCGGATGGGCGCGCGGTCGCCGGCCAGGGCCCGCTCGTCGCCGACGTCGCGGGCGAAGTGCTGCGCGGTGCGCCGGTTGCCGGCCGCCAGCTCGGGGTCCTCCCGCCCGCGGACACCGCCGAAGATGAAGCTCACGCCGCCAGTCTGCCCCCGCGCCCCGCTGCGGGCGGTCAGAGGTCGACGGTCTCCCCGTCGGCCGGGAGGTCGGCGACGGCGAAGCGGAAGGGCAGACCGGTCGCGCGTCGGGGGTCGGGTCCGGTCATCGCCTGCAGGTGCACGTGCGGCTGGGTGGAGTTCCCGCTGTTGCCGCACTGCCCCAGCTCCTCCCCGGCCCGCACCTGCTGACCGGTCCGCACGGCCAGGCTGCCGCGGCGGAGGTGGCAGACCAGGACGTGCACGTCGACACCCTGGACGGGGGACGGCTCGGCCCGGACGACCACGTGGTTGCCCAGCACCCGGGTCATGCCGCCGAACGCCCGGACCGTGGACTCGGGGAGGAACCAGGCGAACCCCGCCACCCCTCGCCGGGTGCGGTGGTCGCGCTGGCCGTCGGAGGCGGCGACGACCACCCCGGCCACCGCGCTGCGGACGGGGACCCCGAAGGAGGCGAGCTCGGCGGGGTCGCCGAACGCGCCGCCCGGTGCGGCGAGGTCGCCGTCGACGAGCAGGTCCACCGCCCACGTCTGGGCGTAGCCGTGCGTGCCGTGGCTGGGCACCCGCGTGGTGGGGCTGTTGACCGCCGTCCACCGGCCCTGCACCACGGCAGCCAGCACGACGGTCGGGGCGCCGTCGGACGGGCGCGGGGCGGAGGCGCCGCCCAGCGACCGCCCGACGGCCAGGTAGGCGCCCGGGACGACCAGCACCGCGACCAGCGCCGTGCGCCAGGCCCCCTCCCCGGGGAGGACGAGGGCCAGGACGAAGCCGACGACGAGCAGGGCGAGGCCGAGCAGGGTCGACCGGTCCGGACGGCTCATGCCGACCGATCCTGCCGGGCGGCTACTCGGCCGGTGCGGCCCCCGGGCCGGACTGCCCCTGCTGGGTCTCACCGTGCTGGGTGCCCTGCGGGGCGGTGCCGCGGTCGGTCGAGCCCTCGGCGCCCGGCTGCGGGCCGGACTCCGCGCCGCCGGCCGCCGCACCCACCGGCGCCATCGAGCGCAGCAGGATCTGGCTGACGTCGAGCACCTCGACGTGCTCGGCGGCCTCGCCCTTCTCCTTCTTGGAGTTCACCGCGTCCGACAGCATCGTGATGCAGAACGGGCAGGCGGTGGAGATGACGTCGGGCTCGAGCTCGAGGGCCTCCTCGGTGCGGTTCATGTTGATCCGCGAGCCGATCTTCTCCTCCATCCACATGCGCGCACCGCCGGCGCCGCAGCAGAAGCCGCGGTCCTTGCAGCGGTGCATCTCCTGGGTGCGCAGGCCCTGCACGCTGTCCAGGATCTCCCGCGGCGGGGTGTAGACCTTGTTGTGCCGGCCCAGGAAGCACGGGTCGTGGTAGGTCACCTTGCGGTCGATCGGGGTGACCGGGGTGAGCCGGCCCTCCTCGACGAGCTGGCCCAGCAACTGGGTGTGGTGCACGACGTCGTAGTCGCCGCCCAGCTGCGGGTACTCGCGGTTGATCGAGTTGAAGCAGTGCGGGCAGGTGGCCACGATCTTGCGCCGGCCGGCCTCGCGGCCCTCGAAGACGGTGTTGAGCGTCTCGACGTTCTCGGCGGCGAGCTGCTGGAAGACGAACTCGTTGCCCATGCGGCGGGCCGGGTCGCCGGTGCAGGTCTCGCCCGAGCCCAGCACGGCGAACTCGACGCCGGCGGTGTGCAGCAGCTCGGCGACGGCCTTGGTGACCTTCTTGGCGCGGTCGTCGATGGCCCCGGCGCAGCCGACCCAGAACAGGTACTCGACGTCGTCGTCGATCGCGCCCTCGACCTGGCGGACCGGGAAGGGCATGTCCTTCATCCACTCGTCACGGGTGGACGGGCTGACGCCCCACGGGTTGCCCCGGTTCTCCAGGTTGCGCAGCATCACGCCGGCCTCGGAGGGGAAGCTGGACTCGATGAGGGTCTGGTAGCGGCGCATGTCCATGATGTGGTCGACGTGCTCGATGTCGACCGGGCACTGCTCGACGCAGGCGCCGCAGCTGGTGCAGCTCCACAGCACGTCGGGGTCGATGACCCCGCCCTCCTCGAGGGTGCCGACCAGCGGGCGCTCGGCCTGGGCGTCGTTGGTGCCCTCGATCCGGGCGAAACCGGAGTACCAGGTCTGCTCCATCGACGGGGCCTCCGGCGTCAGCACGGACTCACCGCCCGCGCTGTCGCCCTTGCCGTCGCCGACCTCGCGGGCCCCCACCAGGTACGGCGCCTTCGCGTACAGGTGGTCCCGCAGGTCCATGATCACCATCTTCGGCGACAGGGGCTTGCCGGTGTTCCAGGCCGGGCACTGGCTCTGGCACCGCCCGCACTCGGTGCAGGTGGTGAAGTCCAGCATCCCCTTCCAGGTGAAGTCCTCGATCTTGCCGCGGCCGAAGACGGCGTCCTCGTCGGGGTCCTCGAAGTCGATCGGCACGCCGCCGGAGGTCATCGGCTGCAGCGGGCCCAGCGCGACCGCGCCGTCGTCCTCACGCTTGAAGTAGATGTTGAAGAAGGCGCTGAACCGGTGCCAGGCCACGCCCATCGTCAGGTTGCGGGCGATGACGATCAGCCAGACCAGGCTGACCACGATCTTGACGAACGCGATGACGCTGACCAGGTCGGCGTTGTCCGGGAACAGGTTCGACAGCGCCGAGCTGACCGGGTGGGACCAGCCGGGGGCGTCGTCCAGGCCGGAGGCGATCTTGGCCGCCCGGATGGACAGGATGCAGATGCCGATGACCAGGACGACGGCCTCGACGAAGTAGCCGCGGCCCTCGTTGGAGCCGGTGAAGCGGCCGTTGCGGCCGGTGCGGCGGGGGTGGTCCTTCTGCCGGATGACGATCAGGACCAGGATGCCGAGGACGGTGCCCAGGCCGATGACGTCGACGAAAAGGTTCCAGATGCCCCAGTTGCCGATCAGCGGCAGGTGGAACGAGGGGTCGAACACCTCGCCGAAGGCCTCGACCAGGGTGAGGAACAGGCCGTAGAAGCCCACCATCACGAACCAGTGCGCGGCGCCGATGGTCGACCACTTGAGCATCCGGGTGTGGCCGAGGGACTCCACGACCAGGTTCTTCAACCGGGGGCCCACGGGGCCGAACCGGGTGCCGTCGGGCTGGCCGGTCTTGATGACCGCCAGCATCTTCCGCACGGCCTGGGTCGCGAGGACCACGGCGACGACGAGCAGCAGCACGCACAGCGTGCCCAGGACGACCTGCAACGGGCCCACGGAACTCCCTCTCCCCGCCGGTCGACGACGACCGCGTGACGTGCCCGGACGATAGCCGAGCGCACCGACAGGCTACTGACGAGTAACCACCGATGGCGCGCGCCGGGTCGCGTTGCCGTCGTCAGGCGGCCGTGACAACCTCTGGCGACCGCCCGACCAGCGCCGATCCACGGCGCTGCGGGCCGGGACGGGGAGGCGGCACGTGCACGGGCAGGTGCGCCGCCGCGTCTACCTCGCCATCTGTCTGCTCGGCCTGGTGGGCTGCGGCTGGCAGATCGCCGGCGCCGAGGGCCACCCGCTGGAGCGGGCGGTCTCCTTCCCGCTGCTGGCCGCCTTCCTGGTCGCCGCCGGCGTCGTCCTGGTCTGGTTCCCGGGCCGCATCCGGTGGGTGGAGGTCGGCGGGTTCGTCGTGCTGGCCGCCGTCTGGCTGACCACGATGGCCCTGCAGCTGGCCACCGCCGTCGACGACGCCGCGGCCTGGTCCTCGCTGTTCCCCGGGGTGTTCGCCAACCTCTGCCTGCTCGTGGTGCTCGCCCACCTGTGGTTCGACACCCGCTGGGCGCTGATCGCCTCGCTCGCCGGTCCGGCCGTGGCCCTGGTGGTGGGCCTGCTCCGGTTCGTCCCCGGGGAGCCCGGGCAGCGCGGCTACGCCCCGGACCTCGTCGGCGCGCTGGGCTACGTGGCGGTGCTGGCGATGCTGGCCTTCCTCATGGCCCGCAGCAAGGAGGCGCTGGCGGTCAGCCGCGCCGAGGCCGCCCGGCTGCGGGAGCTCGCGCACACCGACGTGCTCACCGGCCTGCCCAACCGCCGCAGCCTCATCGACGCGCTGCACACCGCGGTCCAGGACCGCCGGGCCGGCGGCAGCACCGCGGTGGTGCTCTTCGACCTCGACCACTTCAAAGCCGTCAACGACCGATACGGCCACGACGTCGGCGACCTGGTGCTGCAGGAGGTCGCGGAGGTGGTGCGCGCCTCGCTGCGCCCGGACGCCGTCTTCGGCCGCTGGGGCGGGGAGGAGTTCCTCGTCGTCGTCCCCCGGGCCGACCTCGAGGACGGCGCCGCGGTGGCCGAGCGGCTGCGCCGGGACATCTCCGCGCACGGCTTCCCCGGCGGGCTGGTGATGACCGCCAGCTTCGGGGTCAGCGTGCTCGACGACGTCGACTCGGTGGACGCGGTGCTGCTGCGCGCCGACCGGCTGCTCTACGTCGCCAAGGAGGGCGGCCGGGACCTCGTGGTCTGCCGGCTGCCCCGTCCCTGAGGGGCCCGGGAACACCACCGGGAGGTTTGCCGTTACGGTGGGCAGGAAAGTTGAGCGGCCGGGGCGCAAGGCGCCCGACGTGAGACCACCGGACCTGAACAGCACACCAGCGCACGAGAAGGGCCACATCCCCCATGGCACGAGCTGTCGGCATCGACCTCGGCACCACGAACTCCGTCGTCACCGTCCTCGAGGGTGGCGAGCCCACCGTCATCGCCAACTCCGAGGGCTCCCGCACCACCCCCTCGGTCGTCGCCTTCGCCAAGAACGGCGAGGTGCTGGTCGGCCAGTCGGCGAAGAACCAGGCGGTCACCAACGTCGACCGCACCATCCGCTCGGTGAAGCGGCACATGGGCACCGACTGGAAGACCGCCGACATCGACGGCAAGCAGTACACCCCGCAGGAGATCAGCGCCCGCGTGCTGCAGAAGCTCAAGCGCGACGCCGAGACCTACCTGGGCGAGCCGGTCACCGAGGCCGTGATCACCGTCCCCGCCTACTTCGAGGACGCCCAGCGCCAGGCCACCAAGGAGGCCGGCGAGATCGCGGGCCTGAACGTGCTGCGCATCGTCAACGAGCCCACCGCCGCGGCCCTGGCCTACGGCCTGGACAAGGGCGAGACCGAGCAGACCATCCTGGTCTTCGACCTCGGTGGCGGCACCTTCGACGTGAGCCTGCTGGAGATCGGCGACGGCGTCATCGAGGTCAAGGCCACCGCCGGTGACAACCAGCTCGGTGGTGACGACTGGGACCAGGCCGTCATGGACCACCTGGTCAAGCAGTTCAACGCCGCCAACGGCATCGACCTGTCCAAGGACAAGCTCGCCATGCAGCGGCTGCGCGAAGCCGCCGAGAAGGCCAAGATCGAGCTGTCGGGCGCGCAGTCGACCAACGTCAACCTGCCCTACATCACCGCCGGTGCCGACGGCCCGCTGCACCTGGACGTCACGATCACCCGCGCGGAGTTCCAGCGGCTCACCCAGTCGCTGCTGGACCGCACCAAGGCCCCGTTCAACCAGGCCGTTCGCGACGCCGGCATCTCCGTCGGCCAGATCGACCACGTCGTCCTGGTCGGTGGGTCCACCCGCATGCCGGCCGTGTCCGACCTGGTCCGCGAGCTGACCGGCGGCAAGGAGCCCAACAAGGGCGTCAACCCCGACGAGGTCGTCGCCATCGGTGCCGCGCTGCAGGCAGGTGTGCTCCGCGGCGAGGTCAAGGACGTCCTGCTCCTCGACGTCACCCCGCTGTCCCTGGGCATCGAGACCAAGGGCGGGATCATGACCAAGCTCATCGAGCGCAACACCACGATCCCGACCAAGCGCTCGGAGATCTTCACGACGGCCGACGACAACCAGCCCTCGGTGCAGATCCAGGTGTTCCAGGGCGAGCGCGAGATGGCCGCCTACAACAAGAAGCTCGGCATGTTCGAGCTGACCGGTCTGCCGCCGGCCCCCCGCGGGGTCCCGCAGATCGAGGTGGCCTTCGACATCGACGCCAACGGCATCGTGCACGTCCACGCGAAGGACCTGGGCACGGGCAAGGAGCAGTCGATGACCATCACCGGCGGCTCGGCCCTGCCCAAGGACGACATCGAGCGGATGATGAAGGACGCCGAGGCCCACGCCGAGGAGGACAAGAAGCGCCGCGACGAGGCCGAGACCCGCAACCTGGCCGAGTCCCTCCAGTACCAGACCGAGAAGTTCATGGCGGAGAACGGCGACAAGATCCCCGAGGACAAGAAGGACGAGCTCGGTGCGGCGCTGACCGACCTGCGGTCGGCCCTGGGCGGCTCGGACATCGCGGCCATCAAGACCGCGCAGGAGAACGTCGCCCGGATCTCCCAGGAGGTCGGCGGTGCGCTCTACGCCCAGCAGGCGGAGAACGCGGCCGGCCCCGAGGGCCAGCCGGGCGCCGCGGGTGCCGGTGCGGCCGGTGCCGCGGGTGCGACCTCGGGCAACGACGACGACGTCGTCGACGCCGAGATCGTGGACGAGGACACCGACAAGAAGTGACCGACCGACCGCAGGACGAGGAGACCCCGCGCGTCGTCATCCGCGACAAGCGCCGGATCGACCCGACCAGCGGCCAGGTGCGGGAGCCGGCCGGCGAGACCGTTCTGGGCTCGCCGGCCGGCACCGCCGGTCAGGCAGGGTCAGCAACCGGGTCCCAGACCACCCCAGGGGAGCAGATGAGCGAGCAGAACGGTCCGGCCCCCGACCCGGACCAGCCCGACGTGGTGACCCCCGAGGTCCCCGACACCCCGGCCGAGCTGGTCGGTGACGACACCGCCCGGCAGCTGGCCGAGCGGACCGAGGACCTGCAGCGGGTCACCGCCGAGTACGCCAACTACCGGCGGCGGGTCGACCGCGACCGGGTCGCCGTGGTCGACCAGGCGGCCGAGCGGTTCGCCGGCCAGCTGATCCCGGTCGTGGACGACATCGAGCGCGCCCGGGAGCACGGCGACCTGACCGGTGCGTTCAAGGTCGTGGCCGACCGTGTGCTGGGCCTGCTCGACGGCCTGGGCGTGGTCACCTTCGGCGCCCCGGGCGACCCGTTCGACCCGGCGCTGCACGAGGCGGTGCTGCACGACACCTCCGCGGACGTGCAGGTGCCCACCGCCACCACGGTGCTGCGCCCGGGCTTCCGGCGCGGTGACCGGGTGCTGCGCACCGCGATGGTCGGGGTCACCGACCCCGAGCACCCCGCGCCGGCGGCGCCGGCGGCCGACGGGGAGCAGCAGCCGGGGGACACCCCGGCCGGTTGAGCACGACGCGGGCGGGGTGGGCCGAGCCCACCCCGCCCGCACCCGACCATCCCGTCCGGCCACCGGACGCACACCGAGCAGGAGGGGGGCGCCCGATGAGCACCCGGGACTTCATCGAGAAGGACTACTACGCCGCGCTGGGCGTCGCCAAGGACGCCGACGCCGCTGCGATCAAGAAGGCCTACCGGGCCCTGGCCCGCGACCTGCACCCGGACAAGAACCCCGGGAACGCGCAGGCCGAGGCCAAGTTCAAGGAGGCCTCCGAGGCCTACGGCGTGCTCTCGGACCCGGCCAAGCGCAAGGAGTACGACGAGGCCCGCCGGCTGTTCGGCGGGGGCGGCTTCCGGCCCGGCGCCGGCGGCGGGGGAGGCTTCCCGCCCGGCGGCTTCCCGGCCGGCAGCGCGGGCCAGCCCTTCGACCTCGGCGACCTGTTCGGCGCGGCCTCCGGCGGGGCCGGCACCCGGGCCGGCGGCCTCGGTGACCTCTTCGGCGGGCTGTTCGGCGGCGGCGCCGGGCCCACCGGCACCCGCAGCCGCCAGCAGGCCGCATCCGGCCCGGCCCGGGGCCAGGACGTGGAGACCGAGGCGACCCTGGCCTTCGACGAGGCCGTGCTGGGCGTGACCGTGCCGCTGCGCATGCAGAGCCCGGGCTCCTGCCCGACCTGCCACGGCAGCGGCGCCAAGCCCGGCACCGCGCCGCACACCTGCCCGGTCTGCAACGGCGCCGGCGTGACCAGCCGCAGCCAGGGTGCGTTCGCGTTCTCCGAGCCCTGCCGTGAGTGCCGGGGCAGCGGCTCGGTCGTCGACGACCCCTGCGCCACCTGCAAGGGCAGCGGCATCACCGACCAGGTCCGCACCATCACCGTGCGCATCCCGGCCGGCGTCAAGGACGGCCAGCGCATCCGGCTGGCCGGCAAGGGCGCCCCCGGCCGCCGCGGCGGCCCGGCCGGCGACCTGTTCGTGGTCGTGCACGTCACCGGCAGCGAGCTGTTCGGCCGCAGCGGTGACGACCTGACCCTCGACGTCCCCATCAGCTTCGCCGAGGCCGCCCTCGGCACCACGCTGACCGTCCCCACCCTGGACGGCACGGTGTCGCTCCGGGTGCCGCCGGGCACCTCCGGTGGCCGCACCTTCCGGGTGCGCGGCCGCGGCGTGCACGGCAAGGGCCGCACCGGTGACCTGCTGGTCACCGTGAGCATCGCGGTGCCCACGGCGCTGGACCCCGACGCCCGGGCGGCGGTGGAGGCGCTGGCCGCCCGCATCGACGAGGACCCGCGCCCGCAGGTGACCGCCGCGGTGCGGGCGGGAGGGGGTGCGTGAGGTGAGCGAACCGCGGTCCGTGGCCGACGACGCCCCGGTCTTCGTCATCTCGGTGGCCGCCCAGCTGGCCGGCATGCACGCGCAGACGCTGCGCCAGTACGACCGCCTCGGGCTGGTCAGCCCCGGTCGCACGGCCGGCGGCGGGCGCCGGTACAGCCCGCGCGACGTCGCGCTGCTGCGCGAGGTGCAGCGGCTGTCCCAGGAGGACGGCGTCAACCTGGCCGGCATCAAGCGGATCATCGAGCTGGAGTCGCAGGTCGAGGCGCTGCAGGACCGGGTCCGCGAGCTGCTCGCCGAGGTCGAGGTCGTCCGGCACCGGGCGGCGGCGGCCGAGGCCGCGGGCTTCCGCGCCGACACCGGCTACGCCTCGCCGGGCACCGCGCTGGTGGTCTGGCGGCCCCGCGGGCCGAGGAGCAGCAGGTGAGCGACGGGAACCCCACGCCGCCGGTGCACGTGGAGGACGACGTGAGCACCGCGACGACCACCAGCGACCCCGCCGCCCACGATGCGCACGTCGCCCTCGAGCGCGAGGTCGCCCTCCTGCTGCGGCGCGCCCGGGCGATCCAGGGCCGGCTCGCCGGGGAGCTGCACCGCGGTCTGGACGGCGCCGCCTACGGCCTGCTGGTGCTGCTCGACGACGCCGGGCCGCTGCGCGCCAGCGACGTCGTCGTCCGGCTGGGTCTGGACAAGTCCACCGTCAGCCGGCAGGTCGCCTCGCTGGTGGACGCCGGTCTGGTCGACCGGGTCGCCGACCCCGACGACGGCCGGGCGCAGGTGCTGTCGACCTCGGCGGAGGGTCACCGCCGGCTGTCCGAGATCCGCGACGCCCGCCGGGCGCGCTGGGAGGCCGACCTGGCCGACTGGCCCACCGACGACGTCGCGTCCCTCGCCGCCCTGCTGGGCCGGCTGAACCGGCTCGGCGAGGCCCGCGAGGCGCAGGTCCGCGGGACCGCCCCCGCCGACGACTGACCCGCCCCCGCAGCCCGACCACGGCCGCGTCCCCGCACGGGGGCGCGGCCGTCGTGCGTCCTGGGTGACCCACATCTCCGGCACATCGGTTGCATACGTCAACCAACTGCGTGAAGATGGTTGAGGTCTACAAGCAACACCGGAGGTGCACGTGCACGTCGCACAGGACACGGCCGAGCGGCTGTCCGCCGAGCTCGGCCAGCTCATCCGCACCGGCCGCCAGCTCTCGCACCGAGCCGCCCACGAGCTCTACGGCGACCTGCCCGGCTACGGCTGGGCGCTGCTGGTCCCGCTGGAGCGCGACGGCGAGCAACGCTGCAGCGCACTGGCCGCCGAGGCCGGGGTCGACGGGTCCGTCGTCAGCCGGCAGGTCGCCGTCCTCGAGCGCGCCGGCTACGTCGTCCGCCGTCCCGACCCGGTCGACGGCCGGGCCAGCCTGATCGGCCTCAGCGAGGCCGGTGCCGCGGCCCTGGCCCGCACCCGCGAGGTCCGCGGGCAGTGGGCGACGGCGGCGCTGGCCGACTGGACCGACGAGGAGGCCGACACCCTCTGCCGCCTGCTCGAGCGCCTCACCGCCGACCTCGGCGTCGGCCGTGCGCACCGTCCGGAGGCCGCGGCATGACCACCACCACCCACCCCGAGAACGCAGGAGCACCACGCATGGCGAGCACCACCACCGCCGACCGCGCGGCCGCGCGCCCGGCCGAGGAGTCCCCGGCCGAGCAGCAGGGCCGGATGAGCCACCGGCAGATCCTCGAGGCCCTGTCCGGGCTCATGCTGGCGCTGTTCGTCGCCATGCTGTCCTCGACGGTCGTCTCGAACGCGCTGCCGACGATCATCACCGACCTGCGCGGGTCGCAGAGCCAGTACACCTGGGTGGTCACCGCCACCCTGCTGGCCAGCACGGCCTCGACCCCGATCTGGGGCAAGCTGTCGGACCTGATGAGCAAGAAGCTGCTCATCCAGATCGCCATCGTGGTCTTCGTGACCGGCTCGGTGCTCGCCGGTCTGTCGCAGTCGGTGCCGATGCTCATCGGCTGGCGCGTGCTGCAGGGGCTGGGCCTGGGTGGCCTGCAGGCCCTGGTGCAGATCGCGATGGCCGCGATGATCAGCCCCCGCGAGCGCGGCCGGTACTCCGGCCTGCTGGGCGGCGTGATGGCCGTGGCCACCGTCGCCGGGCCGCTCATCGGTGGTCTGCTGGTCGACACCAGCTGGCTGGGCTGGCGCTGGTGCTTCTTCGTGGGCGTCCCTGTCGCCGTCGTCGCCCTGGTGCTGCTGCAGCGCACGCTGCACCTGCCCACCGTGAAGCGCACCGTGCACATTGACTACCTGGGCGCGGCCTTCCTCACCGCCGGCGTCTCGCTGCTGCTGATCTGGGTGACCCTGGCCGGCGACAGCTTCGCCTGGCTGTCCCTGGACACCGGGCTGATGGTCGGCGGCGGCGTGCTCGCCGTGGTGGCCTTCCTGGTCACCGAGACCCGGGCCAAGGAGCCCATCGTCCCGCTGCGGCTGTTCCGCGAGCGCACCACGACGCTGGCGATCATCGCCTCGGTGGCCGTCGGCGTGGCCCTGTTCGGCTCGACGGTCTTCCTCGGCCAGTACCTGCAGATCTCCCGCGGCTACTCGCCCACCGCCGCCGGTCTGCTGACCATCCCCATGGTCGGCGGGCTGCTGGTCTCCTCCACCGTGTCGGGGATCCTGATCTCCCGCTACGGGAAGTGGAAGGCCTACCTGGTCGCCGGGTCGGTGCTCGTCGCCGCCGGGTTCGGCCTGCTGTCGACCATCGACCACACCACGAACATGGTGCTGCTGGGCGTCTTCCTCGCCGTCCTGGGCCTGGGCATCGGCATGACGATGCAGAACCTCGTGCTCGCCGTGCAGAACACGGTGGCGGCCACCGACCTGGGTGCGGCCAGCTCCGCGGTGGCGTTCTTCCGCAGCCTGGGCGGCACGATCGGCGTCTCGGTCCTCGGCGCGGTGCTCAGCGCCCGGGTGACCACGCTGATCACGGCGGGGCTGCCCGCCGGCGCGGCGGCGCAGGCCGGCGGCGGCGACGTGGGCCTGGCGAACCTCGCTGACGCGCCGGCCCCCGTGCAGGACCTCATCCGGGTCTCCTACGGCGACGCGACCGGCCGGATCTTCCTGGTCGCCGCGATCCTGTCCGTGGTCACCGTGGTCAGCGTGGTCCTCATCAGGGAGGTCGCGCTGCGCACCGAGAGCGGGGACGAGCGGGCCCGGGCCGAGCGCACCGGTGCCCCCGCGGACGCCCCGGCGTCGGACAGCACCGCCGCGGTGGACCAGCAGCTGGCCGGCCGGCACGCCGTCGGCGGGGTCGACGCCCCCGACCACCCGGTCCGGGTGACCGTCCTGCTCGACGAGGAGGAGGACCACCACGGTCGGCACGGGTCCACGGTGACCGCCGGTCGCTGACCCACCCGCCGCACGCAGGGCCCGCCCCCCGGATCCCGGGGGGCGGGCCCTGCTGCGTCAGGAGCCGCCGGAGCTGGCGTCGGAGCCGGAGCCCGACGACGACGTGACCCCGGACCCGGCGGACAGGCCGGGGTCGGTGGCCGAGGAGCCGCCCGAGGTGCCGTCGTCGGTGGAGGTGGAGGCAGCGGGGGTGGACTCCGCGCCGGTCGACGTCGTCCCGGTGTCGGCCAGGGCGACGGTGGCCGCACCGGTGCCGACGATGACCGCGGTCGCCACCCCGGCGGTGACGATGCGCAGACGGAGCGTGCCGCGGCGGCGGGCCTCGAACGGGGTCTCGGGTGCCATGGCCACGACGGTGCGCGGCCCGTCCGTGCGCCCGCTGTGCTGCGGCTGGGGAACGCAGCAGGGCCCCCTCCCGGTGACCGGGAGGGGGCCCTGCGGTGGTGCGGGGTGGCTCAGCCGACGAGCGCGGCGTCCAGGGTGATGTCCACCCCGGTCAGGGCCTTGCTCACCGGGCAGCCGGCCTTGGCGTCCTCGGCGGCCTTCTTGAAGCCGGCCTCGTCCAGGCCCTCGACCTCACCGCGGACGGTGAGCTTGATGCCCGTCAGCTTGAAGCCGCCGTTGGCGGAGTCCGGGCCGAGCGAGACGTCCGCGGACACCTCGAGGCTCTCCGGGGTGCCACCGGCCTGGGCGATCAGCGCCGAGAACTGCATCGCGTAGCAGGCCGAGTGGGCCGCGGCGATGAGCTCCTCGGGGGAGGTGGTGCCACCGGCCTCGTCGGCCGCGCGCTTCGGGAACGACACGTCGTAGGTGCCGACCTTGGAGCTGGACAGCTCGACCTGGCCGGAGCCCTCCTCGAGGGTGCCGTTCCAGGCGGTGCGTGCGGTGCGAGTGGGCATGAGCGCTCCTTCGTCGTCTGGCCGCCGTGTCTCGACGGACCGTTCGATCGCGCACAACCGATCAGTTCGGGGAACTGTTCCCGTCCGAGGAGACCCGGTCCGTGAGGGTCCGGAGCTCGCCCTTGAGGTGGTCGAACTCGGCGATCGTCATGCCCAGTGCCCCGATCATGTCGCGCGACACCTCGATGGCCTGCTCCTCCAGCTCGCGGCCGGCCGCGGTGAGCTGGATGGAGACCGAGCGCTCGTCGTCGACGCGGCGGTGCCGGGTGACCAGGCCGGCCGCGGTCAGGCGCTTGAGGAGGGGGGACAGCGTCCCGGAGTCCAGCGCCAGCCGGCTGCCCAGCTGGCCGACGGTCTGGCCGTCCTCCTCCCACAGCAGCATCATGACCAGGTACTGGGGGTACGTGAGCCCCATCTTGTCCAGCATGGGCCGGTAACGGGCGGTGACCGCCCGCGAGGCCGCGTACAGGGCGAAGCACAGCTGGTCGTCCAGCTCGACGCTGGGCTGTGGGGTGTCCGGCATTCCACAAGCTTAGGGGGCGCAATGCAACCTGGTGATCCGGGCGGTCTCGTTGCGTTGAGGACTTGAGCGGAACAGACTCAACTCTGCGATCGTTGTCCACCGCGAGACCCCACGACGGAAGGACCCCACCCCGACCATGGACAAGCTGACCACCCGTGCGCAGGAGGCCATCGCCGCAGCCCAGCGGCTGGCGGTCGACCGCGGCCAGGCCGCGCTGGAGCCGCTGCACCTCCTGCTCGCCCTGCTCGACCAGTCCGACGGCATCGCCGGTCCGCTGCTGCAGGCCACCGGCGCCGTGCCCGGCGAGGTGCGCGCGCGGGCCGAGGCGGCCCTGCGTCGGATGCCCAGCGTGTCCGGGTCGACCGTGGCCGCGCCGGCACCCTCCCGGGACTTCCTGCGGGTGGTCAACGCCGCGGGGGAGCAGGCGACCGCGCTGGGCGACGAGTTCGTCTCCACCGAGCACCTGCTGGTCGGGCTGGCCGCCGTCGGCGGCGAGGCCGGGTCCGTGCTGACCGCCACCGGCGCCACCGACGAGGCGCTGCTGGCCGCCTTCCGCACGGTGCGCGGCAACCGCAAGGTCACCTCCGCCGACCCCGAGGGCACCTACAAGGCGCTGGAGAAGTACGCCGTCGACCTCACCGAGCGGGCCCGCGAGGGCAAGGTCGACCCGGTCATCGGCAGGGACACCGAGATCCGCCGCGTCGTCCAGGTGCTCTCCCGCCGCACCAAGAACAACCCGGTGCTCATCGGCGAGCCCGGCGTGGGCAAGACCGCGATCGTCGAGGGCCTGGCCCAGCGCATCGTGGCCGGCGACGTCCCCGAGAGCCTCAAGGGCAAGCGGCTGATGAGCCTGGACCTCTCGGCGATGGTGGCCGGCGCCAAGTTCCGCGGTGAGTTCGAGGAGCGGCTCAAGGCCGTGCTCCAGGAGATCACCGAGAGCGACGGCGAGGTCGTCACCTTCATCGACGAGCTGCACACGATCGTCGGCGCCGGCGCCAGCGGCGACTCCGCCATGGACGCCGGCAACATGATCAAGCCGATGCTGGCCCGCGGCGAGCTGCGGATGGTCGGTGCGACCACGCTGGACGAGTACCGCGAGCACATCGAGAAGGACCCGGCCCTGGAGCGGCGCTTCCAGCAGGTCTGGGTCGGCGAGCCCAGCGTCGAGGACACCATCGGCATCCTGCGCGGGCTCAAGGAGCGCTACGAGGTGCACCACGGCGTCCGGATCACCGACGCCGCGATCGTCTCGGCCGCGACCCTGTCCGACCGCTACGTCACCGCCCGCTTCCTGCCGGACAAGGCCATCGACCTGGTCGACGAGGCCGCCAGCCGGCTGCGCATGGAGATCGACAGCCGCCCCGTCGAGGTCGACGAGGTCGAGCGGGTGGTCCGCCGGCTGGAGATCGAGGAGATGGCGCTGGCCAAGGAGGAGGACGAGGCCAGCCAGCAGCGGCTGGTCGCCCTCCGCGAGGACCTCGCCGACCGCCGGGAGCTGCTGGACCAGCTGACCGCCCGCTGGCAGCAGGACAAGGGCGCCATCGACCGGATCCGGGAGACCAAGGAGCGGCTGGAGTCCGTGCGCCAGGAGGCCGAGCGCGCCGAGCGCGACGGCGACCTGGCCCGCGTGGCCGAGCTGCGCTACGGCCAGCTGCCCGCGCTGGAGAAGGCGCTGGCCGAGGCCTCCGCCGGCACCGCCGACGCCTCGATGCTCAAGGAGGAGGTCGGCCCCGACGACATCGCCGAGGTCGTGCAGTCCTGGACCGGCATCCCCGCCGGGCGGCTGCTCGAGGGCGAGACGGCCAAGCTGCTGCGCATGGAGGACGTGCTCTCCGGGCGCGTCGTCGGCCAGCCCGAGGCCGTGCGTGCGGTGGCCGACGCCGTCCGCCGGGCCCGCTCCGGCGTGGCCGACCCCGACCGGCCCACCGGGTCCTTCCTGTTCCTGGGCCCCACCGGCGTGGGCAAGACCGAGCTGGCCAAGGCGCTGGCGGAGTTCCTGTTCGACGACGAGCGGGCGATGGTCCGCATCGACATGAGCGAGTACTCCGAGAAGCACTCGGTCTCCCGGCTGGTCGGGGCACCCCCCGGCTACGTCGGCTACGAGGCCGGCGGCCAGCTCACCGAGGCGGTGCGGCGCCGCCCGTACACGATCGTGCTGCTCGACGAGGTCGAGAAGGCCCACCCCGACGTGTTCGACGTCCTCCTGCAGGTGCTCGACGACGGCCGGCTCACCGACGGCCAGGGCCGCACGGTGGACTTCCGCAACACCATCCTGGTGCTGACCTCCAACCTGGGGTCGCAGGTGATCGCCGACCAGTCCATCGCCGCCGACGCCAAGCGGCGCGCCGTCGACGACGTGGTGCGGGCGCACTTCAAGCCCGAGTTCCTCAACCGCCTCGACGACGTCGTGGTCTTCCGCCCGCTGGGCACCGAGGAGCTCACCGGCATCGTCGACATCCAGGTCGCCGTGCTGGCCCGCCGGCTGGCCGCCCGCCGGCTGACCCTCGAGGTCTCCGACGCCGCCCGGGAGTGGCTGGCCATGAACGGCTTCGACCCGGTCTACGGCGCCCGCCCGCTGCGCCGGCTGGTGCAGTCGGCGATCGGGGACCAGCTGGCCCGCGCGCTGCTGTCCGGGGACATCCGGGACGGCGACGCCGTGGCCGTCGACGTGGCCGGGGAGCTCGACGCCGGGCTCACCGTCCGCCGGGCCGGCGACACCCCGCCGGAGGCCGGCACCGCGGCCGAGCCGCCGCGGGAACTGACCGCCTGACCTGCGGACCGACCGACGGCGCCTCCCGACCACCCGGTCGGGAGGCGCCGTCGCGTTCCGGGTCGCCGGAGTCCGGGGGAGCCGTCATGATCTTCCCGCCCGGGTGCGCCGGGCCCGATGGAGGAGGACGCATGACGTCAGGACAGGGCAACCCCGGCGAGTGGGGCCAGCCCGGACAGGGTCAGCCGCCGCAGGGCCAGCCGTACGGCCAGCAGCCGGGCTACCAGCAGGGCGGGCAGGGGTACGGCCAGCAGCCCGGGTACCAGCAGGGCTACGGCCAGCAGCAGGGCTACGGCCAGCAGGGCTACGGCCAGTAGCCCGGTGGCTACCCCTCGGCGCCCGGCACCGGGTGGGGTCCGCAGGGCCCGAGCGGCCCCGCGCCGGCCCGGCCGTCGACGGTCACCAACGGCATCTACGCCTTCGTCGCGGCCACCGTCCTCGGCCTGATCGGTTCCGTCGTGACCTTCCTGAACCTGGACACGATCCTGGACAACGCCTACCGCAACGCCGGCATCGACCCCGACTCGGTCGACGCCTCGCTGTCGGGGGTCGGCAACGGCGCCGCCACCGCCGGCGCGGTCATCGGGCTGATCTTCTTCGCCGCCTACTGCGCGGTCATCTGGTTCGCCTACCAGGGCAAGAACTGGGCCCGCATCGTGCTGTTCGTGCTCGGCGGGCTGAGCCTGCTGTCGGTGTTCAACATCGCCGGCACCGGCGTCGCGCTGATCACGATCCTGAGCATCCTGCAGCTGGTCCTCATCGCCGTGGGCATCTTCTTCCTGGCCCAGAAGGCGTCCAGCCAGTGGTACGCCGCCATGAAGGGCCGCTGACCGCCACCGCACCGGGGCCGGCGTCCACTCCCCGTGGACGACGGCCCCGTGCCGTCCGCCGCCGACCGAGCACCCCGAGGAGCCCACGATGACCGGCTACGGACCGCCGCCCGGCTACGGGCCGCCGCCCGGGTACGGGCCGCTGGGCTACGGACCCCCGCCCGGCTACGGCCCGCCACCGGGCTACCCGTTCGGCCCGCCGCGGCCGGTCCCGCCGCCGATGGCCCGCCCGACCGTGGCCACCGTGGGCGTGCTGGCCTTCGCGGTCAGCGCCCTGGTCGGCCTGGTCAGCGCGGTCGTGGTGCTCACCAACCGCGACGCCTACGTCCAGCAGGCGCTGCGCGACGTCGGGCTCAGCGGCAGCGACCTCGAGTCCGGCTTCGGCGGGGCGTTCATCGGCAGCGTCAGCACCGCGGCCACCACCGCCGCGGCGGTCACCACCCTGCTCGGCGTCGCGCTGTACGCCACGATGGCCGCCTTCGCCTGGCAGGGCCACAACTGGGCCCGCATCGTGCTGTGGGTGCTCGCCGGGCTGGGCCTGTTCGGCCTGGTCGGTGCCCTGCGGGCCCCGCTGGCCGTGATCACCGTCCTCGGCGTCCTGCAGGTGGTCCTGCTCGCCGCGGGGGCGGTGCTGCTGGCGGTCGGCCCGGCCAACGACTGGTACCGGGTGCGCGGGCTGCGGCGCTCGGCGAACCTGCCCGGCTGAGCCCTCAGCCGGCCCGCGCGGGCAGCCACTCCCGGGTGGTCCGGGCGAGCAGGCTGGCCACCGCGGCGACGCACAGGACCAGCACCAGCAGCGAGGAGATCGTCGTCCCCCCGGCGTCCACCGAGGACAGCACGGTGCGCAGCGCGACGAACAACCCCACCGCCACCCCGGTCCAGCGTGCCCAGGCGCGGCGGCGGAGCAGGAACACCGCGGCCAGCCCGGCCAGCAGGCCGAGCACCAGGTAGAGCGCCTGGCCCAGCACCAGGCTGCGAGTGAGGGCGGAGCGGTCGAGCTCGGGCTGCGCGGCCAGGTACTGGTCGACCACGGTGTCCCGGCCCACCAGGGTCAGCGCGGTGCTCGCGACGAGCAGCACCGCGACGGCCAGCAGCGTGCCGGCGGCCACCCGCACCGACGGGGGAGGGGGAGCGGTCACCGGACCACCCTGGCACGGCGTGCACCGCGTCCCGGTCCCGGATGCCCGACACTGGTCGCTGCCCGAGCACGACCCCGCACCCGAGGAGCCCCCGACCATGACCAGCCCCCGCCCCGTGCGCGGCGCCCTGATCGCGGCCACCGTGGCCCTCGTCGCCGCACTGACCGGCTGCTCCTCCGACGACGGCGGGTCCGCCGCGGCCACCTCCAGCGCCACGGCCACCTCGGCCCCGTCGACGGCGCCCTCCACCGACCCGGTGGGCGCCGGGTGCTCGCAGCTGCCCGCCGACGCCCTGGCCGCGCTGGCCACCCAGCCGGTCGGCACGGCGCTGGCCGCTGCCCCGCCGGTGAGCACCCTGGCCTCGGCGGTGGGCGCGGCGAACCTGACCGCTGCGCTGGACGCGCAGACCGACATCACCGTCTTCGCGCCGGTCAACAGCGCCTTCGACGCCGTGCCCGCCGACCAGCTCAACGGCCTGCTCGCCGACCTGCCCCGGCTGACGTCGGTGCTGCAGCACCACGTGGTCAGCGGCCGGCTGACCCCCGACCAGGTGGTCGGCGACCACACCACGCTGCTCGGCGACACCATCACGGTCACCGGCACCGCAGACGCGCCGGTCGTGTCGGCCGACCAGACCCTGCTCGGCGCGGCCGACGCCACCGTGGTCTGCGGCAACGTGCAGACGGCGAACGCGACCGTCTACCTCGTCGACCAGGTGCTCACCCCGCAGGCCTGAGCCCGCCGCCGCGGGCCCCGGCCGCGCGGGTCAGCGCCGGTTGCGCCGCGCGATCGCCCCCGACAGCACGGTCGCGAACGCCGTCCAGGCCGCGTACGGGACCAGCGCGGCGGCGGCCGGCCGGCTGACCCGGTCGGCGCGGCGGACCAGGTCCACCGTGGAGGCGGTCAGCGCCGCGGACTCCAGGGTGGCCAGCAGCGGCTGGTGGGCGCGGAAGAAGATCGGCGTCCAGGCGGAATTCAGCGCCAGGTTGGTCGCGTAGGCGCGGGCGAAGTCGTGCCGCTGCTGCGGGTGGGCCTTCGTGAGCACCTCGCCGCCCGCCCAGCCGATGCCGGTGTAGAGCACCGTCCAGACGATCCCGAACGTCTGCGGCGGCGGGTAGAACGAGGGCTTGGACAACCGCCGGAACCACCGGCTGCCGGGGTCGGTGGCCAGCCCGCCCACCACGGCGGACCCGACGGCGAGGGCGGCCGCGGCGACGCGGTCCGGGGAGACGGTCATGCTGGGATCATCGCCCTCGCCTACGGTCGGGCGCATGACGGCGACCACCACCCCGCACCCCGACCGGACCCGGCTGCTGGAGCTGATCACCGACCTCGCCGTCGTGCACGGGAAGGTGACGCTCTCCTCGGGCCGCGAGGCCGACTGGTACATCGACCTGCGCCGGCTGACCCTGCACCACGAGGGCGCCCCGCTGGTGGGCCGGGTGATGCGGCAGCTGACCGGCGACCTGCGCTACGACGTCGTCGGCGGGCTCACCCTGGGCGCCGACCCGGTGGCCACCGCGATGCTGCACGCCGCCGGTGACGGCGAGGGCTTCCTGGACGCCTGCGTGGTGCGCAAGCAGGGCAAGGCGCACGGCCTGCAGCGCCGGATCGAGGGCCCGGACGTCGCCGGCCGCACCGTGCTGGTCGTCGAGGACGTCTCCACCACTGGTAGCAGCCCGCTGACCGCCGCGGAGGCGCTCACCGAGGCCGGCGCGGAGGTGGTGGCCGTGGCCGTCATCGTCGACCGCGGCGCCCGGGCCGCGGTCGAGGCCGCCGGCTACGAGTACCGCGCCGCGTTCTCCCTCGAGGACCTCGGGCTCAGCTGATCAGGCGGGGCGGCCGCTGCGGCGGCTGCGCAGCACCTCGATGACCGCGGGGACCAGCGACAGCACCACCACGCCGACGATGAACAGCTCCACGTGGTCGCGGACGACGGCGACCTGGCCCAGCCAGTAGCCCAGCAGCGTCACCCCGGCAGCCCACAGGACGCCGCCCAGGACCGACCAGACCAGGTACCGCCGGACGTCCATCTGCGAGACCCCGGCCATCACGGTCGCGAAGGTGCGCACGATCGGCACGAAGCGGGCCAGCAGGACCGTCTTGTTGCCGTTGCGGTCGAAGAAGGCCTGCGCCTTCGCGACGTACTCGGCCTTGAACAGGCGGCTGTCGGGCCTGCTGAACACCGCCGGGCCGACGCGGCGGCCGATCCAGTAGCCGACGAGGTTGCCGGCGATCGCGGCCAGCGGGAGCGCCACGAGCAGCACCCACAGCGGCACGGAGAACACCCCGCCGGCCACCAGCAACCCGGCGGTGAACAGCAAGGAGTCGCCGGGCAGGAAGAACCCGATCAGCAGCCCGCACTCGGCGAACAGGATCACCATGATCCCGATCAGCCCGAAGGTGTTGACCAGGTGCGTCGGGTCCAGGAAGGAGCTCACGGCGGGGGACCGTACGTGCGCGGCCTGTGAACGGGCTGGACGTGGTGGGCTGTGTCGGCACCAGGACGTACCGTGGCGACGTGACCGCCACCACAGCGACGACGACGTCGCCGGCCGCCGCCGCCCCCGACTGGCTCGCCGAGCTCACCGCCGCGCTGGGGCGGGACAGCGTGCTCACCGACCCCGACGTCACCGCCTCCTACGCCCGCGACCAGGCGATGCTGGCGCCCGCCGGCACCCCGGCCGCCGTGGTGCTCCCGCGCTCCACCGCCGACGTCTCCGCGACCATGCGCATCGCGCACGCCCACGGCGTCCCGGTCGTCCCGCGCGGCGCCGGCTCGGGCCTGGCGGGTGCGGCCAACGCCGTCGACGGCGCGATCACCCTGGTCATGACCCGGATGGACGCGGTGCTGGAGGTCTCCACCGCCGACCGGCTGGCCGTCGTCCAGCCCGGCGTGGTGAACAAGGCGCTGCGCGACGAGGTGGCCGGGCACGGGCTGTTCTACCCGCCGGACCCGTCCTCCTACGACTGGTGCACGATCGGCGGCAACCTGGCCAACAACTCCGGCGGCCTGTGCTGCGTGAAGTACGGCGTCACCACCGACTACGTGCTCGGCATGGAGGTCGTGCTCGCCGACGGGCGGGTGCTGCGCACCGGCCGGCGCACCGTGAAGGGCGTGGCCGGCTACGACCTGCCCAAGCTGTTCGTCGGCTCCGAGGGCACCCTCGGCGTGATCACCGAGGCCACGCTGTCGCTGCGCCCGGCGCCGCGCACGCCGGTCACCCTGGTCGCCACGTTCTCCAGCACGGCGCAGACCGGTCAGGTCGTCGAGGCCGCGGTGAGCTGCGGCGTCGTCCCCAGCCTCATGGAGGTCATGGACCGCACCTGCATCCGGGCCGTGGACGACATGCTCAAGGCCGACCTGGACCGCGATGCGCACGCGCTGCTGGTCGCGCAGTCCGACGCCGGCGGCGAGACCGCGGTCGCCGAGATGGAGGTGCTCGCCCAGCTGTGCCGCGACGCCGGCTGCGACCTCGTCCACGTCACCGACGACGCCGCCGAGGGCGACCTGCTGCTGGCCGCCCGCCGGATGGCCCTGCCCGCGCTCGAGCAGCTGGGCACCACGCTGATCGACGACGTCGCCGTCCCCCGGTCGCGGATCGCCGCCTTCCTCGACGGCTGCGACGCCATCGCCCGCGAGCGCGGCCTGGTGATCGGCGTGGTCGGGCACGCCGGCGACGGCAACATGCACCCGACCATCTGCTTCGACCCGACCGACACCGAGCAGGCGCAGCGTGCCCACCGGGCCTTCGACGACATCCTCCAGCTCGGGCTGTCGATGGGCGGCACCATCACCGGCGAGCACGGGGTGGGCAACCTGAAGTCCGAGTGGCTGGAGCGCGAGATCGGCCCGGTGGCCCTCGACGTGCACCGCTCCATCAAGCGGGCGCTGGACCCGGACGGGCTGCTCAACCCGGGGAAGATGTTCAGCGCGGGCTGAGCCGGGGCACCTGGTGGCGGTGTCGAGACAACGGCTGCTGGTCATCGGGGGCGACGCGGGTGGCATGTCCGCCGCGGCGCAGGCCCGCCGGATCGACGAGTCCCTGGACGTCGTGGTGCTGGAGCAGGGCGAGGACACCTCGTTCTCCGCCTGCGGCATCCCGTACTGGGTCGGCGGCCTGGTCGGCAGCAGGCAGGACCTGGTCGCCCGGTCGCCGGAGGAGCACCGCCGGCGCGGCATCGAGGTGCACACCGGCACCCGCGCCGAGTCGGTCGACCTGGACGCCTGCCGGGTCACCACCGCCGACGGCGCGACCTTCGGCTACGACCACCTGCTCCTCGCCACCGGCGGCCGGCCCACCCGCCCGCCGATCGAGGGCCTGGACGCCCCGGGCGTGTTCGGCGTGCACCGGCTGGACGACGGCGAGCGCATCCGGGCAGCGATCGACGCCCTGCCGCGGGACCGGCCGGGCAAGGCCGTCGTCCTCGGCGGGGGCTACATCGGCCTGGAGATGGCCGAGGTGCTGCAGCGCCGGGGCCTGTCCGTCGACGTGGTGCTGGCCGACCCGCTGCCGATGGGGCTGCTGGACGCCGACATGGGCGAGCGGGTGTGCGCCGGCATGCGGGCGATGGGCATGGGCGTGCACACCGACCAGGCGGTGCGCGAGGTGCTGCTGGACGGCGACGGCCGGGCCCGCGGGGTGCGCACCGACGCCGGCAGCTACGACGCCGACCTCGTCGTCCTCGGGCTGGGCATGGGGCCCGAGGCCCGGCTGGCCGAGGCCGCGGGCCTGGGCATCGGGGTGACCGGCGGCATCGACGTCGACGCCACCATGCGCAGCCGCACCCACGAGAACGTGTTCGCCGCCGGGGACTGCGTGCAGACCTACCACCACCTCACCGGGGAGCCCGCGCACGTCGCGCTCGGCACGCACGCCAACAAGCAGGGCCGGGTGGCGGGCTCGGTCATCGCCGGCCGGCCGGCCCGGTTCGCCGGCGTCCTGGGGACGGCGGTGACGAAGGTGGGCGACCTGGAGATCGGCCGCACCGGGCTGTGCACCACGCAGGCCGAGCAGGCCGGCTTCGACTTCCGCACCGACGTCGTCGAGGGCACCACCCGGGCCGGCTACTACCCGGGTGCGGAGGACGTCGCGGTCAAGCTCGTGACCGAGGCCGGGTCGGGCCGGCTGCTGGGCGGCCAGGTGGTCGGCGGGCAGGGCGCGGGCAAGCGGGTGGACGTGCTCGCGACGGCGATCTGGGGCCGGATGACCGCGGAGGAGCTGTCGGAGTCCGACCTGTCCTACGCGCCGCCGTTCTCCCCGACCTACGACGTGGTGGCGGTGGCCGCACGGGTGGTCAGCCGGGCCGAGCGGGGCTGACCCCTCGGGCGGTCCACCCGGGTCGCCGCGCTCCGGCGCGCGCGGCCACGGGGCACCCCGACCGGCGGCCTCCTGCCGGGCCGGGCGCTCGCCCGCTGTGGAGGTCCCCGGGTCGGGCGGGATACTGACCGGCGAGCAGCTCGTCCTCTCTTCGACAGGAGCGTCACCGTGCCCATCGCGACCCCCGAGGTCTACGCCGACATGATCAGCCGGGCGAAGGCGAACGGCTTCGCCTACCCGGCCATCAACTGCACCTCCTCGGAGACGGTCAACGCCGCACTGCGCGGGTTCGCCGACGCCGGGTCCGACGGCATCATCCAGTTCTCCACCGGCGGCGCGGAGTTCATCTCCGGCACCCGGGTGAAGGACATGGTCGTCGGCGCCACCGCGCTGGCCGAGTACACCCACGTGGCCGCGCAGCACTACCCGGTCAACGTCGCGCTGCACACCGACCACTGCCCCAAGGACAAGCTGGACACCTACGTCCGGCCGCTCATCGCGCTGTCGCAGGAGCGGGTCGACCGCGGCGGCAACCCGCTGTTCCAGTCGCACATGTGGGACGGCTCGGCCATCGACCTGGACGAGAACCTGGCGATCGCCGCGGAGCTGATCGAGAAGACCGCCTCCGCCAAGATCGTGCTGGAGCTGGAGATCGGCGTCGTCGGCGGCGAGGAGGACGGCGTCTCCCACGACATCAACGACAAGCTCTACACCGCCCCCGGCGACTTCGTGCAGACCGCGAAGACCCTGGGCCTGGGCGAGAAGGGCATCTACCTGCTGGCCGCCACCTTCGGCAACGTGCACGGCGTCTACAAGCCGGGCAACGTCACGCTGCGCCCCGAGGTGCTCAAGGAGGGCCAGGAGGTCGTCGTGTCCGAGCTGGGCCTGGAGGCCGGCTCGAAGCCGTTCAACTTCGTCTTCCACGGCGGGTCGGGCTCCTCGCAGGAGGAGATCCGCGAGGCGCTGTCCTACGGCACGGTGAAGATGAACGTGGACACCGACACCCAGTACGCCTTCACCCGGCCGATCGCCGGGCACATGTTCAGCAACTACGACGGCGTGCTCAAGGTCGACGGCGAGGTCGGCAACAAGAAGACCTACGACCCCCGCACCTACATGAAGCTGGCCGAGACCAACATGGCCGCCCGCGTCACCCAGGCCTGCGAGGACCTGCTGTCGGCCGGGACGGCGCAGTCGTGACCCACGCCCACCGGGACCTGCTGGGCCCGCCGCCGGAGACCCTGCTGCCCGCCAACCCCGAGGCCGACGCCGCCCTCGCCGCCGGCACCCCGGCCGCCGAGGTCGCCGCCGCGCACCCCACGGTGAGCGCCGCCTGGGCGCAGCTGGCCGAGGACGCGCTGGCCGGCGGCCGGGTCATCGAGGCCTACGCCTACGGCCGCACCGGGTACCACCGCGGTCTGGACGCGCTGCGCCGCAACGGGTGGAAGGGCTACGGCCCGGTGCCGTGGTCGCACGAGCCCAACCGGGGCTTCCTGCGCTGCGTGACCGAGCTGGCCAAGGCCAGCGAGGCGATCGGCGAGACCGCGGAGACCCAGCGCCTCACCGAGCTGCTGCGCGACTGCGACCCCACGCTCGCCCCCTAGCGCGTCGCACCGTCGGGGCCGCGCCCGGTCACCCTGCAGCGATCCGGTCAGTGCATGCGCTGACCGGATCGCTGCGCGGTGACCATCTGCGCGAGCGGGGGGTGGAGGCCGGGCGTGCGTCTGCACATATGTGCTGGGCGTGAGCATTTCTGTGCGGGGCCATCCCGTGGCACGATGCGCGGGATGAGCACCGCAGCTCTGCCCCCGGTGGGCGCGCCGGACGACCGCACCGTCGTCCCGGTCTTCTTCCTGTCCGACTCCACGGGCATCAGCGCCGAGATCATGGGCAACGCGTTGCTCATCCAGTTCCCCGAGCTGAGCTTCGACCGCACCCTCGTGCCCTTCATCGCCACCGTGGAGATGGCCCGCGAGGTCGTGGCCCAGCTCGACGAGGCCATGGCGGCGGCCCGGGCCGGGACGGCGGCCGCGCCGCTGGTGTTCTGCACCGCCGTCGTCGACGAGGTGCGCGCCGAGCTCTTCCGCACCACGGCCCCGGTCATCGACCTGTTCGGCATGCACATGGCCCGGGTCGAGGAGCTGCTCGGCGCCCGCGGCCTGCGCGAGGCCCGGCGGCTGCACGGGGTGGGCGACGTCCGGCGCTACAACGACCGCATGGCGGCCGTCGAGTTCGCCATCGAGCACGACGACGGCCAGACCTTCCGGGCCATCGAGCGGGCCGACGTCATCCTGCTGGCCCCCTCGCGCTGCGGGAAGACGCCCACCGCCATGTACCTGGCCCTGCAGCACGGCCTCTTCGTCGCCAACTACCCGCTGGTCGACGAGGACCTGGAGACCACCGACCTGCCCCGGCCGGTGCGCGAGCACGC
>Ga0325400_1000456_pt1 | contig 30139 bp, 22 predicted proteins | sample PopdelMetagenome_2_FD_205662 | JGI IMG/M metagenome (GOLD analysis project Ga0325400, IMG submission 205662) | Populus deltoides microbial communities from Bellville, Georgia, United States - Xylem-PdKOR-R1 | ecosystem: Host-associated > Plants > Phyllosphere > Stem > Wood/Secondary xylem...
CACGACGCTCTTCCGATCTCGCGCGCTGCTGCGCGAGCCGGGCGCGCTGCCCCCGGACGCGGTGCTGGTCGCCGCGACGACGGACCCTTCGCTGGCGGGCGAGGTCGCGGCCTTCGCCCGCCTTCCCGACCCGCGCGCCGCCGCTCGTCCGGCGCTGGTGCTGGCGGTGGACCGGGCCTGTTCGGTGGGGGAGGCGTGGAACCTGGGCGCGAACGCCGCCGCCGACGCTGGCCTGCTCCTGTTCCTGGCGCCCGGCGCCGCCGTCGCGGGCGACCTGCCGTCCGACGCGGGCGAGGCCGTCCGGTGGGGCGAGCACGCGCTGCTGGTGCCGGCGGCGGCGTTCCGCGCGGCGGGCGGCTTCGACACGGGCTACGCCGCGGGCCACTGGGTGGCGGACCTGTGCCGACGGCTGGCGGCCGGGGGCACGCCCTGTCGCTTCGGCCCGGCGGGCATCGTGACGGAGGGCGCGCGCGTGCTGGACCGGGCGCCCGGTCCCCGCGACCGGCTGGTGCGCCGGCTGGACCGGCTCAGGTTCGCGGAACGCCCGGGCGGGGCCTGAACCCCTATCGCGTCACGCCGCGCGCGACCGCGACGGGGGCGAAGAACTGGCCGACGATGGCCGCCACCTTGCCCAGCGCGTTGACGCGGGCGGGCGCCACGTAGATCAGGTCGCGGTCGGCCAGGTACGCGCGCTGCGCCAGGAAATAGCCGTCCGCGCGCTTCAGGTTCAGCCGGTACGCGACCGGGCGTGGCTGGCCGCCGGGCACGGCGGGCGGGACCCAGCGGAACAGGAAAACGGCGGCCGGGTCCGCCACGCGCTCCGACGGGCCGGCGGTGCGCGCCAGCGCCTCGGCCAGCGTGACGCGCGCGGCGCCGAAGGGCTGCTGGCTCACCTTGTCCGACGCGCCCAGCACCAGGAAGGTCCGCGGGCGGTTGACCAGCTCCACCCGGTCGCCGGGCAGCAGCGCCACGTCCTGCGCGTCGCCCGCCGCCACGTCGGACAGTCGCGCCTCGGCCGAGCGGGCGCCTCGCGTCAGCCGCACCAGCGCGTCGTCGGGGGCCGCCGTCGGCCCGCCCGCGCGCGCCACCGCGTCGAGCAGGCGGACGCGCGGCAGGCCAAGCTCCTGCCGCCCCGGCTGGCGCACGTCACCCGAGACAAAGGCGACGTTGTGCGCGTTGGCGCGGACGGCCACCGTCGCCTGAGGCCGCTGCGACAGGCCGGCCATGGCGCCCTCCACCGCGCGCGCCACCTGGGCGGGCGTGCGCCCGGCCGCCGCGATCCGGCCGAGATAGGGCAGGGATACATACCCTTCCGCGTCGACCGTAGCGGTGAGCGCGGTGGCGCCGGCGCTGGGGCTGAAACCGCCGGCCGTGCCCGCCGCCGCCCCGCTCCGAGCGAAGAGACTGACGCCGACCTCGTAGACGTCCACCGCCAGCACGTCGCCCGGCCCGATCAGGTCGGTGTGCCCGTCCGCCGCCAGCGCGGTCAGCGGCTGCCCGGACGGCGGCGGGGGGACGAGTTCGGCCAGGGTGGCGGGCGACACATCGGTCAGGGTGAAGCCCGTGGCGTTGCGGCTTCGCTGGTCGGCGGCGATGCGCCCAGCGGTGGGCCCCACGTCGGGCACGCTGGCGCAGCCGGCCAGCATCGCGAGCAACGCTCCCGTCGACGTAACCGTCGCTCTTCTCAACGCCCCGTCCCCGATCCGCTTCGCCCGCCGGGATAGGGGCTGGCCGCCCCCCGTGCAATCGGGGCTCAGCCGGCCATGCGCTGCAGCCGGTGGTGCGCGTCGGCGGCGTCGGCCATGGTGTCGAACAGCGTCACGGCCCCGCCCCAGACCAGCGCGCCGCTGGTGCAGTAGCGCATCAGCGTGTCGGGGTCGTGGCTGACCATCACCAGCGTGCCGCGCTCGCGCCGCGCCATCAGCGCCGCCTCCGACCGGTCGCGGAACCGCTGGTCGCCCGCCGCCGTCACCTCGTCCACCAGGTAGCAGTCGAAGTCGATGGCCAGCGATACGGCGAAGGCCAGCCTCGCGCCCATGCCCGCCGAATAGGTTCGCACCGGCTCGCGCAGGTAGCGGCCCAGCTCGGCGAAGTCGTCGACCTCCGCCAGCATGGCGACGGGATCGCGGCCGTAGACGCGCGCCACGAAGCGCACGTTGTCCGCGCCCGACAGGCTGGGCTGGAACGCGCTGGAATAGCCGATGGGCCAGGAACAGGTCATGGTGCGCGTCACGCGGCCCCTGTCCGGCCGCTCCACGCCCGCCAGGAGCCGCATCAGCGTGGACTTGCCCGCCCCGTTGGCGCCGCACACGCCCAGCGCGTCGCCCGGCCGCACGGTGAGCGACACGTCGTTCAGCACGCGGTTCACGACGCCGCGCCCGGGATAGCTCTTGTAGACGCTGCTAAGCGTTATCACGATCCGATCCCTGCCACGCCGCGCTCAACGCCGCGCCCGCACGAACCGTTGCCGCCGGCCGCGCCACCGCGTAACCGGTGGGGCGTGAGCGGGGGCAGGGCCAAGGGACGGGTTCGCGTCGGGGTCGACGGCTTCAACATGGCCATGCCGGACGGCACGGGCGTGGCGACCTACGGCGTCGCGCTGGTGGAGGCGCTGCGCGCGCTCGACTTCGCGGTGGAGGGTGTGTTCGGCCTGCCCGCGGGCGGCGACCGGCAGATGCGCGAGATCCTGTTCTTCGAGGCGCTGGAGCGCGGGCTGCCCGAGCGGTGGGGGCGGATGCCGCAGTTCGTTCGCGCCTTTCTCCAGACGGTGGACCGCTTCTTTCCCGTCAACTTCCGCGACGTGCCCGTGACGGGGCTGGTCGAGCGCCGCCCCTTTCGCCGGCGCCTGCCCGAGTTTGATCGGATACGCAGCAGCTGGGACCTGTTCGGCCGCGCCGACCGCCATTTTGAGAAGACGGGCCGGTTCCTGACGGTGCGCATGCTGAACCCGCCGGACGTGATGCACTGGACCTATCCCGTGCCGATCCGCGTGGCCGGCGCGCGCAATTTGTACACGCTGCACGACATGGTGCCGCTGCGCCTCCCCTACGCCACGCTGGACCGCAAGCGCGCCTATCGACGGCTGGTGCGGCGCTGCGTGCGGCACGGGGCGGCCGTGGTCACCGTTTCCGAGAACAGCCGGCGCGACGTGATCGACCTGCTGGGTGCCGACCCGGTGCGCGTGCGAAACACGTACCAGGCGGTGCCCGACATGCCCGCGCCCCCGCCCGGCGCGTCGCGCGCGGTGGGGCTAGAGCCGGGCGGCTACCACCTCTACTTCGGCGCGGTGGAGCCCAAGAAGAACGTCGGCCGCCTGCTGGAGGCGTTCCTGGCGTCGCGGGCCGAGGCGCCGCTGGTGCTGGTGGGTGCGCGCGCCTGGGCGGCGGAGCGCGAGCTTCGGCTGCTGTCCGCAGGCGGCGCGGGCGGCGTGCCGACGCGCCAGGCGCGTCACCTGGCGCGCCGCGTGATCCGGCTGGACTATCTGCCCCGCCGACTGCTGATGGGGCTGGTGCGCGACGCGCGCTCGGTGTTCTTTCCCTCGCTCTACGAAGGGTTCGGCCTGCCCGTGCTGGAGGCCATGGCGCTGGGCACGCCCGTCCTCACCTCCGACGGCGGATCGCTGCCGGAGGTGGCGGGCGACGCGGCGCTGATCGTCGATCCGTACGACGTGGCGGGCATGGCGGCGGCTATCGCGCGGCTGGATTCGGACGCCGACCTGCGCGCCGACCTGGCCGCGCGCGGACCGGCGCGCGCCGCGCTGTTCTCGGCCGAGCGCTATCGCGAGCGGCTGGCCGAACTCTATCGCGACGTGCTGGCGTGAACGGTGCCGCCGTCCAGCGGCGCGTGATCGGGGCGCTGGTGCTGCGCGAGCTGCACACGCGCTACGGGCGCGAGAACATCGGCTATCTGTGGCTGATCTTGGAGCCGCTGCTGCTGGCTGCCGCCATCGCGCTGATCCACTCGCGGAGCCCGAGCCACTACGGCGGCGGCATGAAGCCCGTGCCCTTCGTGCTGGTCGGCTATTGCAACTTCATGATGTTCCGGAACATGTTCAACCGGGCGGAGGGCGCGCTGGAGGGGAACCTGACGCTGCTCTACCACCGGCAGGTGACGGTGACGGACGTGATGGTCGCGCGCGGCCTGCTGGAGGCGGCGGGCACGGTGTTCGCCTTCGCGCTGCTGATGGGCGTCGCGGTGGCGACGGGGCTGGCCGATCCGCCGACGCGGCCGCATCTCGTGATGCTGGGGATGGCGGCAATGTTCGCGCTCAGCCTGGGCCTGTCCTTCCTGGTGGCGGCCGCCACGCACGACAACCGAGCGGTGGGGCGGCTGGTCCATCCCATCGGCTACCTGATGCTGCCGCTGTCGGGCTGCTTCACCGCGCTCCAGTGGTTGCCGCCGGGGTTGCGGGCGGTGTTCGAGTGGGTGCCGCTGGCCCATGTATTCGAGCTGCTGCGCCGCGGCTGGTTCCGGGGTGCGCGGGCCGACTATATCGACGTGCCCTATCTGGTCGCGTGGACCGGGGGATCGCTGCTGCTGGGATTGCTGGCGCTGTCCGCGATCCGGCGCAGAATCCACATGCCTTGAGGGCGCGGCCCGGCCTATAGGGGCGGAGGAAGGGGAAGCGCGTGCACGGCTTCATCATGGCGCCAGAGACGGTGGAGGCCCCGCCCAGGCCGCGCGTCGCGCGCGCGCGCGACGCGGTGCGCCGGCACCGCTGGTTCCTAGCGCTGGTGGTGGCGCCGCTGATCCTGGCCGCCTTCTACCTCTGGGGCGTGGCGGCCGACCAGTATCGGTCGGAAGCGCATTTCCTGGTGCGCGCGCAGGGGGCCTCCAGGCCGGTGGCGTCCGGCCTGTCGGCGATCCTGGGGGGCACGGGCGGGGCGGCGGCGGCCGACGGCGCCCTGGAGGCGAACAGTGTTGCCGACTACCTGACCTCGCACGACGTGGTGGAGACGCTGTCGGCGCGCATCGGGCTGGCCCAGCGCTTCGCGCGGCCGGAGGCGGACCCGATCCTGGGCCCCGGCAGCGGCCCGATGACGCCCGAGGAACTGCTGCGCTACTATCGCCGCCAAGTGAGCGTGCACTACGATCCCGACACGGGCATCACGGCGCTCAGCGTCCGCGCCTTCCGCCCCGGCGACGCCTATGCGGTGGCGCGCGCGCTGCTGTGGCTGGGCGAGCTTCGCATCAACGCCATGAACGCGCGCGCCTATGGCGACGGGCTGGCCGAGGCGCGGCGCGAGGTGGCCGGCGCCGGCGACGCGCTGCGCCGCGTGCAGGGGCAGGTGGCGCGCCTGCGGCGCCAGACTAGCGACGCCGACCCGTCGCGCACCGCCACCGCGCAGATCGGGCTGGTGTCCACGCTGACCGCCGACCTGGCGACGGCGCGCGCGCAGCTGGGTGCGGCGCGCGCGGCGGTGGGTCCGCGCAGCCCGCAGGTGCAGGCGCTGGCAGGTCAGGTCCGCTCGCTGGAGGCGCAGGTGGCGGGACAGGCGGGGCGGCTGGCGGGCGCCGGCATCGGACAGGACCTGGGCAACTACGAGGAGTTGCGGCTGGAGCAGGACTTTCTGGCCAAGCGCTACGAGGCGGCAGCCGCCTCGTACGATCAGGCGCGCGAGCGGGCGCAGCGCCAGCAGCTTTACCTGGTGCGCGTGGTGGACCCCAACTACCCGACCGAGTCGATGTACCCGCGGCGCTGGCTGGTCTGGGGCACGCTGGCGGCGGTGCTGCTGGTCGCCTACGGCATCGGCTGGCTGATCGTGGCCGGCGTGCGTGAGCACGCGGCCTAGAGGCCCCCATGTCCTTCCTGATCGCGCCGCCCTTTCCCTGGGTGCGGGCGGCGGACCGGCGGCTGGATCTGGGCCCGGCGACCGGCCCGGGCGAGGGGGAGGCGGAACTGGCCGCCGCGGCCGATGCGATGCGCGACGCGCGGGTGGGCGGGGCGTTCTGGGGCTCGGACGATCCCTGGTGCGGCGCTGGCCGGGGCGAGGCGGCGGCGCTGGTCGACTGGCTGCGGTCCGGTCGCGCCGACGACGCGATGCGCGCGCGCTTCGCCGCGGCGGTAGGTGGGCGGCGGTGGCGCGATCCCTTTACCGGCGCGTCGGCGACGCTGGGTGGGACGGTGGCGCTGCTGGCCGATTGGCGTCGCGTTCTGGACGCGAACCGGCGGATCGGGGCGGCGGCCGGCATGGCGCGGTGGAAGCGGCGCGCCGTGGCACGCTTCCTGTGGGACGGGGAGCGCTCGCCCCCCTTTCTCCCGCCCGCCGCCGCCGTGGCGGAGGCGGCGCGGCGCGGCCGCGCGGTCGCCGCCTGGCCGTCGCGCGTACCGCCCGGCTTCGCCGCCGACGCGGCCCGCGCGGGCGTGCCGGTGGCCTGGGTAGAAGACGGATTCCTGCGCTCGGCCGGGCTGGGGGCGGAGTGTCGCGAGCCATGGTCGATCAGCGTCGATTTCGCCGGGCCGGCTTTCGATCCGGCACGGGCCAGCGACCTAGAGACGCTGTTGGCCGATCACGCCTTCTCGCCGGAAACGATCGCGCGCGCCGCGGCGTTGCGGGTGCGGATCGCGGCGGCGGGCCTTGGAAAATACGGCCGCGCAGGGGGGCGCGCGCCGGTGCTTCCGCCGGGCCGGCGGGTGGTGCTGGCGGTGGGGCAGGTGGCCGACGACCTGTCGGTGCGGCTGGGCGGCGCGGGACTGGCCGCCGACGAACTGGCGTCCCGCGTCCGCGCGGCGGAACCCGACGCGTGGCTGCTTTGGCGCGCGCATCCGGACGTGGCGGCGGGCCTGCGCTCGGGCGAGCGGCGGCCCGGGGCGGCGGATGGCGTGGACGGGGATAGGGGGGGAGGGGGCTCGGACCTGGCCGCGCTGCTCGACCGGGTGGACTCTGTCCACGTGCTGTCTTCGCTGACGGGGTTCGAGGCGCTGCTGCGCGGACGGCCCGTGACGGCGCACGGCCAGCCCTTCTACGCGGGCTGGGGGCTGACGCGCGACCTGGGGCCCCCGCTGGCGCGCCGGGGGCGCCGGCTGACGACGGACGAGCTGACGGCGGGTGCGCTGATCCTCTACCCGCGCTACCTGGACCCGGTGACCGGTCTTCCCTGCCCGCCCGAGATCCTGGTCGACCGGCTGGTCTCGGGGGCGGGCGGCGGCGGCCTGCTGCCGCGGCTGCGGCGGTGGCAGGGGCGATTGATGCCCCGTGGCTGACCTCGCTGCCGACAGGCATTTCCTGTTCCTTCAGGGGCCGCACGGCACCTTTTTCGCGCGGCTGGGCGTCGCGCTGGGCGCGCGGGGGCACGCGGTGACGCGCGTCAACCTGTGCGGGGGCGACCGGCTGGACTGGTCCGGCGCCGGCGCGGTGGACTATCGCGGACGGGCGCGCGATTGGCCGGACTTCGCCGAACGGCTGATGCGCGGGGGCGGCGTCACCGACCTGGTGCTGTTCGGCGACTGCCGCCCCTATCACCTGGCCGTCCGCGAGCCCGCGCGGCGGCTTGGCGTGCGCGTCCACGTGCTGGAGGAAGGGTATATCCGTCCCGACCACGTGACGGTGGAGCGCGACGGGGTGAACGGCCACTCCTCCCTGCCGCGCGACCCGGCGCGCGTGCTGGCCCTGGCCTCCGACCTGCCGCCCGTGCCGCCGCCCGCGGCCGTGCCTTCATCCTTCGGCTATCGGGCGCGGCGCACGCTGGCGCACGCGCTGGCGACCGGGGCGGGGCGGTGGCGCTTCCCCTGCTACCGCACGCACCGTCCGGCGCTGCCCGCGGCCGAGGCGCTGGGTTGGGCCTTGCGCCGGCTGGGCCGCGCGACGGCGCGGCGGCGGACGGCGCGGGCGTGGAATGCGGTGCGGGGGCGGTCCTTCTTCCTGCTGCCGCTCCAGCTCGACGGCGACCCGCAGCTCAGCGTCCACTCGCCCTTCCCGGGGATGGCGGATGCGTTGGAGCGGGTGGTGACGAGCTTCGCCGCGCACGCCCCCCCCGACGCGCACCTGCTGGTGAAGCGGCACCCGCTGGACGGAAGCCTGACCGACTGGGCTGCGCGCGTGGCCCGCGCGGCGAAGGCGGGGCGCGCGGACGCGCGTGTGCACTACCTGCCCGGCATGGACGTGGCCGAACTGGTGGCGGCCGCGCGCGGCGTGGTGACGGTGAACAGCACGGTGGGCACGCTGGCGTTGAACGCCGGGGTGCCCGTATGCGTGCTGGGCGAGGCGGTCTACGCGGTGCCGGGGCTGGTGCACGCGGACAGCCTGGACAGCTTTTGGCAGGCGCCCGAGCTGCCCGACGCCGTCCTGTGGGACGCGTTCCGCCGCGTGCTGCTCGACCGGTGCCTAGTGCCCGGCGGCTACGGCAGCGACGAGGGGGTGGCGCTGCTGGTCGAAGGGGTGGCCGAGCGGCTGTTGCGGGAGCGGGCGTGGGACTGAGGCCGTTCCGCCTGCCTGGCCCCATGCTGCTCGCATGCCGCCCCTGGCCGGTGCGGGACGAGGCGTTGGCAAGCGGACCGGAGCTGGTGCTGGACCTGTCACGCCTGCTGTCGCGCGCCTATCGCGCAGCACCCACGGGAGTGGATCGGGTGGAGATGGCGTGGGCGCGCGAACTGCTGGCGCTGGTGCCGGACCGGCTGCGCTTCGCCGCCGTCCATCCGGCGGGCGGGCATCACGGGCGACTGCCGTGCGCGGCGGCGCTGCGCTACCTGGACTGGCTGGGGGAGCGTTGGGCGGCGGGCGGAGGCGACGGACCTTCGATGGACGCGGTGCGTCACCTCTGGGCGCTGCGTCCGCGGCCCGTGCCGGTCGCGCGGACCGCGCGCGTCCTGCTCCAGTCCTCGCCCGCGCACTTGGAGAACGCGGAACTGCTGCGCGCGCGGTTGCGGCTGGAGAGCGCTCGACTCTTGGTGATGGTGCACGACCTGATCCCGCTGACGCACCCGGAATACGCCAGTCCCGGCGGGGCGGGGCGGCACCGCCGGCGGCTGGCGGCGGTGGACGCGCTGGCGGACGGGGTGGTCGCCAACTCGGCCTCGACGCTGGACGGGCTGGCGCCGCGGCTGTCCCCTCGGCCGGGACGCGTGCTGCGCGCCGTGCCGTTGGGCGTCGACCCGCCCGCCGCGGCGTCGGGGCCGCCCCCCGGCCGCCCGTATTTCCTGTGCGTGGCGACGGTGGAGCCGCGCAAGAACCACCTGTTGCTCCTCAACCTGTGGCGCCGCATGGCCGAGACGATGCCGCGGGAGGCGATCCCCGCGCTGGTGCTGGCGGGGCGGCGGGGGTGGGAGAACGAGCAGGCGCTGGACATGATCGAGCGGTGCCGGGCGCTGGACGGGCTCGTGACGGAACTGGGCGGGGCGGGGGATCGCGAGCTCGCATCCCTGACGCGCGGCGCGCGCGCGCTGCTGCTGCCGTCCTTCGCCGAAGGGTTTGGCCTGCCGGTGGCGGAAGCTCTGGCGGCCGGTACGCCCGTGATCTGTTCCGACCTGCCCGCACTGCGCGAGGCGGGTGGCGGGGTGCCCGACTATCTCGACCCGCTGGACGGTCCCGGCTGGCTGGCGGCGGTGCTGGACCACGCGGCCGACGGCTCGCTCAAGCGGGCGGCGCAACTGGCGCGGATGGCGGGCTGGCGCGCGCCTTCCTGGTCGGACCACGTGGCCGCCGTGGTCGCGGCGGCCGACGCGGCGGCCTATTCGCCCCGTCGCACCACGATGCCGAACGAGGTGGAGACGTAGCCGGCGAGCGCCAGCTTCAGGTGCGGGTCGGCGGTGAAGGGGGGCACGTCCACGTGCTCGTCGGCGGGCAGCGCGCCCAGGTCGTACTTCAGCTGCGCCACCCCGTGCCCGCGCGACACCAGCTCGATGGCCAGCCGGTCCAGGTCGCGGCGGCGGAACAGCACAGTGTCGCCCGCCGTCACCGTGTCGGCGTCGGACACGCAGTTGAGTTCGGTGGTATGCACCGCGATGCCGCCTGGCCTGAGACACTCGAGCGACCGGCGCACGAAGGCCAGCCCCGCCTCGATCGAGCCCAGATGCTCCAGCGCGCAGGAGGACCAGGCGAAGTCGTAGCCCGTCAGGTCGGGGGGGATGCGCGTCATGTCGACCGCGCGGAACGCCACCCGCTCGTCGAACAGCGCGTCGGCGCAGATGTCGGGCCGGCGCAGCTGATCGGGGCCGCCGGAGTGCTGGTCGGTACCGGTCCAGCCTGTCGCGCGCGCGTCTGCCCCGTCCAGGTCTGTGGCGGTCACCAGGCAGCCCATGGCCGCCATCAGCGCCGGCAAAGGCTCGCGTCCCACACCGAAGCCGAGGCCTCGCGCGCCGTCGAACAGCGCACCGTAGCGTTCCAGCGCGCGCAGGATGTAGACATATTCCCACTGCTTGCGGTGCCGGTGCAGCGGCAGGTGCAACCGATCCAGCCAGCGGGCGTATTCGGGCTCGTCGAACTGGGCGGCGGTGCAGGTCTGGGAGACGGGGTCTGCCAGCGTGGCGGGCGTGTCGCCGAGCATCGCGGCCGCGCGGCGGAAGTGTCGGCGCGCCGCCATGGGCGCGCGCGCGTCGGCCAGCGCCGCGTCCTCCGCCGTGCGTCCGCCGCATTCCAGCGTCAGGTCGAGGCCGGACGCGCACGCCGTCGCCGGGTCGTAGACGTTGCCCAGCACCGCGTAGCGATGATCGGGCAGCGCCTCGAACCCGAAGCGTGCCGGCTCGTCCGCGCGCGCCAGCTCTCCCAGGCGGAACGAGCGGTCCGACACGCGCTCGGCCGAGCCGTCGGGCGCCAGCGCGTTGACGCCCACGCTCAGCGTGCCGGCGTCGGCCGCCAGGCCGCGGAAACGCAACGCACCCGTCACCGGCCCGGCTGGCAGCGCGTGATAGGCGGTGTGGAACACGTAGCCGGGGTCGTCGTCCGCGCGCTGGCCGACCCGTCCGCCGCCCAGCCCCGCGACGCGGCTGGAACGACCGGGCCAGAAGGCGAAGGGGTCGGCGATCACGACGCGCGGGCCGTCCGCGTCCCCCGGCTCACCCGTCGGCCCGGTACTGATCGAATCGTCCGCCACGTCCGACCATTGCCCGCCGCCGGGCGCCGCGCCAAGACGGGCCGGTGACGACGGCCGCCCTTTCGATCGCAGACGCGGACGCGGCGCGTGATCGCCGCGATTGGGCGGAAGCCGCGCGCCTCTACGCGGAGGTGGTGACGATGCTGCCCGGTGACGCGGGCATGTGGGTGCAACTGGGCCATGCCCGGCGTGAGGGCGGAGACTCGGCGGGCGCGGAGACCGCCTATGCCCGTGCGCTGGCGCTGGATCGATGGTCGGCGGACACGCATCTCCACATGGGCCATGCGCTGCGCGCGCTCGGGAAGCGGGAGCGGGCGGCCGCCGCCTATGCGCGCGCCGCCCGGCTGGCGCCGGGCGACGGGGACGCCCGACGCGAACTGGTGAGCATGGGCCGGCGCGATCTACTGCCAGTCCCGGCATCCGACCCCGCACCTGCGGCCGCGCTGCTGGCGGAGGGGTTGGGGGCGGTGGCCGACTGGTCCGCCACCGCCGGCTACGCGCGGGCCGACTGGGACCGGTTCTGTCGCGATATTCCGGTGCGACCGCCGCCGGGCGACCTGCCGCGGGGCGACGGGTTGACCGTGCTGGTGGATGCGACGGGGCGCTCGCCCGCCGCTCTACGCGATACACTGGCCTCGCTCGGCGATCAGTCTGTGCGCGGGTGGCGCGCCGTGGTGGCGGCCGGGGTGGAGCTGCGCGCGCATCCGGTGGCGGGGATGGTGGCCGACGACGCGCGGCTCAGCTGGGGAACGGGGACGGACGCGCCTCGCTGGCTGTCGCTGGACGCGGGCACGATCCTCCACCCGGAGGCGCTGGCCTGGATGCTGTTCGCCCTGGAACGGACGGGGGCGGGCGCGGCGTACTGCGACGGGGACCGGGCGGATTTGCATGCGCTGCTGGGCTGGACGCGGCGCGACCCGCGACTGTTCGGCGCGTTCGACGCGGACGCGCTGACGGCCGGGCCGCCGGCGCTGGTGGCCGGGCGCGGACCGGCGCCCGACGCCCCGGACGGTGCAGCGCTGCGCCGGGCAGCACTGTTGGGCGCGTCACCGCGCGTCGCGCACGTGCCGCGCGTGCTGGCGACGGAGACGGGGGCGGCGCCGCCGCCCGTCAATCCGGCACCGCCTCCTCCCACGCCCGGCCGAATCGCGGCGGTGATCCCCACGTGCGACCGGCCGGACCTGCTGGCGCGCGCCGTCGCTTCCTTGCGCGCGTGCGCCGCCGATCCGGGGCGGGTGACGGTAGTGGTGGTGGACAACGGCACCGTGCCGCCCGTCGTGCCCGACGCGCGGGTCGCGGCGATGCCCGGCCCCTTCAACTGGTCCAAGGCGTGCATGGCGGGGGCGGCGGCCGCGCCAGATGCGGAGTTGCTGCTGTTCCTGAACGACGACGTGGAGCAGCTGTCGCGCGGCTGGGATGACGCGCTGGCCGCAGCACTGGCGCGGGCGGACGTGGGGGCGGTGGGCGCGCGCCTCCTTTATCCGGACATGACCGTGCAGCACGCGGGCGTGGTGTTCGGGCTGGGCAAGGGCTGGCCCGCGCACGAGGGGCGCGGCGCGGGCTTCGACGAGCCGGGGCCGGACCGGCGCTGGGTTTCGCGCCGCGCCGTGGCGGCGGTGACGGGCGCCTGGCTGGGCACCAGCCGCGCCTGGATGGCGCGGGCGGGCGGCCTCGATCCGGGACTGGCGCTGGCGTACAACGACCTGGACTATTGCCTGCGCGTGCGAGCGGCCGGCGGGACGGTGCTCTACGAGCCGGCGGTGGAGGCCATCCACCTGGAGGGCGCGACACGCGGTCGGGCGCGGTCGGCGGACGGGGAGGCGTGGGACCGGGGCGAGCGGAGGCGCCTGATGACCAGGTGGGGCCGGGCGCTGGCCGACGATCCGGGGCTCAGCCCCTATTGGATCCGTCACGCCCGCCCGCTGGACGGCCTGCGCGAGCCGCCGATGCGCGAGCTGCTGACCCAGATCGATCGTACCGGCGCCGGGCGGCCCTGGATGCCGGTCACGGCTTAGATGTTGCGCCAGCGCATGGGATATGGTTGGAGGCGGGCGTTACTTACAAGGATGTCAGTATGGCCGTTCAGCCCTCGGAAGCGGACATCGTACCGCTGGCGTCGACCGCGCCCATGCCGCCTGCTCTGCCCTTCGTTGGACACCTGCACCGCATCGCACGCGACGGGCTGATCGGGCACCTTCTGGCCGTCAGTCGCGATTTCCCGGAAGGGCTGTTCCGACTGCGCTTCGGGCGACGCAACAGCCTGTTCGTCACCGATCCCGACCTCGTAGCGGAACTGAGCGACGAGACGCGGTTCCGCAAGGTGCCCGGCCCCGCGTTGCGCGTGGTCCGGCGCTTCGCCGGCGACGGGCTGTTCACCGCGTTCGGCGACGAGCCCAACTGGGGCCGCGCGCACCGCATCCTGCTGCCCGCCTTCAGCCAGCGCGCGATGCGCGGCTATTTCGACATGATCGTGGACGTGTGCGACCAGCTGGTGGCCAAATGGACGCGCGTCGCGGGCGGCGAGGTGCACGTGGCGGACGACATGACTCGGCTGACGCTCGATTCCATCGCGGTGGCGGGCTTCGGTCACCGTTTCAACAGCTTCGCGCGCGACGAACTCGACCCGTTCCTCCAGGCCCTGGGCCGCGCGCTGGCGGAGGCGCTGAACACCATCACCCGGTTGCCGGTGCAGCAGCGTTTCGCCAAGCGCGCGCAGGCCGGCTACGAGGCGGACATCGCGCGCATGAACGCGCTGGTGGACGGCATCATCGCTGGCCGCCGTGCGGCGCCGGCCGCGACCCCCGACCTCCTGAACCTGATGCTGACCGCCGAGGACCCGGTGACGGGCGAGCGGCTGGACGACGTCAACATCCGCTACCAGGTGCTGACTTTCCTGATCGCGGGGCACGAGACCACGTCGGGCATGCTCACTTTCGCCCTCGCCTATCTTCTGCGCGAGCCGGCGATCCTGGCCCAGGCGTACGCGGAGGTGGACCGGGTGCTGCCGGGCGACCGCCGGCCGGAATATGCCGACGTGGCGAAGCTCTCCCTAATTGAACGCGTGCTGAAGGAAGCGCTTCGCCTGTGGCCCACCGCGCCCGCCTATACGCTGGCGCCCTATGCGGACGAGGTGGTGGGCGGCCGCTGGCGGTTGAAGGCGGACGCGCAGGTCAACGTGTTCACGCCCGGCCTGCACCGCAACCCGCGGGTCTGGGACCGGCCGGACGAGTTCGACCCCGACCGTTGGTTGCTCGAGCGCGAGGCGGCGCTCCACCCCCACGCCTACAAGCCGTTCGGCAACGGCGAGCGCGCGTGCATCGGGCGCCAGTTCGCGATGGTGGAGGCCAAGATCGCGATGGCGATGCTGCTGCGCCGCTTCGCGATCGGCGATCCGTCCGGTTATCGACTACGGATAAAGGAGACGCTGTCGATCAAACCCGACGCCTTCACGATGCGCGTTCGGCTGCGCGGGGAACACGAGCGCCTGACGCCCGCACCCGCCGCGGCCGCGGGGGCGGAGATGCGTCCCACGGCCGTCAGCGGCACCGGGCGGCGGCTCGCCCTGCTCTACGGATCGACGCTCGGCACCGCGCGCGACGTGGCGGAGGAGATCGCCGAGCGCGGCCGGGCGGACGGCTTCGACGCGGTCACGCACTCGCTGGACGAGGTGCTGGCGGCCGGCATCCCGCCCGAGGACCGGGTGGTCGTGGTCGTCACCGCCACCTACAATGGTCGCGCGCCCGACAGCGCGACGGCGGTGGAGCGCCTGCTCGACCAGGCCGGGGACGGCGCGGCGACGGGCGAGCGCGACTGGTCGGCCGCGCGGTTCGCGGTGCTGGGCATCGGCAACAGCCAGTGGCCGGCCTATCAGGCCTTTCCCAAGCGCGTGGACGCGGCGCTGGAGGCGGCGGGCGCCGTCCGCCTGCTGCCGCGCGGGGAGGCGGACGGACAAGGGGACTTCGACGGCGCGGTGGCGGCCTTCGTCCGCGACCTATGGGCGACGCTGGGCGCGGAAGCGGGGGACGCCCCGGCGGAGCCCGCCCTCGTCGTGCGGCTGCTGGACGCCGACGAGACGCGCGCGTCGGCGCTGCCCGCCGATGCGCGCCCGATGCGGGTCCTGTTGAACGAGGAGCTGGTCCGGCCGCCGGCGCCGGACCTGTGGGATTTCAGCAAGGAGGCGCCGCGCGGCTCGACGCGTCTGATCCGGCTCGAGTTGCCGGAGGGCGCGACTTACGCGGCGGGCGATCACGTCGCCGTCTACGCCCGCAATCGACCGGGGTTGGTGGATCGCGCGCTGGCCAGGCTGGGGGTGGCGGGCGAGGCGCTGCTGGCGCTGGAAGGGCCGGCCGGCAATCGCCTGCGCCACCTGCCTCTGGGTCGAACCGTCAGCGCGCGCCAACTCCTGACCGATCACGTCGAACTGTCGGACCCGCTGCCCCGGCGCGCACTGGCGGTGGCGGCCGAGCATAGCTCCTGCCCGCATACCCTCGCGCGGCTGGCGCGCCTAGGGGACGGTGATTGGCAGGCCGAGGTCGCGGACAAGCGGTTGACGCTGCTCGACCTGCTGGACCATTTTCCCGCCGTGGACATGCCGCTGTCGACGTTCCTGGAGCTGTCGTCGGCCGTGACGCCGCGCTTCTACTCGGTGGCGTCCAGTCCGATGGCGAGGCCGGATGCCGCGGACCTGATCGTCGGCACGTCGGCGGCTCCCGCCTGGTCCGGACTCGGGGAGCATCGCGGTTTCGCTTCCGAACACATGGCTTCCGCGGCGGTCGGCGCGACGGTGTACGGCCATGTCCGCCGTCCCAACCTGAACTTCGCGCCGCCCGACGATCCCTCGCTGCCGTTGGCCATGATCGGGGCCGGCACCGGGTTCGCCCCCTTCCGCGGCTTTCTGGAGGAACGGGCGCTGCGCCGCGGGCGGGGCGAGGCGGTGGGGGAGGCGCTGCTCTTCTACGGTTGCCGCCATCCGGATCACGACTGGCTGTGCCGCGACGCGGTGGAGCGGTGGGCGACGGACGGGTTGGTGACGCCGTTCCCGGCCTTCTCGGCGGTGGCGGGCCATCCGCACCGGTTCGTGCAGGACGCGCTGTGGGCGGAGCGAGGCCGCCTGTGGGACGCGATAACGGCCGGTGGCGCCGTGTATCTCTGCGGCGACGGGCGGCACATGGCGCCGGCGGTGCGCGACGCGCTGGTCAGGCTGGGGGACGAGCGGACGGGCGACGGCTCGGCGTGGCTTGAGGAACTGATCGCGACGGGGCGTTTTCGTCAGGACGTGTTCGGGCCGGGCTGACGGCTGTCGGCGCGGTTATGAGAAAGGGGCGCCGCACCCGTGGTGCCGCGCCCCTTTTTCCTATCGGGAACCCGCGCTGACCGGGCGGCCGGTGCGGGATGTCCCATGCGCTCAGGCGCTGTCGGCGTCGTCGTCGTCGTTGATGATGGCGACGATGCCGATGGCGGCCACGCCCGCCAGGATGATGGCACCGACCAGGCCGGCACCGGCCAGCTCGGACTTGGAGCCAGCCTTGGTGGACGCGCGCTGCGCGCCGGCGACCGACAGGGACTGAGCGGGATTGGCAGCCTGAGCGGCGACAGGCGCGCCGACGAGGGTCAGGGCCGCGGCGGCACCTACGATGGTACGGATCATAGAGGTCTCCATGGATACGCTAATACGCCGCGCCCTTCGCGGCACGGCTCTAGACGCACGATAAACGGTCAAGATGCAACCCCTGTCGCGTCCGTCTTGTTCCGGGACAAGATTGTTGCAACAGGGCAACACCCAGGTGGTGAGGCGGTAGGCCCTCTTCGGCCGCTCAGGCGACCGGGGTGGGTGTCGGCGGTGCGGCGACCGCCTGGGCCAGCGAATCGATCTTGCCTTCCAGCCGGAACAGCGCACCCTCCACGCGGGCGAGGCGGGCGGACACCTCCTCCAGCTCGGCGCGGCTGGGCATGTTGGCGGCCGACAGCGCGCGCTCGGCGACGCCCTTGAACGCCTCCTGCGCCCCGCCCGCGCCCTGGAAGGAGCGGGAGATCTTGTCCCAATCGCCGATCAGCGTGCGGAAGAAGGCGGCGGGGTCGGGGGGCGAGGTGTTGCTCATGGATCGGAATGTCGGAACGGCGCGGGCGGGCGTCAAGCGGCCCTCAGCGTCGCGCTGCGGGGTCGGGCAGCGGTTCCTCGACGCGCGGAAGCCCGGCGGGCGTGACGGGGACGGGGCCGCCGGGTGCCGCCTCCAGCGTCGAATCGCCGCCCAGCGCGCGGTAGAGGGTGACGCGGTTCACCGCCGCGGTTAGCTGCGCCGCCACCAGCTGCTGCTGCGCGGCGAGCAGCGACCGCTGCGCGTCCAGGCTGGACAGGAAGGTATCCACGCCGCCGCGATAGCGCAGGTCGTTGAGGCGCAGCGTCTCCGCCGTGGCCGCGTACTGTGCGCGCGAGGCTCGCAAGGATTCGGCGACGGTTCCCTGGCGGGCGAGGGCGTCGGCCACCTCGCGGAAGGCGGACTGGATCGCGCCCTCATAGGCGGCGAGCGCCGCGTCGCGCTGCGCCTCCGAGTAGCGGACGTTGGCGCGGCCCGCGCCGGCGCGGAAGATGGGGTAGCTGGCGGTGGGGGAGGCCGAGAAGTTGAACGCGTCGCCCGTGAACAGGCTGGACAGCGCGTTGCTGGCGAAGCCGACCAGTCCGGTCAGCGAGATGCGCGGGAAGAGGGCGGCGCGCGCGGCCCCGATCTCGGCGTTGAAGGCGCGCAAGCTGTACTCGGCCTGCACCACGTCGGGGCGGCGGAGCAGGACGCGCGAGTCGAGGCCCGCGGGCAGCACGGCGAGCGTCGGCAGCACCTCCTCGATGGACGCGGGGAGATCGTCGCGCGGAACGTCGGCGCCGACGAGCAGGCGCAGCGCGTTCTCGTCCTGCGCCACCAGGGTGCGCTGATCGGCCAGCGCCGCGTCGGCGGTGGCCAGGATCGTCTCGGCCTGGGAGAGGTCGGAGCGGGGCGCAACGCCGCCGTCGAGGCGCAGCTTCGTCAGGCGAACGCTGTCGAGCGCGATGCGGCGCGTGTTCTCGGCGACGGCGAGCAGGCTGCGGTCGGCGGCGTAGGTGAGCCAGGCCTGGGCGACGTCGCCTACCAGCGACAGGCGCACGGCGCGCGCGGCGGCTTCCTGGGCGAAGTAGCGCTGTTGCGCGGCGCGGGTGAGCGAGGCGACGCGGCCGAACACGTCGAGCTCGAAGGCGGTGACGGCGACGCCGACCGAGTAGCTGCTGCCGCCGTTCGACTGGGTGACGACGGTGCCGGTGCCGCCTGTGCCGCCGGTGCCGCCCGTCCCAGTACCGCCCGTGCCCGTGCCACCGGTGCCCGTACCGCCCGTGCCGGTGACGTTGGAGGCGCCGCGGCCGCCCTCCTGATACTGGTAGCGGCCGGTGGCGTCGAGCTGGGGGAAGCGGGCGGCGCGCTGGACGACGTAGAGGGCGCGGGCGGCGCGGATGTTGGCGATGGTTGCGCGGACGTCGCGGTTGTTCGCCACCGCCAAGGCGATGACGCGCTGGAGCCGGGGGTCGCGGAAGACCTGGGCGTAGGTGACGGCGGGGAGCGTCGCCTCCGATTGGCGGAGATAGGGGTCGCCCACCGGCCAGGAGGGGGGGACGGGGGCGTCTGGCCGCTCCAGGCGCGGGTCCATGGAGCAGCCGGCCAGCAACGCCGCCGCAGAAATGACCGATACGGACCTTTTCATGCGGCCCCCGGCGCGGGCAGCTTGGGCCGGTCGGGCGGCGGGGGAAGTGCCGGCGGATCGCCCCCGTCGTCGCCCCCGCTGCTGCCGTCGTCGGACCGGGGTTTGCCCCGGCGTCCGCGCACCCAGGCCAGACCGTCGCGGACGCCGCGGCGGACGAGCACGAAGAACAGGGGAATGTAGAAGATCGCCAGCACCGTCGCGGTCAGCATGCCCCCGATCACGGCCGTGCCGATGGCGATGCGGCTGTTGGCGCCCGCGCCCGTCGAGATGGCGAGCGGCAGCACGCCGAAGATGAAGGCCAGGCTGGTCATCAGGATGGGACGCAGCCGGATGCGCGCGGCCTCGAGCGCGGCGTCGAACACGCTCTTGCCCTGCTTCTCCGCCTGCTCGGCGAACTCGATCATCAGGATCGCGTTCTTGGCCGCCAGCCCCATGGTCGTGAGCAGCCCGATCTGGAGGTACACGTCGTTGGTAAGCCCGCGCAGCGTCACGAAGGCGACCGCGCCGATCAGCCCGATGGGGATGACGAGCAGCACCGCGAAGGGGATGGACCAGCTCTCGTAGAGGGCGGCCAGGCACAGGAACACGACCAGGATGGAGAGGCCGTAGAGGATCGGCGCCTGACCGGCCGACAGCTCCTCCTGATAGGAGAGGCCCGCCAGCTCGACGCTGGTGCCGGGGAATTGCCGCGCCAGCTCGCGCATCCGGTCCAGCGCCTCGCCCGAGCTGTAGCCGTCGGCTGCCGAGCCCTGATACTCGTAGGAGGAGATGCCGTTGAAGCGCGACAGGGTGGTCGGCGCCTGGCCCCAGTCGGTGTTCGAGAAGGCGGAGAAGGGCGCCATCTGACCCGAGCTGCCGCGAACGAACCACTCGTTCAGATTGTCGGGCGTCTGACGATAGGGGGCGTCCCCCTGGACGAAGACGCGCTTCACGCGGCCGCGATCCACGAAGTCGTTGACGTAGCGGCCGCCCCAAGCGGTCGACAGCGTCGTGTTCACGTCCGCTTGGGTCAGGCCCAGCGCCGCCAGCTTCTGGGGATCGGCGTCCACCTCCAGCGTGGCTACGTCCGGAAGTTCGGTCAGGCGGACGGACGCCAGCATCGGGTCCGCGCTGGCCGCTGCCAGCAGCTTGTCGCGCGCGGCCGCGAACTCGGTCTGCGACAGGCCGCCGGTGTTCTGGAACTCGACGGTGAAGCCGTTCGACTGCCCCAGGCCGCGGATGGCGGGCGGCACCAGCGCGAACACGCGCGCGTCGCGCACGCCGCGAAAGGCGCCGGACGCGCGCGCCACGATGGCGTCGGCCGCGTTCTCCTTGCCCTCGCGCACCTTCCAGTCCTGAAACTGGACGAACGCCTGGCCGGTGTTCTGGCCGCTGACGCCGCCGCCGCCGCCGCCGCTGACCGACAGGATGGTGCCGATATTCCCGCCTTCGTGCTTGGCGAAATACTCCTCCACCTGGCGCTGCACCTGGAAGGTGCGCCCCTGCGTCGCGCCGGCGGGAAGCTGGAACTGGACTATCGCGTTGCCCTGATCCTCGGTCGGCAGGAAGCCGGTGGGCAGGCGCAGGAAGAGGACGGCGAGCAGCGCTACCGTGCCCGCGTAGACCAGCAGCCACAGCCACTTGCGGTTCACCACCGAACGCACGCCGTTGGTATAGCCGTCCGCCATGCGGTCGAAGCCGCTGTTGAACTTGTCCTTGCCCGCCTGGAGCCAGCGGGCGAGCGTGGGCGCGCGGCGGCCGAGCCAGGAGCCGCGCAGATCCTCGTCGCCGTGGCCTTTCTGCTTGAGCAGCGTGGCGGTCAGCGCGGGGCTGAGCACGACGGCCACGAACACCGACAGGATCATGGCGGACACGATGGTGAGCGAGAACTGGCGGTAGATGACGCCCGTGGACCCCCCGAAGAAGGCCATGGGGAGGAACACCGCCGACAGCACCAGCGCGATGGCGACCAGCGCCACCGTGATCTCGTCCATCGACTGGATGGTCGCGTCGCGCGGCGAGAGGTCGGGGTTCTCCTCCATCAGGCGTTCCACGTTCTCGACCACCACGATGGCGTCGTCCACGAGCAGGCCGATGGCAAGCACGAGGCCGAACAGCGTCAGCGTGTTGATGGAGAAGCCCGCCACGTAGAAGACGGCGAAGGTCCCCAGCAGCACGACGGGCACCGCGATGGTGGGGATGAGCGTGGCGCGCCAGCTCTGGAGGAAGACGAACATCACGACCACCACCAGGATGATCGCCTCGACGAGCGTCTTGACCACCTCCTCGATAGAGAGGCGGATAAAGGCGGTGGAGTCGTTGGCGTAGGCGATCTTGAGGCCCGACGGGAAGCCCTTGGCCACGCGGTCGATCTCGGCGCGCACCAAGTCGCTGGTCGCCAGCGCGTCGGCGCCGGGCGCCAGCAGGATGGCGATACCGGCACCCGGGTGACGGTTGATCCGCGACAGCGCGGCGTAGTTCTCGGCCCCCAGCTCCACCCAGCCCACGTCGGCGATGCGCACGGTGGCGCCGCTGGGCAGCGTTTTCAGGATGATGTCGCGGAACTGCTGAGGCGTGGTGAGGCGCGACTGAGCGGTGACGGTGGCGTTGAGCAGGTTGCTCATGGGCTGGGGCTGGCCGCCCAGCTCGCCCGCCGCCACGTCGGTGTTCTGGTTCTGGATGGCGGTGATGACGTCGCCGGGCATCAGTTGGAATGCGTTCAGCTTCTCCGGATTGAGCCAGATGCGCATCGCGTACTGCGAGCCGAACACGTTGGTGTCGCCCACGCCGGGCACGCGGCCCAGCGGGTCCTGGAGGTTGGAGACGAGATAGTCGGCCACGTCCTTGTTGGTCAGCCGATCCGTCGAATCGTAGACGCCCGCGATCATCAGGAAGTCGGGGTTCGACTTCCTGACCACCAGCCCCTGCTGCTGCACCTGCTGGGGCAGGCGGGACACGGCCTGCTGGACCTGGTTCTGGACCTGGACCTGCGCGATGTCGGGGTCGGTCCCCTTCTCGAAGGTGGCGGTGATCGTCACCTGGCCGCGGCTGGACGAGCTGGACTGGAAATAGAGCAGCCCGTCGATGCCCGTCAGCTGCTGCTCGATCACCTGGGTGATCGAGTTCTGGATCGTCTGGGCGGATGCGCCGGGGAAGGTGGCGCGGATCGTGACCTGGGGCGGCGCCACGTCCGGATATTGCGCGATGGGCAGCGCCGTGATGGCGCCCGCGCCCGCCAGCATGACGATGATGGCGAGAACCCAGGCGAAGATCGGCCGGTCGATGAAGACGCGCGACAGCACCGGCTTACGCTCCGCCGCCGCCGGACTTCTTGCCCTGTCCCTGCGCCTTCATCTGCTCGGGGGAGGGGGGCTGGACGCGCTGAGCGGTGTTGGCGGGCACGGGTTTCAGCGCCTGGCCCGGCGTCACCTTGGCCAGGCCCTGGACGATCACGCGGTCGCCCTGGCGCAACCCTGAGGTGACGACCCAGTTCTGCCCCTGCGTCCGCTCGGCCGTGACCTGGCGCTGCTCGGCCTTGTTGTTCGCGCCGACCACGTAGAGCGTGGCGCGCCCCTGGGGATCGCGGGCGATCGCCGGCTGGGGCACCAGAAAGGCGCGAGTGTTGATCGCCTGGTCGAAGCGGGCCTGGACGAACAGGCCGGGGAGCAGCATGCCGTTGGGGTTGGGGAAGCGCGCGCGCAGCGTGACGGTGCCGGTGGACTGGTCCACCACCACCTCGGCGAACTGGACGGTGCCGGCGTAGGGGTAGTCGCTGCCGTCCTCGAGCTTCAGGCGCACGGCGGCGCTGGCCGGGACCACGCCGTCGCCCGACGCCAGCGAGCGGCGGAGCGCCAACAGGTTGGCGGCCGACTGCTGGATGTCGACGAACATCGGGTCGAGCTGCTGGATCACGGCCAGCGGGTCGGCCTGGGTCGCGCTGGCGAGCGCGCCGACGGTGAGCAGCGAGCGGCCGATGCGGCCCGTGATAGGGGCGGGCACGGTGGTGAAGCGCAGGTTGACGCGCGCGGTGTCCAGCGCGGCGCGCGTCTGGGCGACCGACGCCGTGGCCTGGCGCGACGTGGCGAGTGCGTCCGTATAGTCCTGGCGCGACACGGCCTCGGCCTCGGCGAGCGGGCGGAAGCGGTCGGCGCGGATGCGGGCGGCTTCCTGGTTCGCGCGCGCGCTCTGGACGTTGGCGTCGGCCTGGTTGACGGCGGCGCGGTAGAGGCTGGGGTCGATGCGGTAGAGCGGCTGGCCGGCGCGCACCACCTGGCCCTCGGTGAAGAAGCGGCGCTGGATCACGCCCGTCACCTGGGGGCGGACCTCCGAACTCTGGAACGCCACGGTGCGGCCGGGCAGCGTGGCGGTGACGGGCGAGCTGGTGGGGGTGACGACGACGAAGCCCACTTCCGCCGGGCCGGCGCCGGGGCCGCCCGCGCCGGCCTTGCCCTGTCCGCCGCCCTTCTGGGCGGCTCCCTTGTCCTCGCCACCGCCGCAGGCCGCCAGGGTCAGGGCGATGGCCAGCGCCGCAGCGCCGGCGAAACCGTCGGATCGCATCACCAATAGCGTATCCCCAGAACGGCGCGGGCGGTCGCCCGGCCGTGCGCCGCTTTGCGTCAGAAACCTTGTCCTGCCAATCGTCATGTGAACCTTTGCTGTCAATCCGCCGCCACCGGCCCCTGGGCCGGGGCGGGGCGGCGCGTGAACCACACGATCGCCATGAGGGCCGCCACCACCACCGCCGACAGGCGCGACAGGTCGGTGATCGCCAGCAGATAGGCTTGGCCCGTCAGCTGGCGGTAGAGGGTGGCCGCCGCCTGGGTCTGCGTCGCGCCCAGGTGCGCCAGCGCGTCGCGCGCGGCCAGCCAATCGGGCGAGCCGCCGGTGATCGTCTCGGCCAGGCGCGACTGGTGCAACGCCTCGCGCCGGTCCCAGCCGGTGGTCGCGACGGACGCGGCGAAGCTGCCCGCCGTGATGCGCGAGAAGTTGGACAGGCCGGTCGCGGTCGGCAGCCGCTCGGGCGGCACGCCGTCGAGCGAAATGGTGAGCAGCGACAGGAAGAAGGTGCTCATGGCGATGCCCATCACCGCCTGGGGCAGCACCAGCGCCCAGAGGTCGGCGCTCGTGTTGAGGTCGGAGCGCAGCCAGTAGGAGGCGGCGAAGGCCAGGAAGGCGACGGACGCCAGGAGGCGCGCGTCGATCCGCCCCGACAGCCGCGCGACGAAGGGCGTCAGCACCACCGCCACCAGCCCGCCCGGCGCCGCCACCAGCCCCGCCCAGGTGGCGGTGAACCCCATCTGCGTCTGGAGCCAGAGCGGGAAGATGAGCAGGTTGGCGAAGAACAGCGCGTAGCCCAGCGTGAAGGCCAGCGTGCCGATGGCGTAGTTGCGGCCCCGGAACAGCGACAGGTCGACGATGGGGTGCGCGTCCGTCAGCTCCCAGATCAGCCAGGCCGCGAAGCCGATCGCGGCCACCGCGCACAGCACGACGATGCGGGTGGAGTGGAACCAGTCGTCGTTCTTGCCGAGATCGAGCGCCACCTGGAGCGTGCCGACCCACAGGATCAGGAGCGCCAAGCCCACGCCGTCGATGCGCAGCTTCTGGGTCGGCGTCTCCCGATGCTTCAGCGCGCGCCAGCACACGAAGGCGCAGAGCAGGCCGACGGGCACGTTGATGAGGAAGATCCAGCTCCAGTGCAGATTGTCGGAGATGTAGCCGCCCAGCACCGGCCCCATGATGGGCGCGACCAGGGTGGTCATGGACCACAGGCCCAGCGCCGCCCCCCGCTTGTGCGCGGGAAAGATGGAGATGAGCAGCGCCTGGCTGCCCGGCACCATCGGGCCGGACGCCGCGCCCTGGAACACGCGGAACGCGATCAAGGACGACAGGTCCCAGGCGATGCCGCACAGGAAGGACGCGAGCGTGAACATCAGCACGGACGCGCAGAAGACGCGCACCACGCCGAAGCGCCGCATCAGCCAGCCGGTCAAGGGCACCATCACGCCGTTGGCGACCGCGAAGGCGGTGATGACCCATGTCGAGTTGTCCGAACTGACGCCCAGATTGCCCGCGATGGTGGGCAGCGACACGTTGGCGATGGTGGTGTCCAGCACCTGCATGAAGGTGCCCAGCGCCAGCGCCAGCGCGGTGACCACCAGCGCCGCCCCCTCCATGGGCGGCTGGGCCTGCGCGCCCGCTTGCCCCGCCGGCGCGGCCATCAGCGATTCGCCCGGACGATGCGCGCGATCTCGGCGTCCACCGCCGGGTCCGCTTCCACCGGCCGCGCGGCATAGGGCGCGGCCGCGGGCCGCCCCAGCAGCGCCGGGCCGGACGCGTCGGCCGTGTCCACGGTGGCCGTCACCGACAGGCCGACGCGAAGCGGGTGGCGCGCCAGCTCGCGCGGGTCGAGCAGCACGCGCACGGGCACGCGCTGGACGATCTTGATCCAGTTGCCGCTGGCGTTCTGAGGCGGCAGCAGCGCGAAGGCGTTGCCCGATCCCGCCGAGAGCCCTGCGACCCGGCCGTGAAACACCACCTCGTCGCCCAGCGCGTCGGCCACCACGCGCACGGGCTGGCCGATGCGGATGTCCTTGAGCTGCGTCTCGCGGAAGTTCGCGTCCACCCAGGCGCGGCTCAGCGGCACCACCGCCATCAGCGGCGCGCCCGCCGCCACCTGCTGGCCCATCTGCACCGTGCGCTGCGCCACCACGCCGTCCACGGGCGCCACCACGCGCATGTGCGAGCGCGCGATGGCCGCGCGGCGATAGGCAGCCGCCGCCGCCAGCACGGCGGGGTTGGAGGCGGCGTCGGTGCCGCCCACCGCGCTCAGCGCCTGCGCCCGCTGGCTGCGCGCCACCGCCAGCGAGGCGGACGCGACCTTCACCTGATCGGCGGCGTGGGCCAGTTCCTCGCCCGACACCGCGCCCTCGGCCGCGGCGCCGCGGCGGCGGGCATAGTCGGTGCGCGCGCGCGCCAGCTCGGCCTCCGCCTGGACGATCGTGGCGTCCGCGCCGCCCACGCGCGTGAAGTCCGCGCGCGTGGCCCTCACCGCGCGCGCCAGTTCGGCGGCGGCGGCGGCCAGGTTCACGTCGGCGGTGGACGGGTCCAGCTCGACCAGCGGTTGCCCGGCGCGCACCGTCTGGGTGTTGTCGGCGGCGACCGCGATCACCGTGCCGGGGTCGCGCGCGGTGACGGCCACCACGTCGCCCGCGACATAGGCATCGTCCGTCTCCTGCTCCGGCGCCGCGAAGAACAGCCGGGAGACGCCCCAGGCGGCGAGCGCCAGCACCACCGCGATGCCCAGCATCAGGAACCAGCGTCGGCGCGCGGCCGGCCGGCCGGCGGGCAGGGGCGTGTCGTCGGTCATCGGGCATCATCCGTCACGGGGGTGTCGTCGGGGGTGCTGTCGGGTCGGAAGCCGCCGCCGAGCGCCTCCACCAGCCGCACGCGCTGGACCAGCGCGTCGGCGTCCAAGTCGGCCAGCGCCTGCTCGGCCGCCAGCAGGCGGACGTCGTTGTCCACCAGGTCCAGGCGGCTGGACAGGCCGCTGGCGACGCGGACGCCGTTCAGTCGGCCCACTTCCGCCAGCGCGCGGCGGGCGTCGTCGGCGCGCGCGCGCTCCGTCTCGGCCGCGCGGAGGCGGGTGAGCGCGTCGGCCGCCTCGCGCACGGCCGCCACCGCGCGGGCATTGTAGTCCGCCGCCGCCGCGTCGCGCACCGCCACCGCGGCGGCCAGACCGGCGCGCCGCCGCCCGCCGTCGAGGATCGGCAGCGACAGGCCGATGCCCGGCCCGCCGGTGAGCGCGTCGGGCGTGAACAGCCGGGCGAGCCCCACCGCCTGGAAACCCGCCAGCCCGATCAGGTCGATATCGGGCATCCAGGCGCGCCTGGCGGCGGTGCGGCCCTGGTCGGCCGCCTCCACCCGGGCGCGCGCGGCCGCCAGGTCGGGCCGGCGCAGCAGCAGGTCGGCGGGCAGCGCGGCGGGCAGCCGCAGCGCGGCGGCGGGCACCAGGCGCGCCGGGCCGAGCGAGGCGTAGTAGTCGCCGCCCCGCCCGGCGAGCGCCGCCAATGCGTGCACCGCCGCTTCGCGCGCGGCGGCGGCCGCCACGCTCGCGCGCCGCGCGTCGGCCACCAGCACGTCGCCCGCCGCCAGGTCCAGCCGGGCGGCCAGCCCCTGGCGGACCTGGACGCGTGTCAGCCGCCGCGCACCCTCGCGCGTGGCCAGGGCGCGCGCCGCGACGGCGACCTGCCGCTCGGCGCGCGCCATCTCGGCGTAGGACTGGACCACGGAGGAGGCGATGGCGAGCCGGGCCGCCCGCGCGTCCAGGCGCGCCGCGTCCGCTTCGCGCCCCGCCTGGCGCACCGCCGAGCGGTAGCGGCCGAACAGGTCCAGCGACCAGCGCAGATTGCCCGCCGCCTGGCCGATGGTGGTGGTCGATCCGGCGAAGGGCGGGGGAATGGTGTAGCGCCCCGACAGGCGCAGCGCCTGTGCCTGCGCGTCGAGCGTGGCCTGGGGCGCGGCGACGGCGCGCCGGGCGCCGACCTCCGCCTCCGCACGCGCCACGCGGGCCAGCGCGGTGTCCAGCGTGGGATTGTTCGCCAGCGCGTCGTCCACGACCCGGTCGAGCTGCGGATCGCCCAGCGCTTCCCACCAGCGGTCGGGCAGCGTGGCGGCGGCAGACGCGGACGCCAATCCCAGGGCGTCGGGGGCGGTCAGCACCACGCGCGTCCGTCCGTCCGGCGCGGCGCAGGCGGACAGGCCGGCGGACGCCAGCAGCACTGGCCACAGGGAGCGGTGGGCAGGAAAGCGGGGGGCCGGGGAGCGGGGGGGCGTCATGCCCCGTCTCCCCGCGCGTCGGCCAGCGTGAGCCGAAGCCGCTGGAGCAGGCCGATCAGCGTCGCCACGTCGTCGCGCGACCAGTCGGCCAGCAAGCCGTTCCAATGGTTCATCAGCCTCGCCTTCGTGTCGTGCGCCAGCGAGCAGCCCTCGTCCGTGACGCGGAGGTTCAGCACGCGCCGGTCGCCCGCGTCGCGCTCTCGCGCCAGCAATTCCCGGCCTTCCAGCGCGTCGATGATGCGCGACGTGGCCCCGACGTCGTGGCCGAGCTCTCGCGCCAGCGTCGCGCAGGTGCCGCCCCGGCCCGACACGACCGCGGCAAGGGCCGCGAACTGGGTGACGGACAAGCCGCTGTTCTCGAGCAGCGGCTCGGCGAGCATCATGGTGTCCCAGTGGATGCGCTTGATGAGGTAGCCGATCGACCGGTCGGGCTCGAAATCGTCGGATGTGTACGCGGCCATATCTTGCCCAGGCAATGATTGTCCCGGCAAATACCACTCGGCAATGTTTTGTAAAGTAGGGGCGGGCGCGTCCACGACGGTGCGGTTCAACGCCGGTCCGCAGGCGGCGCCGAGCGTATGACCCGCCGCGAGCCGCCCCCGCCGGCATGCCGCAGCAACACCGCGCAAACACGGCGGGAGAGTGCGAGTGACTATCAACAACAAAGCAATTAAGAACTGTTCGCGAAGTCTTGAGAATAACTCGCACGTCATTCTCTGTATTGTCGGGAACTGTTGTTCTGTTATGAGGTTCTGGTAGCAACCGTCACACGATCACGGAGGATTGTCATGGTCATCACCACCGCCGGTGCCGCCGCCTGCGCCAAGTGCAAATTCTTCGACGCCCAGGCGTCGGGCCAGGACCTCGGCCTGTGCCGTTTCAACCCGCCGATCAGCCAGCCCTCCGCCGAGGCGGCCGGGGTATGGCCGAAGGTCGAGGCCAATGACTGGTGCGGCCATTTCGAGGCCGAGGCTGCCTGAGCGCAACCGCTGCGTCATCGTCGGTCGGTCATCGGGCTGGACAAGGGAAAGGGCGTGCACCGGCGGTGCACGCCCTTTCTCACGTTCCGGGCAGGTGCTCTCCGGTCCAGGGGAGGGCGGGCGCGGGGCGACCGTTGACCGTGGGCACGGTTGCGATTAGGAATGATAGTCAGTCGCAGGGGTGGGCGGCGTGATCCGGAACGGAGCGACCCTATGTACGCCTATCTCGACCGACCCGTCGCCGACCTCGAGCCCGTCGACCGGCTGCTGCTGGACGGGCTGCGGCACTGGGCCCTGGCGCATACGCTGGGCGGGGATCCATCGAGTGCCCTGCGCCGCCGCCTGCCGATGCTGGCGGCGGCGGGTGCGCTGACGCCGCTCGACGCGGCCATGGCGACGCTGGACCGGGGCGGCACGGACGCTCTCGAGATCCAGCGTCCGTGCTTCGACCGGGTCGAGGAGGCGGAGGCTGTCCTGCTGGCCGTGACGGCAATGGCGCATGCCGGCGGGCGCGATTCGGCGGAGGCGGCCCTGCGTCACCTCGTTTCCTTCGACTCGGTGCGCGAGATAGTTGATGCGCTGGCGTGCGCACGGCGACGCGTGGCCGAGGCGGCCGCGCGCGAGCCGCGTCTCCAATAAGTAGAGGGGACGCACCCGACGGACCGCGTCCCCGGCGGATGCGGCAAGGGGCTTGTCCGCTCCCCGTGCGGCGGCGGCCGTGAGGTGCGGATCGGGAGGCGGCCGTCGCGAAACGCGTCGGCGGGGTGCTTCGCCCAGGGCCTATCGACCGTTTTCGCGGGCTTGCGTCACGGGATCGGAACTTTTTCGTCATCCGGCTGCAAAATCCGTGTTGACCTCTTTGGGGCCCTCCCCTAGATGGGTGTCACCGCGGCGGAGCGGGCCGGAGACGGCGGCTCTGAGCGGTGATGACCTGGCCACCGGCGCTTGACTGGTCTCTCTGGAAGGGGGGATTGGTTGCTGCGCCGGGATTGTTGTCCGGTTGGCTGTTTGACATTGTTGATGAGATGAAGGGACATGTGGGCGGCGGCCTGCGGGTGCTGAGCGGCCTTGGGGCGTTTGGCAGTCGTTAGAAGTTTGCCTGTCTTGCGTGTCCTTTAGTTACTTATCCACAGTAACGTGAATGTGCAGGACGGGCTCCCTGAGATGTCTGCTGCGTGTCTGACCTATTCCGGTTGGGTGCGTGGTGGTGCATGAACTTGAGAGTTTGATCATGGCTCAGAACGAACGCTGGCGGCATGCCTAACACATGCAAGTCGAACGGTCACTTCGGTGATAGTGGCGCACGGGTGCGTAACGCGTGGGAATCTGCCCTTGGGTTCGGAATAGCGGCTGGAAACGGCCGGTAATACCGGATGATGACGTTAAGTCCAAAGATTTATCGCCCGAGGATGAGCCCGCGTCCGATTAGCTAGTTGGTGAGGTAAGAGCTCACCAAGGCGACGATCGGTAGCTGGTCTGAGAGGATGATCAGCCACACTGGGACTGAGACACGGCCCAGACTCCTACGGGAGGCAGCAGTGGGGAATATTGGACAATGGGCGAAAGCCTGATCCAGCAATGCCGCGTGAGTGATG
>Ga0325400_1000457_pt1 | contig 30095 bp, 25 predicted proteins | sample PopdelMetagenome_2_FD_205662 | JGI IMG/M metagenome (GOLD analysis project Ga0325400, IMG submission 205662) | Populus deltoides microbial communities from Bellville, Georgia, United States - Xylem-PdKOR-R1 | ecosystem: Host-associated > Plants > Phyllosphere > Stem > Wood/Secondary xylem...
GCCCCAGCGCTGGTCCCGCGCCACGTCGACCATCGGCGCGAAAGTCCAGTGGATGCCCAGCGCGGTGGATTCGAGCGCGGCGGCGCGCGCGGTCCGCTCGGCCAGGTCGGGGTCGAACGCGCACGCCTCGGCGATCGGCAGCGGGTAGGCGGTGCGCAGCCCGTGGATCACGTCCCCCGCGAAGATCAGCGGGATCTTCAGCCGCGTCCGCATCGCCGCGTCCTGCGCCGCCTTGGCGCCAGCATAGCCGACGCCGTTGAACAGCATCCCGATCTCGCCCGTCGCGACCCGTGCGAGCTGCTCGTTGGCACCGCCGCTGGCGAGCCCGGGATTGAACGGCACCCCGATGGGTCGGATCTGGTCGGAGAAGCAGGACAGCTGCCCGGCCTTCTCCTGCGGGGTCATGCGGGCGATCAGCCCCTCGATCCGATCCGACCGGCCCTGGGCGAAGGCGACGCCGCCGAGCGACAGCCCGGCGATCGCGGCCCCGGAACGGACAAGGGTGCGGCGGTCGATGGTGGCGGTCATGGCGGCTCCGATGCGGCTGGGATGCGGCGAGGGCAGGAACACCGCGCTATACGCCGGGCCCTCGATGAGGCAACACGCGGGAGCTTCGGCGAGACCGCGATGGGTCGCGTCGTCAAGGATACGCCGCGCTGCGTGGTCCCTACCGACACCGTTGCCGGGTGCATCTTCCAGCAACGCCGGTCCAGAGAGACGTGCGGCGCGGCCGGCGGCGGCTCCCCGGATACCGCCATGGGATGCGGGTGCGTGCGGCGACGCTCACTACCGCAACGTGGGAGGGAGCGACGCCAGGCACTGATGGGCGTCGACCTGAAACGCTGATCGCCGCCTACGGCCGGCCCTTTGTTCGGAGAGCGGTTCCGGGTCGGTACGCCGCCCAGCACCTTCTACGGTGCGCTTGGCAGCACCCCGTCGCCGCCGGGTGCCGGCGGGTTCGCGCGTCGGCTCACCCGGACGCGCAACGTCTGCGACTGCAACGTCGTCTTCGTCGACTGAGGGCGCGGCCGGCAGGCCGACGGCGCTTGGTTCGGTCGGCAGCTTGGATTTCTGATCCAGATTGCTAATCTAGCATTATACAAGTGCTTGATATGCAGCCGAAATAAACCGAAGCTCGGCGGGCGCGTTGGGGGCGGGTCGTTGCGTCGCGACGACCGAGCCGGAGAGCCCCCATGTATTATCACGACAAGCGCCTTCAGTATCCGGTCCGCGTGACCGAGCCCGATCCCGCGTTCGCGACCATGCTCCAGCAGGCGATCGGCGGCGTCGAAGGCGAGATCCGCGTCTGCATGCAGTACTTCTTCCAGGCGTGGGGCAACCGCGCACCGACGACGAAGTACCGCGACATGTTGCTCCACACCGCGACCGAGGAGATCGGCCATATCGAGATGCTCGCGACCGCGGTGGCGCTCAACCTCGACAAGGCGCCGACCCACCTTCAGGAGGAGGGTGTCAAGGACAAGGTCGTCGGCGCGGTGATGGGCGGCGAGAACCCCCGCGTCACCGTCGAGGGAATGATCCACAAGAACCTGCTGTCGGGCGGGCTCGCGGCGATGCCGATGGACTCGGACGGCGTGCCGTTCAACATGAGCCACATCTATGCCAGCGGCAACGTCGCCGCCGACATGTACTGCAACGTCGCCGCCGAGAGCACCGGCCGGGTGCTGGCGGTCAGGCTCTACAACGCAGCCCACGACCGGGGCATGAAGGACATGCTCCACTACATGATCGCGCGCGACACCATGCACCAGCAGCAATGGCTGGCGGTGATCGAGGAACTCGGCGGCACGGAGGCGGCGCTGCCGATCCCCAATTCATTCCCGCAGGAGCAGGAGGACCAGCGCAACAACTACAACTTCTACGCGACCTCGGTCGACGGCAGCGTTCCCGAGGGGCGCTGGACGAGCGGGTCGTCGCTGGACGGCAAGGGCGAATTCACCGTGTTCAAGAACGAGCCGCTAGGCGAGGAGCCGGTGCTGGGTGCGGCGCGGGCGGACTCGGGTGCGCAGGCTGAGCAGATCGGCGGCTGAGCATCACCCCCACCCTTCGGCGCTACGCGCCTCTTCCCTCTCCCGCCGGAAGAGGGAGGGAGCGGTGCAGCCGCGGGAGGGTGAGGGCGACCACAACGAAGAGGGGCGGTCCCGCGGAGGAGCCGCCCCTTCTCGTGCGCTACGCCGTCGGACGTGAGCCGCTGCGCCAGTCCCGCAGGTCGCCGTGGCGAGGGCGGGATCGCCGTGCGGTCCCGCCCCTGCCCGCATCAGCGCTTGGAGAACTGGAAGCTGCGGCGTGCCTTCGCCCGGCCGTACTTCTTGCGCTCCACGGTGCGGCTGTCGCGGGTCAGGAAGCCCGCCGCCTTGACGGGTGCGCGCAGCGCCGGCTCGTACTTGGTGATCGCCTGGCTGATGCCGTGCTTCACCGCGCCGGCCTGGCCCGACAGCCCACCGCCCTTGACGGTGCAGACCACGTCGTACTGGCCCTCGCGCTCGGCGACGCCGAACACCTGGTTGATGACGAGGCGCAAGCTCGGACGCGCGAAATAGACCTGCTGGTCGCGGCCGTTGATGGTGATCTTGCCGCTGCCCGGCTTCAGCCAGACGCGGGCCACCGCGTCCTTGCGGCGGCCGGTGGCGTAGGCGCGGCCCTCCTTGTCGAGCTCCTGCTCGCGCAGCGGCGCGCGCTGCACCGGCTCGTCGAGGGCGCCGGCCATGTACGCCTCGGCCGAGGCGTCGGACTGGGCGACGGCTGCCTCGCGCTGCTCGTTGAGCGCCGCGCCGAGATCGGAAAGCGACTGACGGTTGTCGGACATTTACGCGCCCACCTTGTTCTTGCGGCTCATGCCGGCGATATCGAGGACTTCCGGATTCTGGGCGGCATGGGGATGCTCGCTGCCGGCGAAGATGCGCAGGTTGCGCATCTGCTCGCGGCCCAGCGGCCCGCGCGGGATCATCCGCTCCACCGCCTTCTCCAGCACGCGCTCGGGGAAGCGGCCTTCCAGCACCTTGGCGGCGGTGATCTGCTTGATCCCGCCGGCATAGCCGGTGTGCTTGTAGTAGACCTTCTTCTGCGCCTTGTTCGACGTGAAGCGGATCTTGTCGGCGTTGATGACGACGACGTTGTCGCCGCAGTCGACGTGGGGGGTGAACGACGTCTTGTGCTTGCCGCGCAGGACGTTGGCGATCACCACCGCGGTGCGGCCGACCACCAGGTCGGTGGCGTCGACGATGTGCCACTTCTTCTCCACCTCGTGCGGCTTGGCCGACTTGGTGGTCTTCATGAGCGCCTTCATGGGCGTGTTGACCTTTCGAAACGCGAAAGCGCCACCCAACGAGGCGGCGCGAACGGCGGTGCAATGCTGGAGAGTGGCCAGCAAGTCAAGCAAAGTGCGGCTTTGCTGACGGGTATCAGCGTACCCGGCTGCCGATCCGGTGTGTCGCGACCACCGCCGCGATCAGCAGCAGCGCCGCGTTGAGCTGGTGCGCGACCGCCACTTCGATGCGCACGCCGGTCAGCAGGGTCGCGATCCCGAGCGCGATCTGGAGCAGGAGCAGCACCGCGACCGCCGCGGCGGCCCCGCGCCCACCCGCCTTGGCGGCGCGATGCCCGAGCCACAGCAGCCCCGCCGCCGCCACGAAGGCGAGCCAGCGATGGATGAACTGCACCACGACCGGGTTGTCGATCGCGTTGCTCCAGAGCGGCGCCGCCATGGGCACGCTGGTGGGGAACCAGGCGTCGCCCATCAGCGGCCAGCTCGAAAAGGCGTAGCCCGCGTCGAGCCCGGCGGTCAGCGCGCCGAACAGGAGCTGGAGCGCGAGCAGCCCGAGCGCGGCGATGCCGAGCGGGGTGAGCCGCGCCGAGCGGGCGGTCGGCCACCGCTCCACCGCGGCGAGGTCGCGCGCGGTCCATACGATGCCTGCCAGGATGAACAGCGCGGTGAGCAGATGGGTCGCGAGCCGGAGATGGCTGACGTCGGTCCGCTGGGTCAGCCCCGAGGCGACCATCCACCAGCCGATCGCCCCCTGCAACCCGCCCAGCGCGAGCAGCGCGGTCAGCCGGATACCGTAGCCGCGCGGGATCTGTCTCCGCAGCCAGAACCACAGCAGCGGCCCCGCGAAGGCCAGCCCGATGACCCGGCCAAGCAGCCGGTGGAGGTACTCCCAGAAGAAGATCGCCTTGAACCCGGCCAGGGTCATGCCCTGGTTGAACGCGGCGTACTCGGGTATCCGCTTGTAGCGGTCGAACTCGTCCTGCCACGCCGCCTCGGTGAGCGGCGGGATGGTCCCGCTGATCGGCTTCCACTGGGTGATCGACAGCCCGCTCTCGGTCAGTCGGGTGATGCCGCCGACCACCACCATCGCGACGATCAGCCCGGCGACCGCGTAGAGCCAGCGCCTGATCGCGCGCGGACGGGTGCCGGTCTGGTAGGCGGGCGATGGATGCAGCATGGCGTGCGTCTACCGCCCGAGTGCTGGAGCGTGAAGCGGCAAGTTTCCCGCCCGCCCGCATGAGGTCGGGCTGAGCCGGTGCCGGCACCCCTTGCCTCCCGCCCAGACGGAGCCTTGCCGGATGCGGGGAACAATCTGGATCAATGTCGACGCGCGTGCCCCACCTCGTTGGCTGATCCAGGTTAATGAACGCGGCTGCCCGATTTGCAGGAATGAAGCATGATCCAATCGGTTGGTGAGGAAAGACCGCGGTCGGCGGAAGCGGCGGCGGACAACTGGACGGCCGTGTCCCGCACGCATCTGGTGGCCGAGTATCATGCCGATGGCCGCCTGCTCTCCGCCAATCGCGTCCTCCTCGACCTGATGGCGTACGGCGAGGAGGAGGTGTTGGGTCGCGAGCACGCGATCTTCTGTCCCCCCTCCCATGCCGCGTCGGACGAGTACCGCGCGCTGTGGGCGGACCTGCGGCGCGGCCGGCCCGCGCACGGCAAATACCCGCGCGTGACACGCGACGGCCGGGCGCTGTGGGTGCGCGCCAGCTACGATCCGGTGCTCGACCCGTCCGGACGGGTGTGCCGCGTGGTCGAGGTCGCGACCGACATCACCGCCACCGCCGCGCGCAACGCCGCATTCGAGGCGCAGGTCCGCGCCATCAACCTGTCGCAGGCGGTGGTCGAGTTCGCGCCCGACGGCACGTTGCTGGCCGCCAACGACCGTTTCCTGGCGCTGGTCGGCTACGACCGATCGGGGCTGATCGGCCGTCATCACCGGGTGCTCTGCGCCCCGGAGGACGCCCGGTCCCCCGAATACGCCGCCTTCTGGCGGAAGCTCGCCTCGGGCCGCTACGACGCCGGCCTGTACCGCCGGACTGCGCGTGACGGACGCGAACTGTGGCTGCGCGCGACCTACAACCCGGTGATCGCCGCCAACGGCCTGCCCGAACGGATCGTCAAGGTGGCGACCGACGTCACCCACCAGGTGGCGCTGGAGGGGGAGGTGAAGCGGCAGCTGGGCGAGGCGCGCACGCTGGAAGCGCAGCTGACCCGCCGCGACGAGGAGCGCGAGGCGCTGTTCGGAGAGATCGCCGCGATCGTCGGCACGGTCGGCGAGATCGCGCGCCAGACCAAGCTCGTCGCGCTCAACGCCGCGATCGAGGCGGCGCGTGCGGGGGAAGCGGGGCAGGGGTTCGCGGTCGTGGCGGCAGAGGTCGGCGATCTCGCCAACGCCGTACGCGCCGCCACCGAACGGGCCACCGCGCTGTTGCGATAGGTAGGCGCGCGCATCGGTGGCCGTGGATCGGGCGGGCTCGATCCGTGACGTTTCATGGCCCGCGGGGATCGTCCATGGCGATGAGACATTGTCACCATCGATGAGAGACGCTACATCATCGCGGACGATGGCCGCCGCGACTCGCCTTTTCCGGTTCAACGGGTTCGACCGCCTCGCGATCTGGCTGTCGGGATTGTGCGTCGTCCACTGCGTCTCCACCGCGGTACTTGTGGCGCTGGCCTCGGCGGCGGGGGGCATGCTGTTGTCGCCGGTGTTCCACGAGGTGGGGCTGGTCGTCGCCATGGCGCTGGGCGCGCTGGCGCTGGGCCGCGGGGTCGTCACCCATGGCTACATGATGCCCGCCGCGATGGGCTCGCTGGGGCTCGGCGTCATGGCGGGGGCGCTGACCCTTCACGACCATGGCGGCGGCGAGGCGCTGTGGACGATCGTCGGGGTGGGACTGCTCGCCTTCGGGCACGACCTCAACCGTCGTGCCGACGCCTGAGTATTGCCGCGCGGACCCCGCGGGCCTACCTGTCGGACATGGCCCACGCGCACGCCCACGATCAGCACAGCCACCGGGAGCATCACGGCGCCGACCTGACCCGCGCGGCGCAGACCACGCTGGAGAAATCGGGCGAGCAGTGGACCAAGATGCGCGAGGGGGTGTTCGCCGCGCTCGCCGGGTTCGACAAGCCGGCGTCGGCCTACGACATCGCGGAAGCCTTGTCGAAGAAGGAAGGCCGCCGGGTGGCCGCCAACAGCATCTACCGCATCCTCGACCTGTTCGTGGGCGCCAACCTCGCCCGCCGGGTGGAAAGCGCCAACGCCTACGTCGCCAACGCCCATCCCGACTGCCTGCACGACTGCATTTTCCTGGTATGCGACGGGTGCGGGCAGACCACCCATCTCGACGATGATCGCCTGACCGGCGGCGTCCGCAGCGCCGCCGCGGCCACCGGCTTCGCCCCGGAACGCCCGGTGATCGAGGTGCGCGGGCGCTGCGGGGATTGCCGCGAGGCCTGACGCAGGTCCCGTGCAGGCCGCGAGGATTTGCGCACCGCGATGATCGTCGCAATCGACACCATCGCGCGCAGGCGGTAAGCGCCGGGACTATGGCCGACAATCCCGCGACGCCGCTGCTCGATACCGTTCGGCTCCCGGCCGATCTCCGCAGGCTGAAGCCCGACCAGCTCCGCCAGCTCGCCGACGAGCTGCGCAGCGAGACCATCTCCGCGGTCGGCACCACCGGCGGCCATCTCGGCTCGGGGCTCGGCGTGGTCGAGTTGACCACGGCGATCCACTACGTGTTCGACACGCCCGCCGACCGGTTGGTCTGGGATGTCGGGCACCAATGCTATCCCCACAAGATCCTGACCGGTCGCCGCGACCGCATCCGCACGCTGCGCCAGGGCGGCGGGCTCAGCGGCTTCACCAAGCGGTCGGAGAGCGAGTACGACCCGTTCGGCGCGGCGCATTCCTCCACCTCGATCTCGGCCGCGCTCGGCTTTGCGGTGGCGAACAAGATGGCGGGCAAGCCCGGCAAGGCGATCGCGGTGATCGGCGACGGTTCCATGTCGGCGGGCATGGCGTACGAGGCGATGAATAATGCCGAGCAGGCGGGCAACCGGCTGGTCGTCATCCTCAACGACAACGACATGTCGATCGCGCCCCCGGTCGGCGGGTTGTCGGCCTATCTCAGCCGCATCGTGTCGAGCCGCGAGTTCCTCGGCCTGCGCGAAACGCTGAAGAAGTTCGCGCGCCGCCTGCCGCGCCCGTTCCACACCGCCGCACGCAAGACGGACGAGTTCGCGCGCGGCATGACCATGGGCGGGACCCTCTTCGAGGAGCTCGGCTTCTATTACGTCGGCCCGATCGACGGCCACAATCTCGATCACCTCATCCCGGTGCTGGAGAATGTCCGTGACGCCGAGGAGGGGCCGATCCTGGTCCACGTCGTCACCAAGAAGGGCAAGGGCTATGCCCCCGCCGAGGCGTCGGCGGACAAGTATCACGGCGTCCAGAAGTTCGACGTGGTGACCGGCGCGCAGGCCAAGGCGCCGCCGGGTCCGCCCCAGTACCAGAACGTCTTCGGCGACGCGCTGGTCCGGGAGGCCGCGACCGACCCGACGATTTGCGCGATCACCGCGGCGATGCCGTCGGGCACGGGCGTCGACCGCTTCGCCAAGGCGTATCCGGACCGCAGCTTCGACGTCGGCATCGCCGAGCAGCACGCGGTGACCTTCGCCGCCGGGCTCGCGGCGCAGGGGATGCGGCCGTTCTGCGCGATCTATTCGACCTTTCTCCAGCGCGCCTATGACCAGGTGGTCCACGACGTCGCGATCCAGAACCTGCCCGTCCGGTTCGCGATCGACCGCGCCGGGCTGGTCGGGGCGGACGGCGCCACCCATGCCGGGTCGTTCGACGTCACCTATCTGGCGACCCTGCCCAATTTCGTGGTGATGGCGCCGGCCGACGAGGCGGAGCTGGTCCACATGGTCCACACCATGGCCCGACACGACACCGGCCCGATCGCCGTCCGCTACCCGCGCGGCAACGGCACCGGCGTCGCGCTGCCCGAGACGCCGCAGCTGCTGGAGATCGGCAAGGGTCGGGTGGTGCGCGAGGGCAAGAAGGTCGCGATCCTGTCGCTCGGCACTCGCCTGGCCGAGGCGGAAAGGGCCGCCGACCGGCTGGAGGCGCGCGGGCTGTCGACGACGGTGGCGGACCTGCGCTTCGCCAAGCCGCTCGACGAGGCGCTGATCCGCCGCCTGCTGACCACCCATGAGGTCGCGGTGACGATCGAGGAGAATGCGGTCGGGGGCTTCGGCGCGCACGTGCTCACCATGGCATCGGACGAGGGATTGATCGACGGCGGGCTGAAGCTGCGCACCCTGCGCCTGCCCGACCGCTTCCAGGACCAGGACAAGCCCGAGATCCAGTATGCCGAGGCGGGGCTGGACGCCGACGCGATCGTCGCCACGGTACTGGCGGCATTGCGCCACAACAGCGCGCGGGTGAGCGAGAGCGCGTGAGCGGCTGGGAGAAGGTCGCCCTCCTGACCGCGCTCGCGGTGATCGCGCTGATCGGTTTGAACGTCTCGCTGTGGCGGCGCATGAAGGCGGCGACGCGCGAGGCGGCGGCGCGGCGCGCGGCTGAGGACCATGACGGCTGACGCGCTTGCCGCGCTGAGCGAGGGCGAGCGCCGGGTGCTGGCGCTGCTCGCCGCGGGCCACACCGCCAAGTCGATCGCCGCCGAACTGGACATGTCGGTCAACGCCGTCAACGAACGGCTGCGCGATGCGCGGCGCAAGACCGGTGCGGGCAGCAGCCGCGAACTCGCCCGCGCGCTCGCCGCCGGGCGTGCGCCACAAGAAAGTCGGGACGATTTTGTCGGGATGGCGATGGCGCCGGCAGGGGGCGAGAGCGGCCCGGTCGGGGCGACGCACGGGGCGTGGCTCCGCATCGGAGTGCCGCTCATGATCCTTGCCGCCCTGCTCGCTATTGCCGTCCTGCCTGCCCGGCAGGCGAGCGTCCCGGTGGACGACACCCTGATCGGCCCGCTCGTCAACCGGGAGGAGCCCGGTGTGGCCGAACTCCACGCCCGCGTTCGTGCGCAGCGACGCGATCCGGCGGCAGAGGCGCTGCTCCTCAGCCGCTACCGCGCCTTGCCGGACATGAGCGGCGCGACCATGCGGGTGGTCTGCGGCGACACGATGTGCGAGGTGGCGGGCGCGGCGCCGCGCGGCCGATCGCTGGTCGCCCTGCAGAAGCTCGGTCTGTCCGGCCTGATCTCTGACGGATTTCGCGGCACCTTCTTCCAGGTGGGTGCGCTGGGAAAAGGGCGCGACGTCTTCGTGACCTATCTCGACCGCGGTCCAGCCCGGCGACCGGCGGGCTGATGGCCAAGCTCCGCATCGATCAGCTTCTCGTCGAGCGCGGCCTCGCCGAGAGCCGGGCGCGCGCGCAGGCGCTGGTCATGGCAGGGCTGGTGTTCGCGGGGACACGCAAGATCGACAAGCCGGGGCAGGCGGTCGCCGACGACGTCCTGCTCGACGTGCGCGGGCGCGATCATCCCTGGGTGTCGCGCGGAGGCATCAAGCTCGACCACGGCCTGACGCATTTCGGCTGGGAGGTGGCGGGCGCGGTGGCGATCGACGTCGGCTCGTCGACCGGGGGCTTCACCGACGTGCTGCTGACCCGTGGCGCCGCCCGCGTCTACGCGGTGGACAGCGGCACCAATCAGCTCGCCTGGAAACTGCGCCAGGACGCCCGCGTCGTCGTTCACGAGCAGACCAGCGCCCGCATCCTCACCGCCGATCACATCCCCGAGCCGATCGACCTCGTCGTCTGCGACGCGAGTTTCATCGGCCTCGCCAAGGTGCTCGGCCGCCCGCTCTCGTTCGCGCGGCCCGGGGCGCGGCTTCTCGCACTGGTCAAGCCGCAGTTCGAGGCGGGGCGGGACGAGGTCGGCAAGGGCGGCGTGATCCGCGACCCCGGGGTGCATGCGCGGGTGTGCGACGAGGTCGCCGCCTGGGTTGCGAGCGTCGGCTGGCGGGTGGAGGGCGTGACCACCAGCCCGATCACCGGCCCTGAGGGGAATGTCGAGTTCCTGCTCGCCGCGGTGCGGGGGTAAACCTGCGGCGTCGGCATATGCCGATGCGGAAAACCGTCGTTCGTCCCCGATCGGATCACCCCGATCAATCCGCGGCGGTCCGACATGTTTACCTGCCGTTTCGGTTCGGGCAGGAAGCGCCGCCATGTCTTGAGGCGGAAGGACCGGGGTTGAGCGAGATCGCGTCGAGGGGCCAGCTGCGGCAATCCTACTTCCGCTGGGCGGCGTTCACCGTGCCGCTGATCCTGCTGCTCGGCTTTCTCTCGGGCAGCGGCGTCGCCGCAGGGGGTGATAGCGGCTGGTATCGCGCGCTGGTCAAGCCGGGCGTCAATCCGCCCGACTGGGCCTTTCCCGTCGCGTGGACCATCATCTACGTCCTGCTTGGCCTCGCGCTGGCGATGGTGCTCAACGCCCGCGGCGCGGCGGGCAGGGGCTTGGCGATCCTTCTCTTTGCCCTGAGCTTCGCCGGTGCGCTCGGCTGGATGCCGCTGTTCTTCGGCGCGCACCGGATCGGGCCGGCGTTCTGGCTGATCGTCTTCATGCTCGCGACCGGCATCGCCGCCGCCTTCGCCTTTGCCCGCATCCGTCCGGTGGCGGCATGGCTGCTGTTGCCTTATCTCGTCTGGATCAGCTTCGCGGGCGTCCTCACCTGGCGGATCGACCGGTTGAACCCGGATGCGGCGAGGCTTGCGCCCGGCGGTTCCACGTCCCAGATGCTCTGACATGCAGACCGACAACAAGCTGTTCGACGATCTCGCCAAGGTGCTGAACGGTGCCGCCGGCACGCTCGCGGGGATGGGGCGCGAGGCGAAGGAGACGCTGCGCCAGCGCAACCGCGAGTGGGTCGCGGGGCTGGACCTGGTCACGCGCGAGGAGTTCGACGCCGTCAAGGCGATGGCGGTCGCCGCTCGCGACGAGGCCGATGCCCTGCGCGCGCGGCTCGACGCGCTGGAGGCGAAGAGCGTCGGCACGACCCCCGACGTCGCCGCGGCCGGCTGATCGGTCATCGAGCCTGCCCTGCCGACGGCCTCGCTGCGCTTGCGGGCGGGCGTGACCGGCGTCAGGGTGAGAGCGTGCCATGCTGACGCAGACCGATCCCACCCCCGACGAGGCCGCCCCCATCGACATGCTGGAGGCGTACTACGCCGCCCATGGCTGGGAGCATGAGCGCCACGACGAGGAGATCGTCGCCACCGTCAAGGGCAGCTGGACCGGTTACGAGCTGCGGGCGCTGTGGCGCGAGGACGACAGCGTCCTCCAATTCCTCGCCTTCCCGGACATCAAGGTCACCGACGATCGGCGCGCGGCGATCTACGAGGCGATCGGGCTGGTCAACGAGCAGTTGTGGATCGGTCATTTCGAGCTGTGGTCGTCGTCGGGCGTGCTGCTCTTCCGCCACGCGGCGATGGTCGATGGGGAGGGGGGTGAGGGATCCATGACGCTCGCCGCGGTCGAGCTGCTGGTCGAGAGCGCGATCGAGGAGTGCGAGCGCTTCTACCCGGTGTTCCAGTTCGTGCTGTGGGGCGGCAAGTCGCCCAGGGACGCGCTGGCGGCGGCGCTGATCGAGACGCAAGGGGAGGCGTAGGTCCTTCGGCGACCGGCGCGGGTATCGTGCCGGACCACTTTCCGCCGACATGCCCCGTCCGCCCTCCACCTCTTGGATGAGGCGGCTGGTGTGGCACGGGTCGGTGATACGGGCGAACGCCCCGGCTTGCCGCTGACAGGAGGAATTCGACAGCGGAACGGGTGGCGTCGCACCTGATGCCCGTACCGCGGGGAGCGCTTGACCCGGGTGGTCATGGCCCCGCAAGTGCGGGTTGGAATATCCGGCCGCTGTCCCTGGTGCATGACGGTAACCCCGACGACGCTGGGGTGACGGTCGGCCGGGGATGGTCATGCATTCAAACGGGGGGCGGGGACATGAACACGCCAGTCTGGCTGATCGGCTGCGGCAACATGGCCGGGGCGATGCTGCGCCGATGGGTCGACAGCGGCATCGACCCCGATCGCTTCACCGTTGTCACGCGCTCTCCCACCACCGTTCCTGACGGCGTCCGCGCGCTCCACGCGCTGCCGGTCGGCGAGACGCCGGGCATCGTCATGCTCGGGGTCAAGCCGCAGCAGCTCGACGCGGTCGCGCCGATCCTCGCGGGGGTGCGGCCCGCCATCCTGCTGTCGATCCTCGCGGCGGTCGACGAGGCGGCGCTCGCCGCCCGGATCGAGGCGGACGCGATCGTGCGGGCGATGCCCAACCTGCCCGTGGCGATCGGCAAGGGGGTCGTCGCGCTTCATAGCGGCTGCGCCGATCCTGCCGTCCGCGGCGCGGTGGCGGCGCTCGCCCGCCCGCTCGGGCTGGTCGAGTGGATCGCCGACGTCGCGCATTTCGACGCGGTCACCGCACTCGCCGGGTCGGGACCGGGCTTCACCTATCGCTGGATCGACGCCCTCGCGGGGGCCGGGGCGGCGCTCGGCCTTTCGAACCCCCAGGCGCTCCGCCTGGCGCTCGCCACCGTCGAGGGGTCGGCGATGCTCGCGGCCGCGGCGTCGGAGCCGCCGGCGGCGCTGGCCGACCGCGTCGCCAGCCGCGGCGGCTCGACGCGTGAAGGGCTCGACGTGCTCGACCGGGACGGCGCGTTGGCGGCGCTGGTCGCCGACACGCTGCGCGCGGCCGAGCGCCGCAACGCCGAGATGGCGGCTGCCGCCCGCCGCGGATGATCACCGTCGAGGGGCCGGGGGGTGATGCGGCACGCGCTACCGCCCGGCAGGGATGCGCCGGGTAGTTTCGCACCGATCGCGGGGTGCGGAGGTCCGGCCGGGCGGCTCAGCGGTGGAGGGAGTCGATCTGCGCGCGCGCCTGATCGTCGATCATGCCTTCCAGCACCGCCCAATAGCCTCCCACCGCCTGCTGGCCGGCGCGCGAGTAGGCCGCGGTCATCCGCTGCCGGATGGTCTCGAACAGCTCGTTCTCGAGCGCCGCGCCCGCTCGGGTGAGCCGCAGCAGCCGTTGTCGGCGGTCGCGCTCGCCCGGCCGCGCCTCGATCAGCTCGCGGTCCGTCAGCTCGTTGAGCACCCGCCCGAGCGATTGCTTGGTGATCGACAGGAGGCTCAGGAGCTCGCTCACGGTGATGTCGGGCCGCCGGGCGACGAAGTAGAGCGCGCGGTGGTGCGCCCGCCCGAGCCCGCGGGCGGCGAGTTCGGCATCGGCGGTCCGGGTCAGGTGCGCATGGCCGAAGTAGAGGAGCTCCATGCCCCGGCGGAGCTCGGGCTCGCGCAGGAACTGGGCGGAGGGAAGGGGAGCCGGGGCAGCCATGTTGACCCGTTTAGCCATCCGCCCTACGCCGCCGCAACCCCACCGATCACCAACCTCGCTCAAGAGGCGCATTGCCGTGACCACCTCTGCGTTCCGCTTCGATCCCAGTCCCGCGCCCGTCGCCGCGAGCGAGCGTGCCGCCCGGCTGGTCGATCCCGGGTTCGGGCGCGTGTTCACCGATCACATGGCCGTCGTTCGCTGGCGGGAGGGGGAGGGTTGGCACGACCCGGTCGTCACCCAGCGGACCAGCCTGTCCTTCGATCCCGCGAGCGCCGTGCTCCATTACGCGCAGGAGATCTTCGAGGGCCTCAAGGCCTATCGCCTCGCCGACGGCGCCACCGCGCTGTTCCGCCCCTATGCCAACGCCGCCCGGTTCCGCGCCTCGGCCCGGCGGATGGCGATGCCCGAACTGCCCGACGACCTCTTTCTCGGCTCGATCGAGAAGCTGATCGCCGTCGACCGCGACTGGATGCCCGACAGTGCCGAAGGCGCGCTGTACCTGCGGCCCTTCACCGTCGCGTCGGAGGCGTTCCTGGGTGTCCGGCCCGCGGCCGAGTATCTCTACATGGTCCTCGCCTCCTCGGTCGGTGCCTATTGGAAGGGCGGCATGCGCGCGGTGTCGCTGTGGGTCGCACGCGACACCACCCGCGCCGGTCCGGGTGGCACGGGCGCGGCCAAGTGCGGCGGCAACTACGCCGCCAGCCTCTCGGCACAGCGCCAGGCGATCGCCAAGGGGTTCGATCAGGTCGTGTTCCTCGACGCGGTGGAGCGGCGCTGGGTGGAAGAGCTCGGCGGCATGAACATCTTCTTCGTGTTCGACGACGGCACGCTGCGCACGCCGCCGCTCAGCGACACGATCCTGGCCGGGATCACCCGCGATTCGCTGCTCGCGATCGCGCGCGACACCGGACTGGTCGTGGTCGAGGAGCCCTACGCCATCGACGACTGGCGCGCCGACGCGGTCAGCGGCCGTCTGGTGGAAGCGTTCGCCTGCGGCACCGCGGCGGTGGTCACGCCGATCGGCCACGTCGCCGACGGCGATGCGCGCTTCACCATCGGCACGGGTGACACGGGTCCGATCACCGACCGCCTGCACCGCGCACTAGCCGACATCCAGCGCGGCCGCGCGCCCGACCCGCACGGCTGGCTCCACCGCCTCGCCTGAGGGCTTTCCACCGCGCGCCGGACGGCTATAAGGCCGGCCCGGCCGATGGGGCGTCGCCAAGCGGTAAGGCAACGGTTTTTGGTACCGTCATACGCAGGTTCGAATCCTGCCGCCCCAGCCACGTACCGTTTCCTGGCGCACAGGGGCGGAAGCTCGATCTAGCCTAGGCCGCCCTGCGGCGGGCCGAACGCCGGAGCGGCTACGCTGATCGCCGGGCGAGCGAGGGTCTTGCCCGAGGGCGCGAGTCCGCTTCTCGCGATCGCGCCGGGATCAGGCCGCGTGCCGCGCCGTCGCCAGCGTCTCGCGGATGCGGGCGAGTGCTTCTGCCTCGGCGGCTGCCTCGCCCATCAGTTCCCAGGCGCCGCTGAGCGCAAAGGCGCAGTGGCCGTGGACGGTGGCGATCAGGGAGCGGGCGAGGGTGCTGACCTGTTGGTCGGCGGGACGGGCGAGGGCGCGGGCGACCTCGGCGACGACGATCTCGGTGAGCACGCCGCGCGCCGCCTGGTCCGCGGCCGACAGCCCGGCCGGCGAGAGGCGATGGTCGTAGATCGCGGTCCACAGGTGCGGCCGCGACCGTGCGAAGGCGAAATAGCCGTCGACGAGCGCGGCGATGCGGTCGCCTCTCGGAGCGGCGTCGAGCGCGGCGCGGAGCGCCGTCGCCCACAGGCCGAAGCTGCGGGTGTTGATCGCCGCGACCAGCCGGTCGGTCGACCCGAACAGGTTATGGATCGTCCCGATCGAATAGCCGACGCGCCGCGCCACCTCGCGCGCGGAGAAGCCGGCGAGCCCGACCTCGCCGACCAGCGCGCTGCCCGCGGCGAGGATCAGTTCCTCGAGCTCGTCGCGGCTGTGATCGGACCGGCGCCCCATGGGGAGGCGATACCAAATCAATTGAACATCGTCCAATTTATATATTGATCGCCGTTCAATTCAGGCTATGCTGCCGGCTGAGCTTGGAGGAAGCATCGATGCTGGTCCTGATGGTGGCATTGTGGATCGCGACGGCCGTGTTGTGGCGGTGGTCGCTGGCCCCCTGGCGCGAGGCGCCGATCGGGCATCGCGTCCGGCCCGCGCCTGCAAGCCGGATGGGTCGCGTGCCGGAGCCCGTCGCGTCCGGGACGGATCGGGGCGCGGGTGCGGGGTGCGGCGACGGGGTCGGCCGGCTGTACAGCCGCCGCCTGCCCGCGCAGGATCGTTCACCAATCGGCGCTACCGACACGGGCGAGGGGAGATAACCATGGCCGCACCTGACGTCTCGCTGATCGGCAAGCGCCGGTTCGGGCCGCTGTTCGTCGTCCAGTTCCTGGGGGCGTTCAACGACAACCTGCTGAAGTTCGCGCTGCTGTTCCTCACCAATTTCGGGCTCTACGCCGCCGATCCCGCCAAGGGCGAGATGCTGGCGACGATCGCCACCGGGCTGTTCATCCTGCCCTATTTCCTGTTCTCGGCACTCGCCGGCCAGCTCGCCGATCGCTTCGACAAGGCGCGGCTGGTGCGGGTGGTGAAGGCGGCGGAGGTCGGGATCATGCTGCTCGCGCTCGCCGGCTTCTGGGTCCAGTCGGTGCCGGTGCTGCTCGCCTGCCTGTTCCTGATGGGGGTGCATTCGACGGTCTTCGGCCCGGTCAAATACTCCATCCTGCCCCAGCACCTGGCGCCGGGCGAGGTGATGGGCGGAACGGGCATGATCGAGGCAGGGACCTTCCTCGCCATCCTCGGCGGGCAGCTGCTGGGCGGGGTGATCCCGCCCTGGGAGGCGGGGCTGGTCGCGACGGGCGTGGCGGTGCTGGGGCTGCTCGCGAGCCTGGCGGTGCCGCCCGCTACCCCGGCCGCACCGGGGCTTCGGATCGAGCGCAACATCCTGAAGGGCACGTGGGACATCCTGAAGGTCGCGCACGGGCGCGAGGGGGTGTGGCTGGCGATCCTGGGGATCAGCTGGTTCTTCTCGGTCGGGGCGATTCTGCTGTCCGAGTTCGCGCCGCTCGCCAGCGGCACGCTTCATGCGGGCGCGCCCGTGGTGACGCTGTTTCTCCTGGTCTTCTCGGTGTCGGTCGCGCTGGGATCGCTCACCGTCAACAAGCTGCTCGGCGGCGCGGTGTCGGCGCGCTACGTGCCGGTCGCCGCGCTGGGACTGGCGCTGTTCCAGCTCGACCTCTGGATCGCGACGGCCGCCTATGTGCCCGTCGCGCCGCAGAGCGACGTCGCGGGGTTCCTGGCGAGCGCCGGCAGCTGGCACATCCTCGCCGCGCTCGCCGGCATCGCCTTCTCGGGGGGCGTGTTCATCGTGCCGCTCTACGCGATCCTCCAGGTCCACAGCGCGCCCGAGGAGCGGTCGCGGATGATCGCCGCCAACAACATCGTCAACGCGGTCGTCACGGTGCTGACCGTCGCGGTCGTCACGTTGCTGCTCGCCAACGGCACGGGGGTGCCGGGGGTGATCGGCGCGCTCGGCTTCGCGACGCTGGCGGTGGCGCTGATCTCGTGCTGGCTGCTGCCGGAGACCTTGCTGAAGGCGCTGGTGCGGGGGGTGCTGCGGCTTCTCTACCGGGTCGACGTCCACGGGGCGGAGAACATGCCGCGTCCGGGAACACGCGCGGTGGTGGTGGTCAACCACGTGTCGTTCCTCGACGGGCTGCTGCTCGCCGCCTTCCTGCCGGGGCGGCCGACCTTCGCGGTCCACAGCCGCATCGCCAGGGCGTGGTGGGTGCGGCCGTTCCTGGGACTGTTCGACGCCTTTCCGGTCGATCCCACCAACCCGATGGCCGCCAAGGCGATGGTCAAGGCGGTGCGCGAGGGGCGGGTGCTGGTGATCTTCCCCGAGGGGCGGATCACCGTGACGGGCGCGCTGATGAAGGTGTTCGACGGCCCCGGCATGGTCGCCGACAAGGCCGACGCGGCCGTCGTGCCGGTCCGGATCGACGGGGCGCAGTTCACCCCCTTTTCGCGGTTGAAGGGCAAGGTGCGGCTCCGGACCTTTCCCAGCATCACCCTCACCGTGCTGCCGCCGCGCCGCTTTCGGGTCGAGGGCGACACCGCGCGTCAGCGCCGCGCGGCGGCGGGCGCGAAGCTGTACGACGTGATGAGCGGCATGATCTTCGAGACGTCGGACACGGATCGCACCCTCTACCGCGCGCTGGTCGATGCCGCCGGGGTGCACGGGTTCGGGGCGCCGATCGTCGAGGACGTGAAGCGCGAGCCGCTGAGCTACGGTCGCCTCCTGGCGGGCAGCATCGCCCTCGGCCGCCCGCTCGCGGCCATGTCGCGGCGCGGGGAGGCCGTGGGACTGCTGCTGCCCAACGTCAACGCGGTGGTCGCCGCCTTTTTCGCGCTCCAGCGTACGGGCCGCGTGCCGGCGATGCTCAACTACACCGCCGGGCTCGCCAACCTTCGCGCCGCCTGCACCGCCGCCGAGGTGCGCACGGTGGTCACCGCGCGTGCGTTCGTCGAGCAGGCGAAGCTCGCCGAGGTGGTCGCGGGGCTGGCGGCGTCGGGGGTGCGGATCGCGTATCTGGAGGAGGTCGGCGCAGGGATCGGCCCGCTCGCCAAGTTGGGCGCACTGGTCGCGAGCCGCTGGGCGGGGCGGCTGGGCACGAAGGTGTCGGCGGACGCGGCCGCGGTGATCCTGTTCACCAGCGGATCGGAAGGGCTGCCGAAGGGGGTGGTGCTGACCCATCGCAACCTCCTCTCCAACTGCCTTCAGCTGTCGGCCAGGATCGATTTCAACGCGTCGGACGTGGTGCTGAACGCGCTGCCGGTGTTCCACAGCTTCGGGCTGACCGGGGGCACGCTGCTGCCGATCCTGTCGGGGGTCAGGACGCTGCTCTACCCCACCCCGCTCCACTACCGGATCGTCCCCGCGCTCGCCTACGACGCCGACGCGACGATCCTGTTCGGGACCGACACCTTCCTCGGCGGCTATGCGCGGATGGCGCACGGGTACGACTTCTATGCGCTCCGCTACATCTTCGCGGGTGCCGAGCGGGTGCGCGACGAGACGCGCAAGGTCTATGCCGAAAAGTTCGGGCTGCGGATCATGGAGGGGTACGGCGCGACCGAGGCGGGGCCGGTGATCGCGGTCAACACGCCCATGCACTTCCGGGCGGGCAGCGTCGGGCGGCTGCTCCCGGCGATCGAGGCGAGGGTCGAGGCGGTGCCGGGGATCGAGGAGGGCGGGCGGCTGTCGATCCGCGGGCCCAACATCATGGCGGGCTATCTCAAGGCCGATGCGCCCGGCGTGCTGCAACCGCCGGAGGGCGGGTGGCACGACAGCGGCGACATCGTGACGATCGACGACGTGGGCTTCGTCACCATCCGCGGGCGGGCCAAGCGCTTCGCCAAGATCGGCGGCGAGATGGTGTCGCTGCCCGCGGTGGAGGGCTATGCCGGCAGGGTGTGGCCGGGCGAGAGCCACGCGGTGGTCACCCGGCCGGACGTGCGCAAGGGCGAGCAGCTGGTGCTGTTCACCACCGCCCGGGACGCCGCGGCGCCCGCGCTCCAGGCCTGGGCGCGGGAGAACGGGGTCGCCGAATTGGCGGTGCCGCGCGACATCCGGGTGGTCGACGCGCTGCCGGTGCTGGGCACGGGCAAGCTCGACTACGTCAGCATGCAGGACCGCGCCGCCGCTCCTGCCGCCGCCGGCGCGGTCGGCGCATCGGCGGAAACGGGCGGTCCGGCATAGCAGCCGAACCGCCGCCGCAGCGCCGGAGCCAGCGTCAGCGCGCGCCGGTCAGCGGTACGGAGAGGTGTGGGGGCTGGTTGTAGGCGGTGTTCTGCCAAGCCACGCCCAGTCGGTAGACGGGATCGTGCATCAGCGTCGCGTGGCGCAGCGTCGTGGGGTAGGGGGTCGCGTAGATGCGCAGCTCGCTGCTGTCCGCGGCGCGCAGCACCAGCTCCTCGCGCCAGTCGCCGAGGATGTCGGCGGACAGCGCCGGGTTGCGCTTGGTGCCGTTGTTGCTCTCTACCCCGGTGGGGGCGAGCAGCGGCGTCTCGCGCCCGGCGGTCCAGTCCCACTTGCTGATCCGGTCGCCGTCCAGCAGCTCGCGCAAGGCATCGCCGTCCCACCAGATCGCGGCGTTGGCGGCGCGGGGTCGGCCGCCGGGGATCACCTGCCCGTGGACGTCCCACAGGTCGCGGCTGTTGGACGCCCAGGTCTCCGCACCCGGATGGCGGGGGTCGATGTCCGCGGCGAGCCCGCGGCCGGTGTCGGTGTCCGCGGGCTTGGTCCACAGCACCTCGCCGGTGCGCGCGTCGAGCATCGCCGCGCCGATGCTGCCGTTGGCGCGGACGTTCTCGTGCACCCCGAACTTCTCCAGTCCCGGACGCGAGGGGTCGAGGTCGGACACGTGCATCGCGTCGCCATGGCCCAGGTTGCGGGTGCCGCCCGCGGGATCGGGGGTGGCCGCCGACCACAGGCCGCGGCCGGTGTCGTCGATCGCCATCGACCCGTAGATCACCTCGTCCCGCCCGTCCCCGTCGACGTCGGCGACCGACAGCTGGTGGTTGCCCTGGCCCGCGAACCGCTCGTTGCCCGGCGCGGCGGAATCGAACAGCCAGCGCCGGGTCAGCTTGCCCCCGCGCCAGTCCCACGCGGCCACCGTGGTGCGCGCGTAATAGCCGCGGCCGAAGATCCCGCTCGGCCGGGTGCCGTCCAGAAAGGCGACCCCGGCGAGGTAGCGGTCCGACCGGTTGCCGTAGCCGTCGCCCCAGGTAGCGGTCAGCGCTTCGGTCGAGGGGGTGAGCGAGGCGGCGTCGCGCGGCGGCGCGTAGGGCTGGGTGGCGAGCGCCCGCCCCGTGCGGCCGTCGAACACGCTGATGTACTCAGGGCCCTTCAGGATGCGTCCGACCAGCGGCGCGACCATGCGGCCGTCGGGCAGCGTCTTGGCCCCCGTGCGGTCGCGCTGCGCGACCTCGCCCTCGCGGCTGCGCCAGTCGGCCGCGGCGTCGCCGATCACGGTGCCGGTGCCGTCGACCGTGCCGTCGGCGGTCTTCATCATCACCTCGGCACGCCCGTCGCCGTCGAAGTCGTAGACCATGAACTGGGTGTAGTGCGCGCCCGAGCGGATGTTGCGGCCGAGATCGATCCGCCACAGCCGCCGGCCGTCCAGCGTGTAGGCGTCGAGCAGCGTCTCGCCGGTATAGCCCGGAAAGGCGTTGTCCTTGGCGATGGTCGGGTACCATTTCACCAGGATCTCGTACCGGCCGTCGCCGTCGAGGTCGCCGACGCCGGCGTCGTTGGCCGTGTAGCCGTAGCGCTCGCCGTCCGGGGTGGTGCGGTCGGCGGGCTTGTCGAGCGGAATGGCGAGGTAGCCGTTCGCCCATACCCCGGCCTCCGCCCCCGACCCGCCGCGCTCGCCCGCCGCCGCAACCGTGTAGCGCGACGCGGCGGTGCCCGTGCGGTCGTGGAAGCTGGTGGCGGCGTCCCCCGCGATCGTCGCCAGGGGGCGGCCGTCGCGGCGGAGCGTGAAGCGCGTGCCCGGCCGGTCGCCGGCGAGCAGCCGCCACGCGACATGGTTGCCGCCGTCGCGCGCGGGCACCGCCACCAGCGCCCGGTCGAGTCGCTCGACCGGGCGGGCGCCGCCGACCGGCCCGGCCATCGCGCCGGCCAAGGGGAGGGCGAGGGCGGCGATCGACGCGCCGAACCGCAGGATGGAAGGCATGAGCTTTGTCCTACAATGTGGAACGCCATTCGATATGTCGAAAAAATCTGTTTGCAAGCGTCGATTGCTGCATTAGGTCGGACAAATCGGGATCAAGATCGCCGGTGCCGACCCGCGGAGATGGGGCGGCGGCGACATGGGGAGGTTCAGGGATGATTTTCAGCCGTCACGCGGCCGTTATGCACGGCGCATCGTCTGTGTTGGCGCTGGCCGCGGGCCTCGCTCTCACGCCCGCCGCGACGGCGCAGACCGTTCCGCAGGCCCCGCCGGTCGGGCAGGAGCAGGCCGTCCCGGCCGCCCCCGGCACCGCGCCCGCCGCGACCCAGAGCGGCAACGCCCAGGCGGTGGAGGCGACCACCGAGACCGTTTCCACCGCGCAGGACCCCGCCGCGCCCGACACCGGCCAGCCGGGCAACGAGGGCGACGTGATCGTCACCGGCACCCGCGCCTCGCTCCAGTCGGCCGCCGCGCGCAAGAAGAACGCCGGCACGGTGGTGGACTCGATCGTCGCCGACGACATCGCCTCCTTCCCCGACAAGAACGTCGGCGAGGCGCTCGCCCGGGTCACCGGCGTGCAGCTCAGCCGCGACTTCGGCGAAGGTACGCAGGTGTCGATCCGCGGCGTCGAGCCCGATCTCAACCGGGTCGAGATCAACGGCGTCAGCCAGCAGTCGGCCGAAGGCAGCCGCGCCGGCGACTTCCGCGAGCTCCAGGTCGAGCTGGTCAAGTCGATCGACGTCTTCAAGGGCTACACCGTCGACCTGACCGAGGGCGGCATCGGCGGCACCGTGTCGATCGAGACGCGCCGTCCGCTCGACCTCAAGCGGCCGATCTTCTCGATCAAGGCCGAGGGCCAGTATCAGGAGCTGACCAAGAGCTTCAAGCCGCGCGTCAACCTGCTGGCGGGCGGCAACAACTATCTCGACGGCCGCCTGGGCTTCATCTTCAACGTGACCTACAGCGACGTCGACACGCGCCAGGATTACGCGTCCAACACCAACTGGGCGCGCATCGCGGATTTCGACCGCTCGACCAACAAGACCGTCGCCGATCCGCTCTACGCGAACTTCGCCACCTACGAGAGCTGCGCGGGCACCACCGGCACCACCGCGGCGATCGCCAGCACCAACCGGCTCGCCTGCGAGACCCAGTTCTTCGACTGGGCGCCGCGCATCGCGCGCTATCGCCTGCTCGACCGCAACGACAAGCGGGTGTCGGCCGACTTCCAGCTCCAGTACAGCGTCACCGACAACTTCAACGTGTTCGGTCAGGTCACCCACAACAACCGCAACCAGCAGTTTCGCGACGCCAACTATTCGGTCGATCTCGGCTCCGACACCGGCAGCAGCAACGTCCGCGCGATCCAGCGCTTCAACCTGGACGCCGCGCTGCCCAACAACGCGGCCGGCGGCACCTCGCGGCCGCGGCCGACCGCGGGCACCTTCACGGTGGACGAGGCGACGCACACCGTCACCAGCATCATCACCAACTACAACGGGGTCAACGCCGGCACCGCCGCCGCGCCGATCTATACCGGCGCGAACAGCATCGTCGGCGTCCAGCGCCGCGACTTCGACTTCGACTCCTCCTCGACCTACTACCAGGGCGGCTTCAACTGGGAGGTGGGACGCACCAAGCTCAACTTCCTGGCCACCCGGTCGGAAGCGGGCGGCATCAACAACACCAACCTCGTCTCGATCGCCTCGGGCGTCGGCGGGATCACCGTGGATCTCCGCAACGCGGCGGGTATTCCGGTCCTCACCTTTCCCGAAAGCTTCGACCCGGCCAACCCGGCAGCCTATGCGGTCTCGCGCACCGGCCGCAACGGCGTGGCGCTGGTTCAGGCCGGTCCCACCGTCCAATATCGGCCGACCGACCAGGGCAACAGCGAGGACCAGCTAAAGCTGGACGTCGATTTCGACACCAGCGACCTGCCGTTCCTCAAGCGGGTCGAGTTCGGTGGCCAGTACCGCTCGCAGAACTACTTCCGGTACCAAGGCGGCGGCGCGCGCCTGTTGCGCGCGGCGGTGACCGCGGTGCCGGCCGCCGGGATCGTCGCGCAGCCCGCGGTGTTCCAGACCAGCGCCAACGTGTCCTACACCACGGTGATCGGTCCGGTGCCCGCGACCGGTCCGGCGGCGAACACCTACTACCTCAGCCAGGCCCAGTACCAGCAGTTCATCGCGCAGAACTCACAGGTCAGCGGCGGCGTGCCGCTGTTCTCGGGGCTGGCGGTCCGGCCCGACGGCGCGCCGGATCGCCTCGCGTTGCCGATCTTCAACTACGGCAACCTCGCTAGCATCTACGATCTCAGCGGCTTCGACCAGGACCTGGTGCGCTTCGCGGACGGCCTGCCGCAGATCCCGGTCTACGTGATCGACGAGGACATCGCCGCCGGCTACCTGAAGTTCAACTTCGAGCAGGAGTTCCTGGGCATGCGGCTGACCGGCAACGCCGGTGCCCGCTACATCTACACCAGGGATTCCGGCACCAGCACCAACAGCCGGTCCGAAATCCGCAACGTGCCGGGCACCGGCGTGACGCTGCCCAACGGCACGGTGGTGCCGCTCCAGACCCAGACCGCGGTCGTGGCGGTGCAGCAGGTGACGCTGTCGAACAGCTATACCGACATCCTGCCGGCGGTGAACCTCAACCTGGAGGTGTTCTCCAACCTGTTCGTCCGCGGCACCTACGCCAAGAACCTGGCGCGCCCGCGCCCGACCGACCTGTCGCCGGCGGTGAGCTGCACGATCGACACGATCGACTCGATCGCGGGCGACGACACCTGCAACGCGGGCAACCCGGCGCTGCAGCCCTACCGCGCCGACCAGTACGACATCAACGCCGCGTGGTACCCGAACAAGGACACGGTGGTCAGCGTCGGCTACTTCTACAAGGACATCAAGAGCTTCATCCTGCCCGCACAGACCCGCACGGGCGTGGACCTGTTCGGCGACGGCGTGACCTACACCGTGCGCCAGCCCGTCAACGGCTTCGGTGCGAAACTGGACGGGTTCGAGGTCAGCGCGCAGACCGTGTTCAGCTTCCTGCCCGGTTTCCTCGACGGGCTGGGCGCGACCGCCAACTTCACCTATTCGCGGGCACTCAACAGCGCGCTGACCAACCAGGCGACCAACGAGCCGCTCGACGGATTTCCGGGTCTGTCCAAGTACACCTACAACGCCAGCCTGTTCTACGACAAGAAGTGGCTGAACGTGAAGGTCAACTACAACCGGCGGACGGACTGGCTGCAGACCGCGGTCGACGCCAACTTCGGCAACAACCCGATCTTCCGGCGCGGCGAGACGTTCATCGACGCCAAGGTCCTGTTCCGCATCACGCCGCAGTACAGCATCTCGTTCGAGGCGCTGAACCTCGGCAAGGAGTACAGCAAAACCTACATCGATGCCGCCAAGCCGATCGAATACTACTACCCCGGCCAGCGCTTCTTCGTGGGCGCGCAGCTGAAGCTGTGATCGCCCGGCCGGTCGCGGACGGCGCGCAGCCGATGACGGCCGGTCATCCTCTCCCCTGCCGTCCCGTCCGCTCCGGCGGCGGGGCGGCGTGGCCCGGCGCGGCTTCGGCCCGCCGGGCATCTTGTCTTGCCGCACTCCTGCTCCTCGCCGCCGCCCGGCCGTCCGCGCCTCGGCCCGCACCGCCGCCCACACCACCGCAGCGCCTGGTCACCGCGCCCACCGCCTGGACGGCCGAGGCGGCCGATCCGCGCGCAAGCGTGCGCTGGCGGGACGGCGGGGTGGAGATCGACACGCCCGCGGGCCTCACCCTCTGGTATCGCGAGCGGCTGCAAGGCCCGGTGGCCATCGAGTTCGAGGCGATGGCGGTGTCGGCGGGGGGCGCCAACGACCGGGTCAGCGACCTCAACGCCTTCTGGATGGCGACCGATCCGGCGGTGCCGGGCGGCTCGCCGGTGGGGCGGCGCGCGGGCGTGTTCGAGGCGTATGACACGCTTCTCACCTATTACGCCGGGATCGGCGGCAACGCCAACACCAGCACCCGCATGCGCCGCTACGTCGCGCGCGCGGGCGACCGGCCGCTCCGGCCCGAGCATGACCGCGCCGACCGACCCGCGCTGCTCCGCGCCGACGCCTGGACCCGCATCCGCCTGGTCGCCGACGGCGGGCGGATCGCGGTGTGGCGCGACGGCGCGCGCCTGTTCGCGATGACCGATCCGGCACCGTACCGCGCCGGCTGGTTCGGGCTGCGCACCACCTGGAGCCACCTCAGGGTCCGCCGCCTGCGCGTGACCCGCCCGTGAAGGATACCATCATGGCACCGACCCGCCGCGACGCGCTGAAGAGCGCGCTCCTCGCCACCGCCGCCACCGCCCTCCCGGCAAGCGCGGTGGCGGCACGCCGGTCCCCGGCGACCCCTGCGCCGCTCGGCTGGATCGAGGGCGAGGTGCCCGCGCTCCAGCTCGGCCAGACGGTCGGGGTGGCGTGGCCGCGCGGCGCCGTCCGCCGCGACGCCGGGTTCGTGGTCCGCGACGGCATGGGCAGGGCGGTCGCCTCGCAGGGCTGGACCACCGCCACCTGGCCCGACGGCTCGGCCAAGTGGACCGCCCACGCGCTGCCCGCCGGGTCGGGTGGGGCCGGGCTGACCGTGGGGCCGGGTCGCGGCCCGGCGCCTGCCGAGCCGGTCCGGGTCGAGGAGCGCGCCGACGTCATCGTCGTCCGGGTGGGGGATCTCGCCTGGGACATCGCCCGGCGCGGCGACGAGGGACTGATCCGCGGGGCGTACAGGCCGGACCGGGTGCTGGTCGGGCCGACGTCGCTGGTCGGCGGGATCGCCGCCGCGCCCGACGGCGTGGCGGTGCCCCTCGTCGCCGAGATCGAGCGGGCGACGATCGAGAGCCGCGGCCCGGTGCGGGCGGTGGTGAAGATCGAGGGGCGGCACCGGGTCGGCACGGCGCCCGGCGGACGCCGGCTGATGCCCTTCACCGTCCGCCTCTACGCCTATGCCGGTGCGCGTCACCTGCGCGTGGTCCATTCGGTGGTGTTCGACGGCGACCCGCAGAAGGACTTCGTGACCGAACTGGGGGTACGGACGGCGGTGCCGATGCGCGGCGCGCCGCACGACCGGCACCTGCGCCTCGCCACCGACGGCGCCGCCTTCGCCGAGGCGGTGCGCCCGCTCACCGGCCTGCGCCGCGATCCCGGTGCCGCCTTCCGCGCCGCGCAGGTGGAGGGTCGTGCGACCCCGCCGGTCGCGCAGATGGCGCGTGCGGTCCGCGACACGCTGGAGCGTATACCCACCTGGAGCGACGTCTCGCTGGACCAGGGCAACGCCCACGGCTTCACGATCGCCAAGCGCACCGCCGCCCCGCACGCGTGGATCCCGGCGGGGGAGGGTGGGCGCGCGCCCGGCCTCGCCTATGTCGGCGGGCCGCAAGGGGGCGCGGCGATCGGCCAGCGCTGGTTCTGGCAGCGTCACCCTTCCGCGCTCCACATCCGCGATGCCGCCACCGACACGGCGACGCTCACCGCCTGGCTGTGGTCGCCGGACGCGCCCCGCATGGACCTCCGCTCCTATCGCGGCGTGATGGGGATGGAGGCGTTCCCGGCCCAGAACGAGGGGCTGAGCGTCACCTACGAGGATTACGAGCCGACCTACGACAATGCGGCCGGGATCGCGCGCACCAGCGAGCTGACGCTGTGGGCGCTCGACGCCACGCCGTCCGCCGACGCCTTCGCGCGGATGGCGGGCGCGGTCGCGACCCCGCCGCAGCTGATGGCGGCCCCCGCCCATCTCCACGCGGCCGGCGTGTTCGGCGACTGGGGCTTGCCCGACCGCTCCACCCCCAACCGGACCGCGATCGAGGACCAGATGACCCGGCTGGTCGACTTCTACGCGGGCGAGGTCGACCGGCGGAACTGGTACGGGTTCTGGAACCACGGCGACGTCATGCACAGCTACGATGCCGACCGGCACCAGTGGCGCTACGACATCGGCGGGTTCGCCTGGGCGAATTCCGAGCTCTCGCCCGACCTGTGGCTCTGGTACCAGGCGCTGCGCACCGGCGCCGCGCAGCCGTGGCGCCTCGCCGAGGCGATGACCCGCCACACCGCCGAGGTCGACAGCTACCACCAGGGCCGGTTCCTGGGGCTCGGCACGCGGCACGGGGTCCAGCACTGGTCGGACAGTTCCAAGCAGCCGCGCGTCGCCAACGCGATCTACCGGCGCATCTTCTACTACCTGACCGCGGACGAGCGGACGGGCGACCTCCTGCGCGAGTTCCTGCGCTCGGAGGAGTCGCTGACCCGGGTCGAGATCGGCCGCAAGGTGCCCGGCGCGCAACGGCCGACCCCGCCTGCGGGGACGATCGACATGGGGTTCGGTCCGACCTGGACCGCGCTGGCGGGCGCGTGGCTCACCGAGTGGGAGCGGACCGGCGACGTGCGGTGGCGCGACCGCATCGTCGCGGGGATGGACTCGATCGGGCGAATGCCGCGCGGCTGGCTGACCGGCAGCGCCTTCTTCGACCTCGGGAGCGGGCGTTTCCTCGATCCGGGGGCGAAGGTGCGCCTGTCGCACCTGTCCGCGGTGTTCGGGGCGGTGGAGATCAACAGCGAGCTGCTCTCTCTCCTGGACGTCCCGCGTTACCGCGCGGCGTGGCTCGACTATTGCCGCTGGTACAACGCCGCGCCCGCCGCGTTCGAAGCCCGGTTCGGCACCCGCGGCGGCGGCCGCAACCTCCGCGAGGGGCATGCCCGGCTGACGGCGTACGCCGCACGGGCGACGGCCGACCCGGCGCTCGCCGCCCGCGCCGCGACCGAGTTCCTGTCGGGCGATGCCGGGCTCGGCACCTGGACGACCGACCCGCGCCGCACCGTGGCGGGCGTGGTCGAGTGGCCCGGCGTTTCCACCAATGCCGCCTCGCAATGGGGCCTGTCGGCAATCCAGCTGATGGCGCTCGCCCCAGAGGCGCTCGACCGCGGCACCATCCCGCCATGGCGTGCCGACAACAAACCGCAGGAGGTCTCGTGAACCGCGATCGGACACCGACAGGGAGAATGACGATGAAGGCTTGGCGCACTCGCGCTATCGCGGCAGCGCTCGCGTCGGCGACGGTGATGGCGGCACCCGCGGCCGCGCAGGAGACCGCCACCGCCACCGCGACGCTAAAGGCGGGCAGCCCCGGCGCGGTGATCGACAGGCGCGTGTTCAGCCAGTTCGCCGAGCATCTCGGCTACGGCATCTACGGCGGCGTCTGGGTGGGACCGAACAGCCGCATCCCCAACACCCGCGGCTACCGCAACGACGTGATTGCGGCGCTGCGCGCGATCAGGGTGCCGCTCATCCGCTGGCCGGGCGGCTGCTTCGCCGACGAATATCACTGGCGCGAGGGGATCGGGCCGCGGTCGCAGCGCCCGACCAAGGTCAACACCAACTGGGGCGGGGTGACCGAGGACAATGGCTTCGGCACCCACGAGTTCATGGACTTCGCCGAGCTGATCGGTGCCGACGCCTACGTTTCCGGCAATGTCGGCAACGGCACCCCGCAGGAAATGGCGGAGTGGGTCGAGTACATGACCGCGCCGTCCGGAACCCTCGCCGAGCTGCGCGCGAGGAACGGCCGCAAGGAGCCGTGGAAGCTCCCCTATTTCGGGCTCGGCAACGAGCTGTGGGGGTGCGGCGGCGAGATGCGCGCGGAATATGCCGCCGACCTCACCAAGCGCTACGGCCAGTTCGTCAAGGTGCCCTACGGCACCAAGGTCCAGAAGGTCGCCTCGGGTGCCAACTCGGGCGACTACAATTGGACGGAGGTGATGATGCGCGAGGCGGGCAAGCGCATCGATGGCATCGGCGTCCACTACTACACGGTGCCGGGCACCTGGGGGAAGAAGGGCTCGGCGACCGCCTTTGATGAGGCCGAGTACGCCAAGACGCTGTCCAAGACGCTGTTCATGGAGGAGCTGGTCACCAAGCACTCGGCGGTGATGGACAAGTACGACCCGGCCAAGCGGGTCAACCTGGCGGTCGACGAGTGGGGGACGTGGTACGATGTCGAGCCCGGCACCAATCCCGGTTTCCTGTACCAGCAGAATTCGATGCGCGACGCGATCGTCGCGGCGCTCAATCTCCACATCTTCTTTCGCCACGCCGACCGCGTCAGGATGACCAACATCGCGCAGATGGTGAACGTCCTCCAGGCGATGATCCTGACCAGGGACGGGCAGATGGTGCTGACCCCGACCTATCACGTGTTCGACATGTACCAGGGCTTCCAGGGCGCAACCGTGCTGCCGCTGGAGCTTAAGTCCCCCTGGTACAACAAGGACCAGTGGGTGGTGCCCTCGGTCAGCGCCACTGCCGCGCGCGGGGTCGACGGGGTAGTGCGGGTGGCGATGACCAACGTCGATCCGAACCGTCCGGCGAGCGTGTCGGTGGCGATCGACGGGGTGAGCGCGGCGCAGGTGTCGGGGCGCATCCTCACCGCCGCCACGGTCCAGGCGCACAATGATTTCGGCACGCCAGACGCCGTGAAGCCGGCTGCGTTCACCGGCGCGAGTGTCGCCGGCGGCACGTTGTCGGTGACGCTGCCCGCGAAGTCGGTGATGGTGCTGGAGCTGCGCTGAGCGGCGTGGCTCAGGCAGGCGGG
>Ga0325400_1000459_pt1 | contig 30090 bp, 24 predicted proteins | sample PopdelMetagenome_2_FD_205662 | JGI IMG/M metagenome (GOLD analysis project Ga0325400, IMG submission 205662) | Populus deltoides microbial communities from Bellville, Georgia, United States - Xylem-PdKOR-R1 | ecosystem: Host-associated > Plants > Phyllosphere > Stem > Wood/Secondary xylem...
CGGGTGGGAAGGGTGAGGGCGACTAACTTTGCACCGGCGCCATCACCTCGATCACCCCCGCCGCGACCTTCGCCGTCACCGGAGTCTTCGCCAGCACCTCGCCATCGATCGAGATCGGCAGCCTGGGCACCGTGTCGATCCGGATGCTCCGCCCGCGGAACTCGCGCACCTTCTCGTGCCGCGAGGGCAGCTTGAACCAGCTCGACGCCCAGTTGTGGATCAGGCGCCGCTTCACGTGCCCGCGCACCGCCTGGACCACGATTTCGCCCGAATCGACCTGTGCCGATTCCACCAGCTCGGTGCCGCCATGGTACGGCCCGTTGCTGATCCGCACCTCCACCACCTTCAACCGGACCGCGTCGTCGCCCTCGCCGACGATCAGCGTGAACGGCTTGAACTTGGCGAACTGCCACGCGGCCCAGCCGAGATAGCCGACCCGGCCCAGCATCTTCTTGAGGCCGTGCGGCACCGTTTCGGCGATCTTGGGGCTGATCCCCATCGCCGCGCAGTTGGCGTAATAGTCGTCGTCGATCATTCCCAGGTCGATCCGCCGCGGCCGCCCGGTCCGGATCACCTCGATCGCGCCCGGAACGTCGAGCGGGATGCCCAGCGTCCGCGCAAAGCTGTTGGCGGTGCCCAGCGGCAGCACCCCCAGCACCGTGTCCGTCCCGACCATCAGGTCGACCAGCCCGCTGATCGTGCCGTCGCCCCCGCCCAGGATGAGGAGGTCGGGCTTGGCCGACAGCACGTCGCGCACCGCATCTTCCAGGTCGTCGGGGTCCTCCACCGCGCGTGCGTCGACCTCGTAGGGCAGGCCCTTCATCGCGGCGCAAGCGGTCTGGAACAGCTTTTGCCCCTTGCGGGACTTGGCGTTGACGACCATCGCCGCCGACCGGATTTCCCGCATCGCGCTCACTCCTGTTACGAACCCGCAACGCTTGTGCCCCGTCCCGCGATCCCCCATGGCTTGATGCATGTCCGCGTCCTTTCCCGCGCTCCGCCTGCGCCGCACCCGCGTGCACGCCTGGAGCCGCCGGCTCCACGCCGAGCATGTGCTCACCCCCGCCGACCTGATCTGGCCGCTGTTCGTGACCGAGGGGCAGGGGGTGGAGGAGCCGATCGCCGCCCTTCCCGGCGTCTCGCGCTGGTCGATCGACGGCATCGTCGCGCGCGGGCGAGAGGCGCGCGACCTCGGCATCCCCTGCGTCGCGCTCTTCCCCAACACGCCTGCGCATCTTCGCACGGAGGACGGGCAAGAGGCGCTCAATTCCGACAACCTGATGTGCCGGGCGGTGCGCGCGCTGAAGGACGCGGTTCCGCAAGTCGGCGTGCTGACCGACGTCGCGCTCGACCCGTACACCAGCCACGGCCATGACGGGCTGGTCGACGCCGCCGGCTACGTCCTCAACGACGCCACCGCCGAAAAGCTCGTCGCGCAGGCGCTGGTCCAGGCCGAAGCGGGCGCGGACATCGTCGCCCCGTCCGACATGATGGACGGCCGCATCGGCGCGATCCGCTCGGCGCTGGAGGCGGGCGGCCATCCCAACGTCCAGATCATGGCCTATGCCGCCAAATACGCCTCCGCCTTTTACGGCCCGTTCCGCGACGCGGTCGGCAGCCGCGGGCTGCTGAAAGGCGACAAGAAGACCTACCAGATGGACGCCGCCAACGCGGAAGAGGCGCTGCGCGAGGTCGGGCTCGACCTGGCCGAGGGCGCGGACACGGTGATGGTCAAGCCGGGCCTGCCCTATCTCGACATCGTCGTGCGGGTGCGCGAGGCGTTCCGGGTGCCCGTCTTCGCCTATCAGGTGTCGGGCGAGTATGCGATGATCGAGGCGGCGGTCGCGGCCGGCGCGGGCGAGCGCGACGCGCTGGTGCTCGAAACGCTGCTGGCGTTCAAGCGTGCGGGCTGTTCGGGCGTCCTCACCTATCACGCCGCGCACGCCGCGCGGCTGCTGGGCGCATGATCCATACCGATCGCCTGACCTTGCGCGGCTGGCGGGAAGCGGACGTCGTACCCTTCGCGGCGATGTTCCGCGACGCGGAGGTGATGCGCCACCTGGGCGGCGTCCCCGCCGATCCCGACGCCGCCGCGCGCACCGTGATCGCCGCGCACGAGCGCGATCGCGCCGCCGACGGCCACGGCTTCTGGGCGATCGAGCGCACCGCCGACGCCGCGCTGCTCGGCTTCTGCGGTCTGCGCGCCGGCGGCAAGCCCGGCCATTCGGTCGCCGGCACCCCGGTCGCCGACGAACTGGAGATCGGCTGGCGCCTCCGCCAAGACGCCTGGGGCCAGGGTTACGCGCGAGAGGCGGCGGCCGCGAGCTTCGCCTGGGGCTGGGCCAACACCGCGCACGACCGGATCGCCGCCTGGGCGGTGCCCGCGAACACCGCGTCCTGGGGGCTGATGATCCGTCTCGGGATGGAACGCCGCGCCGATCTCGACTTCGACCATCCGTTCTTCACCCCCGACCACCCGCTGTCGCGCCACCACGTCTACACGATCGATCGCCCGACGCGTGACTGACGCCGCCGCTCCGGTCCGGATGGCGCTTCCCGCGCGCGCGCTGTTCGTGCTCGCGATCCTGACCGGATCGTTCCTGCTGTTCCTCGTCCAGCCGCTGGTCGCGCGCCAGGCGCTGCCCCGGCTGGGCGGCGCGCCCGCGGTGTGGAACTCGGCGATGCTGGTGTACCAGGCGCTGCTCCTCGCCGGCTATGGCTATGCCCATTGGCTCGGTCGCTTCCGCCCGCGCACCCAGGCGGGCGTCCATCTGGCGCTGCTCGGGCTGGCGGCGATCACCCTGCCGATCGGCCTGCTGCCGATGACGATCCCCGCCGACGCGCAGCCCGCCTTGTGGGTTCCCTGGCTGCTCGCCGCCTCGATCGGCCCGCTGTTCCTGGCGGTGTCGGCACAGGCGCCGCTGGTCCAGCGCTGGTACGCGGCGGCGGGCGGGGGCGAGCCCTACGCGCTCTACGCCGCCTCCAACGTCGGCAGCTTCGCCGGGCTGATCGCCTATCCGCTGCTGCTCGAGCCCTGGTGGCCGCTCCATCGGCAGAGCGTCGCGTGGAGCCTCGGCTACGGCCTGCTCGCGCTGCTGGTGCTCGCCTGCGCGACCCGTCTGCCGCGCGTCCCGACCGACGCGCCCCGCGGCGCGGTCAGCCCGGCCCCGACGCGCCGCACGGTCGCGTGGTGGATCGCACTCGCCGCGGTGCCCTCGGGGCTGATGCTCGCGACCTCGACCTACATCACCACCGACATCGTCGCGATGCCGCTGCTCTGGGTGATGCCGCTCGGATTATACCTGCTCAGCTTCACCGTCGCCTTTTCCCGCGTCCGCGCGCCCGCGGACGTGCTCACCCGCATCGCTCCCTTCACGTTGCTGTTGTTCGGCGGGGCGATGATGGGCGGGTACAACCAGCGGCCTTTTTTCGACCTCGTCGTCGCGTTCATGCTGCTGTTCATGGCTTCGGTCGCGCTCCACACCGCGCTGTATCGCTGCCGGCCACGGCCTGACCGTCTCACCGGCTTCTATCTCGCCACCGCCGCCGGCGGGGCGCTGGGCGGGGTGTTCGCGGGGCTGGTCGCGCCGGTGGCGTTTGACTGGACCTACGAATACCCGCTGATGATCCTCGCGGCGGGCGCGCTGATCCCACAGCAATACCTCACCGCCACCTTGCGCGACATCTGGACCGACCCGCGCCGGGGCCGGGTCGCGCTGCTGCTCGTGGCGGCGTGGCTCGTCGGGCTGACGCTGTTGCGCTTCGTTGTCGCGCCCGACTGGTTCGCCAACCACCATCAGGGCATCGCCTATCTCGCGCTGGCCGGGGTCGGCATGGCGGTGGTCGGCGCGCGGCGGCCGTATCTGCTGGTGCTCGCGGCGGCGCTGGTGATCCTCGGCGGCTACCGCGCGATCGCGCTGTCGGTCGAGCCGGGCGCGCGCACCCGCAGCTATTTCGGCGTCTACACCGTGCGCGGCACGGCGCGCCTGCGCGAGCTCGACCACGGCACCACCGTCCACGGCATCCAGCTGATTGGCAGTTCCGAACGCGAGCGGATGCCGACGACCTACTACGCACCAATGTCGGGCGTCGGCACGGCAATGACACTCGCGCCCGCGCTCTACGGCTCCGCCGCCCGGATCGGCGTGGTCGGCCTCGGGACGGGAACGCTCGCCTGCTATGCCCGCCCCGGCCAGCACTGGCGCTTCTACGAGATCGATCCCGCGATCGTCCGCATCGCGCGCACCCGGTTCACCTATCTCGCCCGCTGCCTGCCCGACCCGCTGATCCGGCTGGGCGATGCGCGAATCCGGTTGGGGGAGGAGGCGCGGGGCAGCCTCGATCTTCTCGCGCTCGACGCCTTCTCGTCGGACGCCGTGCCCATGCACCTCCTCACGCTTGAGGCGTTCGCGACCTATGCCCGCGTCCTGTCCCCGCGCGGGTTGCTGCTGGTTCACATCTCCAACCGCTTCCTCGACCTCGAACCCGTGGTCGCCGCAGCGGCGGGAGCAGGGGGCTGGTACGCCGAACGGTTCGCCTACACGCCCTCGTCGATGGATCCCGATGCCTCGCCGTCGGTGTGGATCGCCCTGTCACGCAACCGTGCGGTGTTCACGCGTATGTACGAAGACCCGAAGTACCGCCCGCTCCACGCCCGCCCCGGCTTCGCGCCCTGGACCGACGATTATTCAAGCATCCTGCCGCTGCTGAAGGGGCGATGACGTCTCAGCCCGCTAGCTGGCCCGCCCGCGCCGCCTCGCGCTCCTGCCGCTCCGCCTCCGCCCGCGCCGCCGCCGCCGCCTCGGCCAGCGCGGGGTAGGGGGCCTCCCCCGCCGCCACCCGCGCCACCGCCAGCGCATCGACCTCCCCGGCGAGCGTCGTGGTCTGCGCCCGCCAGTCGTCGGTCTGGGCGAGCGCCGACTGCGCCTCCAGCCACGCCTCGCTCCCCGCCGTCCGTGCCCCCGCCCGCGCACCCGCGCGCGCCGCAGCGGCGACCGCCGTTTCGAAGCCCCGCGCCACCGCCTCCAGCCGCGTCCGCAAGCCTGCGATCTGCGCATCCAGCGTCGGATCGGGCCGCGCCACCGCCGGCGTCACCTCCGGCTCGGCGAAGCCCAGCTTCTCGACGGCGCGCGGACTGAGCGACGGCGAGTCCACATCGGCGCGCGCGCACCCGGTGACGGTGAGGGCAAGGACGGCGAGCAGCGAGGCGCGGATCATGCCCCGGCCGCTACCTCACACGAAAAAGTCGTGCAACGGGGCTTGCGCGCCCCGAAAACCCCATCTAACAGCACGCCTCCACCGGGCGCCCGTAGCTCAGCTGGATAGAGCATCAGACTACGAATCTGAGGGTCGGACGTTCGAATCGTTCCGGGCGCGCCAATCTTCCCAACGACTTAGCGTTGGAGATTGGATTGTGGATGGATCGCGTGTCAGTCACGTGATTCGGCGAGTAGGATCGGGATAGGATTTCCCGATCCATACTCTGCCATCTCGGGCGAAGAGGCTCGACCGTCACGAACATCGGTAGATAGTGGTCTGACTTCAGACGCACGTCCAGCCCCTCGCTAAACGCATCGGCTGGTCTCGATGGCTTATAGCTCGAACAACCTACACGATCAGCAAAGTCACGTTGGGGCTTGTGCACGCTGCTCCTCTACCAGCGCCTCCTTGAAAGCACTCAGGGCGTTGGCGTAGAACTCCGGATGCAGAAACCGTAGCGCCATGGCCACTCCGATGCCGAAGGCGACCGAGAATCGGTAGCGAAGCGGCCCGTGGGTGAGGCTGGTGAAGAACTCCCTCGGACGCCGCCTGCTTCGGGAGAAGTCGATCCCGAGGCCACCGTGCCCGGCGAACTGCGGATCGCCCGTCGCCTCGAACCACGTCCGATAGTCAGGATCGGCGTCCATCGCCAACCGCACAACGTTTCTGTCCGACCTGCCGATCGCGAAGTCGGTCAGGGCGCGCAGCCTTGGACCGCCGACCTCGGCGAGCTGGCAGGCCAGGATCTTGGCGAGATAGCGGAAGACGTTCAGATACTCGGCAGTACCCACCGCGTAGCGCGGATCGCCGAACGCCTCCGCCGGGGCGCCGCCACCCGCCTGGATGCGGCGCGCGAACTCATCGAAGCGGGCGAACTCGATGTCGGCTGCCTGCGTCCGGGTCGAGTTGCACGGACCGCATATCCTTGCGCGGAAGTGCATGGCCTTCGACGTGACGCTCTGCGCGAGGCGCGGGCGCGACGCGCCATCGAAGTGGCCGATCATCATCTTCTCGCCGCCGAACAGCGCACGCAGCGTCGATGCCTTGATCTTGTGCTCGCCCGTCAGATCGTCGGACGAGCCGCATAGACAGCAGCGATCGACTGTGTTGATCTCGGAGAACCCCAGCATGTCCCGTAGATGGGGTTGAACTCATTCGAGCGGAAGTTCGCCAGGCGGTCAGGGGGAGGACGAGTGACGATCAGGGATCTGGACAGCGGGAGGCACGTCGCCGGCGTGCTCGACAAGGGGGAGCGAGGAGCGACCTTCAAGCGGGCATTGTCGCGGATGAGCGAGGCCGAGGTCGCTGCCGTCAGGATGGCGTTGGACGATCGCATCGAGGGGAGCAGGATCGAGACGTCGGCCTGGATACCCGGCAGCGACTGGCGCGGAACGCCGTGGCAGCCGATCTACGACGTCGGCGCGAGGGGCAGCTTCGAACAGGCCGCGCTCATGTTCGGGCTGTTCGTGTGGGAGGCGTTCGATCGGCACCCGGCCGACTGGTTCACGACGAAGTTCTCCGCCGGCGGCGAGGAGGATCGGTTCCGGGTCTACTTCAGGGCGGGTGACGAATGAACAGGGACGCGGCGACGGCGGACGACCTGGCGGGTGGAAGGGCAGCGGCGATCCTCGTCGACTTCGACAACGTCTTTACAAGGCTGTGGGAACGGGACGTCGAACTCGCCATCCGCTTCGCTTCGGACCCGGCGCGCTGGCTTAGAGCTCTGTCGCGCTCGAGCACGGGGGAGAAGCGACGTTGGCTCGTCGCCCGTTGCTACCTGAACCCCTCCGGATGGGTCAGCGATCCGGGCGAACCGGGCGGTAGGCTGAGATTCTACAAGCTGCGACCCGCCTTCGTGGATGCCGGTTTCGAGGTGATCGACTGTCCTCCGGTGACGCGGGGCGCCAAGAACGCGGCCGACATACGGATCGTCATGGACGTGCTCGACCTGCTGGATCATCGAACAAGGTTTGGCGAGTTCGTGTTCGTGTCGGGCGACTCCGACTTCACGCCGCTGCTGCACAGGCTGAGAGGCGAGGATCGGCTGACGGCGATCGTCGCCCCGGGTGGCCTCGCGGCCGCGTACGCCTCCGTGGCCGACAGAGTGGTCGGCTTCAACCTTTTGGCGGACATGCTCGATGCCACCAATGATGACGCTGACGTGTCGGCGGACCCCGAGTCCATCGGAACCGGACATGACGTCGCGGCCGACCAGCGTGCCTTCGCCGCGCTCGTCAGGCGGCGGTATGACGACGCAAAGACGGCACTGAACCTGTCCGCCCTGTCGTCGGCGGTCATCGAGGCCCTCCCGAACGCCAAGGCGTCCGAGTGGTTCGGGGCCGTCACCTTCCGTCGTGCCATCGCGGGTCTCGCGCTGCCGGGCGCCCGGTTCTCGCAGCACCATCTTTGGGCCGAGGGCCGGCATTCGCCTCCAACGTCGCCCGACAAACTGGGCGAAAATCCTGATGCGCAGCCGCGGCCACCCGTTTCGTAGAATGGCCATCACGGCTCGCTCGCGTCAGGCGGTGGTGCGGCACGCGGTGGCCGGGAAGCACGAGAGTTTGGCGGTCCCCCGTATGCAAACAGGAGGGAGAAGGTGATGCTGACGATGAGTTCGGATCCTCGGATCGTCGGTCGGGCGTTCGACACGTGGCGCGCCGTGCTGCTGGAGGAGGGTGTCAGGGATGGCGCGCTCTGGCGGCTTCCCGAGCAGCGCATCGTCTTCCGCAATCAGCCGGACGCTCGAAGCGAGCAGCTGGGTGCGCGTACCTCGCTCGGAACGGATCCTGCGGGCAACTACTGGGCCGTGCAGATCAACGAGGCGGACACCCCGGGTGACGCCAACGTGACGGCGGGCGTCGTCACCGACGAGCGGGGAGGCATCTTCCTCATTCGACAGGGACGGCTGAACTCGCCGGTCGCGGGCAGACCTCCCATTCTGGAGGACGAATTCCGAAGGCTGACGGGGCTCGTCCCGACGCCGGTGCGCAACGGCGACACCAGTGGAAAGAGGCGCGAGTGGCACGTCGTGGCCCGCCTCGATGCCGAGGCGGACGAGATCAGGGACGCCACCGGCCGCTTCGTCGACTTCTGCGCCCTGGCGCGGCTCCACTACGCCGAAACCGAAGGCCGACTCCCGGACACGGATCCGATCGAAGGCTTCGGCCCTGACGAGAGTGCCGAAGGCTACACCGTGGGAGTCCGTCAGGCGTCGGAGCCGCGGGAGATCCGTCGATTGCAGGGCGAGGTATGGCAGGCGCTGGCGGCACGCCTTCGGGCGGCGGGCGTCGCGATCGACAAGCCGCGGCATGCGGCCGGTTACGAGGTCGACGCGGTCGTCGCCGCGCCCGGCGGTGCGCTGCTCGTCGAGATCAAGACGGGGAACACGGCGGCCGACGTCTATGGCGGCATGGGTCAGCTGCAATTGTATCCCAGACTGCTGCCGAAGCTCGGCGAGCACGAGCTAGTCCTGCTGCTGCCAGCGTTGCCTCGGCCTGCCTTGGTGAAGGCGATCGGGGAATGCGGGGTTTCGATGCACACCTATCGGTTGCCGAAGACCACGAAGGGTAAGGTCGAGTTCGACGCGGCCTTCCTTCGTCTATGCGGTCTCGTCTGACACCTCCTGTTCAAGCCGGTCCGATCCACCGCAGCAGCCGCTTCCCGTTTGCCGCCAGCACGAGGAGATCCTCGGGGCCGACGCCCCGCGGGTGGGACGCGTCGTGTCGAATGGGCCTGATCTGCTCCAAGGTTTCGCTGAGCACGTCGAGCGAGCCGAAGGTGGCGGCGAACAGCGGCCAGTTCGGTCTGTCGTCGCCGCTGCGGGTGGAGCGTGCGCGTGCGGTGCTGCTGGCACCGGTGTCGTTCGACCTCGTCTCGGGCGCGCTGACCACACGCGCCGTCGCCTTCGATCTCGCGCCGGACGCCCGCGAACTGGATCTGGAGCTGGGCTGGTCGACCGCGTTGTCGCCCTCGGCCATGACCGACCGCGTGGTGACGAAGCTGGAGGGCTACGGACCGACCCGAGAGGCGATCACGGTAAGCCTGACCGCTTCACCCGCCGGCGGCTCGACCGTGGCCGTGGGCGGCGCTGGCGCTTGCCGCATGGGTGGTGCAGCTGCTGGTCGACCGGGTGACGATCCGCTCGGTGGCGCGCGAGCCGGGCGCGGCCGATCGGGTGCGGTCGCTGTAGGATGTGACGCAGGCCCGGCCGTAACTGAAGAAGGAAGCATGCCGCATGACGATCATCGCCGTGACCCTGATGCTGGCAGCGGCCGCCCCGTGCCCGGGATCGACGACGCGCGAGGTCGAGCAGTGCCTCGCCGCCGATCTCGCCCGGGCGGACGCCGAACTGAACCGCTACTATGCTGCCGCTGTGAGGCGGCTGACGGACGAGCGTCAGCCGGCGGCTCTGGCGAAGCTGCGGGTGTCAGAACGGGCGTGGATCCAGCATCGGGATGCCGAATGCGATGCGGTCTGGGAATACTGGAAGGGCGGAACGATCCGGGGGACGTTCTCGACCGAATGCAGGGTGCGGCTAACGCGGGACAGGACGATGGCGATCTGGAGTAACTGGCTGACCTACGTGGACAGCACGCCTCCGCTCTTGCCCAGGCCCCAAAACCCGGACTGAACGATCCGGCGGAAGGCCACTGGTTTGGTGATCAGTCACGTCTGCGGAAGCGCTGGCCGACGTAGAGATGCATCTGGCTGGGCGTGAGCTCCTGCGTGGAGTTGCCCGACCTGACGAAGAACCGCTCCGCGACGCTGCCGCCCCTGTCCGGCAGGGACACGAACTGAGCCTCGACCGCCGGCCCGACCTCGACGCGGCAGACGTCGATGCCCTCGTGCTGGGGGAAGGTCACGCCGATCCGCGCGGCGCGGAACGCGGAGCCGAAATGCTTGCCGAGCAGATTGGTCAGATGAAGCTCGAGCTTGTCACGGTTGCCGCCGAGACAGGCGTAGTCGCGCTCCAGTCCCTTCACCCCGCCATCGTCAGCGACGCCGATCAGGAGCGTTCCTCCTCCGCCGTTGGCGAAGCCGGCGATCGTCTTGACGACGACGTCCTCCAGCTTCTTGTTCAGGGCGTTCGCGGCCACGTCCCACCGCAGCGTCTCCTTGAACTCTAGACGCTCGCTCTCGCCCGCCGCGATCAGCTGGGAGAGCGGGCTCGGTGTCCGGGCCGGCCCGCCGTCGTTCGCCGCCGCTGGGCCGATCACCAGCATGCCGTTGCGGCGGGTCAGCCGTTCGCCCGACACGGCGGCAGCGATGATCTCCGCGAGCAGGTCGCGCAGCTGTGCGCTGGTCGCCTTGAAGCCGACCGCGCGGGCGGCGGCCTGCACGACCTGTTCGTCGGTCGCGCCGTAGTTCTCCCGCACGACGCTTAGAATGGCGGCCTCGAGCTCGGACGGCGGCAGGCTGTCGCACTTGCGCAGCGAGGTAGAACGCACCTCGCTGCGGTCGCGTACGCGCGGCGCCTTGCCAGGAACGGTCAGGAAGTCGCCGTCCTGAGCAAGCCTGCCCTCGCGCACGCACACCTCGACGGCCCTCTCGACCGCCTCCTGGATGCGACCGCCGGCCCGTTTGAGTCCCCAGGCGTCACGGATGCGGTTCACCACCTCGCAGACGTGGACGGGCCCCTCGATGCCGACGACCTCCTCGGCCAGAGCCGATAGGGTGCCACGCGGTGTCTCGTGCAGTTCGCAGACGAGATGCCGTGGGCGTTCGACCATCGCTTCCTCATAGAGCGAGGTTGGGGCTGGCGCGTCGGCCTCCGCCAGCCCCACCTCGGTGTAGCCTTCGCGCTCGAGGGTGACGATCTCGACGTGGGTCCTCCGCTTGGCGGCGGCGCCCTGCGCCTCGGCATCGTGCTCCGCCTTGGCCGCCTCGATGCGGGCGATGACGAGGTCGATCTGCTCCTTGGGCCGCTGGAACCAGTCGGTGCTCCAGATCCGGTGGATGGTCCATCCGTGGCTCTCCAGCACCGACTGGCGCAGTCGGTCGCGATCGCGCGCCGATCGGGCGTCATGGTAGGACGCGCCGTCGCACTCGATGCCGAGCAGGTAGCGGCCGGGGCGGTCTGCGTCCGACACGGCGAGATCGATGAAGAAGCCGGCCAGACCGACCTGGCGGTGCACCTGGTAGCCCCGCGCCTGCAGCGCCTTGGCGACCTGCTCCTCGAAGACGCTGTCGTGGTCGCGGCCGGTGCTCTCGGCCATGGTCATGCGGCCCGTGCGGGCGAAGTGCAGGAACAGCTTGAACGCCAGCACGCCCTTGCGCGTCGACGCGAAGTCGGGATCAATGTCCTCGTCGGACATGGAGGCGAACACCTCGCAGCGCTGCTTGGCGCGGCTGATCAGCACGTTCAGGCGCCGCTCGCCGCCGTCCGTGCCCAGCGGGCCGAAGCGCATCGGCACCTTGCCGCCGGGCACGGGCGGACCGTAGCCGACGGAGATGAATATGACGTCGCGCTCGTCACCCTGCACGTTCTCGAGATTCTTGACGAAGAACGGTTCCGACGGGTGGGTCTGGAAGAAGGATTCCGTGTCGGGCGGCAGGCCGCGCCTGAGCACCTCGAGCTGGTCGAGAATGGCCCGTCGCTGGGCTGCGGAGAACGCCGCTACGCCCAGCGACAGTTCGGGATGCTCCCGGGCATGGGCGACGATCGCCTGCGCGACGATCTTCGCCTCGACCTGGTTCGTTCGCGTTCCGCCCGCGTCGAAAACGCCCTGCGGCACGCGGTGGAACCGCAGGCCCATGCCCGCCTCCGCGGTGTAGGGGCTGGGCACGATGAAGAGCTTGTTCTCGTAGAACTGCCGGTTGCTGACCGCGATCAGCGACTGGTGCTTGCTGCGATAGTGCCAGCGCAGCATGCGCATCGGCAGACCGCGAGCGGTGAAGAGTCCCAGGATGCTCTCGATGTCGGCGACGCGCGTGCCCGCATCGTCGTCATCCTCCGAGGCGCCGCCGGTCATCTTCGAGAAGAAGGCCATCGGAGGTAGCTGCTTGGGATCGCCGACCACGACGACCTGCTTCGCGCGGGCGACCGCGCCGAGCGCGTCGACGGGCTGGATCTGGCTGGCCTCGTCCATGACGAGCAGGTCGAAGTCGAAGATGCCGGGGGTGAGGAACTGCGCCACCGACAGGGGGCTCATCATGAAGACGGGCTTGAGCGCCTGCACGGCTGGCGCGGCCTTCTCCATCAGTTTTCTGATCGGCATGTGGCCGCGCTTTCTGGCGATCTCGGCGCGCAGCACGCCGAGGGGGCCGACCGAACCGCCATCGCGGGCCGGCACCTTCTCGTGGTGCGCGCGGGCGACCTCGAAGCTGGCGGTGGCTATGCGCTGCCGGTCCATGTCGGCGAACTCGCGGGCGAGCCTGCCGTGGAGCGTGCCGTCGAAGGTGCCGAGTTCGGTATCCACGCGGATTTGGTCGGCGTAGACGGCCTCGTAGTACGCCATCTCGAACGCGGACACCGCGCCATCGGTCGCTAGCCGCCCGTCCCCAAGCCGGCTGACGACGTCCTCGCATCCGAGCGCGACGGCGCGACCGGCGCGATCGCGGTAGGCGGTCCACTGGAAGAGCTGCTCCCCCGACGACCGCCAGCGCTCCATGTGCCGGGCGAGCGTCCCGAGCGGAACGCCGGCGAAGGTGTCCGGGCCGAAGGCCGCGGTCATGTCGAGATTGAGATCGCGGGCCAGAAAGCCAAGGTCCGTCTCCAGCGCCGCCGCCTCTTCGCCGAGCCTTTTGGCCTCGATGGCCGCGGCCGTCCGGTCGGGGACGCGGCTGGCCAGCAGGCGAATGTCGCCGTTCGCCGCGATCCAGTCGGCGGCGGACCGGAGCCCGCTCCAATCGGACGCGGCGCCACGCCACGTTCCGCCGAAGCCGGTGGTCCCGAGGTCGTCCAGGTCGCGCAGCCTCGCGGCCTTCGCCTGAAGTTCGTCGAGTTCGGCCAGACGCGCCCTGCGCACGTCGAGGTCGCCCGCGACGTCGACGAACGCCGTCCCCGCGGCGACGTCGGCAGAGCGGATGCGGATGACGAACGCGAGAAGGGCGGGCAGATCGGCGCGCTCCGCGGCGAGGGCGTCACCGAACGCGATCGTCTGCTCGACGCCGAGCGACGTCCAGACCCGCTCGACGGGCGGACCGATCTGGTCCGACAGATCGGCGAGGCGCTTGGCGCGGATGCCGACCTCGGTCCGGTCCGGTCGACGTGCGGCGACGAGGCGCGCCTCGTCGCCAAGCCCGCGCACCGACCGCATCCAGTCTACGACCGCGCGCAGCGGAGCGGCGGTCGATTTGCTGCCGCGCCACTCCGACCCGAACGCGGAGCGTGCGAACGCCTCCTCCGCCTCGATCGTCCGCCTGGCGGCCTGCCCGGTGGCGAGCGCATCCAGAAGGGCGAGCGCGTCCGGCAGCGGCGTGCTCTGTTCTGTCATGACCGAGCGGACAAGCGCGTTGGCGCGACGCCACTCGCCGCTGAGGAACCGGAACAGGCCGGTGCCGTGGGAGGCCAGGGTCGTCCGGGCGGCGGACAGGTCGAGGTCCCAAGCGGCGCCGGTGAGCCGCCCCTCGATGGTTGCGAACGCGGCCTCGTGGGTCGCGATGGCCTCTACGATATCGGACGCGCGCTCCAGGCCCGGGGACCAGACATCCGATGCAAAGGCCGCAGCGTCGCCTTCCGGCGCCTCGGAGACGCGTTCAGCAATGGCGGCCATGCGGCGCGCGCCCTCGAGCGTGATCGGCGCCTCGCGCGTCATCGCGCGCGCGAGGGCCTCGGCCTCGGCCTGCAGCCGGGGCAGCAGACTCGCGAGCGTCTCCACGTCGCCAAAGTCGTCCGGCGAGAAGCTCGACGGCAGGATGGCCAGCGAGGCGATGGTCTCCGCGAGGTCGGCGGTCCAGCCCGCCTCCGCGACTACGTCCGTCAGCCGACCGCGGAGGAAGGAGTGCCGCTGCCCCGTGGCGATCAGTCTCTCGAGATCGTCCGTGCGGTCCGTCCAGATGGCCTCGGCGAGCGCGGCGGCGTCGAGATCCGGTGCGCCCGCGACCCGCTCGGCCAGCGTCGTCAGCGGCGGCAGTTCGGCGAGCGAAGTCGGCGGCGACGTCTCCAGTGTGGAAGCGAGGGACGCACTGGTCTCCTCGAAGGACGATAGGCGCGCGAGGAGGGCGGTGATCCGGTCCTCGAGCCGTTCCACGTCGGTCGGCAGTATCGACGAGAGGCCGACGCCGCGCCAGGCGTGATCCGCGGGACGGCCGATCACGTCGATGCGCTCCGCCAGGTCGCGGATCACGTCGTGCCGTTCGGCGAAGTCGTCGGCGGACCAGGTCTCCGGGCCTGTCAGGACGATGTCGTTGGGCTTCTCGCCGTCGAGGCGGAGACGGCTGAGCTGGCCGACGACCTGGAACGGGGTTAGGCCCGACGCCCCGTGCGGCGCGTGCATGCGACGGGCGTGGTCATTGAGGCGGTCGCGCGCGGCGGTTAGCCGCGCATGGAGGCTGCCGGGATCCTGGTGCCGGGGTGCGCCGAGCTCCCACGTGCGCCGCAGCTCTTCGAGCATCGCCTTCTTGTTCGCCTTGTTGCTGTGGAGTTCGAGGCAGGCGTCGCCGACGCCTGTCGCGTCGAGCCTGCGCTTGACGACCTCCAGCGCCGCCATCTTCTCGGCGACGAACAGCACGGTCTTCCCGTCAGCCACGGCGGAGGCGACGATGTTGGCGATGGTCTGGCTCTTGCCGGTGCCTGGCGGCCCTTGGATGACGATGTCGCGCCCGCGTCGAACCTCGTGCACGGCGAGCGCCTGCGAGCTGTCGCTGTCCACGATGTGCAGCATTTCGGACGGCGGGATGAACGGATCGATGTTGGCGTCATCGGGTACCATCCCCTCAGCGCCCGCGAAGCCGTCCGAGAGGAGGCCGCGGACGAGATCCCGGTCGGTGATCCTGCCGCCCTGCGGCCAGGTCTGCGGGTCCAGGTCGCGATACATCAGGAACTTGGCGAAGGAGAAGAAGCCGAGAGCGACGACGTCGGACTGAACGTCCCAACCGGGCTTGGCGGACACGGCGTCGGCGACCTCCGCGAAGTAGGTGGCCGGATCGAAGCCGTCCCGCGCCTCGAAGGCGGGCAGTCGGATGCCGTGGACGCGGTCGAGGAACGCTTCGAGCGAGAGGTTGGAAGCGTAGTCCTCCTCCCGCATGCGCAGCTTGAACTTCTCACCGGCGTTGCCGCGTTCCAGCTTCACGGGGACGAGGACGAGCGGAGCGAACCGCACGTTTGCGGCATTGCTGGGATCGATCCACTTTAATGCGCCGAGCGCGAGATAGAGGATGTTGACGCCCTGCTCCTCCTCCAGCGTCCGGGCGTCGAAGTAGAGTTCCAGAAGCCTCTTCTGCAAACCCTTCGGCGTCAGCCGGGTCTGCAGCCGAGTGTCAGCGTGCCGCGAGAAGACGCCGCGATCGTCAGCGACGTCGTCCTCCGGCTGTGCGAGGTCCGCGATCTCGTCGGCATCGTCGGCCGAAATCTCGCCCTCTGCCGTATCACCGGCCGCTGCCGCCTTGCCGGCCAGGAAGGTGAAGGGACGCCCCTCGGTCACGAGCAGACGAAAGATCTCCGTGCTGATCTCGTCGACGACCTCGATGGCTTTCGCACCCTTCGAAGATCGCGGCATGTTGAGCAGGCGGTTTCGCGCGGATAGATCCAGTAGTTCGGTTCGCGCGCGATCCAGCTTCTCGTCCAGCGGAAGGTCGCTCTGGAAGACCGAGGTCGGGGCCTCGTCCTGCTCAATCGCACTCGTAGCCACCCAGATCCCCCAAACCCTTGTTCCGGATCGGATTAGGCTCGATAACCGCTCTCGTGTCCAGTCTGTCGTTGCGCGAAGCGGCCACGCCGACAATCAGGTGGATGGACGAGCGATGAAGCATTACCGCTCGATGTGCGCTGGAGGTGAGCCGGATGCACGCAAGTGGAGCGAGATGGTGGTGCCGGTCACTGCATGAGCGTTCAATGAACCTTGGGCCGATGATGGCCTACTCCGTTCTATAGATGATTTCAGCCTGCTGGCATTGTGGCAAGATCACGAACTCGGCCAATGCACTTTGGAGGGGTAAGGCATGCCAAACATCGGTGTTACGCTCACGATGAATCTTACAGATGACGAGGTGACCGGCCTTGCCGAGGTTCTCGGCTGCCCTGAAGCGAACGTCGGCAACCGGCTAGACGGCTACGCCGATGCCGCCGTGCGCGAATATGTTGACATGATGCTGGGGACCGGACCGCTCGCCTCGGCTGGCGAGATGCGGGAGAGGCGCCTCGTGCTTCTGATCCTCCATGCTTATGGTGGCCGCGTCCCTGATGTCGACGAAATTACCCGCGTGTTCAACGTGTCCGCCGCGACCGCCACGACGATGCTCAGGAACGTGATGTCCAAGCATCGGCGACGGATCGCGGTGGCGGTTCAGGCTGACGTGGACGCGTTCAAGGCCGGCTGCGAACAGCAGGCGAACGATGATTGGCACGTGACGGTGCAGAACCCGGTCTTGGTGGAGATGCTGAACGCACGCCTGACGAAGGCGGGACAGGGCAAGGCGCGCATCGTCAAGGATCCCAAGACGCTCGGCCAGTATATCGTGCCCAACGGTTCCTACGAATGGATCGATCAGAACTTATGAGCGTCGCACAGCCCGTCGTCGCCGACGTTCCTTCCGCCTCAAGCCTGATCGTTGCCCTCGTGGCGGCGTTCCTAGGCTTGTGGGCCGCGGACGCCAGGGCCGCTCTGGAGCTTGTGCCGGAGAAGGATCCGTCAAACCGTCGACCTCAGCGTGAGGCAGTGCGGGTGGCGCTGAATCGCGCTGTGCCGTTGGCGCTGGCGGCCGTGTTGACGCTGTTCGCCGTGCTTCCGCGCGCCATTGGCGTTCTGATGACGACCTGGGATTGCTTCAGCGAGCAACCGAAGGGCGGCTGCACCTACAACGACGTATCGGCGTTGTTCGTGTTGATGACGGTGATCCTGACGTCGCTGTGCGCCGTGCTCATCAGACAGGTCGTGGGACTATTCGGCAAGCGTCGTGATCTCGCGTGAACCCTTCGATCCCCGATGATGCGCGCAATGAGCGCATTTCCATGTCGAGGGGGATCTTGGTCTGTGATCGATCCGGCACTACGCTGATCCTGTGGGGGGCGAGTCATGGGTGATGAAGTGCTTGTCAGGGAGGGCGATACGGATCCGGCGATCGAATCGACCGCGGGCGTAGGCGAGAAGCGTCCTGACCAGCTGCCGCTGGCGATCCAGAGCGGCATCCTGAAGAGTCTCGGCATCAACCTGTACACGAACCTCGGCAAGGTGCTCGTCGAGTTCATCGCCAATGCGTATGATGCCGACGCCACTTACGTCCGGGTGACGATCCCGGGCGATCGCATCGCCGAGGAACGAGCGAAGGCGAAGGCCGCCTCCGACGCGGCGCTTGCCGCAGCTCAGGCCGAAGCTGCCGGGCAGGGAGCGATGGAGCTGACCGGCTCTTACGGCCAGGATACCGGCGAGAAGGTCGAAGGCGGCGAACAGGCGGAGGCATCCACGAAGCCGGGCCTGAACCTGGAAGCGCTGTTCGAGACGCTCCCTCCCGACGTCAGCGTCACCATCGAGGACGATGGGCATGGGATGACGTGGCAACAGGTCCGTGACCGCTTCCTGCCGTTGAACCGTCAGCGGCGTCTGAAGAACGGACGGGAAACGGATCTGACCTCGCCTGGTGGCAGATACGTGATGGGGCGCAAGGGCGTCGGCAAGCTCGCTGGCTTCGGCGCCGCTCTGACGGTTGAGGTCTGGACCAAGCAGAAGGGGCAGACTTCGGCGACGATCGTCACGCTGGTCGACGAGGACCTGAATCATGGTGGCTCGATCCACCAGGTGCGCATCCCGGTTACCTATCAGGACGATCTCGATCCGGAGATTCAGGGAACGCGCGTTACATTGAGTCGGCTGAAGGCGGAGGCGACGCGGGACTCGATCGAACGCATCGAACGCGTGGTTGCGAAGTCCTTCCACTCCATACGACCCCAAGACTTCTCCATCGAGATCAACGGCAAGCAGCTGCGCTTCGAACTGCCGGCCTACGAATACATCTATCCGCCCGAGCTGACCGCCGACGCGATATCGGACGGCGCGCGGCAGGAGGCCGTGGTCACGATTCCGGGCGTGGGGCGCTTGCGGTACCGGTTCTATGTGGGTTTTCTGCCCCGCTCGCACGGCGGTGGCGAGGACCGCGGAGCGACGATCTACTGCAACAACCGGCTGGCGGCTGGGCCTGCGCTGTTCGGCCTGCCACCGGGCACGCACAGCTTCCACTCCGTCGACTACATGGACTGCGTGATCGAGGCGGACGACCTCGACCGCGCCGACATCGACTTCGTGAACACCGCTCGTAATGGCATCAAGGAGGGGAACGAGGTCGTCAGCGCTCTTCTACAGGCGATCGTGAAGGTCATGCGTAGTGCGATTGCAGCGCACGCGCGGTTCAAGGAGAAGGAGGCCGATCGGAAGCTCGAGACGGATCCGACGGCGAAGGTCATCCGCGAGACGATCCAGACCCTGCCGAACAAGTCGAAGAAGGCGGGTATGAAGCTGCTGCAGACTTTGGCGCGTCAGTTCGAGGTGGGGACGACGGAGTTCGAGGAGCTCGCTCCCGTGATCGTGAACTCGATCAACGCGACTGACGTCCTCGTCCGGCTTGCCAAGCAGAAGACGGACTCCGGAACGATCGCGGAGATAATGGGGCAGCTGCGCGAACTTAGCGAGATCGAATTGCAGGACGCGCTCAAGCTCTATCGGGCCCGTCGCAACGGCATCGTCAAGCTGGAGGTCCTATACGACGAGGGGCAGGCCGACTGGCGGAAGAAGCAGTCCGAAAAGGCGCTGCACCAGTTGCTGAAGGAGAATCCCTGGCTGATCCGGCCGGAGTTCTCGACCTACATTACCAGCGATCAGGGCATCAACACGACCGTCAGCCGTCTGGCCAAGCACATGAAGGTGGACACGTTCGCGCCAATCTTTGATGGCGACGAGGAGACCGACGTCAGGCCGGACCTCGTCTTCCTGATGTCCGATCCGATGGACGATGGGCCATACACCATCAAGATCGTCGAGCTAAAGAGCCCAGGTCTGCCGCTCACGATCGAGCATTGGCGTCAGCTGGAGAACTACATCGCGGACGTTCGTGGATGGTGTGAAGGCAACCTGCCTCACGGGACGACGGTGCGGATCAACGGCTATCTGATCGGCGCGATGCCGAAGCCAAATCCGTCGGCGCGCGCCGAAAGGATGCTGCTGGAGGCCTATAAGAAGGAGGGGCCGATGGGGGACATCCAGATCATCGGTCTGCTCGATCTGATCCGCAACGCGCGGACCGTTCACGTCGAAGCGATCAAGATTATCGAGAGGGAGCTGGCCGGAGAAGAGGTGGCCGAGGATCCTGAGGACGATGCCGATCATGAGCCGATCGACGACGAGGCTTGGCGCGAGGGCATCGTGGTCGGCGGGACGGTTCTACCCGCTCGCTGATCGATCACAGGTGACGGCGGGGCGGTCCTGGCCCGTTGTCAGGCTGCGGCGAGGGTTCGGTTTGCGCGCATGATCGTTTCGACGACGCTGAGGCACACCGCCTGCGCCAGTGCCACCGGGACGCCATTCCCGATCTGCCGCGCCACCGGATAGGGGCGTCCCACGAAGGTCCAGTCGTCGGGGACGCCCTGCAGGCGCGCGCCTTCGCGCAGCGACAGCGTTCGGTTCTCGGTCGGGTGCAGGTAGCGGCCCTTGGACGGGTTTTGGAAGGTGCATCGGATGGTGTTGACCGGCTGATTGGGATCGATCCGGCCCCACACGTCGGTCGCCTGGCATCCGACCTTCGCCCATGACGGTGGACAGAGGTGCGGAGCTTTCCGCATCACGTCGCGCTTGTCACCCTTGGGCGGGATGATGGCGATCCGCTCGGCGGCGATCCCCTTCGGCGTCGGCCATACGTGCATGGGGTCGCCCGCGACGACGGGCTGGGCCAGAACCGAGCCTGCGGTGCGCCGTGGTCCGGTGGCCAGCACGGGCGCGTCGATGGGGCCGATGCGCGAAGCGATGGTGAAGGAGCGGCGGCGCAGCTGCGGCGCACCGAAGTCGGCGGCCTCGAGTTCGAAGGTCTGAATGCCGTAGCCCAGCGCTTCGAAGGCATCGGCCATCTCGCGCCATTTCGATGAGCGCAGGAACGGTGGGACGTTCTCGACGACCACGATCCTGGCGCCGGTCCGATCCGCCCAATCCGGAACGGCAAGCGCGAGCGTGTTCCGTACGTCCAGCGGATCCTGCCGTCCGAGGGTGCTGAACCCCTGACACGGTGGGCCTGCGAGCAGCACGTCCACCGAAGGCAGATCACGATCGTCCAGAACCGAGCCGACGACGCCGACCGGTGCGACGTTGCGGTTGTAGTTGGCGATCGCGTCCTTCGACAGGTCGATGGCCAGCGCCGGGGTCATGCCCGCGCGGACGGCGCCCGCGCTGAACAGGCCCGCTCCGCTAAACATGTCGCCAACAGCAATTCGCATAACAACATAGCTTTTAATGTGATTATGCGATATATGCAAGTCGCATGAGTGATGTCGATGACCTGAATGATCTGAAAAGGCGGTTGATGACGCCCGGTCTGCCGACGCAGACCGCTCTGGCGAAGGGTGCGGGCGTCGATCAGGCTCTGGTTTCACGAGCGAGGAACGGTCAGTTGAAACGCGTCACCGATCGGGTGCGCGAATTGTCGAATTATGTGAATCAGCGCATCGCGACTATGCGGATCGCCGCGTCGCTTCCCAGTCCGGGCCGTTCGACGGGACGGAGGCGGGTGCAGGCACCGCGGGAAACGAATCTCGTCCTTCGCAGATGCCGCGAATATCTCGATGATGGCCACGATCCGAAGGTGCTTCTCGATCAGCTCGAGATCCTGCGGCGCATCCAATCCGCTGCTGTCGGAAGGCCGGTCAGGAGAAGCTAAGTGGGACGGGCGCCGATGTGGACGACGCCCGCCCCCCGGATCAGCGAAGAAGTCCGGCGGTGATGCGTTTCATCGGCGGCGGATCGACTTCGAGCGATGCCGCCATCACGCCGAGCAGCCGATGCGTGAGCTTCTGCGAGCCGAACTCGCTCGCGAGCTCCGCCCAATCCGGCCAGCGGTCCAGCCGATGGCAGAGCCATTCGTAGAAGCGGTCGCGCTCGACCCCGGTGCCGAACGCCAATGACCAGACCGTCTGCATGTTCTGCATCGGGCCGCTGCCACGCATGGACAGGATCACCGTCGGACGTCCGGCTTGGTCGCGCCGCAGGAACGCCACGTCCCAGGCGGCCGCTTCCGCCTCCAGCCGGGCGAGGCGATCCTCTCGCCCTTCCGGTCCCATGCCCAGTTCCGCCAGATCGGCGATGGTGGCGTGGTTCGGCGGACTCTGGCGGGCGCTGTGCGGTCTGGTCGCGATCAGCATCATGAGCGCCGCGCGACCTTCCCTGGTGAGACCGACGATGTCCCTGCCGTCCTCGTCGAGCTTGATCAGCCCGACCCCGACGAGGAAGAGACGGAGGAAGCCGGCGAAGGTCGTGCTGCCGAGGAACAGGTCCGTGACCAACTCGCGGTCCTCGACGCGGCGGCGTGCGGCCATGGCGAGGACGGCATGGACCGTCTCGAGGAGTGCCGCCGAGGGCTGGCCGTGGCTGAACCGCAGTCCGAGCTGCTCCGTGCAGAACGCCGCGCGGACGCTGCTCCACGTCGCGCCGGTTTCGTCGTCCACATAGCGCCAGCCGGCATCGACCTTCTCGATCCGCAGCCAGCTGCCCCGGGGCATGTTCGGGTCGATCTTGCGCATGTCCGTCAGCCCTCCGTCCGGTGGGGCGCGTAGACGACGGATCGCGGACCCGGGTCTGCGTCCCGCGGATCGCGGCCCTCCTCGATCGCCTTCAGCTGTGCGGCGAGCCGCACGCACTGCGCATAGACGAAGGCTTCGTCCTTGTAGGTCGGTCGGTTCACGCCATCGAGCAGACCATTTGGTCGGCTCTCCTCCCGCGTCGTCGGGGTGATGTCGGTGGCGTGGTCGCAGGAAAAACCCAGCCACCAGGCATCGTCGTGCCCGTCGCCGATCTGTCCGGCGGCGACGTCGTTGACGTGGACGTTCTGCTGAAAGCCCTCCGGCACGATGCGGCGGGTGCGGTTGTCCGACGGATGGCAGATCGAGACCTCCTCCCGTTCCCACTTCTGACAGGCGGCGGCATAGTCCAGCCCGCCGTGCACGCCGATGAGGAAGTCTCCCATCGTGTTGACGTGCCGGCCGAACAACGGATGCGCAGATCGTGGATGGTGTAGTGCGCCACCCTGTCCACCTCGCCGAAACCGCCCTCCGCCAGTTCGATGCGCCTGTGCATGCCGGCGTCGACCATGTCCTTGACCTGCGACCCGAGCTCGGTCGGCGTCCGCCCGTTCAGGGTGAAGACCGGTCCGTGCCGGCGGCGTTGGTCCGGCTGCTGCCGCGCGATGATCTCGACGACCTGTCGGGGCAGTTCGATCAGGAAGGCCTCGCCGGGCTTGGTCCGGTCCGGCGGCAGGAACCAGAGCTGCTTCGGCAGGTCCAGCTCCTCCCAGGTCATCTCGGCCACCTCCTCCTTGCGCTTGCCGAGGCGCAGGATCGCTTCGAGGCAGTCGCTGCGGACGTCGCCGATGTCGCGGACGGCCTCGTGGAAGCGCTTGATCTCCTTTTCGCGCAGACGACGTACGCGCTTGCCCGCGAGCGGCGTGTCGACGTTCAGCGCGGGGGAGACGCTGATCTTGCCGCGGTCCTTGGCGTCGTTCAGGATGGCCTTCAGGTAGACGAGGCCCATGCGGCGGGCGGAAGGTGCGCGATCACCCATCGTCTTGCCGAAGGCCTCGACGTCCTCCACCACCATCCGGTCGATCCGGAGGTCACCGAGGTTGCCGATGATGTCGCGCTCGATGACCCGGGTCTGAGCCTTGTTGAGCGGTTTGCCGGCATCAATGCGACGCTGGAGGTAGGCGGCGGCGTAGTTGGCCATGATGAGATCGGTGCGGGCCTTCTCCTCGGCCGCCTTGCGACGTTCCTCGAGGATGGGGTCGATGCCCTGGCGACGCTGAAACGCCATCTCGGCGGCCAGGCCGCGGGCCTGCTCGAGCGTGATCTCCCCGCCGATGCCCAAAACCTTGCTGCGGATCGACCTCTCACCGGGCATGCGATACTGGTAGACGAAGCTGACCTGGTTGTTCTCGCTGCGATATGCACCGAAGCAGGGGATTTCGGTGTCCCACAGCCACTTCTTCGGTGCGGACGCGGGGGTGCGCTCCAGCTTCTGCAGGTTCTGACGGTTGATGCGGCCCTTCATCGATGGTGCTCCTTCTCGTGGAGCCCTCTAATGAAAGCATGTTGGGACGTTTCTCCACCCCGCCACGCCATCCCAGTCCAACTCGACGTTGATATATTCGAACGTCATGGTTGAGTTTGTACCAATAATCGATCTAAGAACGTGAGCTTGACTTATGCGCAAAGTGTCAACGCCTATCAAGATGTTTGTTTTATAGCTCGGGATATCAAGTAATCTCCGGAGAGGATGGCTGTTGCAAACTACCGCCATTTGAAGCCATCCGACGGTATTAGCCGATCGTGCTTAAACCCTTATGCGGCGGGCAAATTGCCGCCCCCGCCACCTGCATCCATTCGTGCCCATACTCTCCCGATGAGGACGTTGCTCATCCCGTAATCCTACGAATCTGAGGGTCGGACGTTCGAATCGTTCCGGGTGCGCCAACACCCCCGCTTGGGCTTCATGCCTCGGCGGGGGTTGTTGTTTCCGGATCGATCGGAACGCGGCCCGACCCAGAACGGCGGTCACCCGTTCCGCTCCCCCTCGACCTTCCCGCATCCGCCCTGCTATCGCGCGCGTCGCATGGATACGGGCGAAGCGATCGCGACCTTTCTAGGCATCGCCTGCGTCGCGCTCGCGGCGATGCGCAGCGTGTGGACCTTTCCCGCCGCGATCGGATCGGTGACGCTGCTCGGCATCGTGGTGTGGGAGGCGCGGCTTTACAGCGACGCGCTGCTCCAGGCGTTCTTCGCGCTTGCCAACCTTTATGGCTGGGTGAACTGGACCCGCGCCACCACCCGCGCGGGCGTGCCGGTGGAGCGGATGACGCCGCGTTCGCGCATCCGCTGGGCCGGCGCGACGTTGGCCGCGACACTCGGCTGGGGCGCGGCGATGCATGCCTGGACCGACGCGTCCTATCCCTGGTGGGACGCCGCGATCGCCGCCGCCAGCATCGCCGCGCAGCTGCTGATGGCGCGGCGCAAGCTGGAGAACTGGGTCATCTGGATTGCGGTCGATTGCGCCTCGGTGCCGCTCTACCTCGTCAAGGGACTCTACATGCTCGCCGCGCTCTACCTCGTCTATCTCGCGCTGGCTTTGTGGGGCTGGCTCGGCTGGCGCGCCGCCATCCTTCGCGCGCCCGGCGACGCGATCGGACGGGCGGCGGCATGACCCGGCTCCGCTCGATCTGCCTTCACGGCCCCGAGAGCACCGGCAAGTCGACTCTCGCGCCCCGGCTCGCGCGCCATTTCGACACCAAGTGCATCGCCGAGTTCGGCCGCACCTATTGCGAGGCGTTTGGCACCGACCTGACCATGGCCGACCTCATCATGATCGCCCATGGTCACGATGCCAAGGTCAAGGCGGCGATGGCGAGCGGCGACCATCCGGTGATCCTCGACACCGATCCGCTGATGACCGCGGTGTGGGCCGACATGCTGTTCGGCCGCCGCGACCCTTGGTTCGACCGGTGGCGGGACACCGCGGACCTCTACCTGCTGTTCGACATCGACCTGCCCTGGGTGGAGGACGGCACCCGCATGTTCGGCACCGCCGCCTCGCGCCGCCGCTTCTTCGACCTGTCGCGCGCCGAGCTCGACCGCCGCGGCGTGCCCTATGCGCTCGTCGGCGGGCAGGGGGAGGTGCGCTACCTCAACGCACTGAAGGCGATCGAGCGCGCCGCGGCCTGAGCTGTCCTACATCGCCGGAAGCGTGTACGCCCGGCGGCATGGCCATCGGAGCACACCGTACGCTGTACGACACGGGCTTTTGGAAACACCCCCGACTCCGCGACCTTCCCTGACCTTTCACGCGGGGACAACCCCCGACCCCGTGACCTTCGCTGACCTTTCGCCCGCTTTGGCCTCCCGCGCCGCCCGTGCTAACGGCCTCCGCGAACACCCCCGGAAAGAAGAACCTTGTCCACCCCGCTCGACCGCATCCGCAATTTCTCGATCATCGCGCATATCGACCATGGCAAGTCGACGCTCGCCGACCGCCTGATCCAGGCGACCGGCGGGCTGTCGGATCGCGAGATGAGCGAGCAGGTGCTCGACAACATGGATATCGAGCGCGAACGCGGCATCACAATCAAGGCGCAGACGGTGCGCCTCGCCTACAAGGCGAAGGACGGGGTCGACTACACGTTGAACCTCATGGACACGCCCGGCCATGTCGACTTCGCCTATGAGGTGAGCCGCTCGCTCGCCGCGTGCGAGGGCGCGTTGCTGGTGGTCGACGCGGCGCAGGGGGTGGAGGCGCAGACGCTCGCCAACGTCTACCAGTCGATCGAGCACGACCACGAGATCGTGCCGGTCATCAACAAGATCGACCTCCCCGCCGCCGAACCCGAAAAGGTCCGTGCCGAGATCGAGGACGTGATCGGCATCGACGCGAGCGGAGCGGTGCTCGCCTCCGCCAAATCGGGAATCGGCATCGGCGACATACTCGAGGCGGTGGTCGCGACCATCCCGCCGCCCAAGGGCGACGTGTCGGCCCCGCTCAAGGCGATGCTCGTCGACTCATGGTACGACCCGTATCTCGGCGTCGTCATCCTCGTCCGCGTCATTGACGGGGTGCTGAAAAAGGGCCAGCAGATCAAGTTCATGCAGGCCGGCACCACCCATTTGGTGGATCGCGTCGGCTGCTTCCGTCCCAAGATCGAGCAGCTGACCGAACTCGGCACCGGCGAGGTCGGCTTCATCACCGCCCAGATCAAGGAGGTGGCGCAGGCCCGCGTCGGCGATACGCTGACCGATGCGAAAAGGCCCGCCGCCGCGCCGCTGGAGGGGTTCAAGGAGGTCCAGCCGGTCGTCTTCTGCGGCCTGTTCCCGGTCGATGCCGCCGATTTCGAGAAGCTGCGCGAGTCGATCAGCAAGCTCCGCCTCAACGACGCCAGCTTCTCGTTCGAAACCGAGTCCTCCGCCGCGCTCGGCTTCGGCTTCCGCTGCGGCTTCCTCGGGCTGCTGCACCTCGAGATCATCCAGGAACGGCTGACCCGCGAATACGACCTCGACCTCATCACCACCGCGCCCTCGGTGGTCTACCAGATCGAGCTGACCCATGGCGGCGGCCATATCGAGCTCCACAACCCCGCCGACATGCCCGATCCCAACCGGATCGCGGAAATCAGCGAACCGTGGATCGAGGCGACGATCTACGTCCCCGACGAATATCTCGGCTCGATCCTCAAGCTCTGCCAGGATCGCCGCGGCATCCAGAAGAACCTGACCTATGTCGGCGGGCGGGCGCAGGCGACGTATGAACTGCCGCTCAACGAGGTGGTGTTCGACTTCTACGATCGGCTGAAGAGCATCAGCCGCGGCTATGCCAGCTTCGACTATCACCAGATCGGCTATCGGGAGGGCGACCTCGTCAAGATGAGCGTGCTGGTCAACGCCGAGCCGGTCGACGCGCTGTCGATGATCGTCCACCGCGGCACCGCCGAGGTCCGCGGGCGGGGCATGTGCGAGCGGTTGAAGGACCTGATCCCCCGCCACCTGTTCAAGATCCCCATCCAGGCGGCGATCGGCGGCAAGGTGATCGCGCGCGAGACGATCGCAGCGATGCGCAAGGACGTGACCGCCAAATGCTATGGCGGCGACATCAGCCGCAAGAAGAAGCTGCTCGACAAGCAGAAGGAGGGCAAGAAGCGGATGCGCGAATACGGCAGCGTGCAGATCCCGCAGGAGGCGTTCATCGCGGCGCTGCGGATGGGCGACGACGCCTGAGGCCAAGTGCAGCTTGGACGAGGATCAGCGTCGCGCCGGCCGGCGGTCGGGCGAGCTCGCCCTCGCCCGAACCGTCCGACGGCGTGGCTTCGCCACGACGCCCCTTCTTCTTGGAACGCCAGCCACCCTCATTCGTCCCCACTCCCGCAACAAGGAGCCCCGCATGACGATCTTCAACAAGGACATGGTCGACCTGGCGAACAGGAACACCTTCTGGCAGAAGGAGGTCTACCGCGACCCCAAGGTCCAGATCGTGCTGATGAGCATCCCCGCCGGCGAGGAGATCGGCGCGGAGACCCACCCGGCCGACCAGACCACCTTTATCGTCGCCGGCGACGCGCAGGTGACGATCGACGGCCACAACACCAAGGCCGGGCCCAACCACCTCGTCGTCGTGCCGAAGGGCGCAGAGCACAACATCGTCAACAAGGGCTCGGGCGACCTCAAGCTGTTCTCGGTCTACGCCCCGCCCGCCGAGCCCGAGGGGGCTGCCTTCCGCACAAAGGCCGAGGCGGAGGAAGCCGAGAAGAGCCTGCTCGCCCGCGCGGCCGAGGCAGTCAAGGATGCGATCGGCCGCTAACGAAAAGGGCGGGAGACCCTTCGGTCGCCCGCCCCACGCGTTCGGAAGGTCCGATCAGTTCGTCGAACTCTCGCTGTCCGACGAGTTGAACGCATCGCCCACCGCGCCGAGCAGGCCATCGGTCGACGTGTCGAGACCGATCGAGTTGTCGTTGGTGTTCTCGGAGACGTTGCCGTCCTCGTCCTGGTTGTACGAAGACTGCGACGAGTCAATATCGAGACCAAGCGTGCTGCCAACGTCGCCGACGACCCCGCCCGAGGCGTCCTGATCGTTGGAGTTGCTGCTGTAGCTGTCGTCATTGCCACCGAAGATGTTGGTCAAACCGGCCATGATAAGCCTCCTTGCTTGGAAAGAACTATGTTCGACCCGGCTGGATCGTACAGGTAGAACGGCACACCCACCCGACCCGTTCCGCCCCGCAACGGCACCGCCGCCCTTCCGCCGACCCGTTTCGGATCGTGCCGCAACCGCAATAAGCCGCATAGGCGCTGGGTTTGCGCAAGCTAAACAAGATCAATAGCTTACTTCAGCTGCGCAGCAGCGGCACCGCTTTGAACCGATCCGGCACGGTTCAACCGGCTGCGGCAGCGGCCACGGCGGCAGACAGCTCCGCCAGCCCGAACGGCTTGGCCAGCCGCCCCGCCACCACCTCCGGCTCGTCCCCGGCCGGATAGCCCGATACGATCAGCACGGGCAGGGCCGGACGCTTCCGCCGAGCGACCGCAGCGAGCTGGACGCCGGTCATTCCGGGCATGACCTGGTCGGTGACGAGCAGGTCGGGCGCCGTCCCGTCGCCCAACAGCTCCAGCGCCTCCGCCCCCGATCCGCACGACGTGACCCGGTGCCCCAACTCGGCCAGCATCGCCGCGGTGTTCGCCCGAACCAGCGGCTCATCGTCGACCAGCAGGACCGATAATGGCCCGCTCGCCGCCGCGGTGTCCGCCACTGAGAGCTTCGCGTCCCCGGACGCATCGGTGACGGGCAGCAGCAACTCGATGTGCGTGCCCCGGCCCGGCTCGCTGGCGATCCGCATCGCCCCGCCCAGCTGCCCCATCAGCCCATGCACCATCGACAGGCCCAGTCCGGTGCCCGCACCGCTCGCCTTGGTCGAGAAGAACGGCTCGGTCGCCCGCCGCAGCGTTTCGGCGTCCATTCCCTCGCCGGTGTCGCTGACGCTCAGGCGCAGATACGCGCCCGGCCCGACGCCGCTCGCGTCCGCCGCCTTCACCTCGGCCAGCGCGATCGCGATGCGGCCGCCGTCCGGCATCGCGTCGCGGGCGTTCACCACCAGGTTGAGCAGCGCCATCTCCAGCTGGTTGGGGTCGGCCATCGCCGGCGGCAACGTGTCGTCCGCATCAAGCTCCAGCGCTACCGCCGGGCCCAGCGTGCTGCGGAACAGGTCCTCGAGCCCCCGCACCAACGGCCCGATCGCGGTCGCGCGCTTGTCGAGCGGCTGGCGGCGGGCAAAGGCGAGCAATCGCTGGACCAGCGTCCGTGCCCTGACCGCCGACTGGTGCGCTCCCTCCACCAGCCGGTGCTCGCGCGTCCCCGCCTCCGCGCGGGTCAGCAGCAGGTCGAGCGTGCCCAGGATCGGGGTCAGCAGGTTGTTGAAGTCATGTGCGACGCCCCCAGTCAACTGCCCCAGGGCCTCCATCTTCTGGCTTTGGCGCAGCGCATCCTCGACCGCGCGCAGCGCGTCGGTGCGGGCCAGCTCATCGGTCACGTCGCGGGCGATGCAATAGGCGTGGTCGCCGTCCGCCACCGCGGTCCAGGTCAGGTGACGGTACGATCCGTCCGCCGAGCGCAGCCGGTTGGTGAAGGGCGGCACGCTGCCCTCCTCGCGCAGCATCGCCCGCGCCGCCTCGGTCGGGAGGTGGTCGTCGGGATGCTCGATCCACGCCGAGGTACGGCCGATCAGGTCGCCTGGCACCCAGCCGAGCAGCCGCTCCCACGCCGGGCTCGCGCTCAGCCAACGGCCCGCCATGTCACACACGACAAAGGCGTCGGTCGACAGCGACCACAACCGGTCGCGCTCGCGGGTGCGCCCGTCGACGCTGGCTCGCAGGTGCTCGGCCTGCGCGGCGGCCTGCGCCGCCGCGGCCTTGGCCGCGGTGATGTCCTCCGCCACCCCAATGAAGCCGTCGGGCATCCC
>Ga0325400_1000461_pt1 | contig 30043 bp, 14 predicted proteins | sample PopdelMetagenome_2_FD_205662 | JGI IMG/M metagenome (GOLD analysis project Ga0325400, IMG submission 205662) | Populus deltoides microbial communities from Bellville, Georgia, United States - Xylem-PdKOR-R1 | ecosystem: Host-associated > Plants > Phyllosphere > Stem > Wood/Secondary xylem...
GCTATGGGACTAAAGCCCGACAGGTACAGGGCTGGATAGCTACCCGCCAGCAGACCCGTCAGCAGGGCGATAGCCAGAAAAGCGGGATAGACCATGGGCTGCCTCTGAACCGAAAGCTGTTTGCCGGTAATATCGTTGAACGCCGATAACAGACTGGCAACCAGGGCAACGGCAACCAGCAGCGCCAATAAAGCCATGCAGATCGACTCCGCCAGATACTGCCACGCCAAGGATCGCCGACTGGCGCCAATTGCTTTTTTAATGCCAACTTCCTTGATGCGGGCGGATGCCCGGGCCGTAGACAGATTCATAAAATTGATGCAGGCAATCACCAGAATAAACACGGCAATGAGCGCAAACAACTTCACGTATTCAATGCGTCCGCCGGCCGGCCTTCCATTTTCGTACTTACCGTATAAGTAACTATCCGCGTAAGGACGGATAAATAAAGTAGTCGTCGACTGCCGGTCTTTGGTCCGGAGATACTGCGCAATCTTCCGGTTGAACTGAGCGGGGTCCGTGCCTTTCTTCAAAAGCAAATACGTGAAGGGCGTGTGGTTACCCCAGGAAATGTTCCGGTCGAAAACCTGCGGGTCCCTGAACAACTGATCCGTCAGTACCAGATCAAACCGGGCCGACGAGCTGGCCGGTAGATTCTTGAAAATACCCGTAATCAGCGCTGCACTTTTAAACTGGGCCATCTGCCAGCTTAGCGTCCGGCCCACCACCCGTTGCGTCGTGTGAAATAATTTCAGCGCCAAGTCTTCGGAGATGACAACGCCGTTTTTGTCCGCCAGTACTTTACGCCGATCCCCTTCCAGCAGCGGGTAGGAAAACAAGTTAAAAAAGTCCTTACCCACGAATTGGCCGGCCGCTTTCAGATGCACGTGATCAACCGAAACGGCAAACGGCGGAGTCAGCGATGCGGGCATGACGGCGGTTGCGGCTTCAACCTCCGGCAGTTCGGCGGCCATTGTCTCAGCCAGCAGATCGGGCGTGTTCTCCTGCGTCAGGACGCCATCCGCGTTGGGCCGATTCTCCATTACCTGAACCAGCTGGTCCTTTTTTTCGTGAAACTGATCCACCTGCAGCTCGTCGGACACCCACAGATAAATCAGTAGCGCACAGGCCAGCCCCGTCGACAGTCCCGTGAGGTTGATTAGAAAAGTACTTTTGAACCGTTTGAAGGTTCGGAAGATAACCAGTAACTGATGTTTAAGCATAATTTTCGGGGTAATACAACTAAGCGCCGTTGGCTATTCCGCACGCAGGGATTTCACCGGATTCATCAGGGCCGCTTTAATGCTCTGGTAACTCACCGTCAGCAGCGCAACAATCAGGGCCAGGGCACCCGCCAGCGCAAACACCCACCAGCTAAGCTCGACGCGGTAGGCAAAGTCGCTTAGCCAGCGGTTCATGGCGTACCAGGCCAGGGGCGAGGCAACGACGATCGCAATCAGGACCAGTTTGAGGAAGTCTTTTGAGAGCAGGGCGACAATGCTGACCACCGACGCACCCAGCACCTTTCTAACGCCAATTTCCTTCGTCCGTTGCTCGGCCGTGAACACCGCCAGCCCAAACAGCCCCAGGCAGGCAATAAAGATGGCCATGCTCGAAAAACCCAGAACCAGGTCGCCTTTGCGCTCATCGGACCGGTACTGCTCGGCGAACGTCTGATCCAGAAACGTATAAGCGAAAGGCTGATTAGGGTTGATGGCTTTGTACGCCCGCTCGACGTAAGCCAGTGCGCTTGATATGTCCTGCGGTGCAACGCGAATTAGCAGCTTGTCGCCCCGGTCCGCACGCAGGATCAGCATCAGAGGTTCTATCTTGTTGCGCAGCGAACGCAGGTGAAAATCGCGGATGACCCCCGTGATCGGAATTCGCTTTTCGTCCAACTCCACCAAGCCCGCCGTACGGTTTTGCCACCCCAGCCGTTTGAGCATGGCTTCGTTAACGAGTACGGCGTCGGTTGAATCACTGCTTAATTCCGGCGAAAAATTGCGCCCTTCTTTCAGACCGATTTGCAGGACGTTCAGGAAGTTAGGATCGACCGAAAAATACTCCGTATTAACGGCCTGCTCTTTTCCGTCAGCCGCGTAGAAACTGAACGTTGATTTGTCGTTCATGTCATTACCGATAGAACCGCTCGTCAGGCTGGCGCTCTTGATGGCAGGGTTTTGCAGGAGCCTAGCTTTTAGAACCTCGACCGACCGCTGGGCGGATGGTGCCCTTAGCGAAAGCTCAATCACCTGCTCCTGGTTGAAACCCAGCTGCGTATGGCGCATATACTGCAACTGCCGGTAGACAACGACCGTTCCGATGATCATGATGATGGACACTGTAAATTGCAGGACAACCAGCGACTTCCGCAGCAAAACGCCCTTCCCGCTGGTTGTAAAGGCACCTTTCAACACCAATACCGGATTGAAGCGCGCTAACACAAAAGCGGGATAAAGACCGCTGACCAGGCCAATCAGCAGGCCGAAGCCAAGCAACAGACCCAGTGTCGGCCCATTCCATAAATGAATGGTCAAGGCTTTAGCCGCTATGTCATTAAAGATAGGCAGCAGCATCTTTACCAGAAGCAGACCCACTAACAGCGCCAGGAACGACAGCAGTACCGACTCCGCTAAAAACTGTCCGATCAACTGACTCCGCAGCGACCCTACCACTTTCCGAACGCCAATTTCCCGGGCTCGACCCGCCGACCGGGCCGTGGCCAGATTGACGTAGTTGACGATGGCAATGAGCAGAATAAAGGCTGCAATAATTGAAAATGTGTATACGTAAGCAATCTCGCCGTTTGCGCCAATGCCCAGCAGGTGAGCCGAGTACAGGTGCATGTCTTTCAGGGGCTGAAACGTGATGGTAAACGTAACCCGCTGGGTGGCATCATCGTCACCAATGGCCCGGGCGATGTACTTCTTGTAAAATGCCGGCATTTTACGGTCCAACTGACGCACGTCGACGTCCGGATGGAGCAGAACGTAGGTGGCCGTTCCAAAGCTGTCCCATTTATTTAGGTCGATGGAATTAAGCTGTCGGTTGGCGTAGGGTAGAATCGCTTCAAACGCCAGGTGGTGGTTGGTCGGAACGTCCTGGAGTACGCCGGTTACCGTTAAGGGGTAGTTGTCTTTTACCCGCACGACCTTGCCGAGTAAACCGTCGGTCCGGCCAAACAGGGACAATGCCAGCTTGTGGGTTAAAACAACGCCGTTGGGCGTCCGCAGCGCCGTCTGGGGCTGTCCGTCGATAAAGGCGTAATCGAAGAACGAAAACAGCGCTGAATCGGCGTAGATGACGTTCTGGGCGTATAGGGATTTCGTTCCTGCCCGAAACGAGACCGCATTATCGAGCTTAACCCGGAGCACGTTTCTGATTTCGGGATACTCCTGGCGGAGCGCCAGGGCCATCGGCGCCGATCCAACGCCCATGTTCAGGTCGTTGTCACCCCATTTGATGTGCGTATTCAACCGGTAGATGTCGGCGGTATGGACGTGGTACTGGTCAAACGTCAACTCATCGTAGACGTAGAGTCCCAGCAGGATGGCGCAGGCCATCCCACTTGCCAGGCCCAGCAGGGTTAAGGCGCTGTATACCTTGTTGCGCATTAAGCTGCGAACAGCGATTTTGAGGTACGAACGGATCATGGGGAGAAGGCTGGTTGCGTGGCTTGCGGTTGGTTGTCTACTCAGTTTTCAGGCTCTTGACCGGATTCATCAGGGCCGCTTTAATACTCTGGTAACTCACCGTCAGGAACGCAATGCCAACGGCCAGAACCGCTGCCAGCACATACACCCACCAGTCAATGGAAATGCGGTAAGCAAAGTCCTGCAGCCAGCGGTGCATCGCCCAGCCCGCCAGCGGAAAGGCCAGCAACACCGCCACCAGCACCAGCTTCAGGAAATCCTGAGAAAGCAACACCACGATGCTGGACGTGGTAGCGCCCAGTACCTTACGCACCCCAATTTCTTTTGTCCGCTGTTCGGCCGTAAAAGCCGCCAGCCCGAACAGCCCCAGACAGGCGATGACAATGGAAATAACGGCAAATACCGTAAAGAGCTGACTAGTGCGCTCTTCGGCCCTGTACAGGGCCGCAAATCGGTCATCCAGAAAGGTGTAGTTGAACGGCGCACCCGGCTTCATGGCCTCCCATTGTTGCCTGAGAGACGCCACAAAACCAGCCACGTCAGCCGCCTTCACCTTAACCTGGATCGCGCCGGAGTTAGAGCCAAGCAGGAGCATCAACGGGGCAATTTTCTGCCGGACGGAGGTATAATGGAAGTCTTTGACCACCCCGACAATCGTGAATTCCCGGCGCCCCGAACGAACAATGGTTTTACCAATCGGATTGGTCTGCCCCAGACCCAGTTCCCGAATGGCCGTTTCGTTGAGAATAGCCGCGGATGAATCGGTCGAGAAGTCTCTGGAGAAATTGCGGCCCACCGCCAGCTTCATCCCCAGCGTAGGCAGGTAATCTTCGTCAACGCGGTAAATATTGGTTTGAATTTCGGCGCGGTTCTCGCTTTTGTCTTTCGCGTAGATCTGCGTACCCTCCACCATCGGACTTCCGACCGGAATGTTGCGCGACAGACTGGCCCCGACCACCCGGCTGTCGCGGAGTAATTGCTGCTTGAAAGCGGCCTCCCGACTACCCAGTACGTACGTGTCCTGAATCACCAAAACCTGCTCCCGGTCGAAACCCTGCTTTTTACTCTGCATGTAATAGAGCTGCTGATAGGCAACCAAGGTGGCAATGATCAGCGCGCCGGAAATGGCAAACTGAAAAACAACCAGACCATTCCGCAAATGACTGCGCCGGGTGGTCGACTGGGTTACGCTGCCCTTCAAAACAGTCGTAATCCGGGCGAACGACAGCAGAAAAGCCGGATAGAAACCAGCCATAATACCAACCACCACGCCTAGAACGAGCAGGAAGGCCGCGCTTCTTCCGTTGATCAGATCAGAGAGGGCAAAGGTTTTACCCGAGAGCGCATTGAAATAAGGCAGTAAACCGGCGACCAGAATAATGGCCAGCCCCAGTGCCAGAAACGTAATGAGGACCGACTCAACCAGAAACTGAGTCATCAGCTGGTTCTGCACTGATCCCAGGACTTTGCGCAGACCAATTTCTTTAGCACGACTAGCCGCTCCCGCCGTTGACAGATTGGTAAAATTGACAATCGCCAGCAGCAGAATAACCACCGCCAGCACGCCAAACACGTAAACGGTATTGATGTCGCCGTTCGGTTCCAGTTCGTATTTCGTTGCCGAATGCAAATGAATGTCCGTCAGCGGCTGAAGAAAAAACCGGAACGTATCAACCGATTTCTGGGCTTCGGCCAGACTCACTCCCATGTCGTGCTGGATTTCCGGCACAACGTGTTTGGCGACCAACTGCGGAAATTTAGCTTCCAGTTTGGCCGCGCTGGCGTCTTTGTTAAGCACCAGATAGGTGTAGCAGCCGACGTTGCTCCAGGTATGGCCCTGGGCGTAGCCTAACCCGGCCGTACTCAGAAAAGCATTAAAGTGAAAGTGCGTATTGGACGGAATTGTCTTGATGACGCCGGTCACGGTATGCGGGCCGTCCTGGTCGCCAACCAGCAGTACCTTACCCAGCGCCGGTTCGTTGCCAAAGTAGCGCCTGGCGAAATCCTCCGTTATCACGATGGAGTTAGCGCCTTCCAGCGCTGTTTTGGCGTTTCCTTCCAGAAACGGAACAGAGAAAATGGATAGAAAATTAGAGTCGACAATCGCTACCCCTTCTTCTTTGAACTGCTTTTCACCGTACTTGACAAAAATCTGCCCCCGGCGGAACAGCCGCGTCGATGCCGCCACTTCGGGAAAAGCCGCCTGAATACCGGCGCCGACGGCCACGTCTGTATTGGGAAAATCAGTAATGCCTCCGTTGACCGTTAAATGCAGCCCCACGCGGTAAATCTGGCTGGCCTTTGCCGGCTGCCGGTCATAACTCAACTCATCCACCACAAACGCCGTAATCAAAAGACAACAGGTCAGTCCAAAGGCCAGACCGGCGATATTGATGGTCGAAAAGAACCGGTTTTTGGTCAGGTTCCGCCAGGCGATTTTGACATAATTAAGAATCATGACGTATTTGTTGTTAATTGATTATGCAGTGCCTGTTAACTAGTTACATTTTGCTATTCACCCCGCAGCACGTCCGCCGGATTGACGCGACTGGCCCGATACGTCTGCGAAAGAACCGTTAGTCCGCCCGCGAGCAGAACCAGCCCCAGGCCCATCATCAGATTGGCCGGCCCCAGCTGCACGACATTGCCCATTCGATTGCGGAGTAAAAGCCCGCAGAACCAACCCGCCGGCAGGCCCGGAATGGCGGCCCACAACAGAAGCTTACCAAAGCCTTTGGAAACCGCCCAGACGAGTTCGGTGGAAGTAGCGCCCAGCGTTCGCCGAATGCCAACCTCGCGGGTCCGCAGACCAACGGCGTAAGCCGCCATCCCGAGCATTCCCAGGCAGGCCACCACCAGAACCAGACCCGTGAAAAAACCGAAAAAGGCGTACACATTCCGGCTATCACTGGCGGCTGCAAAACGCGCCCGGTACGTGTCAATAGCGGGTACTTTCTTCGGAAACTGCTGGTGCCAGATCTGCCGGGCCGCCGTTTGCAGAGCCGCCAGCGCGTGCGGTTTGGCCCGGAGTACCAGCGTCCGAAACTCACTGGATCGGTAGCGAAACAAGACCGGTTCCGCGGGCAAGGTCACCAAAACTGCGTCGGGAACAATGCCGGCCACCTGAAGAGCCACGGAGTCGATCTGGATGGTCTGGCCCACGAGCGTGGCGGGTTTAGGAGCCAGCTGCCGGGCTGCGGATTCATTGAGCAGAACCTGCGATTCGGAGTGCGTCGGTAATTGGGCTGAGAACCCCGGTCCCGCCAGAAGCCTGAGCCCCAGCGTTGCCACAAACCGGGCGTCAACGGCCGAATAAATCATCGGGCGCGGAGCCTCACCCCGGCGCAGGCTCACCTGACAGCGCCCGGTTGGATAAGCCAGCCCCGGCAGGGCCGATACCGCCGACAGCCCATCCAGCTGACTCAAAGCCTCTAGCTGGGGCTGAATGCGGTCGAGCGGCTGCCCTTTCAAATCCATCACCAGCAGGCCATCCGTCGGGAAACCCAGATCCCGGTGCTGCTGCGCCTGACCGGCGTCGCGCAGGATGACCAGAAAAACGGTCAGCATGGTGGTAACGGCGAACTGAACACCGATGAGTACTTTGTAGAGACTAACCCGGCGCAACAGCCGCACATTCTGCAGACGGCGTAACACCTGAACCGGCTGAAAAGCCGACAACAGCCACGCCGGCACGAGACCGGCCATCACGCCCGTCAGCCCGGTGTAAACCAGCAGCCAGCCAGCCAGCGGGTAATGCCAGCGACTCTGCGTCAGCACCGCGTCAAAGGGCGACATATCCCGGACAGCCACTAACAGGAAGCCAGCCACGCCCAGCGCCAGAAAAGCAATCAGCAGCGATTCAACCAAAAACTGCCCGAACAGCTGACGACGCAGGGCGCCAGCCGCCTTGCGAATACCGACCTCCTGCGCCCGACTCAGCCCGCGGGCCAGCGACAAACTAATGTAATTAAAGGCGGCCAGGGCGGTTAGCGCCAGCAGCAGAAAGAGCCGCAGGCCAATGCCCTGCCAGTTGGCCCCGGCGTATAGATCATTCCGGATGGCCGGATTCCAGGGGGTTATGTCTTCCAGGGGCTGGGCCGAAAATGCTAGTTTGGGTCCAGCCGTTTTCGGCGGCCGGGCCACGTTCTTCAGGGCCCCATTAAGTGCGGCCTCTCCCCCGTTGGCCGCTTCCCGCAGCAACGCATACAGCGTCACGGACTGATAATCCTGCCAGTCGTCGCTTACAGACTTCAGGACTCCCCGCCGTTCTAAAGGCTGAACGGCCCGGGCTGAAAGCAGCACTTCCGGCTGAATATGCGACGGCAGGGGCGGTTGAGCAATAATGCCCCCCACGGTAAACGTTCCCCAGTTTTCCAGTTCAAGAAGCTGCCCCACCGGGTTCTGGTCACCGAACAGCCGCTGGGCAATAGGTGCGCTCAGCAGCACCGCGTTGGGTTTTTCCAGGGTCTGCGCCGTCCCGGATTGCAGCGTAAACTCAAATACGTCAAAAAAACGAGGATCCGTGAAAGCGGTTCTAACGGGGACCTCACCGCCTTTAACCAAAGCATTGACCAGGTCTCCCGCGCGGACCGAAACGACTTTTTCAACGGTCGCCGACTGCCGCAGGACATCCGACAGTGGCTCAGGCGATGACGCCCACTGCGACGTGGCCCCGGTTCGGTCGGTCGCCGTGGTCAACAGGCGATACGTCCGGGCCAGATGAGGATGAAAATGGTCCGTATCGAACGTTTTCTTCAGGTCAATCACCAGCAACACCCCAATCGCCATGCTCAGCCCCAGGCCAGCGATGTTCACAAACGAGAAAAGCGGATTTCGCCAAAGTTGACGTAAGCCAATCGTGAGGTAATTGCGCAGCATGGTGGTAGTGGTTATGGGTTATTCACTTCGGAGACTTTTGACCGGGTTCCTTAGCGCGGCCTTAATGCTCTGGAAACTCACCGTCAGAAAGGCAATAACGACGGCCAGCAAGCCGGCGGCCACAAAGACCCACCATTCCAGACGAATGCGGTAGACAAAGTCCTGCAACCACCGATTCATGGCGTATCCAGCAATCGGCGAAGCCAGGACAATGGCGACCAGCACCAGCTTGAGGAAGTCTTTGGACAGGAGCAGCATAATGTCCGGCACCGACGCACCCAGTACTTTGCGCACGCCGATCTCCTTGGTGCGCTGGGCCGTTGTGTAGGCCGATAACCCAAACAAACCCAGACAGGCCAGGAAAATAGAGAGGGACGCAAAGACCGTGAAGATCCGGCCCGTGCGGGTTTCGCCCGAATACAGTTTGTTGAACTCTTCGTCCAGAAATTCGTACTCGAAAGGGCGGCTGGGCACAATGGTGCGCCATTTGGTTTCGAGGTCACGCAGGGTATTCGGCAACCGGCTGCCCGACAGTTTAACCAGCACCACATTCCCCCACGGTTCGGGGAAAATGACCAGCGGGCCAATCGCCTGCTTCATCGAGGCAAAATGAAAGTCGGCGACAACCGCCTTGATTTCACCCAACCGGCCATTCAGCTCCAGCCGCTGCCCAATGGCCGCCTGCGGAGACAATCCTAAGGTTTTAACCGCCGATTCGTTGAGGATAAATCGGTTGCGATTCAGACTATCGGCGCTTTTGTCGGAGAGACGCTGCATATCAGTTGCGTTTAAGTCGCTACCGGCAATGATGTGCAGACCGACCGTTTTGGCGAAGTCCTCATCCACCGGAATGGCCGTCACCATTTTGTTCTGATTTTCGGGCTTATCCATCCGGCGCATCGAGTAGCCTCCGCCGATATGCGCCGGCGACTCGTAGGCCAGAGCGACCTGTTGCACATCGGCGTTTTGCCGGAACTCACTTTTCAGCGCCCGAATCTTTTCGTTCACCTGCTGATCGGCGGGCAGCACCAGCACATGGTCCTTGTTGTAACCTAGTTTTTTAGTCTGGATATAAGCCAGCTGATTCCGAATCACCAGGGTGCTGATGATCAGGAAGGCGGTTACGGCAAACTGAAAGACAATCAGCGTCCGGCGAAACTGCCCGGCTCCGGCCGTTTTAAGCTGCCCTTTCAGCACACGAACGGGCTGAAAACGAACGAGTACCAGGGCCGGATAGCCCCCGGCCACAAAGCTAACCAGCAAACCAATTCCAACCAGAATAAACAGATTAGTAGGCTGCAGCCAGCTCCCAAACGTAAAGTGGCGATCCGAGAGCGTATTGAACAAGGGTAAAGTCAGGTAGCAAAGCAGCAGACTCAGCAGCAGGGCCGTAAATGTAACCAGAACCGACTCACCCATGAACTGCCCAAACAATTGGCCGGGCTGGGCGCCCATCACCTTCCGAACGCCGACCTCCTGTGCCCGCTCGACGGCCCGCGAGGTCGCCAGGTTGACGTAGTTGACGCAGGCAATCACCAGAATTAACACGGCAATCGAACCAAAAATATAGAGGTAAGTTAGGTCACCGCCGGGTTCAAAACCGCCCTCAACCGGTGAATAAAGATGCACACGCCGGAGCGGTTCCAGGTTATAGGTCAGGTAATTACCCCCGGTCATTTCTGCCTTACCAAACTGCGTTTTCATGAAACCCGGAATCTTGGCCTGCAGCGTCGCGATGGCTTCGGGGTTTCGCAGCAGCAGGTAGGTCGCGTAATTGGCCGACCACCACTGTTCCTGTTTAGAGGCCGAAAGCGTTGTAAATGAAGCCAGGAGATCGTACTTGATCTGGGAATTGAACGGCGCGTCCTCGACCACACCGGTGACGGTATAATCCTTATCGCCCCCACCCGCGTTGATGCGCAACGTCTTTCCAACCGGATCGCTGGTGCCAAAATATTTGTTCGCCGTTGACGCGGATAACACAATCACATTGGGTCCGGCCAGCGCCTTTTGTGGGTTACCCTTGAGGAGTTTAAAGGAGAAAAGAGTGAAAAACGCCGAGTCGGCGTAGACAACCCGCTTTTCGCTGAACTGGCGATTCTCGTAACGCACGACCGCCGGCCGACTGTCGAACCGGACACCGGACTCGACTTCGGGAAAATGACGACCAAACTCAGGCGCTACTTTCGTTCCCGTAACGACGGTTTTATCAACATGCCCATCGATGCTGTACTCCATCGTCACCCGCACAATCCGGTCGGCCTTCTGCTGAAAGTCATCGTAGCTCAGTTCGTGCGAAATATACATGAACAGCAGCAGACAGGAGGCCAGCCCGACGGCCAGCCCGAGGATGTTGATCAGGGAAAACGTCTTATTCCGCCACAGGTTCCGGAACGCAATTTTGAAGTAATTTCTGAGCATAAATTCTTGTTATAAAATAGGTTAATCCGCTATCGGGTTTGGCCGATGGTCACCTCACCAATCACCAGACTTTTCTGTACTTGCGCCCCGCCCGAATACTGAATGGCCGACTCGCCCAAAGCCAGTACCCGAAGCTGTTCGGAGGCATACACGTTCAGGTGACTATCGCCGTAGACCTGCGTTGCCACCCGTTCGCTAATTAGATTTTCCGCATCGATTTTGTTTTCGCCGTAGACCCGGTACCGCTGCTCGCGGGCCCGCCCCGCCTGGATAGTCAGCGTGTTTTCGCCGTACAGAGCGGCTTTCAACCGGTCCGTTTTGAGGCTGGCCAAAGAAACGCTGGCCTCGCCCATCACTTTCAGCCGGAAGCTATCGCTCCGCAGTTCATCCAGGCACGTAATGTCCTCCTCACCACGCACCTGCAGGCTATTGAGCTGGCGATAGGTAATGTAGGCCGTCACGCGGACGCCTTCGTAAATAGGCGTTTTACGGGTGTATCCATTCTCCATCTGCCGACGATGCTTGACCGCCACTCTGGCCCCATCGAGGTAGATGCGTAGCTTCCCGGCCCGAACGGCGTAATTCACTTTTTCCGGAGCAATATTGGTGTACTCCAGCCGGATGCTTTCCTGCTCGCCCGCCCGCAAAACAACGCTGACCAGCGGACTAACCACGATTTTATCGAAGGCAGCCAGGGTCTGAACGCTGTTCTGCGCCTGGGCCAGCGGAGCCATTGCAGTCAGGCCGGCTAGTACCGAAAGGATCACTAATCGTTTCATAAGCAGTTATTTTTATTTGCTCACTCCGTTTTCAGACTCTTGACCGGATTCATCAGAGCGGCTTTCAGGCTCTGGAAACTCACCGTCAGAAAAGCAATCAGGAGAGCTACGGCCCCGACCAGGCCAAAAACCCACCACGCCACATCGATCCGGTAGCTAAACCCCTGTAGCCAGCGGTTCATCGCGTACCAGCCAATCGGCGTAGCCAGAGCCAGGGCAATCAACACCAGTTTCAAAAAATCCTTCGAGAGCAGGGCTACAATACTGGCGACCGACGCGCCCAGCACTTTCCGCACGCCAATTTCCTTCGTACGTCGTCCAATCGTGAACGTAGCTAGCCCCCACAGGCCCAGGCAGCAGATGACCAGCGCCAACCCCGCAAATATCTGCAACAGCCGGAACTGACGCTGTTCATTTTCGTATAGTTCCTGAAGACTGTCATCCAGAAATTTCGCGCTGAACAGGTCGTTTGGGTACAATTTGCGCCAGGCTTGCTCGACGGCGGCCATCGTGGCGGCATAGTTACCCGACCGTACTTTCAGCCCCGCGGTGTAGTAAAACGCCGGCATGTTCAGCATCACCATCGGCTGAATGGGGTTGTGCAGGGAACTGGTATGAAAGTCCTTGACCACCCCGATTATTTCCGTGTCGATGTCGTTGATGCCAATCTTAACTTTACGACCAATGACCTGTTCGGGTCGCGATACCCCGAGCGCCTTGACGGTATTTTCGTTGACGACGGAAACGTACCTACGCTCCGCATCCGGCACGCTTTGGGCAATCGCCAGGGTGTCGTGTTGGTTGAAAAAGCGTCCGGCGAGGAGCTTAAGACCATACGTTTGAAGGTAATTAGCATCCGCCAGCTTAAGCGAAATCTGAACCTTTTTGGCTAGATTAGCCGGATCCGGATGCATGTCAGTGCCGAAGTTATTTCTTGACGTAGGGGCTCCCAGCGCAAACGAAATCTGCTCAACCCCTGGAATCTGTCGCAACGCTTCTCCCAGGATATCCCGTTTTTTTGCATCCGGCAGCCGCAGTTCCACCACGGCCTCCCGACTAAAGCCCAAGTCTTTCTGCCGAAAATAGTTCATCTGCCGGTATACCATCAGCACCCCAACGGCCAGCACCAGCGAAATGGTAAACTGAAAAACCACCAGGCCCTGCCGCAGCCAGGCAATAGCCCCCCGGTTGGGTTCGGCGGCCGTTTTCAACACCCGAACCGGCTGGAAGCGCGACAGGAAGAACGCCGGATACAAGCCAGCCAGGGCCGCCGTGAGCAGCGCCAGCACCGCCATAAAAAGAGCACCTTCCCACCGAGCCAGTGCAATTTGCTTCTGCATAAAGTCATTGAGCACCGGCAACGAACCATAGGCAATCAGCAGCGCCAGGACCGCCGACAACCCCGATACCCAGAAGGCTTCGCTCAGGAATTGCGCCACCAACTGACTCTGGGTAGCGCCGATGACCTTCCGGACACCGACCTCCCGGGCCCGGGTCGTGGCGCGGGCCGTCGCCATATTGATGAAGTTGACGCAGGCAATGAGCAATACCAGCGCTCCAACGGCCCCAAAGACGTAGAGATACGTGGGTGAAACGGCCGGCGCCAGGATAGTTCCTTTGTAATCCGTATTGAAATGGATGTCGCGCAGGGGCTGAAGTACCAGCTCGCTGTTATCGCCATCCCGTTTGGAGAAATACTTTTTTTCGACCTGCCGCAGCCGGGCGTTGTACTGCTCCGGCGACCGGCCTGCGGGCAGCAGCGCAAAGACACTACCGCCGGACCGAACGCCCCACTCGTCAATCCCAAAATCGGTCAGGTAACTTTTTAGCGACGCAAAGGACACGAGCATCGTTACCGGCAGGTTCGACTGCGACGGAACATCGCGCATAATACCCGCCACCAGCACCTCATTTTTGTTGTCCAGCCGAATGGTTCTGCCCACGGCCGGGGCGTTACCAAAATATTTCTGGGCGGTTGTCTGCGTTAGAATCACCTGATTCGGCCGTGTCAGAATAGCCTTCCCGTTGCCCTCAACCATCTCAAACCGAAACAGATCGAGTAACTCCGGCTCGGCGAATACCACATTGTATTCCTGCAGCGTTTTCTGGGGCGACACCATAACGGTCAGGTCCTTTTCCGCGTGGATCCGGGTAATTTTCGGCCAATCCGTAAAGTCGGTTCGCAGGGACGGCGCCAGTGGATAAGGCGTCACCCCCGACTGGTCTACCTCGCTCCCCGCCCTGTAAATCAGGTTGACCCGGTAAATGCGGTCACCCAGCGGCTGGTAACGATCAAAGCTCCACTCGTTCCGAATGAACAGCCCAATCAGCAGACAGGTCGCCAGCCCGATGGTCAGGCCAATGACGTGAATGGCCGTCGTGGTCGGGTGCCGCACCAGATTGCGCCAGGCAATTTTCAGGTAATTCGTTAGCATATTGTTTCTGCACTTATTCGCTTCGAAGACTTTTTACGGGGTTCATCAGGGCCGCCCGCACGGACTGGAAGGAAACCGTCAGCAGCGCAATCGCCACCGCCAGCACTCCGGCCAGCACAAACACCCACCACTGAATGTTGATCTTGTAGGCAAAGTCCGCCAGCCACTGATTCATGATCCACCAGGCAATGGGCGACGCGACCAGGATGCCGATCAGTACCAGTCTCAGAAAATCCGCTGAAAGCAGGGCAACAAGGCCGGGAACGGAGGCTCCCAGCACTTTTCGGATGCCGATTTCCTTTGTCCGCTGCTGAGCCGTAAACGTGGCCAGCCCAAACAGACCCAGACAGGAAACCAGAATCGCCACGCCCGCAAAGAAGTTGAACAGCTGCCCCGTCCGCTGCTCCGACTTGTACATTTCATTGTACTGTTCATCCAGGAACTGATAATCGAAGGGGTATTCAGGGCTGTACCGTTTCCAGACCCGGGCGGCCGCGGCCGTTGCCCGGGGCGCATCCTGGCCCGTTGTTTTGACGTACAGGCGACCAAAACTCTGGACGGGCTGGTAATAGAAGATGGCCGGTTCGACTTTCTCCCGCATCGACGCGAAATGAAAGTCTTTCACCACGCCAATAATCGTGGCATTGGTTTGCCAGAGTTTAAACCGTTTGCCAATCGGATTTTTGATGCCGGTACTTTTAACCGCCGTTTCGTTCAGAATCACATGCGTCGAATCGGCCTTGGCGCCGGTGAACGATTCACCAGCCGCGAGTTTAAGTTTGAACGATTGAACAAAATCCTTCTCAACACCCATCGGCCGGATGATGAACATGCGACCCGGCTCTTTGCCCTCCCAGTCGGTGTCGCCCGTTGAACTGCCAATGTTTATTAAATTGCCCCCGGCTGCGGTAACGCCCACGACGCCCGGTTCACTCATCAGTTCGGCCTTGACGGCTTCGTAGTGCTTGGCCATTTCCTGAGGCATCCAGAACGCAAATACATTCTCCCGGTCGTAGCCCAGATTCCGGTTCCGGATAAAGCGCAGCTGATTGCCAATGATGATGGTTCCCACGATCAGGGCCGTCGAGAAAGCAAACTGGATGATCACCAGCGCCTGCCGGAAGCTGACCCCTTTACCGCCCGTCGCCAGCCGACCCCGCAGCACTTTCAGGGGTTCGAAGGACGACAGAACCAAGGCCGGGTAGATGCCCGCAACAACGAGCGTAAATACCAGGGCACCGATCAGCACCAGCCACACCTGCGGATTAGCCAGCGAGAAAGGCTGCGTTTTGCCGGTCAGTTGCTGATACGTGGACTCCAGTCCTTTGATGAGCAGCAGCGCCAGCACCAGGGCCACCACGAAAATAAGCGCCGACTCAGCCAGAAACTGACCAATCAGGTGCTGCCGCCCCGCGCCAACGACCTTCCGCACGCTAACTTCCTTGGCCCGCTGGGTAGCCCGCGCCGTCGCCAGGTTGACGTAGTTGATACAGCCGATCGCCAGCAGAATCAAGGCCACGATGCCCATCATCCGCACCTCCTGCAATCCGGACGGACTGCCATCGGGATTGTGTAAATGAATGTCGTGGAGAGCCTGCAGCCGGTATTCGGTTACGTGATCGTACTTGCTGTTGGCGTGGTGGATGTCGCTTAACTGACTCGCGATCTTGTTCACATCGGCCGCTGGGTCGACCAGCACAAAGGTCTGGGCCAGCCAGTTACCCCAGTCGGTTTCCATTGTTTTCCAGTAGTCGTTGGCCTGGTATGCGCGGCTCAGAATTTCGAGCGGAAACAGCATATTGTACTTCAGGGTCGAATTATCGGGGAAATCGCGGATAACGCCACTGACCACATAAGTCTGCTTTCTGGGCACCGAATACAGCATCTTACCCATCGGATCGGCGTTACCGAAATAGTTCCGGGCCGTCGATTCGGTCAGCACCACCGACTGAAGATCCCGGAAAGGCCGCTGACGACTTCCAGTTACCCAGTCAAAATTCAAAAGGGTAAAAAACGCCGGATCGACGTACGCTATTCGCTCCTGCACCAGGGTCTTATCAGCAACCTTAAACGGTGAAGCATCGTCGTCACGCACTACCCGCACCGCTTCTTTCACGCCCGGAATCTGCCGCTTGGCGTTGGGTCCCGCCGGGGCCACGATGTTGAAGCTATACTGCTGCGTCTCGCCGGAACCCATGCCGCCGTTGATCCGGTAGATGTGATCGGATTGGGCGTGAAAGCGGTCGAAGCTCAACTCGTCTTTCACCCACCACAACAACAGAATGCCAATTCCGAGCGCAATGGCTAATCCACCGATGTTAATGACCGAGTAGCCTCTGCTTTTCAGCAGGCCCCGCCAGGCCGTTTTGAAGTAATTCCGTAACATCTGCTTTTATGGGTTGGGGTTAAGTACGCTAGTGCCGGGGCCTGTTTACTCGGCCCGTAAGCTCTTTACCGGATTCATCAGCGCGGCTTTAACCGACTGAATCGAAACCGTCAGGAACGCAATGGCAATGGCCAGCGCCCCGGCCACCGCGAAGACCCACCATTCCACTCCGATCCGGTAGGCGAAATCCTGTAGCCAGTTGTGCATGGCCCACCACGCCACCGGCGACGCAATGACAATGGCGATCAGGACCAGTTTCAGGAAATCTTTGGAGAGCAAAAAGATGATGTTGGGCACCGACGCGCCGAGCACTTTTCGCACGCCGATTTCTTTGGTGCGCTGCGCCGTCGTGTAAGAAGTCAAGCCAAACAGGCCCAGGCAGGCGATGAAAATAGCCAGTCCTGAGAAGTACAGGAACAGCTTTCCAAACCGTTCTTCGGCCCGGTACTGCTTGTCAAATGCCTGATCCAGGAAGTAATAATCGAGCGGGCGCTGCGGCACGGCAGTTTTCCAGAACGTTTCCAGCGCGGCTACCGTGGCTGAGGCATCTTTCCCGCTGACTTTCAGCGAGAAAAGCGTTAAGTCGCGGGGCTCGATGCGCAGGGTAAGCGGATCAATCTTTTCTTTCAGTGAGCTGATATGAAAATCCTTCACGACGCCCACCACGCGCCCCTCCCGGCCCCACTGCCGAAAACGCTTGCCGATCACCTGGGCCGGCGAAGTATAGCCAAGGGCACTCACCGCAGCTTCGTTAATCACCAGCGCCTGCGTTGAGTCGGTCGAGAATTGGGGCGAAAAAGGCCGGCCAGCCGCCATTTTCACGCCGTACTGCGGTAGAAAATCGAAATCAACCGAATACAGCGCCAGATTGGCCGCCTGCATATCACCGGATTTATTCTCCAGTTCCGTGTAAGCCCCAAAACTTCCGCTGCCGGGCGTGTGCGAAGAAGCCGCTACCGCCTGAACGCCCGGTAGATCACCCAGTTGCCGCCGGAGCGACTGGGCATTCTTGTACATAAACTCGCGGTCGGGCAGGTTCACCACCAGCGTCTGTTCCTTCTGAAAACCCAGTTGCTGGTTGCGCATAAAATTCAGCTGACGGTAAGCAATCAGCGTCCCGATCATCAGCGCTACCGAAATCATAAACTGCACCACCACCAGCGACCGGCGGAGCAATAGCCCCTGCGCACTGGTCGTAAAACGACCTTTCAGCACGGCAATGGGTTTGAAGCTGGACAGAATCAGGGCGGGATACAATCCGGCAAAACCGCCAACCAGTCCGGCCAGGGCGAGCAAGGTCAGCCAGTAGGTACCGTCGGTCAGCAGATGGTGACTGATCTCTTTGCCGGAAAGCGTGTTAAAGGCAGGCAGCAGCAGTTCGCACAGAATACCGGCCAGCAAAAAGGCAATCAGACTCAGCAGGATGGACTCGCTCAGGAACTGGCCCGTCAGCTGGCTCCGCAGTGCACCAACGACTTTCCGCACGCCCACCTCCTTGGCCCGTTCCGACGAGCGGGCAATGACCAGGTTCATGAAGTTAATGCAGGCAATGAGCAGGATAAAGCCGGCCACAATCGAGAACACGTAGATGTTGGTTACGCTGCCGTTTTCCCCACCCTGCGTGTTTCGGCTCGAGCGCAGGTAAACGTCCCGCAGCGGTTCCAGCAGCAACGTGTACTGCATTTTGTTCTGGTCCATAAAGGTACCCGCCCGCTGCCGAACGAGGGCCGGCATTTTGGCCGTCAGCGCAGCCGGATCAGCCTGTTTCTTCAGCAGGACATACGTGACGGGTCCGAAATTACCCCACTGTTCGTCGATTCCCGGAGCCTGAGCCTTGCTAAACGTCGACATCGACAGGAGCAGGTCAAACTTGATATGGGAGTTATCGGGCACATCGGCCATCAGACCCGTCACCGTCATAGGCGCGGTTCCTTCGAGCAGCAGTGATTTACCCATCGGGTCTTCGCTGCCGAAATATTTCCGGGCGGCTTTCTGGGTCAGAACCACACTATAAGGAGCAACCAGCGCCGTGCGGGAATTGCCCTTCAAGAGGGGAAATGAGAAGACGTCAAACAGCGTGGAGTCGGCATACACAAGCCGATCCTCCTGAAACTTATGTTCGCCCCGCTGCACCAGCAGGGACCGGCTGAGCAGACGGACGCTTTGTTCGACTTCGGGGAGACCGGTCTTCAGCGCGTTCGCCATCGGATACGATGTTACGTCTGCGTTGATGGTTTCCGTGGGTGTTTTAATGTCGGTAACCACCCGGTAGATCCGGTCGGCTTTAGCATGAAACGCATCATAACTCAGCTCGTGCCGCACGTACAGGCTGATGAGCAGGCAGGCCGTCACGCCAACGGTCAGCCCAAAGACGTTGATGGCTGAAAAGCCCCAGTTGCGGAGCAGATTCCGCCAGGCAATTTTTAGGTAATTCCGGATCATTGTCTATGTATTTGTTGTGTTTTACTCACTGCGTAAACTTTCCACCGGGTTCGCCAGGGCCGCTTTAATGCTTTGAAAGGAGACCGTCAGCAGCGCAATCAGCAGGATGAGCCCGCCCGCCAGCAGGAATGCGCTCCCGGGAATAGCGATCCGGTAAGCAAATGCCTCCAGCCACTGATTCATGGCGTACCAGGCAATGCCGGAACCAAGCACCGTGGCAATCAAAATGAGTTTGATCAGATCCCGGGTCAGTAACGTCACGATGCCGGCGACCGACGCGCCCAGTACTTTCCGCACGCCGATTTCCTTCGTCCGCTGCTCGGCGGTGAAAACCGTCAGGCCAAACAACCCCAGGCAGGACACCAATACCGTTAACAGCGCAAAGCCGTTGAAGACAGTCATCATCATCTGATCTTTATGGTACTGGGCGTTGAATGTCTCGTCCACAAACTGGTACTGAAACGGGAAGTCGGGGTAGTGCTGCTGCCAGGCGGCCTCCACCACAGAAAGGGCTTCGGGCCGTATCTTAACCACTACATTATTGGCCGGAAAGGTATTGTAAACCATCACCAGGGGCTCAATGGTATGGTGCAGCGAGCGGTAATTGAAATCCCGCACCACGCCGACCACCTGCCCTTTGTGCTCAAACCCCTCGATGGTCTGACCAACGCCCTTCTGCCAACCTGCCAGTTTCATAAAGGCTTCGTTGACCAGAAAACCGCCCTTTTGGTCCGCTGCCGATTCAACCAGATTACGGCCTTCTTTCAGCTTAATTTTCAGAAGAGGCAGAAAGCGGTCATCCACGAACAGGTAATTGCTCATCACCTCCCGCTTTTTGCCGCCGGTACGGATAAATGTCGTTGCGATTGGTAGCATTGCGTTGATTTGCAGGCCGGACCCAACGCTTACGTCTTTTACTTCGGTTTGCTGCCGAAGACTGTTACCGAAGGCAACGGCCTGCGCCCGGGCCAGTGAATCGTCGGGCAGAAATACCGAAAGGACCTGCTCTTTGGTGAAACCCAGTTCGTGCCGTTGCAGGTAATTCATCTGACCGCGCACAATCAGCACGCCAGCGATCATACCAACCGCCAGCACAAACTGAAAAACAATGACGCTTCGGCGGAGCCACAGGCCGCTGCCGTGCGCGCCCAGTCGGCCCTTCAGCACTTCCACGGGTCGGTAGCCGGATAAGACAAAGGCGGGATACAGCCCTCCCAGCAACGTCGTCACGATCCAGGTGGCGCCAACCAGCAAACCCATCCAGGCGAAGGAAGGACGCAACTGGATGGCCAGCAATTCATTGAAAGAGGGAATGACCGCTTCGGTCAGCGCGAACGCGCCGGCTACGGCCAGCCCGCTCAGCAGCCCGGATTCAAGCAGAAACTGCCCCATCAACTGCGTACGCTGCGCTCCGTTGGCTTTGCGCACGCCCACTTCTTTGGCTCGTTCGGTGGCCCGGGCCGTTAAGAGGTTGATGTAATTCAGCAGGGCAATGGCGAGAACAAATACGGCCAGAAACAGGAACAGATCGCCAAACTGCCGATTGCCTTTCGGGGTATCGGCCATCCGGCCCCCGCTGTAATGCACCTGGGTCAAGGGTTCTGCCTCAAAGCGGGCCGAATACCCATCCGCTCCTATCTTTTTAAATTCAGGAGCCATATATTGCGCAGCAATCCGATCCAGCTTTTTCTGAAAATCCGCCAGGTAGGGTGGGCGCCGAAAGAGAACGTAGGTGTAGTTCGGAAAATCTTCACCCATCCAGTCCCTGGCCCCCGAAAAGTCGCTCGCCAGGAGAATACTGATGGGTAGGTCGACGTTGCTGGGCAGGTCGGCCATGACGCCCGTTACTTTGTAAGTTGCTTTGTTGATCTGAATCAACCGGCCCAGTGCGCCCTTATCACCAAAGTATTTCGTGGCTATGCTTTCCGTGATAACCGCGCTGTTTGGTCCCCTCAGCGCCCGCCGGGGGTCGCCCGCCAGCAGGGGATACGCGAATACGGTCAGGCCATCCGCGTCGGCGTAATAGACATTGGCCTCTTTCAGCAGTTTGTCGCCGGACCGAACGGTCGCGTCCACGGGCTGAAACCGCACCGCCGTCTCGACCTCCGGGTAATCGCGTTTCAGCACATCCGCCAGGGGCTTCGGCGTAACCGCCAGATTGAGGGGCGACTCCGGCGTTTTCATATGGGTCGTAACGCGCACAATCCGGTCGGCATTGACCCACGAGCGGTCGTACGAAAATTCGTGTTCGACGTACAACGCCATCAACAGACAGGCCGCCAACCCAATAGCCAGCCCACCGACGTTCAGGCCGGTGTACAGTTTTCGGCGCCAGAGGTTGCGCAGGGCTATTGTCAGGTAATTGCGGATCATCGGTTACTGCGGTTAAGAACGACTAGGGCTGAACTGGACTCATTCGCTTCGGAGGCTTTTCACCGGATTCATCAGCGCGGCTTTGATGCTTTGAAAGCTGACCGTCAGGAACGCAATGGCAATGGCCACCAGACCCGCCAGCGCGAACACCCACCAGTGAATTTCAATCTTGTAGGCGTATTCGGTCAGCCACTGGTCCATGAAGTACCACGCGATTGGCGTCGCAATGACAATCCCGATCAAAACCAGCTTTAGGAAATCAACGGACAGCAGGGCCACCAGACTGGCTACGCTGGCACCCAGCACTTTACGTACCCCAATCTCTTTCGTCCGCTGGGCCATCACCATGACCGCAATCGCGAACAGACCCATGCACGACAGCAGGATCGCCAGCACGGCGGCACTGATAAACAGCTTCGATAGCTTCTCCTCCGATCGGTACTGCCGATTGGCGTTTTCGTCCAGGAAGCTGCCCTGGAAGGTCGAATTAGGCACCACCGACTCCCACTCCCGTTTCAGCAGGGCCATCGTGGCGGGTACGTTGTTCGGCTCAATTTTAACGAGGATGTAAAACAGGGGCCACTTCTGGTCCATGATGAGCGTATTCGGCTGAATGCTTTGTTTCAGCGATTCATGATGGTAGTCTTTTACAACACCAATGACCTGCAGGGGAGCCGTAGTGGAATCGCCAACCTGTAAAAGCTTGCCGATCGGGTCTTTCTCCCGCATCGCTTTGGCCATCGCTTCGTTGATGACGACGCTGGTCAGGGTGTCGGTTGCGTACGTTCGGGAGAAGTCACGACCGCTGATTAATTTCAAGTCCAGCGTTTTTAGATAATCGTAATCCACAATCTGCCAGTGAGTTGCTACCTGCCGGCTCTTATAATCAAAGCCCATAATGGAGGTCATGGACGACCCGTCCAGCCCCCGGCCAAAGTTCTTGTAGGAACCGCTCACGCTCAGGATACGCGGCTGCTGAGCCAGCCGGTCGCGGAAGAGCTTCAGCGCCTGCCGACCGTTCACCCCGCTACCAGTTGGAATACTGACGACCTGATGTTCGTTGTAACCCAGTGGCCGGTTCCGCAGGTAATTAATCTGCTGCCAGGCAATGAAGGTACAGGCCATGAGCAGCGTGGCAATCGAAAACTGGACCACCAGCAGCACGTTCCGCATGGTGCCCGTTTTGCCCAGAGCCAGTTTGCCCTTCAGGACCTGAATGGTGTTGAAGCGGGCCATAAACCAGGCCGGATAGCCCCCCGCCACCAGGGTAATAAAGAGGAAAACAGCGAGCAGCGTGAGCAGTACGCCCGGATGCCGGAAGTACGCGAGTGAGGTAGAGCTGTTGAACAGCTTTTTGTATTCCGGCAGCCCAAAGTAAGTCAGAATGCCGCCCACCAGCAGGGCCGCCAGACAGATAATCAGGGCTTCGCCCCAGAACTGAAGGACCAGCTGACTTTTCAGCGCGCCCAGCACTTTGCGCATACCCACCTCGCGGGAGCGGGTGAGCGATCGGGCGGTTGATAGATTGATAAAGTTGATGCAGGCAATCAGGACAATAAATCCGGCAATGACCAGCAGGAGGTACGGATACGACCGTTTGATGGCTGGCGCGTCGGCTCCGCCCAATTCCGTGTTGAAGTGAACCTCGCGCAGCGGTAACAGCCGGAGACTCGCCAGATTGCCGTTTTCGTCGGGCTGACCGCCATCCCGTTTCAGGTTCCGTAGATTACCGGCAAAGTATTTCTTGAAAAAGGCGGGCAGACGTTGTTCAAAGGCGGCCCGGGTCACGTTGTCGGCCAGTTGCATGTAAACAACGTGGTTGCTCTGATCCCAGTTATTCTTCGATTCGACATAAGTTGGATTGGCTTCGAACCGGGCCAGCATATCGAACATTAGACTCGAATTGTCCGGAAAATCGGTGATGACGGCCGACACCACAAAGGGACGCCAGGTTTCGTTGATTTGCAGGGAAATGGTTTTACCGATTGGATCAGCGGATCCGAACATGTCCCTGGCCGCGTTTTCGCTGATGACGATGCTGCTCAGGTTGTTCAGGGCCGTGTTAACGCCGGCTCCTTTCAGAATAGGGAAGGAAAACATGGACAAAAAATCCGGGTCCACGAACCGAATCATCTTGTTAAACTGCCTGTCGCCCACCCGGATGCCGCCCCCGGCTCCTCCGCCGATGACGCGGGTAACGCGGCTGATCTCCTGCGGAAACTCCTTACGTAGCGTCGGCGTAAGCGGAGCGGCCATCATACCGCTTTTCTCCGCCAGACCGGTCTGGTGGTAAACGCTGTACAAACTGGCTTTATTAACGTGGAAGTCATCGAATGACAACTCATGATAGGCCGTCAGAAACAGCAACAGACAGCTCGTGAAGGCCACCGACATCCCGACCACGTTGACCAGGGCAAACGTCTTGTGCTTCCAGAGATTGCGCAGGGCGATCTTGAAGTAGTTGAGGAGCATAAAAAGAGGAAAGAAGTGCCCCGGCCTTGGGGCACCCCTGTGTTTAAGCCTGTAGAGTCGTTCGTAGATAATCGATCAGCGTCCGCTTTGTAAGATGGCAGACGTTGCGCGGGCTCACCAGCCGGGCGCTATGCTGCTTTGCCTTGCGGTGGGCTGAAAACAGGTTATGGGGGTGTCCCATGGCCGAAGCTGAAAAACCCATGACAACCAGTATTAACAAAAGTAGTAGCCGTTTCATATCGCTTTTTCCGCCGTAACCGCACCCTTCAATCGTCAGCGACCCGGCTCTTTTACTCGTTTTTATACATGGAAATTCTCCGTCACAATCTTACCATCGAACAGGTTGACGATGCGGTGGGCGAAACCGGCGTCGTAGGGGGAGTGCGTCACCATGATGATGGTGGTTCCTTCGTTGTTCAGCTGGTTAAGCAGTTTCATCACTTCTTCGCCGTTGGTCGAGTCGAGGTTACCCGTTGGTTCATCGGCCAGAATGATTTTGGGTTTGGCAACCACGGCCCGGGCGATGGCCGTCCGTTGCTGCTGACCACCCGACAACTGCTGCGGAAAGTGGTTGCGCCGGTGCATGATGTTCATCCGTTCCAAAGCCTCCTCAACGCGCTTTTTTCGCTCGTCGGCGGCCACCTTCAGGTAGAGCAGCGGCAGTTCGACGTTTTCGTAAACGGTCAGCTCATCGATGAGGTTAAAGCTCTGAAAGACAAACCCGATAGACCCTTTGCGTAACTGCGCGCGCTGCCGTTCCGACATGCGCGAAACCTCCGTACCGTAAAAATGGTACTCGCCTTCCGAGGGGTTATCCAGCAGGCCCAGGATGTTCAGCAACGTTGATTTACCGCAGCCTGAAGGACCCATCATGGCGACAAACTCGCCATCTTTAACGTCCATTGAGATCCCGTGCAGCGCCGTGGTTTCCACTTCTTCGGTGGCAAAGATTTTTTGGAGGTTTACGGTACGTATCATGTTCTGATTGGTTTCTGGTTGATTGGCCCCGCTGATCCAGTGCCTGTTGCGCGACGGTCAGCGGAGCCAGATAGGGTTTAGGAAAGGTTAGAATTCGAGGACTTCGTTGTCGCCAAAGTTTTCGTAAGACGAGGTAATCACCTGTTCGCCCGGGTGGATGCCGCTCAGCACTTCGAAATACTCGGTGTTTTTGCGGCCCAGCGTGATGCTGCGCTTGGAAGCTCGTTTACCCGACGGATCGACGACATAAACCCAGTTACCACCGGTGTCGGAGAAGAAGCCACCCACCGGCAGCAGCGTCGCTTTGGAGGCCTTGCCCAGTTCCAGCCGAATCGGTGTTGACTGGCCCCGCTTAATACCCTTCGGCGCGCCCTTCGAGAAAACCATGTCCACTTCGAAGCGGCCATTCTTTACTTCCGGATAAACGCGGGTGATCTCCAGTTCGTGGTCGGCACCGTTGAACTCAAACGAGCCTTTCAAGCCGGTAAAAATACGGTTCAGGTAGTGTTCGTCAACGCCAACCCGCATTTTAAAGCCGTTCACGTCGTCGATCTGACCAATGTTCTGCCCCTGGTTGATGTTCGATCCTACTTCCACGTCGATGGATGACAGTTGGCCCGAGACCGGCGCTTTCACCACCAGGTTATTAAGCGTCTGTTGCCAGAGCGCCACGTTTTTCTGCGTACGACCCAGCGTTTCCTCCAGTTGCCGAATCTGAATCTTGGCGTTGTCGTCCTGGTATCTCTGTGATTCGACCTCGATCTTACGCTGCTCAACCAGCCGCTGATAATCCCGTTTGGCTTTCAGGTAATCCTGTTCGGGTATGACTTTGTCTTTATAAAGTTTTTCCTGCCGTTCCCAGATATCCTTGGTCTGGTCGAGCTGAAAATCCAGATCTGAGAGTGTTTTCTGTAAAGTATAGCGCTCAACCCGTAGTCGCTGGCGGGTATTCTGCAATTCGTTAACCAGTCGGTTGGCTTCGGTTTCAGACTGCAAAAAGTTCAGGCGCAGCGTCTGGTTTTCCAGTTTGAGCAGCACATCGCCCTGCTTCACCATGTTTCCCCCTTCAACCAGCTTTTCGGTTACATAGCCCCCGGCGATGGCATCGAGCCGGATTGTTTTCAGGGGCTGCACGACGCCCGTTACGGCGATGAAGTCAGCGAAGGTGCCATTCGAGACGGTCGAAATGGTGATCTTATCTTTTTCGACGTTCAGTTTTGAGCGGTGGTCAGCCCATAAAAAGTTGTACGCCAGCAGCCCCACGATCACCGCTCCTCCTACCGCCAGGGCGATGCGCTGAGATGTCCAAAATCGTTTAGGTAATACGCGATCCATTTTGCAATTAAGAATTTAGCCTGGAAAATGAAGAACAGATGGTCAACTTCTTCACGGTGGTATATGCCAATTGACGTGCCAAAGAAGACAAGTGTTGATTATCAGTACCTTACCAACGATTCTCTTCAACACATGTCCACAATCGGACAACTGTCCGTACGCTTTCGGACGATGGACAAAGGAGCAGCAGCGAGTCCGGAAATGCGGAATAATTGACCATTGGGCGCCAAAAAGCAGAAGCCAGTCAACGCCCCCTGCGGTCTTCGCCGGGACACTGACTGGCCTGAAAGGTACTTATCGTTTGTTGAAATCAATAGGCCCGAATCTCGGCGACTACATAAGGCGTTGTCACGCTGTCGCGGGTTTTGGCGTTCAGAAAAGGCAGCGAAGGTTTGGTAATGTGATAATACGAAAACTCCGCCAATGGCCGAACTGAAAAGCCTTTCCGGGCCAGTGAATCGGCGTTCTGACGGTCGGTAAACACCCACAGCGGCTGGTAGCGGGCGGCCGAGGCCAGCAACGAGTCCTGTTCGTAATACTGAATAGGGTGCTGCAGGAAAAAATCGTACGAGTAGAAGTTATGCCGGTAGATAGCGACCGGCCGGTACTTCTGATTGTGTTCATTGATAAAAAAAGCGGCTTCGCTACCGGCCTGACAGTGGAGCAGTTCCGGAAAAATAAACAGATTAAGCAGGCCAAAAGCCGCCAAGGCCCCCACCGCCGTCCGGCTCAGCAGCGCCAGTAAACCGCCCTTCCAGAAAGCCCAGATCAGGAGACCCGCGCACGCCACCAGCCAGGCAATCGCCCATTCAAAATACCCGGGATGCACTAGCCCCACCAACGCTCCGCCGGCTACCAGCAGAAGAACCGCCAGCCCCGTCTGCACGTAGGTCCACCGGCGCAGATTCTGGCCTTCTGGTTGCAGCTTTACCAGAAAATGAGCCGTAATGATCGCGTAAAAAGGAAAGACGATGTTCAGATAATGAGGCAGCTGAAAACTCGAGAGCGAAAACAGCAGAAAGGTAGCCAGTCCCGAACCGATCGACACGTATTCCGGCAGCGCATCCTGCCAGCGGACAAATCGATAAATGGCCCGCCCAATGGCGGCATACAGGAGCAGTGACCACGGCAGAAAAGCCCACAGTAACGTATGGGTAAAGAAAAACGGATCCCCCGCGCCTTTGATAGGTCCCGTGTTGAAGAACCGTCCAAACTGACTATCCCAGAAGAAAAACTGAACGCCCGACACCCCCGTTCGGCCAAAGACCACCTTTTCGGGATGCATATCGAACTGCAGGTAAAGGCAGATCAACTCAGGCAGGGTAAACACCAGCACCAGCGCCACCGCCAGCCACCAGCGCGGTTTCAGCAATTCACGGCTTTGGCCGGTCAGAACCCAGTGCAGCACCAGTCCCCCGCCAATGGGCACAATCATAAACGGTCCCTTGGTCATGATGGCGCAAGCCGTCAGAAAGCAGGCCAGCAGCATGTGCCAGTAAGCGCCGAGCCAGTACACCCGGAAGAAGTGGTAGACCGCCCCGATGGTTAACCCAAACAGGTAAGGTTCGGCGCGAACGTCGTTGTTGGATAAGACAAGGTGGTAGGGCGTCAGCACCACCAGCGTCGCAATCTGAGCGACGGTTTTGGAGTACGTCAGCCGCGCAAAGCGGTAAGTATAAGCCACGCCAGCGCCGAAGAACAGGAGCGCCGGTAGTTTATAAGCAAAGGAATTGATGCCGAACAGTTTAAAGCTGATGGCCGTTACCCAGAACGGGAAGTGGGGCTTATCCAGCCAGTCCTGCCCCTGAACCATCAGATTCACGAAATCGCTGGTTTTAGCCATCGTTTTGGCAATGCTGGCGTATAAGGCGCCATCCGGCTCGATAACGATCGGAAAAAATCCCGTTAAATTAAGTAATATACCCAGAGTAGCTAAGCCGTAAAACCAACGGTCGGTCAGTAGTGCATTGGTTGCTGTAGAAGTGTTTGGTACGGATTCAGCCATAAATAGGGTAAGAGGACAGACTTTGGGGGCGAAACAACAAAATAAACACCAAGCAGGCTTAACTTTTCATAAATATTATAATCAGGAGCTACTTTCTAATTATGTTTACCGTCCGGGTAAGCCTTTCACTATCATAAATTTGCCGGATTGCCAATGGCTGGCTTCGACGATCGACCAAGTCGGCTTTGGCAGGCATCGCTATTCATTCACAAAACGCCCCGTTCGGAAACGCGGGTTTCAGGTCCACAGTCTTATATTTGTCCTATGCAAGGAAAAATACTTATTATCGACGACGACGTTGACGTTCTCAGCGCGGCCAAACTGCTCCTGAAACGTCACTATCCACAGGTTGACATTGAGAAAAATCCTGAGCGCATTCCTTTTCTGATTAATAACGGCCATTACGATCTGGTGCTGCTGGACATGAATTTCCAGCGCGACAACAGCAGTGGCCGCGAAGGCTTTCTCTGGCTTGACCGAATCCTGGACATTAACCCAGCCACCGCCGTGGTACTGATTACGGCTTATGGCGACGTAGAAATGGCCGTCCGCGCCATTAAAGCGGGGGCTAAAGACTTTGTGCTCAAGCCCTGGGAAAATCAGAAGCTGTTGGCAACGCTGCAAAGCGCGCTGGAAGGAAAAAGCGACGACAAGAACGGCGCGCCGGATCGGGAAGGCGGCCGCACCAACGGGGCGGCATCCACTGGCGAACGCGCCAAGTCCGCGAGCGGGCAAACGCTCATTGCGGTCAGCCCCGCCATGAAGCAGGTCTTCGCCACGGTTGAGCGGGTGGCCGAAACCGACGCCAATGTGCTCATTCTGGGCGAAAACGGTACGGGAAAAGATGTGGTTGCGCGGGCCCTGCACCAGCAGTCCCACCGGCGCGACAAGCCGTTCGTCAGCGTGGACCTGGGTGCCCTGAGCGATAGCCTGTTCGAGAGCGAATTGTTCGGTCACGTAAAAGGGGCTTTTACCGACGCCCGCGACGACCGTGCGGGACGCTTCGAGGAAGCCCAGGGAGGCACTATTTTCCTGGACGAAATCGGGAATATTTCCCTGCCGCAGCAAGCCAAGCTGCTGACGGTTCTGCAGCAGCGGGTAGTCACGCGCGTGGGTTCCAACAAATCGAAGTCCATTGATGTGCGGCTGATCTGCGCCACTAACTCGCCGATTTACCAGCACGTCGCCGAGCGATCCTTCCGGCAGGATTTGCTGTACCGGATCAATACCATTGAAATTAATATCCCGCCCCTGCGCGAACGGCCCGAAGATATTGGCCCGCTGGCGGAGCATTTCCTGAAACATTACCGCAAACAATACGGCCGGAAAGTAACTTCCATCAGCCCGGCGCTGATCCGGCAGTTGCAGCAATACCACTGGCCGGGCAACATTCGCGAGTTGCAGCACGCCATCGAGCGCGCCGTTATTCTGGCCGGGGGTAACGTCCTCGAACCAACGGACTTTTTCTTTGGAACGGCACCGATGGGCGCATCGGCCCTTTCGACCCGCCCGACCAGTGAGATGCCTTTCCAGGATAACCTCCAGATTGAAGACATGGAAAAACGCATGATTCAGCAGTCCATGCAGAAAAACCACGGCAACATCACGGACGTGGCGCGCGAACTGGGGCTGTCGCGGCAGGCCCTGTACCGCCGATTAGAAAAATACGGATTATAAGATGAAACGATTCACGACGGGGCTGGTTATCCGAATTATCCTGATTTTGGTAACTTGTTTAGTGATTACCTATATCTGGCAGACCGTGCCGGCCAGTCGTTCGCTGCTCATCGGTGTCGGGGCGATTTTGATTGCGGTCCAAACGCTCAGTCTGCACCGCTACGTAACCAGCCTTAATCGCAAACTAACACGCTTTCTGGAGTCGGTTC
>Ga0325400_1000462_pt1 | contig 30031 bp, 12 predicted proteins | sample PopdelMetagenome_2_FD_205662 | JGI IMG/M metagenome (GOLD analysis project Ga0325400, IMG submission 205662) | Populus deltoides microbial communities from Bellville, Georgia, United States - Xylem-PdKOR-R1 | ecosystem: Host-associated > Plants > Phyllosphere > Stem > Wood/Secondary xylem...
AGAATATAGCTACACAGGATAATAGTTATGAGAATACAATTCTCTTAATAACTATAAAATCAAGGTTCCAATTAAAGGGGTTGTTGAGATGCAGGATTTTAGGTCAATTGAAAAAACTTGTAAATTCCTGGCAAAAAAAATATAAATAAATTTAACCCAGAAATAAAATGGGTTAAATTAAGATTTAAGAAAATTTATGTTAAGAGTGAAATTGAAAAATAAAATATACGAGACGAGACATTTGTTAAGAAGAGAGAAAATAAACTAGAAAATTTGGGGGAAATAAGGATTATATATAAAATAAAATATACGAGATGAGACACTTGTTAAGAAGAGAGAAAATAAACTAGAAAATTTGGGGGAAATAAGGATTATATATAAAGGAGGGTTTAAAATGTAAATAATAAAGAAAACACATATAAAAGAAATCCCTCTCTCTCCAAGGCTGGTAGTAACTAGAACAAAAAGAGGGAGATATATTGGGTTTTTCTTCAAAAACTCTTGTATGAAACACTAGAGAATTCAGGAAATTAAGGGGGGTGATTGAGAGAAACACTTGCCACCACACCTTTAAGCATATAAACAAGAAAGAAAAGTTAAGGAAATCAAGGGAAAAACAAGGCATGGTTGTCGTGATGTACACATCACCGAATGATGGAGTTGCTACCTAGAATTGAAGGGGTTTTAGGTTTAATCATAAAGTTATGATTAGAGGGTTCAAGAGTCGCCACCTAGTATTATGGTTACTAGGAAACCTAATGGTTTGCGAGAGTTTACGTAAAGGGACTAGTTGTGAAAGGGCAATATGCATCACTCCCAGTGCACACTAATTTAGATAAGCTACATTGTTGATTGATTGTTAAAATAATGCATGTTTTTATTTGTTGGCCTCATCTAAGGTTCAAGGCAGATCTTTTTTTTTTTAGAAAGTCTCTACCTTATCGGGTTAAATCCTAAGCGTTCTAAGACCCAAATTAGCATCACAATTATTTTCTAGATACAACTAATTCCTAGCATTTATTTCTATTAATTTATTTAATTTAATACCATAAGTATGCATTACGTTGTAAAAACTACACCTCAAATATTAATTAAACAAATTAATTTTTATGATATTTTTTCAAATTTTGGCCAAATTCTAAGGGATGATCATAAATTGGTTACGATATCATAAATCTTTTTTATCTTTTCCCTTTTTTTACCATCTATTTAATGCGAAATAAAAAGTAATAAAAAGAAAATACAACACACGCATACATATTTTTTATTATATTTTACTCACACACCTTGCAATTACATGTTTATAAACCATAAAATTTAACAATAATTTAAAACACACTAAAAGATAAAAAAAAATCTGCAAAATAGTATTTCTAAAGGTTAGAAATAGGTTTGAGAGATTGTTGGGAAGTCAGGAAGCACATTGGAAGATTTTGGGAATAGTGGCGGAGTGTGGGTTTCATGGACCGCCGCCACTAGTAACATATGAGCCCACATACCATCGTCAATGAAGCGAAAAGAAGGTAGATCTAGAACGTCTTCTTCTTCTCCTTCTTTCTCTTCCTACACTGGTGATGGCTTTCACCAAGAGCTGCAAGAAAAGGAAATCACATAAGAAGTTTGTTTGTCCCTTTTTTTTTAGATCTGTTCCTTTCTCTTCCACTTTGTGTTCAAGATCTGCCACTCTTTGTTGGTTTCTTTACAATCCACAATGGGAAGAGACATTAAGGAGCTGCTAGTTTTTAAAGATAAGGGAGAGTTGGTTGTTAGTCCCCAATTAGGCTGGACAGGAAGAGAAGGGTTGGTGTTAGTTTTAGTTTGTTAGAGAAAATAGTGTTGTGAGGAGAGGCTTTAACTGAACTTGGTTTGTTCTTGGCCAAGAGAAAGAAAAGAGTTTGATTTGTTCTTGGTGTGGTGGTCGGTGTGGATCGGTAGAGAGATGAGAGGAGGAAACCGTGAGGGGGTTGTTTCAAGGCTGTCATTATTAAAGAGAGATGGTTACCATGTGAGGGGGCTGCTGGGACCATAGAATTTAAGATGGGTTGATGTATTGGAGTCTCTTTTTGTTTTAGGTTCAATTTGGTGCTGGCAGCTGGCTTAAGAATAATAGTTATAGGGTATTTTTTATGTGTGGAGAGAGAATGTGAGAAAGATGGTTTTTTTTGTCTTTTTTTATTTATTTTTGTCCCTAATTTTCCTTGTGTAAGATAATAGCATCTTCCTCATCCATCTTGGATGCTGGTTGGCAACGTCAACTCGATAAGAATAATCAATAACTTTAAAAATAGTATGTTAAAAGCTTAATGTGCTCAAAAGAAATTTGAATTCTTTTGAGACAACATTGAAAATGCTAAAAATGACACAAATACATTAAGAACATATTTTTATTCTTTTTATTTAAAAAAAGGATAAAAAATTAGGTTATGACTATTGTCCTCCTCTTTACAATGGTTGCGATAGAAAGTCTCGTGAGTGACTTTAGATAGCAAGCTTGTAAAGAAGAAAAGATAAAAGGTTGTGGATTTACCATATAAAGAAATGACCAATCCTTCCAAAAATTCTAAGATATTCATAAATATCTCAAAGATTGACGGATCTTTAATTAATGTTTTAGAAAAGAGGGCTCCAAACACACTCAAAAGAAAATAGATAAGGCTCACTGGTGCACTATCTGGTTGTAAGGGTTAGAAAGTGCACTTAGAAAGGAATAGGGCTTACAAGTGCACTATTTGGTAGACGATGGTTCAAAAATGCACTCAAAAGAAAATAGATAGAGTTTAAAGACACACTATCTAGTTGTGAGAGCTAGAAAGCGCACTAAAAAAGGAAAATAGATACGACCAGAAAGTGCATTGTCCGATGTGTGAGGGCTAGAAAACACACTCAAAAGAAAATATATATGATTAAAACGCACACTATCTAATATACAAGGGCTAGAAAGCGCACTCAAAGATATAGGGCTAGAAAACACATTATCTTAGAGATGAGAGCTCAAACACACACTAAAAAAAAGAGATAAGGCTCAAAGGTGCACTATCAAGGAGATGAGGGCTCAAAGACACACTCGAAAAGAAAAATAGATAAGAATAAAATTAACACTATTTAAAAGATGAGGGCTCAAACACGCACTCAAAAGAAAAAAGATAGGGCTCAAAGGTGCACTATCTAAGAGATAAGGGTTCAAAGGCGAACTCAATAGGTAAAGAGATAGGATTTGTAAAGAAAAATATGATATTTGTTAAAAACTGAAAGATTTTTCAAAATGGTATAGTAGTACTAGACGACTTGCGTAATAGTAAGAAAAGGAGTTTAGCCTTGCATGTTTGTTGAACAACTAATAAAAAAAAAAGAATGCATGATTTCGGGTTTTTTAGAAGAGGGGGGCGTTTTTCTCCTCTTGGCTGGCTGCCCCCCCTTCTCTTCTCTTATTCTTTTTATATCCTAGGAAACGCTAGTCTCTATTTTACAAAATAGTTCTCCCTTAAATAGACAGTTTACATTTAAGTACTTCAATAACTATTTTCCTAAAAAAGGAGAAATAGCCTTGCATGAAATCTTCAAGATTTGACTTAGAGGAGCTAAATTACTGAAATAAAACTTGGATATCGGTTTAGATGCTTCAGAACGTAATTTAGACTCGTTTCTTCACGAAACCTATTTGTTTACAGAATTCAGTTGTCATCTTTGAAAAATCATATCTCCCTCATATAACATCTTTTTGGGCTGAATGTTGGAGAGTTGATAGGTCTTTGAGTCAGAAATTCAAAAAAAAATGAGTTTGCATAAATTGGACTTATGTAGCTCCAGATATTCAAGTCGGAATGGATGAAGGTCAACATTGGCAGAATGCGAGATTTGACGTTGAAGGCTGCGATTTCCATACTCTTCCTTATTTCATTTTCTTGCCTTATATTTCCAGAAAGGTATGGATGTTAGCTATACAATTCCATTAGAATCACTTCATTTCGACCTCTAGAGCTCATGCTCTGCACAAAACATCGACTGAAGGTCAAATCTGTTAATTACCTTCAATTTACTCATTTTTGCATCTTTTATCGAAAAGTGCCTTCAAAACATAAAACAAAAAATATCAAGAAATTTTATATATAAAACATAGGTAATATAGTTGCATCACTTGTTGGACTCTTTCTTGCTTAACCTTGTTGGGCAATGAAATTTTGTTGGATTCCTTCGTTATTAAACCCTTGTTCATTAAATGACCTTTTTATTTGAACATCTTTCTTGTTTTGGAATCAACTCCCAAATTTCAAGAATTATATTCATTCAAGTCTAATTGTTGAAATAAAATCAAAAAGACATAAATTGTGAAAGTATTCTTGAAGTTTAAACTTTTTTGGTCGAAGACCCAAAACACTCCATTCAACACTAATAAATATTTTTTTGATGATTGACAAGGTATATAGGTCAAGAAAAAAATACTAGTTCAACGTTGGGGTTATCTTTGGCTCAAATGAATTTTTACTTTTTAAAAACAAAAATTTACCTGATGTAAGCTTAAAAACATTTTGTTTTGAATTTCTTACAATTCCCACGGGTTTAATCTCTATTAGGAAAAAATGATTTGGTTTGGTGAAGGTACAAAGTGAGATGACCTTATGCTTTTATAGGTTTCAAGATGAGAGGCTCGAGTAAAAACTTGAGGTTTTATTGTGAAAAAATTATTTCTTTTTTTTATGCTTATTTTATCAGCATGAATAATAATGAGTAATTTTGTTTGTGATGTCATGATTCTTGCAAAAAGATTCTTTCATTTTAAGAACATCGTTTATTGGTCCAACTTTCTGCTTACTTGATTAGAAAAGACTTTTAAAAACACGTAATGTAGGCTATGGCTATTGGCTAAGAAGGAAATGGATTTGTAAGCTCAAAAGGTATTTTAAGGTTTAAAAGACTTAGGATCACCGTCATTGTGTCTTTCAATCGTGTTTCTTCGATTCACCCTTTTGATTGCTTTAGTAGGGCATCCTTATTTTATTTTGACCTTGAATTTGTCATTTTTCTTTTCTATTTGGGAATACCCCTCAACATTTGAGGGCTTTTTGGATTTTTCACATCTCCTCGATCTTTGATCACTAAAGTTTTCCTTGCCCTCCAGTGCGGAGTGTGATCCTAGTTAGGATCGAACTTTGACTTTGAATTTCAATTTGCCTCTAGTGTGAGGTATGATCCTAGTCAAGGTTCTTACAAAAAGAAAAAACTTATTCAGGCTCAAATGGGGACCACGAGAGATATATTTTAGAATGTGAATGGATAGCAAAGATAGTCTTTCATCATTTCAAACACAAGCGATTATAATCGATAAATTTTGTCCTTATTCACTATACTTGTTTAGTACTTTTTACATAAAGACTTATGTTTTCATGAATCGATAACTACCAGATCTAACTAAACCGATTATACATGTAACTAGAACATGGCCCTAGAGACATGAGGTGTGAGCTTTTTATGTATTTTTCATTTTTTATGTCATGGTTCAAAATTGTTCGGTCACTTTAAAATAGGAATTGTATGAATGATTCGTTCGCCACCTTAGAAAAGGTATCTAAATATTGTTTTAAGCAAACATCTAATTATTTCATAAATCCAAAAGCAAGTTTATTTTTCAAGATTTTTGACAAAATAGTTTTTACAAAATTGATGTGGCCAAAATGCTTTGAATAGAGCCATAAAGTTAGTTATGAAAGTTAGTTTTATGAGATTAAAAATGGTAAGGATTGCCTCTTACCATCTTGCATAACACATCTTAGGGTTCGATCATTTTTGCCTTTATATTTATCTAATTGTGGACAACAATATAATGTCAAATTATTAATTCACAAAAACATCTTCTGATTTTAAAACAACAAAGAGATTGAAAAATCATGTTTCATTAAAAAATATGATGCAATCCCAAAACCAAAAATACAGAATAGCAAAGTTTGTCACATATCACACTCTTCGTTGGGTCAAATTCCTTGGCGACTTCTGTGCTTGTTAGTGTTTATCAACCACTTGTTATGCTCATGATGATCTAGTGACAATGTGGTAGATGACATTATCCTTTGCAAGCTCAACTTACCGCTTTCTCACCAACTTTTATAATCGATACCTAAAATTCTTACAACTTTTGATTGAATGGTTGAGGATCCCATCATGATGTTCACACTTCTCATTTGGATTGTACCACATAGGGAAAAATGGTTTTATAGGATTTGATGAAGTTTTTAATGTTCAGGAGATGTTAATAAATACCTTTGAGTAGTAAAGGTATGTTGATATTTGACAGTGGCGTTTGAGCAACCAATAATATAATGAGAACTGATCGTACAAGATTCCCAATCTAAAAGCCATTCTCTAACTTAGGTTCCATCATGACTTCAGAGTTCACAATTCCTACTTTGATAGCTTGTTCAATCCTTTCAATCACAATCATTAGGTCAATAAGGTATTGGGTTGCACTTCCAATCAGGAACTCAAAGTGAAGCATCTTGAAGAAGTTTTCCATCTTAAACAAGATCCACTTGAGTAGCTATCCTAAACCACCTCTAGGCATATTCATGGATAGATTCCTTATCACCTATTTCCATACCTTACAGGCTAAATCTGCTTGGAACAACATCCATGTTGTATATATACTACTTGAGGAAAGCATCTACGAGGTCTTTCCACTTCTAGATTTTCATGTTGTCTAGCCTCATGTACTAGCCTAATACTGACCCACACAAACTTTCTTAAAAGAAATGCATCAATAATTTTTCATCATACACTACTTTTGCCATCTTGTTGCAATAAGACTTGAGGTAAGAGACAGGACACTAAGTTACAGTATACTTTATAACCTCGAGCACATAAAACTTTTTTGGTACAACTATATTCGGGACTAGACATATCTTGATGGCTTGAACAAGATCATACAAGTCCATTTTTTTGATAGCCCGCTGATATTTTATCATGGTCAATGTCGTTAAAGGATTTTTTCTTGTGGGACTCATTGGTGAATGCATCCATAACTGCTGAGGTTGATGCATTTATTGTTGATTGCACAAATATTGTATTACACTAGGGTTCTTGACTTTGTCCACCCATCATTTCTTCAGGTTAAATTGTTGCAAAAGTCACAAGCCGATTGGATAGGCCTCCACTAAATAGGTGTTTTAGTGACTCCTCAAGCAAGGTAGTGATGTGGACCATGTTAACCTTCAGGGAATCTAGCTCCTCTTGGAAGTGGGCATCATAATGAGTGTGTTCTTCATCTTTCATGTTTCTTTGTCGGAGTCGGGTGTTGTAAACTCTATGGATTTAAGTTTTTCAGGGACCTATATTCTAACCCGCCATATGCTCACATGACATTTATACCTCAAAGCATGAATGTATGTATGTCTATGAATGCAAGTGCATGTACTCGTACATTGAATATGGATTAACCTGATCAAAGGGCAAATCCATGACTTCTTTGTGGAGTACATGTGGAATCTGAAGTTTGATTAATCTGAAAAGATATTTTCTAAATTCTTATCTCAGTTAAGTCTCATACATATTAGAGAGTACAAAACAAAAGGTAGGTCTAAGCCCCTTTCATTTAAAAAGACAAAATGGTTTTTATGTCTGGTGATTTCTTGGCCTTGGTCCTTAAACAATCCTCCCAACTAATTACATCATCTCATATTTTTACCTGTATATAGAGAAAATCATGGTCTTAACTAAAAAAATCATGTGGATTTCAGGATTATTAATTAGGTTTGTCTTGATACAAAATGAATTATTTGGCAGTCCATATCCTAAGGGCAGGTTTTAAGCCACTACATGAGGAGAAGGCTTACTATCTAGTCTCAAATGGATCTATGATTTGCCTAGTGACCACCTTTCATAAAGACGGTATAAGGATATACAAGAAATAGTTGAGGCCTAGTGTGACCGCCATTACCAAGTAAACGCTCAACTCAAAGTTGGATGTCTCATGAATCTGAACCCCAACTGAAAGTTATAAGATAGACCGTTACTCTTCACCTAATCTAGAATTGAATTTATTCTCAAAATTAAAATGCATAAAGGCATTAATCCATACCCGATGTACTTATGCATGAGTAGTATGTAAAAAAATACATGCTAAAATTAAATTACACAAACAAACAAAAATAAACAAACAAACAATCAAATAGACAAAGCTCAATCCGACCTGACAAGTTTCTAGTGAAGTTGCCATCCGATTGTGACGTGCATGACGTCGAATGGCAGAGCTGCCTCTTGAAATTGAAGGGGTTTTGGGTTTAATCGTAAAGTTATGATTAGAGAGTTCATGAGTCGTCACCTAGTATTATAGTCACTAGGAGACCTAATATTCTATGAGAATCTAGGTAAGGGAACTAGTTATGTAAGGGAAAGAAGCATCACCCCAAGTGCTCCCTACCTAATATAAGTTATTTTGTTGATTGATTGTTAATCTAAGACATGTTTCTATTTGTCAGTCTCATCTAAGATTCAAGGCAGATCTTCTTTCATGAGAAAATCTCTACCTTATTGGGTTAAATTTTAATTATTCTAAGGCTAAAATAGCATCGAAATTATTCCCTAGTTACAACTAATTCCTAGCATTTCTTACTATTAATTTATATAATTTAATATAGTAAGTATGCATTGCATTGCAAAAATCATACCTTAAATATTAATTAAACAAATTAATTTTTGTGGTATTTTTGAAATTTTGATCAAATTCTAATGGATGATCATAAACTGGATATCCATTTTGCATTTAAAAAAAAAACATGAAAAAATACAATTGTTTTTAGAAAATGTGCTTGAAAATTTTAGAATTTGGCTATATGCAATCAAAATATTTTGTTAATTATAACTTTTTATCTTCTTCCATTTTTTACCATATATTTAATGCAAAATAAAAAGTAATAAAAAGAAAATACAACACACAGGCATTCTCTTTTTTTAGTATATTTTACACACACACCCAATAAATTACATGTTTACAGACCATAAAAATTCAAAATTTAACAATAATTTAAAACACAATAAAAATTCAAAATTTGCAAAATGATCATTCCAAAGGTTGGAAACAGGTTGAAGAGATTGTTGAGAACTCAAGAAGTATAGTTAAAGATTCTAGGACCGCCGAAATAGTGGCAGAGCATGGGTTTCACTTGATAATTTTGATTGAACTTGTATTAAATGCTTCTTTTGTACTATAATGGGTTGTGTATTTAAATATTAATTGTCTCCAAGACTATGAAATTTGAACTCGACTTAATTATGTAAACATATGATGTCGTATTAGTTTTTTTTATTTTGTCATTGATAGTTAATGTGTGATTATGCCTTTTATTTTGTTCTGAAAATTTTGAATATTTTATATTAATAAATATATGTATGTAGTGAACCATAATGAAATGTTATGGATGTGATGTATTGAGTTGTGATATGATGAGTCTAAAATGATTGGATAATAAATGAAATATGAAATGTTTGAATATTAAAGTGTATCGGGTTTATAGTCGATAACTTGGGACCCCAATTATAGGGTAGATTGTCAAAATTTCGGTAGATTTTCAAATTTAAGATTTTATATTTAAAAAAAAATCACTTTAAAAATATAACATTCATGAGAAACTATGTAGTGATTACTTGTAATTATATTGGATGTTATAGTTGGTATCACAGCCCCGGCATAGGTTTAAGAATTATCATGGAAATTGATACGTGTGTAATTATTTCAGGATGGTTCGTATAAGATATGGTACGAGAACATACCCATCTCTAGCACAGAGGAGGATCCAAAATGTGGATCCTAAAGAGAGCCATGGGAGGATCCTTTAGCATATATTGCATTTTATATGCCATCGGATGTTATTCAGTCAAGACATGAGGAGTCATATGGATTATAAAATGATGCCACCTATAGGTAGACTGGAGTGTCGCAACTAAAAAAGGTAGATCATCAAGGATAAGTGGTTGTGCCTCCACTAGTGACAGCTACGGGAGCCCCTACTCCGTATGCAGACCCTTCTTTCATTGTATAGATAGTGAGGGCAATGGTTGAGACTACGAATATATTAGTCCCTACAACACTAGTAGTTTAAGCAATACCACCAGCTCCAGTGGTTACAACACCTACAGACAATATAGTTACCTTGGTATGAATAGTGAAGAGTATAAGAGAGATAGGATGAGACCTTTTCTTGGGGATTAAGATGCAGAAATTTCTGGTAAATGGATTAGAAAGGTAGAGAAGATCATGTTTCAGATAAAAGTGTCAAATAAGATGAGGGTAGATTGTGCCACCTAGTTATCGTCAAATGAAGTGCAATATTATTGGGAGAATGTGCAATTAAGGAGGGACATAGGGCATTTAAAGTTGAGTTTAAAAATCAATTTTACTCTCGATATCACCGCAAAATGAAGGAACAAGAGTTTCTAACATTAAGGAGAGGTGATAAGTCAGTATTGGAGTATGAGATGAGGTTCCATGACCTCTCTATGTTTTCCCCACATAATGTTCCTACAGAGCAACACATGACAAAGAGATTTTAAGATGGACTAAGACAAGAATTGAAACAAGGGTTAATAGCCTTGCAATTCAGGATGATGAGAGATTTGACAGAGGCAGCTCAGGCTTTAGAGGCTTGTATAGTTGAGGACCAGTAAGGCCAATCTGTTATTGGCAAGAGAAAAGAGGTTGTCTACTCCTTGGGTAAACCCCCTAAGCCTCTTTGTTTTAAGAAGGGAAAAGGAAGACAGTACAATTAGTTTAAGAAAGGAGAAGAGGATACCAATGAGAGCAGATCAGCTGTTAGGTCTTATCAAAGTGCATGTGGAGGGCTAGTTGGAAGATAGCTGGACGTCAAAGGTACTTATATTGGTGGGATTTTAGAGCAGAAGACCATTACCTACCCTTATTGTGTTAAATATGAGCAGTGACACCCTGAAGATTGCTCTACATCGTTAAGGCAATGTTATATACAAGCAGGATAGACATAGATGGCAGGACTGCTCCTATTTAGGTTGGGGATGTTACTACTATGGTGGGTAGGGATATTTTAACAAAGACTATCCTAGAAGAACCGAGTATGTTTAGGGGCATAGGTAGTAGACACAGAGTTATTGGTAGTCAATCACTGTAGATAAACTTGCTAGATTAGTGTAGTATGGGACTAGTGAAAATCGAGGCCAACCTGGAGGTTGAGGGCAGAGGACCCAATTAAGTTAAAAAAAATGGTTATTAATTAGCACACCATTCAGGGATGTAGTATATATAGAACATGCACATATAAGGGAGTTAAAATTACTATCAGGAAATATGATATAGAAGTAAATATAATGTCATTAGAATTACATGATTTTGACTTAATTCTAGGAATGGATTGTTTAAGTAACCATAAAGCTCAAATGCATTAAATATAATGTCATTAGAGTTACATAATTTTGACTTAATTCTAGGAATGGATTGTTTAAGTAACCATAGACCTCAAATGAATTGTTTTTTTCAAAAATAATGACTCTTCAAGGAATAGATAGGAAAAGAGTGACTTTCAGTGGGAAGTGAAATGTCTTACTGAATTGTGTGATTTCGACTATGATAGCTAATAAGCTTATGAAGAAGGGGTGTGTGGCCTATCTAACTTATGTAATAGATTCTAAAAAGGGAAGGATATAGTTGGATAATCTTCCTATCATGAGAGAGTTTTCAGATGTATTTCCAAAAGAATTTTCAAGGCTACCCCTGAAAAGGGAAGTAGAAGTTTCGATTGATGTATCGTCTAGTATCTCTCTTATAACTCAGGCTCCATATTGGATGGCACTAGCAGAACTGGCTGAGTTGAAGCTTAAACTACAAAAATTAATATAAAAGAGGTTACGCACAAGTACTTCATCATGGGGAGCTTCAATTCTATTTGTGAAAAAGAACAATGGGACCTTTAGGCTCTACATGGATTATAGATACTCGAATAGAGTACCAATGAAGAACAAGTATCCGCTTCCATAAATATATGACTTTTTTTACTAGTTATAAGGGGTTGGGGTATTTTTAAAAATAGATCTAAGATGGGGGTACTATCAGTTAAGGATCATTATAGGGACTACGAGTTCATGATAATGCCTTTTGGCTTGACTAATGCACCAGCAATGTTTATGGATTTGATGAATTTGGTCTTCTAATCTTATTTAGATAAGTTTATGGTAGTGTTTATAGATGATATTTTGATCTATTCTAGATTCTATTTGGAGATTGAACAACATTTGAAACAAGTATTACAAACCTTGAGAGATCACCAATTACATCTTAAACCGAGTAAATGTGAATTTTGTCTGAAAGATGTGGTTTTTTAGGACATGTTATATTTGTAGAGGGAATATTTGTATATCCAAGAAATGTTAAAGCAGTACTGAAATGGAAAAAGCCTACAAATATAACAGAAATCCATAGTTTTGTAGGGTTGGTAGGGTATTATTGAAGGTTTATTGAGAGATTTTTAACTATAGCAACTCCATTAACTCGATTGACTAAAATGGAGATAAAATGAGGGTGGTCTCGGGAGTGCGAAAAAAGCTTTCAGGAGTTGAAGAGAAGTTTAACTACCGCCCCAGTGTTGACACTTCCTTTTAAAATCAAAGGATTTGTGGTCTATAGTAATACATCCAAAAAAGGACTTAGTTGTTTTTTAATGCAACATAGAAAGGTCATTACTTATGCCTCAAGGCAATTGAAGTCTCACGAAGTTAATTACAAGTATAGAGACATTATTTATATAGGTCTCATGTATAGATCGTTACAAATCACAAGAGTCTGAGGTATTTGATGACACATAAGGAATTAAATATGCAGGTGAAGAGGGATATAAAATTAATTAAGGATTTTGATTGTGTAATATATTATCGCCCAGGAAAGGAAAATGTCATTGTTAATGCCCTTACATAAGAATAAGGCAGTAATGGAGACATTGGAGGACGGGGATGAAAAAGAGTTAATGGAATTCAAAAAGATTGATGCCAAGATTGAAGTAGGACCCAAGGACTATTTATTGTCTCAATTAAGAGTATGATCTGTACTTCAAGATAAAGTCTTAGAAGTTTAACGAAGAGACATTGAAATGGATAAAATGAGTAATAAGGTGGAATTAGGGGTTGATACACCTTTTTTATTATGAAGGATGGGATGGTAATAATAGATAGACAAATATATTTGCTTGAAGATAAAACTTTGAAAGAAGAAGCACTAAGAGAAGCTAGTGAATCAAGATTTGTGGTGCACCTAGAAAGTACTAAGATGTACAAAGACTTAAAGGAATTTTATTAGTGGATGAATATGAAGAAAGAAATCGCTGAGTTTGTGGCCAAGTATGGAGTTCACCAACAAGTAAAGGTGGAACTATTAGTTTATTATGTCATATAGCCAAGCTAATCAACTGGTTACATGTGACATTATTATATTCATGTAAATGCAAATTTATTATTAATAAAGGCTTAATTTATCTTTAGTATTCATATAATATTAGATTAATGAATCTAGAGTAAAGATAAAATACATGAGACAAAAATGTTTTGCAAATGAAATTATAAAATTGTTATAATTATGGGATTCGTATTGTATCAAAGCATTGTTCTTAAAATATTCTTTGTTGATGTCCTCTTAAATACTAGACATTCATTACAGCCATAAAGACTGTTACATATTATGTTCTTTCCTTAATGAAAAGAAACAGTTGTTCTTATAAGTTGAGGTATAAGGGATACTTAGAACTAATATAAAGGTGCTTGTCATAAGACATGTATACTGAACTAACCCGCATGAGAATTACATAAGGAAAGATCACTTATGTCTATGAAAAGGCTTACGTGACAGTTGTGTAAGTGATCCTTAGACTTGAGATCATTAAGTCATCTTATATCGAGAATGTTATACTTTGATATTGTTACATATTATCTTAATCGGGGAAACGAAAGGACAAACATTGAGTATAACATGAATTATATGAAGGGTACTTGAATGATCCAGAAAGGATTCATCACCCTAGGTGAATTAGAGAAAATGTTTCATCTGTTCTCAAATAGTATTGACTAAGAAATCCTTGGTTAATGTGGAATTTGAAAAGTGTTTTGAATCTTATTCAAACGATCAATGACTATTATGTAGAAAACAAACATGATTAAACATGGCAAACATACCCCATGTTTTAATGTTAAATCGGAATATTATTGATGAAATGATATTAATTACATTGAGAAACCAGTTACTAAAAGGTTAAGTCAAACCACCAATGACTTTTCTGATATTTGGGGGATCATGACACGTTGCTAAATGATGCATTTGATCTTCAAATATAAATTAATCAATTGTTGAATTAATATATAATTTATATTTGGGCCAATATATTAGGAACCTAATTGGTCACACACATTAAGAAGCATTAGCCAGAAATTAAACTAGGATAATTTAATTAAGTATAACTTGATTAAAATATATTTTAGAAATTAAGATCTATATTATAATTAATACAAGGATTATATTTCTAGACTTATAAAAATTAAGTACTTGATTAAGTTAATTTCTAAAATTATCCTAAATTAATATATGAACATTATTCATGGGGTAAATTGATATTTTGCTAATTTATAGGGTTTTTCAGATTTTCCTACAAATAGTAAGCTATGCCTCTTATTTTTTTAAAGTGGGAGTGATTGTCTGTTAAACAAAAACACTATATAAACACAATATTAGAGCTAGTACTCGAGGCATAGCAATTCATCTCTCCTAAATAGGGATTTAGGAGATTTCACATGGGTGATTCATGTCAATTATTGTTGGAGACTGAACAATTGGACAACGACAACTGAGCCTTTAAAGAATTATTCAAAGCAAAAAAAAATAAAATCTTCATATAATAAATCCATAAACAACCCTAAATCTATTTAATAGGATCCTAAGAACTCTCGAATAATTATGTTTCATAGTTTTAGTTGCGTGTATAATATTCGAGAACGTAACAGGAACATCAGAAGCTAGTTGAACCTCTTCAACCACTATTGATACTTGAGTGGAAATGAGAAGAAATCACTATGAACTTTGTGTCAAGTTTGTCTAGAGAGAAGAAGAGTAGTGATGCAATTTGGGTTATAGTAGATCATTCAACTAAATCAGCAATTTTCTTACCTATAAAATGAGAAACTCCATAGATAAGTTGGTTGAATTGTATGTGAGTGAAGTGGTGAGAGTACATAGGGTACCAATATCGATTGTTTCTAATCAAAACCCTAGATTCACCTCATAGTTATGGTCAGGTATTCAACGTGCTCTAGGAAAAAAGGTAAATTTGAGCACATTGTTTCATCCACTATCAAATGAGAAATTAGAGAGAACAATCCCGACTCTAGAAGATTTATTGAGAGCCTGCATATTAGATTTTGGTAGAAATTGGAAATAATACCTGTCATTGGTAGAATTCACTTATAACAACAATTATCAGTCTACAATAAGGATGGCCCCCTATAAAGCTTTGTATGGTAAGAAGTGTCGAACCCCTGTTTGTTGGGAAAAAATAGAAACAAAGTTGATGGGATCAGAATTTGTATAGATCATTTCAAAAAAGGTGAAAATTATAAGAGATAGAACGAAAGTTACTAAAGATTGAAAGAAAAGTTATGGAAATGTCAGAAGAAGGCCTCTTAAGTTTAATGTTGGAGATATGATGTATTTGAAGGTGCTCCTTGAAAGCATATGTTGTGGTTCGGTATGAAGGGAAAATTGACACTGAGGTATATTGGATCCTTTGAAGTGGTAAAGAGAATTAGACCATGGCATATAAACTAACTTTACCTTCACTTTTAGCCAAGATACACGATGTATTCCATGTTTTATTATTATAAAAAGTTGATGTATACCCTTCTACGGTGCTACCTCAAGTTCCGTGGGAAATTAAAGAGGACTTTATTATAGAGGTAAAACCAATAAGAATTTTAGATCAAAGTGAATGAGAATTGAGAAATAGAAAGATTCCTATGGTGAAAGTACTGTGGAAAAGTTCTCAAATCGAGAAAGAAACTTGGAAAAGAGAATCGGAGATGAAAAAGAAATATCCAAATTGCTTAAGAAAGCAGGTATGAAAATTCAAAATTTTATGGATGAAATTTTCTTAAAAAATGAGAATGTAAACCCTGGACCAAGAAAATATAAATAAGTTTAACTTGGAAATAAAATGGGTTAAATTAAGATTTAAAAAAATTTAAAATTTATGCTAAGAATGAAATTGAAAAATAAAATAAAAGTGATGAGACACTTGTTAAAATGAGAGAAAAATAACTAGAAACTTAGGATTATATGTAAATGAGGGGTTAAAGTGTAAATAATTAAGAAAACACATACCTCCCTCTCTCCGTCTCTCTCTTCAAGGCTAATAGCAATTGGAACTAAAAAAAGGGAGGAATATTGGGTTTTCCTTAAAAACTCTTAGAGAAAACACTAGAGAATTAAGGACATTAAGGGGGGTTGAGAGAAATATTCACCACCACACCTTTAAGCACATAAATAATAAAGAAAAGTGAAGGAAATCAAGGGAAAAACCAGGCACAATCACAGCAGCAGGGGTTTTAAGGGGGTTCGGAAATTATTGACTAGTTGGATTTGAACATAGATTATCATTCGGTAAAGAGTTCTAAACCTAGTCTAGCAATTTCATACAAAATGAATAACAATTAAGGTTGAAATCATGAAATTAATGTTAGGGTTTACGAGGGAGTTTTTGGAAAAATGTAAATTGACTATAAATTGATTAAATTAGGTTACATTATATTGTGTTAGGTGTTAATTTAGGTAGAAATGATGAAGAAAACCATAAGGTTCTTAAGGGCTCAATGGCCGGCCAATGAAGGATTAAATTGCATGAAGTAGATTTATGTATAGTTAGGTGAAATTGTGGTGAACCAATGTATAATTGTGTGAGAAAAGTGATTTTGGGAGAATGTAGTTACAATTTAAAGTGTGATTGAAATATGATAATGTTGAGAATTTAGAATTTAGGGAGAATTGGTGCTTTGAAATGTAAAGAAATATTGAGTAATAGTTGACTTTTCATGTAAGGAGAATTTATTAAAATGTCAAGAATGAATTAAAATAAAAAAGAGGTGGTAGTGTTGGTCAAAGAAGAAATAATTAAATGAGAAATATGATGATGATTGCGGTAGATGAAATATAGTGTAACTGTGAATGTCATTAATTCATATGCCTTTTATGAAGTAGTTTTGATTATTTTAAATGAAACGTAAGTGGGATTGATGGACCTTAAAAGGATGAAATTGGAGATATTGTAATATATATAAGAGAAACATTCTTGTTTGAATAATGAGAAGGTCAACAGAATATTTTGTTGCTTGTGTAATTCTTGGACAAAAAACAAAATTGGAAATCTTCGTCGAGTTGCGATATCGAGTAAATTGGGTGTGTTAAAATCTAAATTAAGTCTTTCCTTCAATAAAAATGTAGGTTGGTTGTTGGAAAAGATAAGTTATAATTGAAACTATATTTTTATGATTATAATTATGATTTAAATGAGAAACGGTATTCTTTAATAAATAGTCTAAATTGACCAAAATTGACTAGTTTCTACCTTGTTTGAAAAGTTGTTTTAATGTGAGACCTAATATGGTCTGGTAGCGATTATAAGAAAGAAATTTGAATGCGCAAATATGAGTGGGGGAGTTATAAAATTTTCTCTTACTGATAAAACTAAAGAAAATGAATAGAATAGGAAAAAAGAAATTAGTAAAATGAGAATTTAATTGAAAATGAAGGTTAAATTGATGAAAGTAAACTTAGAATGATATTATGTGGAATGAGCATGCAATAAAAGATTAATGTAGGATACTTGTTGATACAAAAAAGGCCACGAGAACTATGTTGTAGCAGGGAGGTACTATTTGAGCCTCGATAGTAGGTAGGTATCATACACCTCAGCATTTCTTACTTGGTTTATCATAACAACTTATTGAAAATGTAATATTATATCATGTTAAAATTGAGATTAAGGGTGAAGGAATTAGTTTCCCGATAATGGGACTAATACCCGATAATAGGCATAAGGGGTAGTTTTTTTAGGTATTGGAACTAACACCCAGTATTAAGCAATGAATCTAGATTCCTGAAAGTGGAAATAATACCTAGTAATGGGGGAATGAATTTAGATTTCTGGAAGCGAGAATAATGTTTGGACATAGGAGAAGAAGGGAATTAACTGATGTTAGGGTATTACTCGGAAAGAATGGGTATTTAGAGAATAAATGTCAAGAAGGGAATGATTTATTAAGTTAATGACAAAAAAAAAATTTCGATATGATGAATGAATATGTAGATTAATAGATGGATTGTGTTGATTAATAATTGGAGAATTATTGGCAATGATGAGTTACATGTTAAATGCATTATTACATATGTTTTGTTTGTTTAAGTATTTGCATGTTGTAGAATTAATTGTTATTTATAAATTAATTATAGGTGTCTCACAGCCACGAGCTAAATGATAAATATTTAGGACAACTTTTTGATAATTTTGATTAAACTTGTATTAAATTTCATTTTTGTATTGTAATGGGTTATGTATTTAAATATTAATTATCCTTAAGACTATGTAATTTGAACTTGACTCAATTATGTAAACCTATGATGTCTTATTAATTTCTTTCATTGTTTCATAGATAATTAGTTTGTGATTATGCCTCTTTATTTTGTTATGAAAATTTAAACATTTTATATTAATAAATATATGTATGTAGTGAACCATAATGAAATGTGATGGATGTGATGTGTTGAGTTATGATGTGATAAGTCTAGGATGATTGGACAATAAATGTAATGTGAATTGATTGAATATTGAAATATATTAGGTTTATAGTTAATAACTTAGAACCCCTCAGTATTGTCGCACCACGATGTCGTCGGCGACGGCAGAGGCTTTTGTCGTGCCTCATGATGAGGTATTGTGTTGGAAAGGTTTTTGGATTTAATCATAAAATTATGCTTAATGTTCAAGAATCGCCACCTAGTATTACGATCACTAGAAACCTATGGACTGCGAGAGCCTGGGTAAGGGACTGGTTGTGCAAGGGAAATACGCATCACCCCCAATGCACCTTACCTAAGGTAAGTTTCATTGTTGTTTGATTGTTTTTTTTTTCTAAGTTGGATTTCTATTTGTTGATCTTTTCTAAGGTTCAAGGTAGATCTCTCTTCATGAGAAAGTTTCTACCTTATCGAGTTAAATCCTAATCGTTCTAAAGTCTCAATGAATGCAATGTGAATCGATTGAATATTAAAATGTATCAAGTTTATAGTTGATAACTTGAGACCCCTCAATATTGTCGTGGGTCGCGACATTATCGGCGACAGCAGAGGCTTTTGTTGTGCCACCTGATGAGGTGTTGTGTTGAAAAGGTTTTTGGATTTAATCATAAAATTATGATTAATGTTCAGGAGTCGCCACCTAGTATTATGGTCATTAAGAACCTATGGTTTGCCAGAGTCTGAGTAAGGGACTGTTTGTGTAAGGAGAAGACGCATCACCCCCAGTACACCCTACCTAAGGTAAGTTGCATTGTTGTTAAATTGTTTTTTTCTAAGTCGGGTTTGTATTCGTTGGTCTTTTATAAGTTTCAAGTAGATCTCTCTTCATGAGAAAGTCTCTACCTTCTCGAGTTAAATCCTAACCGCTCTATAGTCTGAATTTTAGTATCGTATTTTTACACCTTGTATCTTTAATACTTGAGGTGTACTTTATCGTGTAAATTTACACCCCACATATATTAAAATCTACTTTTGGACTTTAAAAAAAATTAAAAAAGGTTTTTGATATTTTGGTCAAACCCTAATGGATGATCATAAACTGGTTATGATATCCAGTGTTTTGGATTTTCAAAACATGAGAAAGATACAATTTTTTTATGAAAATATGCTTGGAAAATTTTTAGGATTTAGCCGTATGCATGAAAATAAAATTTCTTTTTTATGTTTCAAAAAGGGAAATTAATTTAAAAGCTTTTTATTTTTTTGACATTTTTTTTATTTTTTTTAGAAAACGTTTCGGAAAAAATCGGATATTTTAATAGCGGATTTATATCTTACAATGTAAATATCAAAACCCAATATTATGCAAAGGATTTTTGTTTTTTCTTTTTTTTTTAAATAAATATAATATTATAATATAATATATATTATATAATATTAAATATGTGGGCTAGGCCGGCCCAGCAAACTAGGTCGAGCCCATCCGGGTTGGGCCGAAATTCGCCCAACAAAACTAACTCTTTTAGGGGGCATATGGGCTGGGCTGGAACAGGTCCAGCCCACCCCAAATTTAATTATTTCCAGAACGTGAACAGTAGTTCACATTCTGCTTGCAGCCAAAATGGTTGCAGAAAATAGAGGTTGACGGAGGAGCGGCTCACTTGATGAAGGATTCTCGGTCGTGATCAGGAGGTTGAGTTGATGGTTTGGGCAGTGTCACTGGGAGGAACGGTGGTCGGAGTCGATCACAGGGGAAAAGAAGAAGAATTTTGTAGAGAAGAAACGGTGACTGTTTTAGGCATAATGGGGTCAGCTAGTGGTCTTCGCGACGCGTGGTGGAGCTGGTGACGAATAAGCTGAAGGAGAGGCGGTTGGTGGCTGACAAGGCAGCGGTGAGAGAGAAAAAAGAGAGAGCCGCAGAAGGCTGACGGGGAGAGAAGAAATTTGGAAACATGGGGATGGCTGGTTTTTTGCAATTTTTAGACTCGAATTTCTTCCTCCTCGGGGCATGAAATCCACCCATATTTATAGGGATTGGAATAGGGTAATCTTGTCTACACAGAGGAGAAATTTCATCCTTTGATTCGGTTAGGATCCTTCCCAATCGTTGGTTCAAAGTATGCATCGTGAGCTGTCAAATTTGCAGGAGAAGGCTACCTGAGTTGGCTTTTTTGGGTCGATGCCACATCCGTTGCATTGTCAATGAGCCGGTGAGGACCATATCAAGACGTAGAGGGATGTCTGGTGATTAGTTTCGTGAAAGTTTTTCCAAATTTGATGATGGTTACATACATTAAATGCACCTGCAAAGTAGGTAATCGAACCAGCTTTTCAAAAAAAATGAAGAAGATAATAAACAGTACCGAACGACGCATCGTTTGGTTCCTTTTTTTTTAACAAAACGGCACGATTTTAGGTTTGAATTAGAGATTTTGCTGAAGTTCAATGTAGTCCTCAAGCTTTTAATTTTATTTAATTGCACCCCTAATTGACCCTAAACTTTAATTTAGTGCAATTTAGCCCTTGCAGAACTTTGATGAGTCTAGAATGATTGTATAATGAATGTAATGTGAATCGATTAAATATTGAAATGTATCAGGCTTATGGTCAATAACATGGGACCCCCTAGTATAAGGGAGACTGCCAAAATATTGATAGATTTCCACATTTAAGATTTTATATTTTAAAAAAATCACAATAAAAATTGTAATTTCCATGAGAAACTAAGTATTGATTGCTCATAATTATAAAGGATGTTACACAACTACACAGGAGAATAGATGTGAGAATACGATTCTCCTAATAGTTGTAAAACCAAGGCTCTAGTTGAAGGGATTTGCTGAGGTGCAAGATTTCAGGTCAACTGAGCTACAAAACAAGAGTAATTGAGATGATTGGACTCTACTAGAAAATAGTTACATAGAATAATAGTTATGAAATACAATTCTCCTAATAGGTGTAAAATCCAGGATTTAGTTGAAGGGGGTTCTTGAGATGTAAGATTTCAGGTCAACTAAGCTATAAAACAATAGTCACTAAGATGATAGAACTATGCAAGAAAAAAAGTGCACAAGAAAATAGCTATAAGAATATGGTTCTTATAATAGCTGTAAAACTATAGGTTCTATTTGAAGAGAATCACTAAGAAGCAGGATTTTAAGTCAACTGAGCTACAAAAAATATGATGCACTAAGATGATTGGACTCTGCTAGAAAAAAAACTGCATATGAGAATTCTTGTGAGAATATGGTTCTCCTAAAACTGTAAATCCAAGGTTCTAGTTAAAGAAAATCGTTGAGATACAGGATTTCAAGTCAACTAAGCTGAGAACAAAATTTTCCAAGATGAGAGAATTCATCTCCCTATATAAACATTGATTCATAGTTCTAGTTGAAGAGGATTGTTGCGAAGAAAGAGCTCCTGGTCAAACAAACTAAAGTTTTGAAAGAGTCAGGTTTGAAGAATAGTATGTTTATCCTTACAAACTTTCTACGTAAAGCCCTTAACAAGTCTTTTCTCCGTAAATATTGTAAAGAGGAGACATATGTTATTACCTATTTTGAGGCCCCACATAAATAAAAAAAACAAATCAGAAAATAAGAGAAACAAAAAGAAGGAAATACAAAAATTTGAAAAAGTTGTAAATATATATATAAGAACATGAAGAATGTATAAATAATTTCCAAAGACTGGTTGGGGAGGTTCAAATTATCCAAAGTTGAAAAATTGATAGCTTAATTTTGACTAACGAAGGCTTTATTGACAAGAATAATTCAATTTGGGAAGAAAATTTTAAAATTGAATATTTAAGAACTCAATTGGAATTTTTCAGAGTTTAATTGAATTTATTGAGGGCTTAATTACAAGACCAATTGGTTTTTGAGTTCAGTTTGGGCTTTAATTTGAATGAATTAGAGTCTGGAAATTAAATTGCAATTTGGAAAAGTTAATTTGGTCAAACCAGAGGTTTAATTATATAAATATTGAAGTTTTATAGGCAATTAGGGACATGATTAAAGAAATTCAAAACCAAGGACCAAACTGTAAAAGGCGTAAGACTTTAGGGATTGAAATTAGCAAAATCAAGAGCCAAATTGAATAAAATTGAAAGTTTAATGGTCAATTGAGGGTTCATTTGCATAAATCAGGAAGCAAAGACCGAATTAGAAAGGTTACTGAACTTTGAGGCTGAAAATTGAGTTTGAATGTAAAGCTACAAACCTCTAAATCAAGTACGGTTAGATCCAAATGAAAGGTATGCATCCCCTCTACCAGTTTCAATTGGTCTCTAATGACGATGACGTTTGAGTCTCCCTGGCGGGCCTTTGAAAGTGATCAACTCAGTTAGCCATGATTGTGATATATATTATGCAAAAACCACCCATTTTTCTGTGTGTTCACACTTCAAAGCTTCTCAATAAGTTCTTATCAAGGGCTTAAAACCTTTCTCTTAAGATCAAAAGGCTAGAAATAACTACTTGCCCTCCAAGTTTAGCAAAACCACCAAGAATCCCCAAAACCAAAACTATCATTGCAAAACCAGCCTAATACAAAGCTTTCAGCTATTAAAATTTGTCCAAAACCCTCCTAATTTGATCAGAGTGTCAAGCATTGGTCAATCATTGATTGAATCCATCAGAAAAACTCTAGTAAAACCCTATAAATACCTCCTGAAAAATCAGAGTTTAAAGGAGGGAAAGGGGGAAGCAAGAGGAGAGAAAATATTGCAAAAAAAAACACCCTAATTGTGAAGGTTCACGAGCCTAGCATAAGGGTTTCTTAGCTTTGAAATAGCAGCAAATTTGTAGAAGTAAAACTTTACAAAGAAAAGCAAAGAGGATATTAATTGTTCTAGGGGTTTGAAGGTATATTTCTTAATCTAAAAGTGAAGTCCATGTGGTTTTCTTGAGGTGTTTTTCATGGTTATTTGGTCTACATTTATGTTCACAAACATGTTGATGAGGTTTGGAATGCTTAAAAAATAGGGTCATGTTTGTCTCTTTTGCTATTGTGATTTTTTATTCTATGGTTTGATGTTCTTTTCCTAAGCATTTTTAGGATGTGTTCGATGTTTCTTATTAATAATAGCTTTCTAGTTAAGTTGTTTTGATCAAACAGTGTTTGTTTTATTAGTTTTATTAATGCATTGAGATGCAATATTTTCAATCTTAGGTTTATAAGGCTTGTTCATTACCAAAAATATGTTTAGAAAACCAATTTTGAATCTGAATTACATGGATATGTTTGCTGTTTCAATTTGGCAATTTTGAAGAATGGAACTTCATGAATGATTTTGATCATTTGCTTTCTTTTTTTTTTTTGTTATTTGTTTTGATTCAAATATGTGTAACTATGGCAACGTGGTTTGTATGAACCAAAAGGGTTTGTTTAGAGGTCTAAGAGGCCAAATCCCAAGAAAATTTCTTTAGCTGCATGATTTTGACATGTTATGCTTCATTCTTTACATTTGCATCTTCGCATGACATCGTTAGACAATAATCTAGGGTTCTTTTGTATCGATAATATGTATTTCAATGTTTTAATCTTAGAGTTTTAGTATTGAACTGAAACCTTTATAACCAAATTATGATGATTCATTGATAATCAAAGTGAATGGATTCTACATTATTGATACTTGAATAATTTTCAATCTCTCTACACCTCTAAATTTCTTAAATATGATCTGGTTTTTAATACATGCTTCTAGGTTTCATGAAGAACATTCTTCATGCTCTTTGTTTTTTGTGTGTTTGATCTGTTTTTTATCCAAAAAAAATTCAATTTAATGTTTTGTTTTTTTAGTTTCGGAACAAACCAAAGATTTTTGGTTCAGTTCATGGTTAAATCGATGATTTTGGGTCAACCCGATCGGTTTGGTTTTAGGTCAATTGACTTAGGCCATGTTTGGTTTTCAGCTATTTTGATAAAGGTTTTTTTTTTTTTTACTTAAGAGCGTGTTTAGCAAAGACATCCTTAGGTCTATTTTGGTAGTTTTGGTTAAAGGAAAAAATGAGTTTTTGTCAAACAAAGCCTTAAAAAATTATAAAAATATAAAAGGTTTTTTTTTACATATGGCCAAAAATTCTAAAAATTCTTTGAGCATTTTTTAAAAATCTAAAATACTTTGGCATGTTTTTAAAAAATATTGTTTAGGTTTTACAGCAAGTTTTTTAAAAGGATTTTGGCCTATATTTCAAAAATATTAAAAACTTATTTTTGGTAAGAAAATATATTATTCACTTTTAATATATAGATATAAAAATCTAAAAACGAGTTAATATCCAAAATATCATTAAGGATAATAATTTATTACTTATTTTAATATAAGGATAAAAACTTGTATAAGGGATCAATATCCAAGATATTATCACTAGTAATACAACTCATTCATTTCTAATATAAGGATAAAAACAGCAAGGAATTTTATCTGAAATATTATTTGAAATGACGCGGCTAAAAAATTATAAGTTTGCCTCAAAAGAAGCCTCAGTGATAATTGAGAACATTTCAACCTTTCATCTTAAGTTTTTGACCTAAGAAGCCAGGATTTGTTCATCATAGCAAACCCGTCATGGTAGGTTGATAGAATTAGAAACACCATCTAATCATAGCAAACAAAGAAAAACAATGCACCTTACTTCAAGTAAGATGTACTAGGGTTGTTAATACCTTCCTTTTACACAACCAGTCCCTTGTCTAGAATCTTTAAATGATCAATTATGGTTTCTAGTAACTATAATACTATGTGGCGACTCTTTATCCAACCAAAGACCTCTCAACCCGCCTAGAAAGGGTCGCCACGACATTACACTCTCATAAAGGGTATGACAAAAATAATTATAGAATGTTGTTTAAGAAACAAATATTCTAGTAATTGTTTTTAAATAGCGCATTAATGAGACAAATGGATTTTAGTTAGAAAGATCTTTTTTATTCTTATTTAAATTCGTATAGTCTTTTTTAGTATGTCTTCTAAATGGTTTTGATTTTTATTAAATAAATGACATAGAACAAAATATTACATTTTTTTATTGAGATCAAAGATATTAATAAGAAAAGAAAATTTTTTACTAAGAAATTATTTTGTTTCACAGGAATTTAAATTATTACTCTTTTTATATAAAAAAAAATAGTGTGATATAGTTAAGTAAACAAATTAAAAGGCTCCCTGAAACACAAGATCATATATCTTTATCTATGTCTGTTTCTCAATTTCCCGATTTAATCTTTAGTTAGCGTTAAAATATCTTTTTAGAATTTAGTAGCACATATAATCTTTAATTTATTTTATTAAATGTATACATCAGATTTTGAGTAATTAAGATTTTTCTTGCTACTACAAAACAAGTTAGCAACGCTTGAATTTTTATTTATTTTTTTACATCTAAAAGACTTTGATTCGACCTCAACATAACTACTGACAATGATCTAGTCAAGACTATAATATTAGAAAATAAATATCAAAGTAAATTAAAAAGAAAAAAAAATAGTAGTTAAAATTTCGAAGCAAAAACAAGGTAGCACAAGAAAACAACCATACCAGTTGCAACACTTAAAAAGTCTTATAGTCCAAAAAATGACTAAATTGTAATGAAGGGGATTTGCAAGGACTATAATAAGATTTTATTTCTTCAATATTTTATAGTTGCATAAAAAGCATAAATATGACCTAGACATGTAACCCCCATATCATTTTCTCTAAATTTCACAAATTCAACCACCAAATTGAAGATTGTAGTTATAGAAACAAAATTCATAGAAAATCTTATTAAATAACAAGTAAACATATCATTAAACAACAAGAAATCGAATTAAATAGGTTTCAAAATGGGTTGTCTTCTATATTATCTCTTTGCTTTCAGCTACAAGCCTTGGGGATTCATTTTACAACCGTTGTTTCACCATTTTCACCATAAAGAATATATCAACACAACATTTCAATTCTGAGTAAATATTTAATATTCATCGTGATCAACTAATAAAGTCACAAAAAAAACTTAGATTAAAATTAGAGTTTTCATGGTTATGTCCTGGATTAATGGTGATATAATGATGGTCTAGCCTCTAGTTAATGTGCTTGACCAGGTGGCTAGACGTTCACTTGTAAAATAAAGTCCCTTGAAGAATAGGAAACTCTTTTATGCTTAAGTCGGTAAATATAGAAGGATATAATAATGTATAAGAAGAGAAAAATAAAATAAAGTTGTAGAGAGTATATCTAGGTATAGCCTTTGTATGTGTTTTGGACATAAATTATATTGTCCGATCTGGTTCTGGCTTTTATATGACAACTTATATGGCATAGTCTAATGCTTTTGAATGGCTAAGGCTTATGGCTTGGTTTTTTATAGACCTATTTGGTCAAGGATAGGATTTGGATTTTACCTATGAATGGGTGTATTTATACACCTAGATCTTGGATTTTTTTTCATGAAGCATGAGATGTATCATTGGTGGAGAAATTTTTTTGCTACTATTGGCTAGCCATGGTGGCTTGTTGGTTGACGTGTTATGTCATGGTTGGAAGTGTTGATGATGGGCAGTGTCATCACAAAAAATAGTGCTTGCTTTGCATAGAAACAGTTGTGTATATAAAAAAGTTGTGCATGAAAAGTTGTGTCCTGACCTCTAGGAACCTGAAAAAAATACATATAGGGGCATGCTAGGTGTTGCAGGGTGCGCGAGCGCCGGCACGACGTCGTCTGGCGACAGCGGAGGCTCCTGTCGTGCCTCATGTGTGAGGTGTTGTGTGTTGAGAAGGGTTTTTGGATTTAATCATAAAATTACAATTAATGTTTAGGAGTCGCCACCTAGTGTTATGGTTACTAGGAACCTATGATTTGCGAGAGTCTGAGTAAGGAACTGGTTGTGCAAGGGGAAGATATATCACCCCCAGTGCACCCTACCTAAGGTAAGCTGCATTGTTGTTTGATTGTTTTTTCTAAGTCGGGTTTCAATTCGTTGGTCTTTTGTAAGGCTCAAGGCATATTTCTCTTTATAATAGACTCTCTACCTTATCAGGTTAAATCATAACCGTTCTAAAGTCTGAATTTTTAGCATCGCATTTATTTACACCTTGTATCTTTAATACCTGAAGGTGTACTTTATCATGTAATTTTACACCCCATAAATATTAAAGTCTACATTTAGACCTTAAAAAAAAAGTTGCAAAAGATTTTTGACATGTTGGCCAAATCCAAAAGGATAATCATAAACTGGTTATTATATCCATTTTTTATTTTTTTAGACATGAAAAAGTTGCAATTTTTTTTTATGAAAAATATGCTTGGAAAAATTTTAGGATTTGGTCATATGCAATAAAATATTTTTTTCTTTTTGAAAATATTTTGAAATTTTTTAAAAATATTTTGGAGAAAACCCGGTATTTTAATATCGAATTTGTATTGTACAATGTAAATATACAACCCGATATTATGTAAAATTAGTAGAAAAATATTTGAGAAAATCACAATTTTTTTTCAAAGGATTTTTTAATTTTTTTGGAATTTTTTGTTTTTTTAAGGAAATATATAATATAATATTATATATTAATTAAATATTATTAAAACAGGTGGGCCGGGATGGCCCAGGTAACTGGGCCAGGCAGAAACCTAGAAAATGATTGGGTTGATATTGGCCCAAAACGGTTAGGTCGATCTCGGCCCAACATATTTTCTTTCTCTTTTTGGGGTGGGCCGAAGCAAAATGGTGCGGCTCAGGCCCACATGGTTGCTGGCTCGACCTAGCAACCATGCAAAGTAATTATGCTGCATGCAGAACAAGAATTCGTTCTGCATGCAGCAACTTAGCTGCAGCAATGGAGAGGCCGCGCTACCTGACGCCGGATTGCCTAAATGGAGGCCTGGCTGGTCGAGACGAGCAGGGGTTGACGTGAGGTCGGTGGCTGAGGTTGTGGCAGAGATGGTGGTCGTTGGCTGAGGAAGCAAAAGAAGAAGAAGAAAATGGGAGGGGTTGTAGAGAGGAGAGAGAAAGGTTCACGGTGGCTCTCGGTGGTTGATTGGTGGCTTCCTGTGATGAAGCTGATGGTGGAAAGACCAATGATGAGGGTGGTGGAAGCTGAAGGCCACGGCGGAGAGAGAAAGAAGAGAAAGGACTTGTTGCAGGAAAACTGAGCAGAAAAGGCTAGTTTTTGGCGATTTTTGGACCCGATTTTCTCCTCCTCCAGGATATCAAACCCGCCTCTATTTATAGGCGGTGGAAGAGGGTAATCTCGTCTAAACCGAGGTAAAATTTCAGCCATTAATTCTGTTAGGAAGGATCCGAACCGTTGGCTCAAAGTAGGCATGGTGCACTATCAAATCTGCAAAAAAGGCTGATTGAGTTGGCATGTTTAGGCCGGCGCCTGCGCCGATGGGTTGTCATTCAGACTGAACTATTTATATGGAGCTGTATAGAAACTGCAGAGGATCGTTTTCATGGAAGTTTCGTTAAATTTGATGGACGTTAGGTGTATTAAATGCACCTGCAAAGTAGGTACCAAGGCAGTTTCTTTCGGGTAAAAGAAGAAGACAATGAACAGTGACCAGACGACGCGTCGTCTGGTCTTCTTCTTCTTCTTCTTCTTCTTCTTTTAAAATACTCAAAACGGCGTCGTTTTGCATTTGGATAGGGATTTTGCCGAAGTTCAATGCAGTCCTCTATCTTCCAATTTGTTTTAATTGACCCTAAACTTTGGATTTAATGCAATTAAGCCCCTGATGAAATTCAATTGAAACCCCAAAGTTACGCACCTATTGCAATATGGTCCTTTCTCTTGGATTTTGTCAATTTAACCCCTAATTGACCATTAAACTTTCAATTTCTTCAATTTTGCCCCCGGTTTTTTTCAATTAAGCCCCCAAATTTTGGCGCCTTTTGCAGATTGGTCCTTAGCTGTCAATTTTTTTAATTTAACCCCTAATTGACCACAAAACTTCAATTTTCTTGCAATTGGGCCCTAATTTCAATCAATTAACTTGGTAAAAATTAAATTTGGTCTCTTAAAATTCTAATCTTCTCAATTAAGCCCAAATTAGGCTTCGAAACTTAATTTTTCACCAATTAAGCCCCTAATAGAATTAATTTAACCCATTTAAAGTATAATTAAATATTTGTACTTAATTAAATCCTTCAATTGGATCCAAATTAATTCTTAAACATAATTAAAATTTAATTTGGCCCATGATTAAATCAAATTGGCCTATTAAAAATTTAATTATGTCATTGGACTTAATTTTTATGCAAATTCGTCCAATAATC